>Ga0209048_10007108_pt1 | contig 10377 bp, 8 predicted proteins | sample FrelakmetCRP12CR_FD_187146 | JGI IMG/M metagenome (GOLD analysis project Ga0209048, IMG submission 187146) | Freshwater lake sediment microbial communities from the University of Notre Dame, USA, for methane emissions studies - CRP12 CR (SPAdes)... | ecosystem: Environmental > Aquatic >... | reverse complement strand
CCCGGACGGCCGCCGACCCGGTCGGTGTCGTCGACGCCGAGACCGACGAGGCCGCCGGTCAGTTCGCCGACGCCTATGCCGATGCCACGGTTGTGCGCCAGGCCCTGGCCCAGCTCCCCGACGAGCAGCGTGAAGCGCTGGTCCTCGCCTACTTCGGCGACCTGACGCAGTCGCAGATCGCCGGGCGGCTGGGCGTCCCGCTCGGCACCGTGAAGGCCCGGTCGTTCCGGGGACTGAAGAGCCTCGCCGCCGCCCTGGTTCCCGAGGAGGAGCTGTGAACCCTCAATCCCACGATCGTCCTGGGGGGGAGGAGGTCGAGCACCCGGTCGAGGAACTGGCGGCGCTCGTCGGTGGCGAGCTCGATCTGCCGTCGCTGCAGGCGGTCACCCGGCACCTGCGGTCCTGCCCCTCGTGCCGGGCCGAGCTCGTTGAGGTCGCCGCCGGGATGGGCGGCCTCCTGGCCGTCCAGCGCAACGGCATGGCCGAGTCGCTCCAGCCGCCCCCGCTGGCGATCGTGCCGGGCTGCCCGACCGGCGTGTCGTCGGCGCTCCCCGGCGCTGGCGCGACCCCGTCCCCGGTCGTCGCTCCCGGTCCGGGCGCGACCCCGTCCCCGGTCGTCGCTCCCGGTCCGGGCGCCCCCCCCGCCCCGGGCGGTGGTCCGGCGACCGAGGGCCCGACGTGGGCGGCCGGCGAGCCGGGATCCACCGGCGTCACACCCCTCGCCCCGTCCCACGCCCGCCGGGCCCGGCCCGCTCGGCTCGTGCTGCTCACGGCGGCAGCCGCGGTCGTGGCGCTCGTCGGGATCGGCGTCCTGATCGGGCGGACCACCGGGGGTGGCTCACCGACGGTGCGGGTCGCCCTCGCGCCGGCCGGGCCGGTCCACGCGGGCGGTTCGGTGGTGATGGCCGGATCGGGTGCCGACCGCACGATGCGCGTCACCACCACCGACCTTCGGCCCGCCCCGCCCGGCAGCTTCTACGAGGTGTGGCTGCTCGAGCCGAGCACCAACCACATGGTGGCGGTCGGGGTCCTCGGTACCGACGGCAGGGGTCGCTACTCCCTCCCGACCGCGGTCGTGGGCCGGTACCGGGCCGTCGACATCTCCCTCCAGCCCGACAACGGCTCGACCGTGCACTCCAGCGACAGCGTCCTCCGGGCGACCTACTCCTGACCGCCCGACGCAGACGAGCGCTGGACGTCGACTCGACGCTCGTCGGTGGTGAGCTGCACCATCGCCGCATCGGGCGGGCCCACGGCGCGCACGAGTCGTGGCGCGGCCGGGTGCCGTAGCCTGCCGCGCCATGGAGGACCTCCGATTCGACGGCCGGGTCGCGGTGATCACCGGTGCCGGCCGGAACCTGGGCCGGGAGTACGCGCTCCACCTCGCCCACGGTGGGGCCAGGGTGGTGGTCAACGACCTCGGCGTGGCCATCAGCGACACGGACGGGTCGGGTGAGGTCCCGGTCGTGAACCCCGCGTTCGAGGTTGTCGAGGAGATCCGGGCCGCCGGCGGCGAGGCCGTCGCCGACACCAACACGATCGCCACCGTCGAGGGCGGGGCGGCGATCGTCGCCACCGCGCTGGAGGCCTTCGGCCGTGTGGACGTCGTGGTCAACAACGCAGGCGTCGTTCGGGCGGCACCGTTCCCCGAGCTCGGGCCCGAGCTCGTCGATCCGGTGCTCGACACCCAGATCAAGGGCATCTTCAACGTGACCCGCCCGGCGTGGAGGGTCATGGCCGGTCAGGGCTACGGCCGGGTCGTGAACCTGAGCTCCGGTGCGGCGCTCGGGGGCACCCCGGGTCACGTCGCCTACGGGGCGGCCAAGATGGGCGTCATCGGCGCGACCCGCCAGCTGGCGGCCGAGGGCCGCAGTGTCGGGATCAAGGTCAACGTCGTGGCGCCCTACGCCAAGACCAGGCTCGGCACCGCCTTCGGCCCGATCCCGTGGTCGCCGGAGCTCGGGGAGTGGCTCGCGCCGCGCCTGCTCGCTCCGGTCATCGCCGTCCTGGCCCACGAGGACTGCCCGGTGACCGGGGAGTGCTTCAGCGCCGGGGGCGGCCTCGTGAGCCGGGTGGTCGTCTCGACCACCCGGGGGGTGTTCGACCGGGAGATGACCGGCCGGTCCCTGCTCGAGCGCCTCGACGAGGTGCTCGCCACGGACGGGATGCGCGTCACGACCTTCGACGGCGCTGGGGACATCGCGCGCATCCTCGGCCCCTTCGTCCCTCCCGGCGGCTGAGCGGGCCGGGCGGCGGCGGCGACCGGTCAGCGCACGAGGCGGAAGAAGGCCCGTACCTCCTCCACGAAGGCGGCGGGCTGCTCGAAGGCGGCGAAGTGGCCGCCCCGATCGAGCTCGTTCCAGTAGCGGATGTCCGTGTAGCGCCGCTCGGCCCAGCGTCGTGACGGGCGGAAGATCTCCTTCGGGAAGACGGACATGCCCGACGGGACGGTCACGGGCTCGAGAGCCTGGTTGCGGAAGCTCTCCCAGTACAGGCGGGCCGAGGACGCCCCGGCGGCCGGGAGCCAGTAGAGCATGACGTTGTCGAGCAGCTCGTCGCGGGTGAGCACGTTCTCGGGATGACCGTCGCAGTCGGTCCACGCCCAGAACTTCTCGAGGATCCAGGCGGCTTGTCCCGCCGGCGAGTCGACGAGGCCGTAGCCAACCGTCTGGGGCCGGGTGGACTGCTCCTTGGAGTAGCCCGAGTCCCAGTCGTTGTAGTGCTGCATCGAGGCCAGCGCCGCCTGCTCGCGTTCCGTGAGGTCGTCGAGCCTGGCGGGGTCCGGTCCGGCGATCGGCATGTTGACGTGGATGCCCGCGCAGTGCCCCGCGTCGTGGTTGCCGATGGCGGTCGTGACCGCAGAACCCCAGTCGCCGCCCTGGGCCCCGTAGCGCTCGTAGCCGAGGCGGGCCATGAGCTGGGCCCACGCGCGGGCGATGCGCTCGACGCTCCAGCCGTGACGGGCCGGCCTGTCGCTGAACCCGTAGCCCGGCAGCGACGGGCAGACGACGTCGAAGGCGTCGTCCGGGTCGCCCCCGTGGGCGCCCGGATCGGTGAGCGGGCCGATCACCTTGAGGAACTCGACGATCGAGCCCGGCCATCCGTGGGTGATCACGAGCGGGAAGGCGCCCGGCTGGGGCGAGCGGACGTGGAGCAGGTGGATGCCGAGGCCGTCGAGCTCGGTCCGGAACTGCGGGAAGGCGTTGATGCGTGCCTCGCTGGCCCGCCAGTCGTAGTCGTCCCGCCAGGAGCGGCAGACCTCCTGCACGTAGGCGAGGGGGATGCCCTGCGACCAGTCGTCCACCGTCTCCGCCTCCGGCCAGCGGGTGCGCCGCAGGCGCTCCCGGAGCTCATCGAGCTCGGCGTCGGGCACGTCGATGGTGAACGGGACGATCTGATCGGACATGACAGCTCCCCTCGAGCCTTCGCTGGAGCGAGCCTAAGCGGCTGGCGGTCGGCGGTGGCCAGCGTCGGACCCGGCGCCGGGTGGCGATCCGGCGTCGGAGCGGGACCCATGGGTGTGAGGGGCATCGATCACGTGCGGGGACACCGAGCGTCTACGTCCGCGACCCCGATGACAACCTGGTCGAGTTCATCCCCGACGACCCGGCGGACGGCCCCTGGCGCGGAGCTGACGGTCGTTCCCGGGCCGGCCGCCCGCGCCTCCCGGGCTGTTCCGGGCCCCCTCGGGCACCCCGGGCGGGCCCGGCCTCCCTCGGCCACGCCCGGCCGCCCCCGGCGGCGGAGTCGGGACGTTCGACCCCTTGCCAGCGGCCCGTCGTCTCGTACCCTGTCGGGTATGAGCGCCCCCGACGTTCCTGAGCAGGCTGCGGAGACCCTCGAGACGGTCCGCCAGCAGCGCGCAGGCCTCCGCACCGCCTCGGAGGGGGTGGAGCGGGCAGTGGCCGCGCCCGCCACCGCCCGCGTGAGGGAATGGGCCGACCTGGTCCGGGAGCGCCTGGCCGACGTCGAGAAGGCGTTCGACCGTCACATGGCGGTCACCGAGGCTCCCGACGGCCTGTTCGCCGAGGTGGTGGCCCGGGCGCCCAGACTGGCCCGCCGCGTCCAGAAGCTCCAGGGCGAGCACGCGGTCATCAGGTCACAGCTGGAGCGGGTCAAGGAGCGGTCGAAGGTCGTGGTGGAGGACGACGTCGACGCGGTGCGCGACGACGCCCTCTCCCTGTTGAACCTCATCACGAAGCACCGCCACACGGGCGCCGACCTCGTGTACGAGGCGTACTGGGTCGACGTCGAAGCCGGCGACTGACCCGCACCGCCCCCGAGCTCGCGGCCCGGCCGGGGTCCCCCTCGGTCGTCTGGCCCGGAGATGCGTCGCCACCCGGGTCCCGGCCCGGGGCTCCGCTATGGTCACCGTCGGGCGCGGGTCGGCGCCGCTGGTGGCCGGCCGTCCGAAGGCAACCGACGGTGGCCGTGGGAACGGTCGCCCGACCCGAGGGGCAGCGGACCATGGTGATGACGATCGTGCGGTTCAACCAGGTGCAGCCGGGGCTCGATCGGGTGGACATGGCGGCCCGGTACCAGGCGACCCTCGACATGGCCCAGTACGCCGACGGTCACGGGTTCTCGCTCGTCAGCCTGGAGGAGCACCATGGCGCGGACGACGGCTGGAGCCCCTCGCCGCTCATCACCGCGGGGCTGGTGTTCGGGCGCTGCCCCTCGATCCGGATCTCGATCTCCGCGCTGCTCGTGCCGCTCCACGATCCCCTCCGCCTGGCGGAGGACATCGCCGTGCTGGACCTGGCCAGCGGGGGCCGGTTGTCGATCGTGGCCGGCCTCGGCTACCGGCCCCAGGAGTACGCCGCCCATGCCAAGAGCTGGGACGACCGCGGGGCCCTGATGGACGAGGCCCTCGAGGCGATGCTCAAGGCCTGGACCGGTGAGCCCTTCGGGTACCGGGGGACGACGGTGCGGGTGACACCGATCCCGTTGACCCAGCCCCACCCGTTCGTCCTGATCGGCGGGACGGCGAAGGCGTCGGCCCGCCGCGCCGCCCGGCTGGGCCTGCCCTTCCAGCCGGCCGCCCACCTCCCGGCGTTGAAGGCCTACTACGAGGAGCAGTGTGCCGCTCAAGGCACCCGCGGCCTCTGCATCATGCCCCGGGAGGACACCGCCATGACCCACGTGGCCGAGGACCCGGACGAGATCTGGGCCAGGCACGGCCACCACTTCCTCCACGAGGCTCGCACCTATGCCTCCTGGCAGATGCCCACCAACAAGTCGGCGGTGCATTCCCACGCAACGACCGTGGATGAGCTGCGGGCGGAAGGCATCTACCAGGTTCTGACGCCCGACGAGTGCCTCGAGCTGGCCCGCGAGAAGGGTCCGGCGACTGCGTTCGCGCTCCATCCGCTGGTCGGCGGGATGCCCGTCGACGCGGGGTGGGAGAGCCTCTACCTCTTCGCCGAGAAGGTGATGCCGCGGCTGCAGTAGGGGCCGTGGCGCCCGAACCGGCCCCGCCGCCGGCTCCTGGTCGCACCGTCGCACGACAGCCGTCTCCATCTCGGTGCCCACGTCGTCGGCCGCCCGTGCGCCGCCCGCGGGCGAGCGCTAGGACGGAACGCCGAGGCCGGGGTCGAGGAGGCTGCCGAGGTTGGCGACCGTCTGATCGCGCCCGCCGAGCTGTCCCGTCTTCCCTCCGAGCCAGTTCCACTCGATGAACCGGGTGATGGACGACAGCTCCATGACCTGGTGGGAGACGGCTCCAGGTCGCGCGAAGCGGCCGACCACCAGCAGCGGGATGCGGGGTCCGTACGGCTGAGTGTCGACCGTGCTCGCAGCCGGGGGCGCCACGTGATCGTAGAAGCCACCGGACTCGTCCCAGGTCACGAGCACCAACGTGTCGCCCGCCATGGCTGACGTCTCGACCGCGTCCACGGTCTGGCGCACGAACGAGATCCCGTCCGCGAGGCGCGTCCCGTACCCGGGGTGCTCGCTGTGATACCCGATGGCCTTGACGAACACCACGCTCGGCAGTGTCCCCGACGCGATGTCGCTCGACAGCATGCGGTAGTCGCGCAGGTGGTCCGGCTGGTCGGCCGAGCTGGCGTAGTACTCGGCCGGGATGTCACTCGGGTCGAAGTTGCAGGGGTAGAACTGCCAGTGCGCTCCGCAGTCGGCCGGCGGCGACGGGCATGTCGTGCCGGCGGCCTGCATGGTCGCGTAGCCCTCCGCGTACCAGGCCCAGCTCACGCCGGCTCCGGACAGCGTCGACCCGATGTTGCGGTGGGACGTGGGGTCGGTCACGTCGTCGAAGCGCTGCACGTTCTTCGTCGTGGAGCACTGCTTGCCGATCGCGTCGGGCTCGACCGTGTTGTCGGGGAACACGAACCGCGTGGTCCACAGGTACATGTCGTTGGCCGACGAGGCGCCGACGACCGGCTGGAAGAAGCGATCGGCGAGGGCGCCGGCTGCGGCGAGCTGGTGGTAGTAGGTGACCGGTGAAGTGGCGTCGCTGGACGCGTACGCGTAGTTGTACGGAGCGCCGCACGTCCCCCCGACCGGCGGGGCGGAGAGGTATCCGTCCATCTTCCCGCCGTTGATCTCGGCCGTCTCGCAGGCCTGGCTGTGGTTCGGGTCGTGAGCCGCCGTCGTGGCGTCGTCGACGGTGACGGGAGGCGTCGGCGTCGACGGGTAGGTGGCGGGGCCTCCGTCGCACACCGGAGCCCGTGTCGTGGCGTCCGGGTGGTCCCGGCAGAAGTTGGCGAAGTACGAGTCGAACGAGTGGTTCTCCTGCACGATGACCACCACGTGGCGGATCCGGGCGCCGGGTGCGATGGCGCCGCCGGCCGTCGCGGGGGGCGGCTTGCCCGAGGCCGTGGTGGAGGTCCCGCTGCTGCAGGCAGCCGCTCCGACAACGGACAGTGCGACCATGAGAGCGAAAAGGGCCCGGTGCACGGCGCGATCCTTTCTCCGGCGGGGAGCGGGAGCGTCGGGGACGATGCGGGTGTCCGTCCTCCAGCGATGATCCCCCGGAGTTCACCACCGGTTCACCGCGACGTTACCCTTCCGCCGCCGGGTGGGTCGGGTGCCCATCGGAGGACCACCAAGACCCGCGTCCCGGTGGCTGGCTACCCTCGGGCGATGCCTCGGGGTCGCAGCGAGGTGCGGGCGGTTCGGCGCCATCAGGCGCCGGCGTGGTGGCGCGACGCCAAGCTCGGGATCTTCGTGCACTGGACGCCGGCCTCCGTGCCCGCCTTCGCCCCGGTCGACACCGAGATCGGCGAGCTGCTCGCCCGGGGGGATCCGCACGCCATGGCGTGGTCGCCGTACGCGGAGTGGTACCAGAACTCGCTGCGCTTCCCGGGCAGCCCGGTCGCACGCCACCACGCCGAGGTGCACCACGGCCGGGACTACCACGAGTTCGCCCGGGACTGGGAGGACGGCCTCGTCGGCTGGGATCCCGAGGCCTGGGCGGCCCGGTTCGCGGAGACCGGCGCCCGCTACGTGGTCCTCGTGGCCAAGCACCACGACGGCTACTGCCTCTGGCCGACGGCGGTGCGCAACCCCAATCGCCCGGGCTTCCACTGCCGCCGCGATGTCGTGGGCGAGCTCGCCGAGGCGGTTCGGGCCCGCGGGCTGCGCTTCGGCGTCTACTACTCGGGTGGGCTTGACTGGACGTTCAACGACCACCCGATCGGGTCGTTCAGCGATCTGCTGACCGCCCAGCCCCGGGGGGACTACGTCGCCTACGCGGAGGCCCACGTCCGTGAGCTGATCGGCCGGTACCGGCCGAGCGTGCTCTGGAACGACATCTCCTGGCCGGCGCCGGCCCCGAGGCTCGCGTGTCTGCTCTCGGAGTACTACGAGCGGGTCCCCGACGGCGTCGTGAACGACCGGTTCATGCCCTGGTCTCCGCTGTGGGAGCTCGCGAGGACCGGGCCCGTCCGCCGGGTCATCGACCGGGCCGCGGCCCGCGCCGCCGCGGCGGACCGGGGCGTCGTCCCGCCGAAGCCCCCGATGTTCGACGTGCGGACGCCGGAGTACACCGTGTTCGACGACGTCCAGCGGTCACCCTGGGAGTGCGTGCGGGGCATCGACCGCAGCTTCGGGCACAACCGGGCCTCGAGCGAGGAGCACTTCCTGAGCCGCCGCGATCTCCTGTGGTCGCTCGTCGACGTCGCCGCCAAGGGCGGCAACCTGCTGCTCAACGTCGGGCCGCGGGGCGAGGACGCCACCATCGCTCCCGCCCAGCTCCGACGACTCGACTGGCTGGCGTCGTTCACGGCGGTCAACAGGGAGGCCCTCTTCGCCACGCGTCCGTGGGTGCGTCCCCACGGCCGGGCTGGCGATGGGACCGAAGTCCGGTACACGGCCCGGGATGCGACGGTGTTCGCATTCGTCCGCGCCGACGACGGGCGGAGCCCGGCCGAGAGGACGGGCTCGCCTCCCGGGTCGAGGTCTGGGGAGTCGATCGTGCTGCCCGACGTCGCGTCCACGCCGGCCACCCGGGTGACGACCGTCGAGGGAAGGTCCCTGCCCTTCGAGGCGACCCCGGGCGGCCTGACCGTCAGCCTCGACGAGCCGCTCGCGACGGACGAGCCCCGGGCCGTCGCCCTCCACGCCGTCGAGGCCCGCCCGCGCTAGCGAGGACGTCCGGGCTGCGGGCGAGGCCCGACCGGTCTCGACCCCGACCGCTCAGGCCGGGTGGACGCGGCGCCCCGCCACCCAGGTCTCCGCAACCACGGGGGTGTCCCCATCCCCGAGCGGCCCGTCGAGGATCACGAGGTCAGCCCGCTTCCCGGGCGTGATCGAGCCCCGCTCGGCTTCCTGGCCCCCTGCGTAGGCGGCGCCCGCCGTGTAGGCGCGGAGCCACCCCTCCAGGGGCACCGCCTGCTCGGCCTCGAGGGGCGTGCCGGCGTCTGTCATCCGGGTCGCACCCTTGTGCGCGCACCACAGCGGGGGGACGGGGGCACACGGATCGTCCGACGACGCGGCGAGGGGCACCCCGGCCTCCAGCAGGCCCGCGAAGGCCAGCCACTGGTGATGGTCGAAGCGGACCCCGGCGCTCTGCGCGCCGACGTGCTCCACGAATCCTGGCTGGACCACCGCGACGGCCCCGACCGACGCCATGGTCCCTCGCTGCAACGCGGACGTCACCAGCGCGTGCTCGACCCGGAAGCGATGGTCGGCGCCCGGGTGGTGCTGGGTGACCGCGGTGAAGGCGTCGAGGGCCCGATCCACGCCCACGTTCCCGATCGCGTGCACGGCCAGCCGCCAGCCCCGGACCGCAGCAGCGAGCGCCACGGCACCGAGGTCGTCCATGGTCAGGCCGAGCCGGATCGGCCGGCCGCCGATGCTCACGTCGAGCCCGATGGCGATCCCGCCGTCGGCGAAGAGCTTGGACGGGCCGACCCGGAGCCACTCGTCACCCTCGCCGGTCGGCGGTCCATCGAGGCGCCCGCCGAACTCATGGGTCAGCAAGGCCGACGGATGCGGCATCACGAGCACCGAGAGGGGCAACTGCGAGGCTGCGGCCATCCGCCCGTAGACCGCCTCCGCCGGTGGCGAGCAGGCGGCGTCGTGCACGGCGGTCACCCCGAGCGCCAGCAGCTGGCGGGCCCGCACCGCGATGTGTTCCGCCCAGCGGTCCGGATCTGCGTAGGCGGCCATGGACCGGCGGTGCGCGTCGCTCCAGGCCCGCTCGAGGAGGACACCGGTCGGCTCGCCGTCCGGCCCGCGGCCGATCTCCCCGCCCGCCGGGTCCGGCGTGGACCGGCCGATGCCGAGCTCGGCCAAGCCCAGGCCGTTCACGACGCCCTGGTGGAGGGAGCGGTGGGCGACCACGACCGGGCGGTCGAGCTCGAGCCCGTCGAGGTCCCGGGCCCTCACGGTGAGCCCGTGGAGGGCGTCGTCCCAGCCGGCGACGCGGACCCAGACGGCGTCCGGCTCCGCCGCTGCCTGGGTCCGCACCTCCCCGAGGAGGTCCTCGAGCGAACGGGCGCCACCCACGTCCCGCCACCGCGGATGGAGCGCGGCGATGCTCAGGTGGTTGTGGGCATCGATGAAGCCGGGCACCAGCGTGCGACCGGCGAGGTCCACGACGGCCCCGTCGGCGAACCGCCCGGCCATCCCGACGTCGCCGACCGCAAGGATGCGGTCGCCGGCGACAACCGCGGCCCCGGCTTCCGGCCGCGATGGGTCCATGGTCAGGATGCGGCCCCCGAGGAAGAGGACCGGCCCGGCGGAACCGGCTGGCCGGCCCTCCTCGGCGGCCCGCCCGGTCACGCCTGCCGACCGAACGCCGATGCCACGGTCACGATTCGCTCGAGCCCCCAGTCGAGGTCGGCCTCCTCGATGACCAGCGGCGGCGCGATGCGCAGGGTCGAGCCGTGGGTGTCCTTGACCAGGACGCCCACG
>Ga0209048_10007107_pt1 | contig 10378 bp, 9 predicted proteins | sample FrelakmetCRP12CR_FD_187146 | JGI IMG/M metagenome (GOLD analysis project Ga0209048, IMG submission 187146) | Freshwater lake sediment microbial communities from the University of Notre Dame, USA, for methane emissions studies - CRP12 CR (SPAdes)... | ecosystem: Environmental > Aquatic >... | reverse complement strand
CCGCCCGCCAGGACCGTCAGCGCGCACAGCCCGTAACAGATCCCGAGGACCGGGAGGCCGAGATCGAGGATGCCGGGGTCGGGTCGGGGTGCGTCCACCTGGTAAATACTGGCAGGGCTTCCGGACAGGATCAGCGCAGTCGGCCCGAACGCGCGGATCTCGACTGCCGGCATCGAATACGGATGGATCTCGGAATAGACCTTGAGCTCTCGCACCCGCCGAGCGATGAGCTGCGTGTACTGCGAGCCGAAATCGAGGATGAGGACTTTATCCATTGATCGAGCCGCGGCTCGCCATGCTTAGCTCTCCAATCGGTAATTCGGCGCTTCCTTCGTGATGATCACATCGTGGGCGTGACTCTCGCGCAATCCCGCCTGTGTCAGTCGGATGAACCGGGCCTTGGTGCGCAGCTCTTCGATCGATTTGCAGCCACAGTAGCCCATTCCCGCCCGGAGCCCGCCGACCAACTGATACACCAGCGCCGCCAGGGAGCCCTTGTACGCCACGCGCCCCTCGATACCTTCCGGAACCATCTTTTCGAGGTCCGCCTCGGGGTCCTGGAAGTACCGCTCGCGCCCCGCGCGGGACTGCATGGCGCCGAGCGATCCCATGCCGCGATAGACCTTGTAGGTTCGCCCCTGGTAGAGCACGGTCTCGCCGGGGCTCTCCTCGGTCCCGGCGAAGAGTCCGCCCAGCATCACCGAGTGCGCCCCCGCCGCAATGGCCTTGGTGATGTCGCCCGAGTGCTTGATCCCGCCGTCCGAGATGAGCGGCACATCGTGCCGGTTGGCCGCCGATGCGCAGGCGCGGATGGCCGTGATCTGTGGCACCCCCACCCCGGCCACCACCCGCGTGGTGCAAATGGAGCCCGGCCCGATCCCGACCTTGATCGCGTCTGCCCCCGCCTTGATCAGATCCTCCGCGGCGTCGGCCGTCACGATGTTGCCTGCCACCACCTCGGTCCCGGAATATCGGCGCTTGATGCTCCGGACCATCTCCAGCACGCTCTCGGAATGGCCGTGCGCCGTGTCAACCACCAGGACGTCGGCCCCGGCCTTGATCAGCATGGGCACCCGCTCCAGCGCCTCGGGTCCCGCGCCCACCGCCGCGCCGACCCGCAGCCGGCCCAAGACATCCTTGCAGGCGTTCGGGAACTTGATCCGCTTCTCGATATCCTTGATGGTGATCAGGCCTTTCAGGTAGAAATCCTCATCCACCACCGGCAATTTCTCGATCCGGTGCCGGTGCAGGATCTCCTTGGCCTCTTCCAGGCTCGTTCCCACCGGGGCCGTGATCAGCTTCTCCTTGGTCATCACGTCCCCGACCTTCAGGTCCAGCTTGGTCTCGAAGCGCAGGTCCCGGTTGGTCAGGATGCCGACCAGCTTCCCGTTCTTGGTCACCGGTACGCCGGAGATCCGGTATTTCTCCATCACCTCCAGCACCTCGTACAGGCGCTGGTCCGGCGACATGGTGATGGGATCCACCACCATGCCGTACTCCGATTTCTTGACCTTGTCGATCTCCGCCACCTGCCGGTCCGGGTCCATGGCGCGGTGGATCACGCCGATCCCGCCCTCGCGGGCCAGGGCGATGGCCAGCCGCGCCTCGGTGACCGTATCCATGGCCGCACTCACGACCGGGATGTTGATCCGGACGTTTCGCGTGAACCGCGTGGAGACGTCCACGTCCCTGGGAATGACATCCGACCGCTGCGGATACAGCGACACATCGTCGAACGTCAGCGCCTCTTCGATCGGCCCCGCCTCGTGCTCCATGCGCGTCCCCCTTGCGGCTCTCGCACTGCCGGGAATGGGTTCTGAGATCTTAGATCTGCATCGCCGACTTGACGTCGGCCAGAGTCAGTCGCGCCACCTGCTGCGCGCGGGCGGTCCCGTCCTCCAAGATCGTCCGGACCGCATCCGCGTCCTCGGCGAGCCTGGCGCGCCGCTCCGAGACCGGGCCCAGGACCGGCAGGGCGTGCTTCAACAGAACCTGTTTGCAGTCCACACACCCGATCCCGGCGCTGGTACAGCCCGGGACGATGACCGTCTCTCGCTCGCCCTGCGGGGTGAATACCTTGTGGAGATCGTAAACGGGGCACACCTCCGGGTTGCCGGGATCGCGCCGGCGCTGGCGTGCCGGATCCGTGATCATGGGCTTGATCTTGGCCGTCACCACCTCGGGGGGGTCGGACAGGAAGATGGCGTTGTCGTAGCTCTTGCTCATCTTGCGGCCGTCCGTTCCGGGGATCTTGGGAAACTCCGTCAGTAACGCCTCGGGTTCCACCAGGACGGTTTTGTAGAGATGATTGAACCGCCGCGCCACCTCCCGCGTCAACTCCACATGCGGCACCTGGTCCACGCCCACCGGCACGTAGTGCGCCTTGTAGATCAGGATGTCGGCCGCCTGCAAGAGGGGGTAGCCGAGGAACCCGTACGTGCTCAGGTCCTTGTCGGTGATCTGCTCCCGCTGCTCCTTGTAAGAGGGCACCCGCTCCAGCCACGCCAACGGCGTGAACATGGAAAAGAGCAGGTGCAGCTCCGCATGCTCCGGCAGCCGCGACTGCACGAAGAAGATGGACTTCTGCGGGTCCAGCCCGGCCGCGAGCCAGTCCAGGACCACCTCGGTGGTGAACTCCCTGACCTTCGAGGGGTCGGCATAGTCGGTGGTCAGGGCATGCCAGTCGGCGATGAAGAAGAAGCAGTCGTAGGTCTCCTGGAGCTTCCGCCAGTTGTCCAGCGCCCCAAAGAGGTGCCCCATGTGCAGCCGCCCCGTCGGGCGCATCCCGCTCAGTACGCGCTTCCGTGTCATGCGGTCTCCGTGTGAAGAGTAGCCATCAGCCATCGGCGGTCAGCCGCCAGCCCGTAAAGGGCCACCTCCGGGAAACGCATCGGACATGGACCGTTACTCCGAGGGCGCGCTACCCCCAGATCCGGAACAGCGCCAGCGTCACCGTCCGGACCGCTGCGCCGAAAACGGGATCCATGATCCCGGTGAAGAACAGCAGGAAGATGATCACGAACCCGTACGGTTCTAGCTGGCTGTACGTGATGGCCTGGCGCAGCGGCAACAGGCCCGACACGACGCGGCTGCCATCCAGGGGTGGAATGGGCAGCAAGTTGAAGATGGCCAGGAGCACGTTGACCCAGACCGCCGTCCGGATCATGGCACGGAGCGGCACCACGAGCCACGCGACCTCGAGGCCCCACGCGCCCCAGGGGATCATCCGATAGCAGAACGCCATGGCCGCGGCCAGGATCAAATTGCTGAGCGGCCCGGCCGCCGACACCAGAATGGTGTCCCGGCGGGGCTGCCGGAAATACCGCGCGTCAACCGGAACCGGCTTCGCCCATCCGAACCCGATGAGGACGATGGCGATCGTGCCGATGACGTCTAGGTGGGCCAAGGGGTTCAGCGTCAGGCGGCCCTGCGATCGGGCGGTCGGATCCCCCAAGCGGTACGCCACCCACCCGTGAGCAAATTCATGAATTGTCAGCGCCAGGAGGAAAACGGGGATGCGAATCGCTAGGTCCTGGATCGTCGTGGAGAGGTCGACCATAGGCTCCCTTCTTGCCTTCGGAGGAATGGAGAACCGTACCCGATCCCCCCCGGTTTGTCAATTGCAGACTCCGCTCTGGCTCAGAAGATACGGGAAGTTAAGGGCTTTTTCAGTGGCCAGGGATCACGCCGCCCACGACCGGCCGCCGAACCGGCGCCGGAGCGCGTACCCCCAAACCAGACCGTACCCCGCGAGGAGGAGAAGCAGTCCGGCCTTCATGCCGACGACGCTCACACCCGTCCAGGCGTGCACCACGGACATGACGTCGGCGAGGTCGATGCCGGACAGATGGGGCGGCTGGGCCACCTCGGCGATGAGGGCCCACACGACCTGTGCGGGAACATCGAGCAGAAACGCGCCCACGACCACCGCTGCGTAGGTCCGCGCCCGTTGGGGCCAGCGGGCGCTCCCCACCAGCAGCGCCAAGGCCGCGCATTGCGTGAGCAGGAGGCCCCCCAGGGGCGCCAGGATCTGACCGACCGGCGACAGCGTCGCTCCATCGTAGTGCGCCGCGCCGATCCAGAGCGTTCTGGCGGACTCGCGGGGGGCCAGAAGGAGCGTGGCCTCCGGATCGCCCATCAGTCGGGCAACGAGAACGTGCCCTAGCTCGTGGAGCATCACCTGTCCAGGCAGGGCGATCAACAGACATACCAACAAGATGGGGAACCTGGGTTGCTGGCTCATCGTGCTCCTCACGATTCAGTCGCCAGGTCGGGCGGATCGCGTCCTCGGCGCTTTCTCCGGGCGCAACATCTCCGCGGGAAACGCCCGGGCGAACCGCCGGCGCACGAACCGCAACTCGTCGTCACGGCTCTGCACGTGTCCGTCCAGCCGTGCGTACAAAAGCGAGTTCAGAATGTCCCGATACACCGGGCCCGGCTGGATGCCCAGGGCCCGCAAATCGTCGCCCCGGAGCATCGGTCGCACCCGCCCGCTGGCGCTCAAGAAATTGCCGATCGCCTTGCGGAGTTCCGGGCGACCAACCACCGCCATGAGGGCCAGCACCACCTCGAGCGAGACCTCGGCCAGCCACCGATACATCCGACTCGGCGCCACCTCCCGCGATCGTTGGAGGCTCCGGGCCAGCGCGCGCAGCCGCGCCAGGTCCCGCACCACCCCATCGGCGACCTTCGGAGGCGGGCTCAGCCGCCGCAAGACCGCCCTGGCCTCGGCGCCGGGCCGTTCCTCCAGCAACACCAGAAGATACACGAGCCACGGATCCGGCTGGGCGGACAGGTACAGCAGGCCGTACCAGGTCAGGACCTCTCCGACCCCCTGGAGGCGCTGCTCGGTCGCCCGCCCCAGTGTGAAGCGTGGGTGGATGGCCGCCAGCGCGCCCAGCGCCTCCAGCCGCCGCAGGATCGCCCAAGGTCGGGGCTCGCGCAGGATCAATTGCAGCTCGGTGAAGACCCGTGGGCCGGCCACCTTGTCGAGAAGCCCCATGTGCACAGCATTGGCGCTGAGCTGCTCCGCGTGGCGGCTGAGATGCAGCCCGAAGCGATTCTCGAAGCGGGCCGCGCGGAGGAGGCGCGTCGGGTCCTCGACGAAGCTGAGGTTGTGGATGATCCGCAACGTCTTGTCTCGGAGGTCCTGCTGGCCGCCGAAGAAATCCAGCAACGCCCCGTACCGCGCGCCGTTCAGGCAGACGGCCAGCGCGTTCACGGTGAAGTCTCGCCGGTGCAGGTCCATCTTGATGGAGCTGTGCTCGACGGTCGGTAGGGCCGCCGGGTACTCGTAATACTCCGTGCGGGCCGTGGCCACGTCCACCCGGAACCCGTCGGGCAGGGTGAGCAGCGCCGTGCCGAATTTCCGATGGCTCGTCACCTTGGCGTTCAGCCGCAGCCCGAGGCGCTCGGCAAACGCGATCCCGTCCCCCTCGACCACCAGGTCCACGTCCAGGTTCTCGTGCCGCAACAAGAGATCCCGGACGAATCCACCCACGGTGTAGATCCGGGTCCCGATCTCATCCGCCACCGCGCCGGCCGAGCGCAAGAGCGCCTGCACGCGGCCCGGCAGGTGGTTGGCGAGGAGGTTGGCAACGCTGCGGACCGTCGGCCCGGTGGGTTCCCGGTCCTCCGACGTCGTGAACGTCGGTCGCGTGAGGAGATCCTCGTACGCATGACGGAGCAGGTCCGCCCGGGTCACCGCCCCGCGCAGCCGCTGCCCCTTCACCACGGGCACGAAACCCAGGCTTCGCTCCACCATCAACCGCTGCACCTCGGAGAGGGGCGCCTCGGGAGTCACCCGCGCGAACTCCCCGGTCATGTACTCGTGGACCGCCGCGTCGCCTAAACCGTGAAAGATGGCCTTGTCCACCACCTCGCGGGTGATCAACCCGACCATGTCGCCCCGTCGGATGATCGGTAGGTGCGCCAGGTTGAATCGGTTCATGATCTCCGCCGCGCCCCGGATCGTGAACCGCTCCGGGATGGCCTTCACGGGGGTGGTCATGATGTCCTGCGCCCGCGTGAGCGGGCGAATCGACTCGCGCAGCAGGCGCAGCACCCGCTCCTTGGCCTGGAAGAGCGTCAGGTCCTTGATGGTGGCCGAGGCCGCCGTGGCGTGGCCGCCGCCCCCGAAGGGCTCCACGATCCGACTGACATCCACCATCTCCAGTCGGCTGCGTGCCACCAGGTGAACCCGATTGTCCATCCGGACCAGGGTGAACAGGACGTTGATGTTCTCCATGTCGCGGAGCTTGTGGGTCAACATCGCCAGATCGCCCACGTATCGGTCCGAAGAGGCGGTGCCGATGACGACACGGACGCCGTTGACGGTGTGGGTTTCCGCCGAGCGGATGAGTTCGTTCAGCAATCCCACCTGCTCCGCCGTGAGTTCCCGCCGGATGAAATCGGCCACCAGCGACAGGTTCGCTCCGTGCGCCAAGCAGTACGCCGCAGCGCCGAAGTCCGCCTCGGTCGTGTTGGTGAAGGTGAGAAATCCGGTCTCCTCGTAGATGCCCAGGGCGAAGAGCGTGGCCTCCTGCGGGGTGACGGCCGCTTCCTGGTCCCGCAGGAGGCCGACCAGGATCGTCGTGGTGGCCCCAACCTCGCGCAGGACTTCGAGGCTCCCGGCGATGTCCTTGGGGTGGGCCGGGTGATGGTCGTAGATGTGCACTTCCAGACCCGGCCGCCCCAGGACCTCCGTGAGCGGGCCGATTCGCGTCCCCCGCTTGACGTCCACCAGCACCAGGCGCGCGATCGACGCGATGGGAAAACCCTTCAACCGATCCGCCGACAGGGGGAATCGCGTGTCTTGGAGGAATTCCCGGACGTTCCGCTCCTGCGATCCCGGGAACAGCAGGCGCGCCCGGGGGTACAGCTTCGCCGCCGCCACCATGGAGGCCAGGGCGTCGAAGTCGGCATGGATGTGAGTGCTGATGACTTCCATTTGCGCTCACGGCGGCTTCTCAGGAAACCGGTGGGAACACACCATCGGGTGAAGGCGGCGGCGCGCCATCATCCTCGGCGTCCCTCAACCACGCCATGGTCAGCGTGTAGGCTACCGCCAGCACCGGCGGACCGATGAACAGCCCGATGATCCCGAATCCGATCAGGCCGCCAATCACGCCCGTAAAGATCAGCAACAGGGGCAGATCAGCGCTCTTGCGGATGAGCAGCGGCCGCAGGAAATTATCGAGGCTCAGGACAACCACGGCCCAGACGAGCAGGACGGTTGCCCATACCGAGTCGCCTTTCCAGTAGAGCCACCCCACCGCCGGGAGGAGCACGGGGCCGACACCGACCTGCGCGACCGCGCCCAGCAGCATGATCGCCGTCAGGATGGGCGCAAACGGCACGCCGACGATCACCAGGCCGATTCCACCCAAGACCGATTGAACGATCGCCGTCACGACGACGGCGAGGGCCACGGCGCGGACGGCCTGCGCGGACAGCTCCACCACCCCCTCGCCACGCACCCCGTCCAGGCGGCGCGCGAAGCGGCGCACGCCCGCGGCGGCGGTTTCCCCGTGGGCGTACAGGATCGCGGCGATGACTACCGTCAGCAGGAACTGCAGCAGCATCATGCCGACGCCGCCGACCCGGGCGGCGGACCACCCCGCGACCGTGCTGGCGTAGGGCGCCAAGCGCGCCGAGACACCCTCCAGGCCGATGGCGGTCAACTGCGCCCACTGGTCCGCGAGCCAGGCTCCGACGACGGGAAGCCCGCTGATCCAACCCGGCGGCGGCGGAATCCTGAAGGTCATCAGGGTTTTGGCCCAGCCGACGATGCGATCCGCGTTGTATGCGATCGTGGTGATGGCGAGGGTCAGGGGCACCAGGAGCACCAGGAGCAACGCCAGCGTCATGACCGTCACGGCCAAGCCCCGCTTACCCCAGAGCCTCGCTTGCACGAACAGCATCACCGGCCACGTCGCCACCACGATGGTCGCAGCCCAGATGGAGGCCAGGAGGAAAGGCTGCAGGATCCAGAACGTCCCGGCAACCAGCGCGCCAAGGAAAAGCACCTGCAGCATGGTGCGGGCCAGATCTCTCGATGTGTCGCTCATACGATTTACCCTCGGACTTTCGGCACTCGGACGCGTCCAGACCTCATGGCCCCCCTCACGGTTGCACCCCGTGCGCCGTCGGCCGCTGGGTCACCGGCGCCGCGCCGGCGCGGCGAACCACTGCTCCTTCGGCACCAGCTTGGGCTGCTGCGGGTCGCCCTCGTAGGCCGGCGTCATGATTTGCACGCCGTATTCGTTGAAGAGGTCGAGTCGGTCGCCCGCCAGGATATCGGTTCCACGCTCCGTCTCTGCGAGTCGGAGCGCCTCAACCGAAACTGAAGGATCGGCGGCGAGGGCCTTGATGCGCCCGCCAATGACCTCGGCCCGTTTTTCGGCCGGGTACGCCTGCACCCCGCGGACGGAGAACAGGACCTCCCCGTCCAGCGTGACCGACGCCCGGGCGTACTCTGTCTCCGCCTCGACCTCTGCGGCAGGTGGAGCGGTCCGCTCCGAAGCCGCCAGGGGCTGCCCCGTCGAGACCCCAACCAGGCAGATCGAAACCAACAGCGCGCGCAGAATCGCGCTGCGGATATACGAATCTCGGCGGGGGGGTGCCAGGGCGTCGGTGGTCATGGGACCGTTCCTCCTTGCCCGCAATTTACCCTAATAGGACGCGTCGCGCGATGGTTTTTCGCCCTCCGGACATCGGCTGGGCGTGCGGAAGGAGGCTGCGGCGCGCCCGGCAGAGCCTTCTTCCCCAAGATCAGGTGCGGTTTCGCGCCGGTCGGCCGGCGCGATCCAGCACGTCCGCCAGTATGCCGCCGATCAGCAGGATGATCGCGGTATAGAAGACCCACAGAACCAGGCCGATGAAACCGCCCAGAATCCCATAGAACAGGTTGTAGCGGGCATAGTGGATCAGGTACCAGTTGAAGAGCATCCGGGCCTGGTGCCAGAGCAGGGCCGCCACCGTCGCCCCGGCGATGGCCCAGGGCCAGCGGATGGCCCGGACCGGCGCGACCCGATACACGATGGTGAGCAGCAGCGTCATGAGGATGGAGGCGAAATACCGAGGGAAACTCGGATGCGTCAAGAACGGAGGCAGGACGATGCGCGCGCCGATCAGAATCTCGATCTCCGGCCAGGCCGCCAGGATCCACCCGCCCATCAAGGCAGAGATGAACAGCAACCCGGCGGTCCCCATCATCACCAGGGCCACCAGCTTCCGTCGGAAATAGGACCGGGTCTCCCGCCCCCCGCCGAGCGTCGTGAGTGACGAGGCGATCGCCTCGAAGCCCCCCATGGCCACCCAGAGCAGGAACCCGATACCCAGGACGCCGGTGATGTGTCGGCTCTGGATCAGGGGGCGGAGGAAATCCTCCACGTCGCGGCCGGTCGCCCTGGGGATCAACCGGTGCGCCAGCGTCATCACCTCCTCCACTCCCCGATCGGAGGAGCCGAGCACGTACCCGATGGTGGAACTGCCCAGCAACAGGATCGGGATGATGCCCAGCAGCCAGTAAAAGGCGATGGCGGCCGCCATCATCATCAGGTCGTACTCGCGCAATCGGTGGGCGAAGTCGCTGACCACTCGGCCCAGCCACCATTTTTGTCCCGCCATCCCCGCCTCCGTGCCTTATCCCGGGGTTTAGCATAGACACTCTCCCCTGTCCAGGCAAGTCCAAGCCGACCGCGGCCCGGTCTCACCGCCCCGACCCGTTCGGACGCCGGCCGTTCGCCTTGCGTCGCCCCACCGGCTATGCTAGCCTCCGGCCATCCACTCGCACGCGGGAGGAACGCACCGTGGGACAGACCGCCTTAATCGCCTTTCTGCTTCTGGCCACCGGCGTCGCCCTCTTCGCCGTGCAGAACGCCGGGCCGGTCACCGTCCGCTTCGGGTTCTGGTCGCTGGAGATGTCCCTGGTCGTTATTATCCTGGTCGCCGCAGCGGTCGGCGCGGTCATGGCCTCGCTGGTCAGCCTTCCGAGCTGGTTCCGGGATCGGCGGCGGCTGCGGCAGCAGGCAAGAGAGCTGGATGCCTTGCGCACCGCCCGACCGCCCGACCCCCTCGCGCCCAAATCGCCTCCTGGCGCCACCCCGCGCCCACTGGCGTAGGCGCGGAACTCGCGGCCCCTCCCAGAGGTTTCCTCCCCGATCGGCAGCGCGGCGGATCGTCGCCGACCGGACCCGACCCACCTGCGGCAGAGCCGGGCGGCGTACACCTTTCTCGGTAGTACGGGCTTTTCTCGGCCCGGCTCTTACGCTAGACTCTAGGAGCCCGTCGGAGAAACAGCGGTGATACACACCTTCCAACCTGAGATGCCGGGTCTCACCCGGCTGTGGGAGCCCCGCGGCTCCCGGAGAGCGCG
>Ga0209048_10007106_pt1 | contig 10378 bp, 7 predicted proteins | sample FrelakmetCRP12CR_FD_187146 | JGI IMG/M metagenome (GOLD analysis project Ga0209048, IMG submission 187146) | Freshwater lake sediment microbial communities from the University of Notre Dame, USA, for methane emissions studies - CRP12 CR (SPAdes)... | ecosystem: Environmental > Aquatic >... | reverse complement strand
ACACCAGCATTTGCCAGGTCTATCAGCTTGAAGGATGCAGGGGTTGCCTTCTGGATTTTTGTCATTATTGGAGCGATTATTGTCCTCCTTCAACTGATTCCTGCAATCATCCTATTTCTCTCCTTTGTCGGAACAATGACTGGCGTGTCGCAAAGAAGAAGGCTCCAGAAAAAGTAGCTTTGGACTCTTAGGAGTCTGCTTTTTCTTCACTGGAGAGGTCATTTTGGTTTTGGCTCAATTGGTTCCTGCCGGCATCCTCTTTTCCTCTTTCATAGGAACGGCGTTCTCCTCTTTTCGAAGAGGAGAGATGCCTATCCGAGCGACATAGGATAGAAAATAGATTTTACCTCCGAAGACTTATTTCCTGGCTGGAGGGCCATAAACCTTGTCTGGTTCACGGGGGGCAGTAGGTAACGGGATGAAGGAAGCCTAACTGAGGAGGAGCTTATTATGAAATTGAAAACGATCCTCATTGCGTATCAGGATGATCTTTGGGCTAGATCACTCTCCTCTTTTTTCCATAGCAGCGGTTATAGAGTCGAGACAGTGAAGGTAGTGAGTGAGATGATTCGAAAGGTTCGTAAAGGAAATATTCATGTTGTTCTCCTCGATGATGAAATTGAAGGAGTGAAGGCTTGTGACATAGTCCCTCTCTTTAAAAAGATTGATGATAAGATTCAGGTCATCGTCATCTCTTCAGATCTCTCTCTGGGGGTGGCGAAACGCCTCCGAGGCGCAGGGATTTTTTACCAAGCCATGAAACCCGTTGATCTGGAAGAGATCAAGTCGGCTGTGGAGTGTGCTTTTGAAAAGTTTGAGAGAGAGAGAGAGAACTTAAAAGAAGGGTTTTTCCCTTTTTTTATTCCAAGGAGGGTCCCAGCATGAAAGGGAGAGAAGATGGATTCAAGGCTTGGAGAATCCTCGGAGGGGGCCTTCCTGTCTTCCTGATGTTGGGGCTGATCTTGGGAGGGATGGCAAGAGTCGCCTGGGGCGACAATTCCCTCTGTCTTGGTTGTCATCAGGACGAGTCACTGAAAAAACAGGATGCTCAGGGTAAAAGTATTTCTCTTCTTGTACCAGAGGCAGGGTTTAAAAATTCGATCCATGGAAAACTATCCTGTTGGGATTGCCACATATGGATTAAAGATGACAAACATGCCGAGGGTGGAAAGCAGGCTGCGGATAAAAGGGTGAACTGTGCAACTTGCCACAAGAAAGCGGAGAAAGAATATTTGCAGGGCCTTCATTCCAAAATGATTATGAAGGGGACGGAGAGGGCCGCCAATTGTTTTGAATGTCATGGAAAACATAATATCCTGCCACGTAAGAATCCCAAGTCAATGGTCCACATTTCCATTATCGACAAGACATGTACCCGCTGTCATTCGGATATTCCCTTTGTCAAAGAGCATGGCCTGGGGGAGGCGATGCCTAAAGAGGAATTTAGGAAGAGTGTCCATGGAAAAACGGGAGAGGTGACCTGTACCAGTTGCCATGGGAGTCATGACCTGAGATCCCTCATCGATCCGAAATCATCAATCTTTCGATCCAATATCCCCCATACCTGCGGGGGATGCCATCCGGATATTACGAAACAGTTTATTGAGAGCATCCACGGAGTTCTTGCTGCAAGGGGGAGAAGCGATTCTCCCACCTGCACAAACTGTCATGGTTTCCATGGGATCAAAGCAAAGGTAGATCCCGATTCTCCGGTTAATGAGAAGCGAATCGCCAAGACCACCTGCCCTCAGTGCCATGCGGCAGAGCGTATTACAAAGGCATACAAACTTACCACGAAGACGGTTCAAACTTATTATGATAGCTTCCATGGTCTCTCATACAGAGGTGGGGATACCTTTTCGGCCAACTGTGCGAGCTGTCATGGGATCCATGATATTCGGCCCTCTTCAGATCCAAAATCGATGATTCATAAAGATAATTTGCAGAAGACCTGTGGAAGGTGTCATCCAGGAGCATCAGAGAACTTTGCCAAGAGCAAGATGCATGCCGTTGCCTCAATTGCCGGTGATGAGTTTGGGGATAAGGTCGTTGGATGGGTGAGGATAGTTTACATTTTACTGATAGTCGCTGTCATTGGAGGTTTAACTTTCTTTAACTTTATGGATTGGTTGAGAAAGACGATTGATCGGGCACATTAAAAAGTAAGGAGTGGGTCGCCATGATGAAGAAATACCTCAGAATGACCTTGAATGAGAGAATTCAACACCTCAATCTCTTCATCAACTTTACGATTTTGGTGATCACGGGGTTTACACTCAAATATCCTGAGGCTTTCTGGTCTTCTTCCATCTCTGATGTCGCGATGGGGATGACCTATCGAGGATTACTGCACCGGCTCTCAGGGGTTGCAGTGCTTACTTTAGGGGGGTATCATATCCTCTACCTCCTTTTCACCGAAAGGGGAAGGGGCATTTTAAAAGATATGATCCCTCAATGGAAAGATGCCAAAGACCTCTTGGAGACATTGAAGAACAACTTCTTCATCAACCGGCCTGCCAAAGCGATCAAGATGGGTCGATTCAATTTCAGGGAGAAGTTAGAATATTTGGGATTGATCTGGGGGACGACCGTTATGATGGTGACCGGTTTCATCCTCTGGTTTAAGACAGAATGGATGACATTTTTCCCAATGTGGACATGGGAAGTTGCCCAAGCGGTGCATTTTTACGAGGCGATTTTGGCAACACTCACCATTATCGTTTGGCACCTTTATTCTGTTGTGTGGAATCCCGATGTCTACCCAATGAGTTGGGCCTGGATCACAGGAGATCTCACCGAACATGAAATGGAGTTGGAGCACGGCCTGGAACTGGAGAAGATCAAGGCTCAGGAGAAGGGAGAATTGAAGGAGTTTACAGAGGCGGCAGCCATGGGAGGTGGAAGGGTTTATGCCGTTCGTCGGGAAAAGGTAGAAGAAGGGGGAGAAAAAGGCTCATCCCTCCGGCGCTTTTATAGGATCATTCAAGGATTCAATGAAACCATTAAGAACTGGAAAGGAACATAAAAGGGGGTGATGGGTTATGTCCGGAGGCATTAAGGAACGATATGGCCCCTATCCGAAGAAGAAAGAAAGAGAACATGTTCGAGTTAAGGAGGAACAATTTTTGAAAAGGACCTATGATTGGTTAAAGTGGAAGATGGCTGATAGCGGGGGTGGCTCATTTCACCATCCCTGTTTAGACCATTAATTCCTAAAGATCACCCTTCGTTCTCAGCGTATCCATTTTTCAAGTTTTTGCAGCCCTATATATCCTCTGACTCCCACCATCCAAACCCCACCCAAACGGAGAGGATATATAGGGCTTTTTTTACTTTAATGGTTTCCTCTTGAGGACAAACGATTTATTTCCCTTCTTGTAGAGATGATGAGAAAGTGTTAATATTCTAACCATTTAAGATAGAAAGATGTCATCACGAATTCTTGATAGTGGGTTTTAGGCCTCACACACGGGCAAGCCTGGCTACCGTCGGCGGCCGAAAACAGGGATTCCGAAATGTTGATAAGAAGATCTCAGAGAAAAGTTCTATATTATATGGTCCCGCTTCTCATTTCTTCCTTCCTCCTTGGGACTTTCATAAGAGATGCCTATGCCCTGACGGCGGAGGAAGAGAAGAAGATGGGCAAAAAGGTCCTTCTCGAGATTGAGAAAGAGGCCGATTTCATGAGAGACCTAACCATTCAAACTTTTATCGAAGAGTTGGGTTATTCCATAGTGGACCAGGTGGGTCCAACCCCTTTCGAGTTCAAGTTTTACGTGGTCAATGGCTCAGATCCAAATGCCTTTGCCATTCCGGGCGGCTATATTTTCGTTACCACTGGACTCCTTGTCTTGGCGGAGAATGGACAGGAGGTCGCGGGGGTGCTAAGTCATGAAATTGCCCATGTCACCCAGAGGCACATAGCCCAGATGATTGAGAGATCGAAACGGCTCAATATTGTCTCTTTGGCGGCGATACTAGCAGCCATGCTCGCAGGCAGAGGTGGGACAGCGTCTCAAGCAGGTGCAGCCATGGCGCAGGCCACAGCGGGGGCTCTTGCATTGAAATATACTCGAGAAATGGAAACTGATGCGGATCAAAATGGCTTGCACTATTTGATCAAAGCGGGCTACGATCCCAACGGACTGATTAACTTTCTCAACAGAATCCAAAGGATAAGTTTGGCCATTGCACCCAACATTCCTCCTTATCTTCTCACCCATCCAGCCATTGAAAGCCGGATTTCCCTCATGGATAACCTTCTCCAGATGGGACCGAAGCCTGTCGGGCCTTTCAAAACCGTTCCGAATTTCAGAAAGATTCAAGCAATGGCCTTTGTAGAGGAGAGAGAACCACATGTAGCCATCACCCATTTTCAGTCTTTGATCGACGCTAACCCTGATTATTGGGAGGGATACTATGGCTTAGGCCTGGCCTATCGGAAGATGGGAAGATTCGACAAGTCGATGGAAGTCCTTCAACGCGCGCACTCGTTGGCCCCTAAAGATCTTGACATATCGAGAGAACTCGGCATAACATACTTTTTTTTGGGGAAGATGGATCAGGCCATTGAAAGCCTTGAAGCCATACGGTCCACTCCCGAAGAAGGTCGAAACAGTGATTTAATGATTCTCTATTACCTCGGGAGGGGATATCAAGAGAAGGGGGACTTTGCTCAGGCTCTCCCACTCCTTCTGAAAGTTCAAAAGGAGAAGCCCGAATTTGCTGATATCTATTACCACCTTGGGTCTGTTTACGGAAGAACAGGGAAGAAGGGACTTTCCCATTTCTATTTTGGAAAACATTTCAAATTAAGGCGGGAGAAAAACAACGCCCTCCTTCATTTTAGAACAGCCGTTGATGGGTTGGAGAGAGGAAGTCCGGAGAGGGAAGAAGCCCAAAGAGAGATGAAAGAACTTACCTCTCCCCAATGACGGAATCTTGAGGCAAGGGCAAAAAGCAGAAGGTTGCTGCATTTTAAAGAAAGGCGAAGGCCTATCAGAAACTTGAAACGATGCTCGGGTAAAGAGAGAGGAAGATAGGATGAAGGGGGTTGAAGTTTATTGCAGAGAGGTTTTAGAGCTGGGAGCGGATGGAGCAAAGGGGGTAGATCCTCGTTCTGTGATCACTGCCGAATGGGTTAGGATGAAATGTCAATTTGGATGTCCTGGATTCGGGACGAGTCGTTGTTGCCCTCCCCATACCCCTGCTCCGGATCTCACACGAAAGGTGGTCGATTCTTACCAAAAGGCGATTTTAGTGCATCGAAGATTGCCGAAGGGAGAAAAGACAAAGGCTTTCAACGAGGTCCTTCTGAAGCTCGAAATTAAAATTTTTCTTGAGGGTTACTACAAGGCTTGGAGCATGGGATCGGGTCCTTGTCGTCTTTGTAAAGAGTGCGACCTGACCACTCCTTGTAAACATGGACTCGAAGCGAGGCCTTCGATGGAAGCCTGCGGCATTGATGTCTTCAAGACCGCCAGGGACAATGGGTTTCCTATTGAAGTCGTAAGAACCCGTGAAGACGAAAGAAATATCTTTGGATTGATATTAGTGGAGTGATTGCGCTGTTCCCCTCGATGAAATAGGATGATTGATCCAGGACCTTCCGGGTGGGGTCGATGGGAAAGAGGAACGGATGAACGGAGAGGCGAAGAAATCAAGAGAGGAAATGATGAAGCTCAATCAAGAGCTTTCGATCCTCAATGCGATCAGCCAGACCGTCAATCAATCCATTGATCTGGATGAAATCCTGAATAAAAGTTTGGATAAAATGATGGAGATGACCGATGTTCGCTCAGCCGGCATCTACCTTCTGGATGAAAGAGATAACGACTTGGTATATGTCGCCCATCGGGGATTTTCAGACGATTTTCTAAAAGGGATGAAGCGGATGAAATTGGGGGAAGGGATAACGGGAAGGGCTGCCCATTCTGGTGATTCGATCTTCGTTGAGAATTATCCCAACCATCCGGAGGCCCTTTCCTTGGCGATTGAAGAGGGACTGAAATCTCTGGCGGTCATCCCTCTCAAATCGAGAGAGAAAATTTATGGGACTTTAAATATTGCACGAAAAGAAATTTCGAAGATCACCCCGTTTGAAAAAGATCTCTTCAACTCGGTCGGACAGATCATCAGCGGGGGTTTGGAGAGAACATATCTCTATGCGGAGAATGTTAAGCGTCTGGAACAGCTGAAGACGCTTTATTCGATAAGTCAGGAGATTGCCTCGAAACTTGAACTAAAAGTGATCCTTCAGAAAATCATGGAGAGGGCTGTCGAACTCTTGGGTGCGGAGTCAGGGACGATCGCCCTGTGGGACAATCGAAAGCAGAATTATGCCATTGCGATTGTCCATCGATTACCCGAGTCATTAATCGGAAAAAAAATTTCCCCACCCTGGAGCGGTGTGATAGGGGAAGTGATTGCCAAGAAATCCCCCGTCCTCTGCAAGGATTATGAGCACCATCCCAACCGATTAGAGGAATTGGATTCCTATTGTCTTAAGGAAGTGGTGGGCGTCCCGTTAATCGTCAGAGAGATGATCATCGGTACGATGGTCATATACTCGTCTGACCCGGAAGTGCATTTTCAACAAAACGAGATTGATCTCCTCTACAACTTTGCCCACCACGCGGCCGTTGCCATTGGGAATGCCAAGCTCTACGAGGATTCTTTGGCGAAGATCAGACAATTGACTACCCTCTACGAGATTGGAAAGACCCTCTCCTCTACCTTGGACCTTGACGATTTGTTTAGAAAGGCGGTGGAGCTCCTCAAAGACCGTTTCGGCTATGCCGCCTGTAGTATTCTTCTCCTGGATAGAGCAAGGGATGAGCTCTATTTCAAACAAGTCACCGGCAGGAATTTGGAGGAGGCCAAGAAGTTAAGGTTTAGAGTGGGGATCGATGGTATTGTGGGATGGGTTGCCAAAACGGGGGAATTCGTTTATGTCCCGGATGTCTCGAAAGATTCCCGATATATTCCCGGGGGGCCTTCCATAAAATCGGAGGCAGCCTTTCCCCTCAAGGTGAGAAACCAATTATTCGGAGTTTTAAACATAGAGAGTGATGAACTCTATGGGTTCGATGAAGAAGATTTGAAGACTCTTTTCTCCTTTGCAAGCCAAATGAGCATTTCCATCGAGAACGCTCAGCTCTTCTCCGATCTAAAACAGACGCTGCAAGAATTGAGACAGGCACAGGACCAGGTCGTCCAGGCTGAGAAACTGAGAGCCATGGGGGAATTGGCCAGTAGAGTGGCTCACGACTTCAATAACGTCTTGGCTGTTGTCCTGGGAAACACTCAGCTCCTCCTCCATCAACTGGATCACCTTGGTCCTGAAGAAATTCGTGAAGGTTTGAAGGTCATCGAGCGCTCCTCAAAGGATGGGGCAGAGACCATTCGCCGGATACAGGAGTTTACGGGTGTGAGAAGAGATAGGGAATTCATTTCCCTCTCTCTCAACGAAATCGTCACAGAGGTGGTGAACATTACTCAACCTCGCTGGAGGGATCAGACGCAAAAGAAGGGGATACAGATCGAATTGACGACCCATCTGGGAGATATCCCTTTGATCATGGGGAATCCTTCCGAGGTGAGGGAAGTGTTGACCAATATTATTTTTAATGCGGTGGATGCGATGTCCAACGGAGGCAAACTGACTGTCACCACGCAACCCCAAGCAGAGGATTGGGTGGAAGTGAGGATCGCGGATACAGGCATCGGAATGACGGAGGATGTGAAGAAGAGGGTTTTTGACCCATTTTTTACCACAAAGGGTGTGACGAATTCTGGGTTGGGGATGAGCGTTTCCTATGGGATTATCAAACGTCATGGAGGAGAAATCTTGATCGAAAGTGAGCCTCAAAAGGGGACGACTTTTATCATTCATCTGCCCACGGGATATGGGGAAGAGGAAACCGTTGTGAAGGAAGTCGCCGTCTCCAAGGAGTCACGGCGAGCGCGGATCTTAGTAATCGACGATGAGGATTCTGTTCGAGATATTCTCTCTCGGATGCTGAAGACCAAAGGCCATAGGGTGGTGGTTGCCCCCAACGGGGAAGAAGGGATTGAGCGATTCAGGGCTGAAGCGTTCGATCTGGTCTTCACCGATCTGGGAATGCCAAAATTGTCGGGATGGGACGTTGGAAAGACCATCAAGGGGATAAATCCGAAAACCCCCATTGCCATGATCACTGGATGGGGAGTGGAATTGGATAGAGAGAAGTTGAACGAAAGCGGGATCGATCTCATCATCTCCAAACCATTCAACTTTGATCAAGTAATTGATCTAGTCTCTGAAGCTATGGAGTTGAAGGAAAAGATCTGATGGCCCCGGCGATCGATCCCATCGCATTGTCCGAATTCGCGGCCCCTCCGTTCTCATCCTCCCTGACGGATAGGATCGATCTCCAAAATACGTTCCCAACGAGCGACTAGCCTTTTAAGATCCTCCGTTTGAGTTTTTTATAAATCGGTAGGTGAATGCTGCTGAAATCAGCAACGGGACCACGCCGAACAAAATGAAAATCGCATCGGCTGGAAAACGAATCCATTCGATCAGGGTTGTGGTCCGATCATTCAAAAACTCAGGGCCTCTCGCATGCCAGTAACCGTTCTTTAAAACATCGAAAAACTGGAGCACTCCGCCAGGGAAAAGATTTAAGACGACCATTCCTGCTAGGCCGATATTCAACCCCCAGAAGGAGACCTGGATATATTTCTCCACGTGTCCCCATTCTTTATCGGGCAATACCTGCCGGATGGCAAACACCATAAAAGAGATGGCAAACATTCCGAACACACCCATCATGGCCGCATGGCCGTGATTGGGGGTGAGTAGGGTGCCGACTTCGAAGTAGCTCACAATGGGCAGGTTAATGAGAAATCCAAATATTCCCGCACCGACAAAGTTCCAGAATCCGACAGCCATCATAAAGTAAAACGTCCACTTGTGTGGAATAAAGATTTCTTTGCTGCAGATGTCACATTTCCCCCTGGACAACTTGACAAAGTCCCAAGCATCCAGTGTGAGCAGGGTGAGCGGGACAACCTCCATGGCGGAAAACGTGGCGGCAAAGGCCATGGTGACATTCGACTGTCCTGTCCAATACCAGTGATGCGCCGTACCGATAATTCCACCCCCGAGGAAGAGAATGGCATCTAAGTAGATGACCCGGGTGGCGGTTTGCCGGGTTACCATTCCCAGTTTGTAGAAGAGGACAGCCACCATCGTGGTGACGAAGAGCTCAAAGAACCCTTCCACCCACAGATGGATAATCCAAAACCGCCAGTTGTCCACCACGGTGTAGTGGGTAGTGCTGGTGAAGAACAGGGCGGGTAGATAAAACAGAGGAATCGCAAGAGCGGCTAACAGGAAGAGGGTAGAAATTTCCCGCTCTTCCGGATTTTTTCTTGCAGGACTGCTTCCTCTGAATATCAGGACGAGCCAGAGGATCAGGCCGATCGCCAGCAAAATCTGCCAGGCGCGGCCCAGGTCAAGATATTCCCACCCCTGATGTCCAAACCAGAACCAAAGTTTTCCAAGGAGTTGATAGACACCCAACATCTCACCCAACAGACTGCCGAAGACAACGATGACCAGTGCAACGAAGAGAAAGTTGATCCATTTGATTTGGCTTTTGGGTTCTCTTCCTCCCAATAAGGTGGCGAGAAACAACCCTCCCGCAATATAGCCAGTGGCTATCCAGAAGATGGCTAACTGTAGATGCCAAGTGCGAAAGATGTTGCTCGGAAAGAATGAAGATAAATCAATGCCATAAAAACTTCCTGGATCGGCACGATAGTGGGCCGTTGCTCCTCCGACGAGGGCCTGGGCTAAAAACAACAAGGCGACGACAACAAAATACTTTATCGTTGCCTTCTGGCTCTCAAAGGCCACCCCAGGCGTCATTTGAGGATGAATATGTTCTCCCCCACCTTTCCAACCAAGAAAATTGAATTTGCCGAAGGAAAAGAGCACAATGGCTATTCCACCAAGAAGGGTGACAAGGCTCAATGCGCTCCAGAGAATCGCATCACCGGTAGGTGTATTTCCAACCATGGGATCGTATGGAAAATTATTGGTGTAGGAAAACGTTTTTCCAGGACGATTCGCCGCGGAAGCCCAGGCAGTCCAGGCAAAGAAAGCGGTCAATAGTTCGAGTTCTTTTGGGTCTTTGATATGGTTGGTCAACAAGCCTCGATTTAATAGCGGTTGGGAAAAGTATTTTGTCCACTTTCTTTTTTGATTTTGGTAAGATATGACTTCGGGAAGGGTGAAGGTCAATGTTTGAGTCTGCCAGCGATAGCGATTCTGTTTCAACAGCTGCTGGACTTCACCACTGATGGCAGCTCGCTCAACCGATGAGAGGTT
>Ga0209048_10007105_pt1 | contig 10379 bp, 12 predicted proteins | sample FrelakmetCRP12CR_FD_187146 | JGI IMG/M metagenome (GOLD analysis project Ga0209048, IMG submission 187146) | Freshwater lake sediment microbial communities from the University of Notre Dame, USA, for methane emissions studies - CRP12 CR (SPAdes)... | ecosystem: Environmental > Aquatic >... | reverse complement strand
CGCGGTCGAGGACGACGACGTCGAGCCGCACCACGTCCACGGCGGTGCCGAAGACGGGCGGCCCTTGAGGCTCCGTCCGGACCCGGGTCACTCCCGGGACGAGCAGGAGGAAGGCGGCGAGAAGACCGGCGCGGGGGCGGGGCGTCAAGGGAACCTCACGATCCCATCACGGTGCAAGGCAACGATAGCAGAAGCGGAGCGGCCGCATGGTCAGTATGACGGCTCCGCCGGCGCTCTCGCCTCACGACCTCGGGCGCGTCGCGCGGGCGGGCGCCGGGGGCCGCAAGCCCGAGTGACTACCAGCGGTCCTCGCCGATTCCCCCCCGGTGGTTCTCGAAGCGGGCGAGCACGAACAGCAGGTCGGAGAGCCGGTTGAGGTAGACGAGGATGCGCGCGTCCACGTCCGCCTCGCGCGAGAGGTGCACGACCCTCCGCTCCGCCCGGCGGCAGACCGTCCGGGCCTGGTGCAGCAGCGCGGCCGCGGGCGTGCCCCCGGGCAGCACGAACGACCGCAGCGCCGGCAGCTTCCCTTCGCGCGCGTCGATCGCGCGCTCGAGCCGGCGCACGTGCGCGGCCGTCACCGCCGCCTTCGCGCGCCGCGCCGCGACCTTGTGCGAGGGGTCGGCGAGCTGGGCCCCGATCGCGAAGAGGTCCTTCTGGATGGAGAAGACGAGCCGCCCCAGCCCCTCCCCCGCCAGCGCCCTCACCGCGCCCAGGGCCGCGTTGAGCTCGTCCACGTCGCCGTAGGCGGCGACGCGCAGGTGGTCCTTGGGCACGCGCACGCCGCCGAGAAGGCTCGTCTCGCCCAGGTCTCCGGTCTTCGTGTAGATCTTCACGGCTCGTGCTCCACGAACGACGCGACGACGGTGGCCGGGGCGCCGTCGACCTCGACCGCGGTGCCCGGCGCGAAGTGGCTGCGGTGCACGTAGCCGAGGGCGAGAGGCCCCAGCCGCGGCGACACGGCGGCGGTGGTGACCCGCCCGACCTCGCGGCCCTCGGCGCGGACGACTGCGCCCGCCGTCGCCGGGGCGGACAGGCGCAGCCCGCGCATCGCCTTGTTGACGTTGCCGCCGCGGGCCGAGAGGCGAGCGATGACCTCCTGCCCGAGGTAGCAGCCCTTGGTGGGGGAGTGGCACTCGGCCACGAGGCCGGTCTCGTGGAGCAGGTTGTCCTCGCCCACGTCGTCGCCGTCCCAGGGCCGCAGCGTCTCGACGCGGAGCGCGTCGAGCGCGTCGCGCCCCACCGGGCGTGCCCCCGACTTGCGCAGCGCCTCCCACACCGCCGCCGCGGCCTGCGGGGCGGCGTGGATCACGAAGCCGCCGCCGGGCAGGTCGCCCGCGCGCGCCACGCGCGCCGCCTGGCCGCCGAGCGACGCCGCGCGGTGGTCCTCTGGCTGCAGGGGCAGCTCCGCGGCGCCCGCCTCGCGCAGCGCGCGCCCCGCCTCGATCCCGAGGAGGCCGAGGACGGCGGTCGGACGCTCCGCGAAGCGCACCGGCGCCGCCACCCGGTGGTGCTCGAGCGTCCGCCGCAGCGTCTCGAGGCGGTCGGCGTTCGCCTCGAGGAGCACGGCGTCGTCGAGGACGAGCACGCGCGCGAGCGCCTGCACGTGGCCCTTCGCGGTGAGCAGCGCGGCCCGGCAGCCCTGGCCCGGCTGCCGGCCGACCACGTCGTTGCTGAGCATGCCCTGCAGGAACTTCTGGCGCGAGGGCCCGGCGGCCTCGAGCGCCCCGCGGTCGGTCAGGTCGAGGAGGCCGGCGCCGTCCAGGGCCGCGGCGTGCTCGCCGGCGGGGTCGCCCCAGGAAACGACGACCGCGCGGCCGCGCCTCTCGCCGAACACCGCGCCCGAGGCGGCGTGGGTCTCGTACAGCGGCAGATCCGAAGGGGATGGCATCGGACGAGTCTAACCTGCCGGGCGGGCCTTTCCGATTCCCCCCGCTCCGGATCGGACCTTTGGACCCACCGCGAAGCCCGATGCGCCTACGGAAAGAATCCTGTCTGTTCGGCGGACGCGAGAGAAGGAGGGCGAGATGACGCCTATCCGCCGTGTTCGGCGGACCACTCGGGGGCGGGGCGCTACCGTCCGAACGTTGATCGGCAGTAATCTGCTGTTCCCGAGTGCTGAAGGGAGGCTGCGATGAGACGGGTTCTTCGCCAGGGCGTGGCAGCTGCTGTCGCGGTCCTGGCCGCATCCGTGGCCGTTGCCGCACCTCCGACACAGGTGAAGACGGCTCATGACTTGGCTGTCGCGCACGCCGCCTTGCCCCAGGGGCGTTCCTGGCTCGATGCGAACAAGACCAAGGCGGGCCAGGTCCTGATGCCCGTCCTGAACCGATGCCTGCCAAAGTCCCCGGAGGACGTGCTCACCGCCTTCTCGATCTACCTGCGACTGTCGCAGAAGGGCAGGATCCTGGAGGTCGTGACGGACCTCGACGCTGCGCTCGGCCGCTGCATGACCAACGAAGCGCGTGAGATCCAGTTGCCCGAAGCGCCACGGGAGAGCTTCTGGATCCAGGTGAATCTCGCCGCGGGCCTTTGAGCGGCGAGACCGTCGAACAAGGGGTATCTGGACTCCTCCGGTCAAGTGAGCGTATGCGTTGGTGCGTCGTCTCCTCAATGGTGGTTGGGCGAGGCGGCCCGCCCGGGTCGATCAGAGACGCCAACCTCCCTCACTTCCTTTGCGGCATCGACCGCGAGTCGCTGAAGCGTGCGCCGCAGCGTGCGATGTCGAAGCAGGGCAAGAAGAAGGTGGCAGCAGGAACGACGCGACGCCGCCGAACAGGCGGACGAAGCTGACGAAGCCCGGAGACTGGATGCGGGACGAGCGAGGCAGGTATGCTGAGGCAGGTCTGGCCCGTCTCGGTCCTGCGGTTGACGCTCGCGTACCTGCACTGGATGGTCATCCCTGTCGAAGAGGCACGCCTGCGTGAGGTCTATCGCGACGCCTACGAGGACTACAGTGCGCGTGTACGGCGGTGGATGTAACCAGGACTCGCCGGCCGAGTGGCGACGCAGGTACCTGCTTGCCGTCGGGCTGGTCCTGGTCGGCGCCCTGCCAGCTCGCGGCGGCTCCCTGTTCTCGTCGGTGCTGGACGAGTTCGTGGTCCTATTCCCGGTCGCACCCCAGAAGGAGACGCGCAGAGTCGACCTCGGCGAAGGGCGCTCGGCGAGCATGGGGATCTACCACGTTGACGAGCCAAGGACCGAATGGCTCGTCAGCGCGACCGACATCAGCCGGCTGGCCCTGGACCTGACGCGCACGTTGTCCGCGACTCGGGGCGAGGTCGTGGAGAAGACCGCTGGCACGCTGGTGAGCGAGACGCCGGTTCGAATCGCCCACTACGAGGGACTCGAGCTGCGACTCGCGCGAGCTGACGGCTCCGTCGTTAGCGTCCGCATCTGTGTGACACCTCGTCGGATCTATCAGGTGATCGTGATGACGACGGAAGAGAATAGACGCCTCGCTCAGATCGGGAGATTCCTGGAGACCTTTTCTCCGGAGTAGGGACGGTGGTCGTCGGACTCCCCGGGGCCGCGACGACCGAGGAGGAGAGCATGGACCTTGGTGCGTTCTCGAGATGACGGCCCCGCCCGGGGTCTTGGTCGACGGCAGAAAGCAGTGCCCGCAGGAATCCTGGGCACAGGGTTAGCTGTAGCTCTGATCATCTACCTCACCGCTGCTCCTTCTACGGACCGCCTTGGTGAGAGGCCGGAGGATTCGAAGCGGTATCTACGGCAGGTGGAGGTCTACGGGGGCAGGGCCAACGTCCTGGCGAGCGACGTGCGCGAGTGGCTCGAAGGGCTCTGGCAGGGCAGGGCACTCGCGTTCACGGTGGCGAGCCTGTCGGCTCTTCTCGCGGCAGTGGTGTTCATCGCTCTGACCCCGTTGCCACCGCGTGTCGATCGTAGTGGTACCCGGCAAGGCGACGACCGCCGTCCGGCCTCGTCGGAGGACGCACCCAACCACGATCCCGCCGTCGCGGTCGAGACGTCGAAGGGCGGGGTGAGGCGCAACGAGGGTAGCTGACGTAGCCTGGCCATATCGGAGCGTCGCCCCTCATCCTCGGTGTTGTACGGACAGCGGGGAGCGATGGATCGGAGGAGGATGATCGTGGGAATCGTGGCGGTCATCTGCAACGTAGTCCTGCTTGCGTTCACTGGCGTCGTGCTCGTGAGAGGGGAGGTGGTGTGGGCCTCGTGATCAGCGGCATGAGCAGCCAGGACTGGCCGGAAGTGCTCTCGGTGTACGAAGAGGGCCTCGCTACACGGCAGGCGACCTTCGAGACGTCCGCGCCATCGTGGGAGCATTGGGATGCGGCTCACCTCCCCTCCTGCCGCTTCGTGGCCCGAGCGGAGGGCGTGATCCTTGGGTGGGCAGCCTTGAGCCCGGTGTCCCGCAGGCCCTGCTACTTGGGAGTCGCCGAAGTGAGCGTCTACGTGCGTGGCAGCGCGCGCGGGCGAGGGGTTGGCGAAGCGCTGCTGCAGCGGTTGATCGCCGAGTCCGAAGCGCGCGGGTTCTGGACCCTCCAAGGCTCGACGTTCCCCGAGAACGCGGCCAGCCTCCGACTCCAAGCCCGTTGTGGCTTTCGTGAGGTCGGGCGACGCCAGCGCATCGCGAAGCTCGATGGCGTGTGGCGGGACACCGTGCTCACGGAGCGGCGTAGCCAAAGGGTCGATTGAGGATGACTCTCGAACGTTCGGGGTGCCGGCGGGTGACTGAGAGCGGCAAGCCCCGGGGCGTCGTCTCCCCGAGGCTTGCGCGCGACCGCTAGCGGGAGTAGAAGTTCCGCTCGCTACCGTCGTACTGGCCGGAGCGGAGGCAGCACCTCTTGAAAGCACCGTCCGGAACCGCAGGGGCAGAGGTCATTCCTGCCGAGCTTCTCGAGCAGTTCCTTGTCCCCATGCACGATGCGCGTTCCGCGCCTCACGTGCGTCTCCGAGGGATAACCCCTTCCTCCGCTTACTTGACGTCTGGAAAGGAGGGGAGGCTGTCGAGCTCGTCATCGCGTCGCATGGCAGGCCTCCTTCTTCTCGTGATTCCGTGGCTGCACCAGCCAAGGGGGGCGTAGTGTGCCAGAACCATGCGGGGTCGTCCAGCCGGCCAGGGGCAAGCACGGTGCCGTGCGGACACCCGTGTGCGCGAACAGTCTGAGCGACGGCCTCGAAGTCGACGGTGAACACCGGCACCGCGGGTGGCGAACGGACGCGAGAGGTCGAGTGGATCTAGCGGGAACGCGCAGGATGGCGAGGACACGTGAGGAAGCGTAGACCGCTCTGGGCAGTCCTCGGCTCGCTCGTCTTCCTCGTGCTGGCACCCGGCACCGTCGCGGGGTTGATCCCATTCTGGCTGACCGGCTGGCGAGTGGAAGGGCCGGTCTGGGGGGCTTCGATCCCTCGCGTCGCGGGTGCCGGCGTGATCACCGTTGGTCTCGTGAGCCTCCTCGACTCCTTCGCACGGTTCGCCTTCGTGGGGCTCGGTACGCCGGTGCCCGTCGCCCCACCGACGCGTCTCGTCGTATCGGGGCAATACCGTTACGTCCGCAACCCGATGTACGTGGCGATCCTCGCGATCGTGATGGGGCAAGGCCTGGTCCTGTGGAGCGGTGCTCTCGTTCGGTACGCTGCGCTTCTCTGGTTCCTCTTCCACATGTTCGTGGTCCTCTACGAGGAGCCCAGGCTCGGCTCCCAGTTCGGGGCGTCCTACGAGGCGTATCGCCGGAACGTCAGGCGGTGGTGGCCCAGGATCAGGCCGTGGGACCCCCCTCGTGCCTGAGCGCGGGGGACGAGGACGACATCATCGCTGCCTTCGAGAAGGTGCTGCCCGCCTGCGCGTGAGCGGGGAGGCGGGCGGAGGCCGCGCTCACCGCGGCGGCGGCGGCCCCTCCGGCAGGGGGGTGGGGAGCTGCAGCGGCACCTCGCGCACGCGCAGGTCCACCGTCGCGTCCTTGCGCAGCTCCTGCATGTAGGCCTCGTAGACCTTCTCGGTGCGCGACGCCAGGAGACGCTCGCGCACCTGCGCCTTCGCCGTCTCGAAGGGTACGACGCCGCCCGGGCTCTGGGCGAGGACCTTCACGATCCGGTAGCCGCCGCTCACCGGGATGGGGTCGGACACGGAGCCCACGGCGACGGCGAAGGCCGCCTTCTCGACCTCGGGGTCCAGGCCGCCCCGGGCGACCGGTCCGAGCTCACCCCCGCTCGCGCGCGAGGGGGCCGAGGAGTAGGTCCGGGCCAGGGTCGCGAAGTCCTCACCCGCGCGGGCCTTCTGCACCACCTGCCGGGCGAGGGCGAGGCCGCCCCCCGTCTCGCTGACCAGGATCTCCTGCACCGTCACCGTCGCCGGCTTCGTGAACTCGGTCGCCTCGAGCTTCTCGTACTCGGCCAGGCACTCCGCGTCCGTCGCGCTCACCTTGGGCTTGATGTCGCGGTCCATGACCAGGCGCTTCGTCATCGAGCGCGCGATCTTGCGCCGGAGCTCCTCGATCGTCATCCCCTCGCGGGCCAGCGCCTGCTGCATCTGCGCGTCCGAGGTGATCTTGTTCTCCTGCTTGATGGAGGCGACGACCTCCTCGACGGCCTCGGGCGGGAGCTTCCAGCCGGCGTCCTCCGCCCGCTTCATGAGGAGGATCTCGTCGATCGCCTGCTGCAGGATCCTCGCGTTGTTCTGCCGCAGGTAGGCCGCGACCTCGGAGGGGCCGATCTTCGCCTCCTGGACGGCGGCGAGCTGGCGGGCCTGGAGCTCGCTGAGGGTGATGATCTGGTCGTTGACCTTGGCCACCACCCGCTCGAAGATCTCCCCCCGCGCCGAGGGCGCTCCGAGCAGGAGGGCAGGGAGGAGGACGAAGAACCGCCGCATGATTCACCTTGTGCCGGGTCGGGCACCGACCCTCGAGACCATGATACCCCGCCGCCGCCGCCGGCTAGGGCTGGATGGCAGGGGCGGCCGCCCACTCGCGGATCGGGTGCTGGCTTCCGCAGTCGGCGCACCGCGTGGTCGGGAACTGGGCCCGGCAGCCGGGGCAGGTCGCGTTCGTCTCGAAGGTGTCGAACGCGGAGCGGCACTGGCCGCACGCCCAGAACGCGCCTATGGGCGGGGCGGTCCCGCAGGAGGGACAGGCAAACCCCTGGCGGCGGGGCAGCCGGGCCAGGCGCGCCAGGAGCCGGGCCTGCTGGAACCCGCCCCAGCAGTTGATGGCGACGAAGAACGCCAGGATCCCGAGCCACGGAGACGCGGCCGTGACCGCCAGCGCCCCCAGCCCCAGCACCCCGAAGAAGCCGATGACGGTGGCCGCGGTCAGGCTGCGGGCGCGTCCCAGCGGGAACCAGAGCAGCGAGCGCAGGATCTGGCCGCCGTCGAGCGGGTAGACCGGCAGGAGGTTGAAGATCAGGATGACGAGGTTCATGTAGAACACGGCGCGCAGCAGCGTGGCCAGATCCGGGATCGCCGCCGCCAGGCCGACGGAGCGGTTGAGCAGTCCCAGGCCCATGAGCGCGGGGACGAGGGCGACGTTGACCAGCGGACCCGCCGCGATGCTCCACAGGGTGGCCCCCGGCCTCTGCGGCGGGCTCACGTAGGCCACACCGCCGAGCGGCCAGAGCACGATCTCCTTCGCCGTGCCGCCCACCTGCCGGCAGGCCAGCGAGTGTCCGAACTCGTGCAGGGTCACGATCACGAAAAGAGCGAGGTACTCCGCCACGTTCCAGGCGGGGGAGCGGTAACTGGTTCGTCCGCGCCTGGATCTCGTACACCGCGACCACGAACCAGGACCAGTGCAGGAACACGTCGATGCCCGCGAGACGGAAGAGGCGGAACGCCCCCTGGTGGGTTGGCACGGGACCCTGCTTATCACACGGACCGGCTCCGCCGCCAGCGGAGGCGACGGGCTGGCTACTCGTCGGCGTGCCGCCGGTGGCCCCCGTCGTCATCGTCGCCCCGGTGCCTGCGGCACGGGGCGGGGGACCAGAGCAGGGCCCCGGAGTCGCCCGGGGGCGGGAACGGCGCGGATCCCACCGCCTCGCCGCGCTCGTTCAGGCGGTTGGAGGAGGTGAAGGCGACACCCTCGGGCGCGTCGAGGAGCGTCGCGGCCCACGCCCCCTGGTGCGAGCGACGCCACACGACCACGCGAGAGGCGAGGAGCTGGCCGCCCTGGCGCAGGAGCGCGTCGCCGAGGATCTGGCCGCCGCTGTTGACGTCGCGGGCCGTCGCGTCCGTGAAGCCCTCGGGCACGGGCAGGGCGATCGGCCGCTGGTACGTCCGGCCGCACCGGCGCCAAAGGGCCGGCCGGCTCATGCCGGTGGTGTCCAGCTGCCCGTTGGCCCGTGCCACCACGTCCCCGACGTCGCCGATCGAGGGCTGGACGTTGAAGAGGAAGCCGGGGAGCGACGGCAGCACGGTCGCCACGGCGTTGCAGGCGCCGTCCAGCGCTCGCAGGCGCGACCAGACCACCACGTCCGCCCGGGTGAAGGGTCGGCCCAGATCGTCGATCTCCGGGCGGGACGCGGTGCCCACCACGTCGCTCCCCTCGTTGATCGCGGTCGCGAGACTGGTCCTGTAGCCGTCCGGCACGCCGAGGTCGCAGGCCTCGAAGGAGTCCCCCCGGCGCGGAAACCAGACGACCGCCCGGCTGCTGTCGAGGACCGCGGGGTTGGAGGCGTTGCCGACGATCCAGCCGCGCGAGTTCACGCCGTTCGCGCTGGCGTTGGTGAGGCCCGGCGGGGGCTCGAGGTCGATGGGTTGCCAGCCGATGCCGGGCTCCTTCTTCCACGCCACGGCCCGGATCAGGCCCGGGATCGAGGACTGACCGACGACGCCCCCCCAGTTCGAGATCGCGAAGGCATTGCCATCGGTCATCCCGGGGAGCGGCGGCAGCGCCTCGGGCGCGAAACGCCCGCGGTGGCCGCGGCTCCAGCGCACGGCCTGCGGGCGCACCGCCAGGTCGGACCGATAGGCCTGGCCCGCGACGTTGCCCGAAGCGTTGATGTCCTGCGCCCGGGCCCGGTCGAAGGTGGGGAGAGTCCCCAGGTCCTGCACGTCCTGCGCGGATGCATCGGTCCCCACCGTCCCCGCCACGAGAAGCGCGGCAACGAACGGCCAAGAAGCTGTGCGCATGATCCTCAAACCTCCGAAGCACTCCGACGCCCGCGGCGCCGGGGAGCGGCCGTTCGGGCCCGCACCAGGGTTCTCTTCGGCAGTGTCACGCCTCCCGGGAGGGACCGGAGGGGACGGCTCGGAAGGCTTCGCCGAGATTATACGCCGGTGCGTCAGGGAAAGACCGAGGAAAAGCTACTGTTGCAGCCGGCGCGCGCGCTCGCAGGCCGCTGTGTGTCCCGCCGTGCACGCTTTCTGATAATAGGAGAGCGCCTTGACGGGGTCGCGGGCGGCCTCCCACGCAACGCCGAGCTCGTGGCACGCCGGGGCGGACCCGCCCGCGCAGGCGCGGGTGAAGAGGTCCAGGGCGCGCCTATCGCGCGGGTCGGTCTGCTGGAGGTGGTGGCCGAGGGTGTAGCAGTCCACGGCGATGCCCGCGTCGCAGGTGCGCGCGTAGAGCGCGAGCGCCCGGGGGAGATCGCGGCCGACGACGTCGCCCGAGTCCAGCATGGCCGCGAGCCGGCTGCACCCCGCCATCGAACCCGCGTCGCAGGCCTCGCGGAAGAGCGCGACCGCGTGGTTGAGGTCGCGGACGACCGCCCTCCCGGCGAGGAACAGGCTACCGAGCTCGACGCAGCCCCGCGGGTCGCCCTCCGTGCAGGCCTGCCGGAAGAGCGCGGTCGCCTGGGCGAGATCGGGCTTCACGCCCCGGCCGGTGGCGAGGAGGAGCGCGAGCTCCTGGCAGCCCGTGGCCACGTGGCCGTCGCAGGCGCGGCGGAAGAGCCCGGCCGCCTTGGCGAGGTCGCGGGGCACGCCCGTGCCGTCGCGGTGCAGCTCGCCCAGGCCCAGACAGGCGCGGCCCTCGCCGCCGTCGCAGCCCTTCGTGAACACGGCCAGGGCCTGGGCCGGATCGGTCGCGACGCCCTCGCCGCGGCGCAGGGCCTGGCCCAGGGCCGCGCAGGCCCGCGCGTCTGCGCCGTCGCATCCCTTGCGGGCGAGGGCGACGGCGCCGGCCAGGTCCTTCGGCCCTCCCCGCCCCTCGCGCCGCCACTCGCCCAGGCGGCCGCAGCTCGAGGCGTCGCCGCCGGCGCAGGCCCGCTCGAACAGACCGGCGGCCCTCGCGTCGTCACGCGGCATGGGCGAGCCGTCCGCGTACATCGCGCCCAGCCGGCCGCAAGGGACGACGAGGCCGCCCTCGCAGGCCCGTCCGAACAGCTCGGCGGCCCGGCCGAGGTGCTTCTCGATCTCGCGTCCGGCCGCGAGCATGGACCCGAGCTCGGCACAGCTCGTGGCCACC
>Ga0209048_10007104_pt1 | contig 10379 bp, 8 predicted proteins | sample FrelakmetCRP12CR_FD_187146 | JGI IMG/M metagenome (GOLD analysis project Ga0209048, IMG submission 187146) | Freshwater lake sediment microbial communities from the University of Notre Dame, USA, for methane emissions studies - CRP12 CR (SPAdes)... | ecosystem: Environmental > Aquatic >... | reverse complement strand
CACCGAGTACGTCAAGGACGTGCGCGCCTCGGCCTTCCCCGAGGAGGCGCACTGCTACCACATGCTGGAGGGCGAGCACGAGAAGTTCGCCGCGTATACCAAAGAATGAACCTGCGCGGCTCTGCAACCGACTTCGCCGTCGCGGAGCGCGTCGCGCGCCTGGGCACCGAGACGGTCTTCGCCGTCTCGGCCGAGGCCGCGGCGCTGGCCGCGCAGGGCAGGACGATCTACCCGTTCCACCTCGGTGATCTCAACATCGCGACGCCCGAGAACATCGTCGAGGCGTCTCTTCAGGCGATCCGTGACGGCAAGACCACCTACTGCCCCAACGCCGGCATCCCGCAGCTGCGCGACGCCCTGGCCGAGGACGTAGGCCGCGCGCGCGGCCTCGACTACGCGCGCGTAAACGTCTCCGTGCAGCCCGGCGGCAAGCCGGTGATCGCCAAGTTCCTGCTCACCCTCATGGACCCGGGCGACGAAGTGCTCTACCCCAACCCCGGGTTCCCTATCTACGGCTCGCTGATCGACTTCTTCGGCGGCGTGGCCGTGCCCTACGGTTACCGTGAGGGCGCGGAGCGTTTCCACATCGATCTCGAGGGCATCGCGCGGCAGATCACCCCGCGCACGCGCCTCCTGATCCTCAACGACCTGCACAACCCGACGGCCGCCGAGTGCACCCCCGAGGAGCTCGAGCATCTCGCGGAGCTCGTCGCCCGCCACGACCTCCTCGTGCTCAGCGACGAAGCCTACTTCGACGTGCGCTTCTCGGGCGCCAGCCGTTCGCTCGTCTCGCTGCCCGGCATGCGCGAGCGCTGCGTGATCCTCTACACGTTCTCGAAGAAGTACGCGATGACCGGCTGGCGCCTGGGCGCCGCCATCGGGCCCCAGCCCATCATCGACGTCATCACGGCACTCAACGTCAACATCGAGTCGTGCCCCAACCACTTCGTGCAGTACGGCGCCGTGGCGGCGCTCAGCGGCGACCAGAGCAGCCCTCGCGAGATGATGGCGACCCTAAAGGGACGCCGCGACGCCGCTCTCGAGATCCTCAATGCCACGACGGGCATCCACTGCCTGACGCCCGAGACGACGTTCTACCTGTACCCCAATGTCACGGGCGCTGTGAAGCAGACGGGCTGCGCCGACCACGAGGGCTTCCGCCGCCTGGTCCTCGAGCGCACCGGCGTGTCGTTCTGCACGCGGCTCCACTTCGGCCACGCGCTCGAAGGCGAGGACCAGTACTACATGCGCCTCGCCTATTCGGGCGTCGGCACCGCGCAGATCCAGGAAGGCCTCGGCAAGCTCAAGGCGTTCATCGAGAGCCACAACTGATCCCCGGAGGAGAAGAGACGATGAAAGACCTGCCCACCTCTGTGCTCAACAGCCGCTTGACGCTTCTTTCGGACGAGAAGTGCCAGATGATCTACGACGCCGCGCTCACGATCATCGCCGAGATCGGCATGACCTTGCCGCACGCCAAGGCCCGCGACATCCTCGTGAACGGCGCCGGGGCCACGGTCGCGGCCAACGACGTCGTCAAGATCCCACGCGATGCCGTCGCCGCAGCCCGGGACACCATCCCCGAGATGATCCACGTGTACGACCGTAACGGCGAGCTCGCCATGCAGCTCGGCGGCTACAACTCCTTCTTCGGGACCGGCTCCGACCTCATGAGCATCTACGACTTCGAGACCAGAGAGCGTCGCCAGAGCGTGCTGGCCGACATCGGTCGCATGGCCCACCTCTGCGACGGCCTCCCCAACATCGACTTCATCATGTCGGCCGCGCATCCGCACGACGTTGCGGCCTACGCCTCCTACCTCGAGAGCTTCCGCGCCATGGTGAGCCACACCACCAAGCCGATGGTCATGACTGCGGCCGGCGTCGACGACCTCGAAGTCATGTGGAAGATCGCCTGCGAGCTCCGTGGCGGCGCGGAGGAGCTGCGCGCCAAGCCGTACTTCATCCAGTACGGCGAGCCTGTCAGCCCGCTGCAGCACGCCCCCGAGGTCCTCGACAAGCTCCTCTTCTGCGCCGACTGGGGCATCCCGCTCATCTACTCGCCGGCGCCGATCGCCGGCGCCACGGCGCCGATCACCCACGCCGGGCACATCGTGCAGGCGGTGGCCGAGTCGCTCTTCGGCGTGGTCATCCACCAGCTCCGCAAGCCCGGCTCGCCGCTGCTCACCGGCATGGGCCCCGTCAAGCTTGACATGAACACGGTGCAGGCGCTCTACAACTCCGCCGAGTACTACACCACGTACCTCGGCATCACCGAGATGGCGAAGTGGATGGACATCCCCAACTGGGGCTACGCCGGCACCAGCGACTCGCAGTGCGTCGACGCGAACGCCGGTCTCGACATCGCCGAGCTCACCCTGCTCTCGATGCAGGCCGGCTCGAACCTCAACCACGACATCGGCTATCTCGACTTCGGGCTCACCGGCGCGGGCGAGTCCGTCGTGATCACGGATGAGGTCATCTCCCTGAACCGGCGCACGCTCGAGGGCATCGAGGTCAACGAAGAGACGCTCGGTCTCGAGACGATCGCCCAGGTGGGGCAGGGCGGCGACTTCCTCGGCGCCAAGCACACCAAGAGGCACGTGCGCGCCCTGCAGTGGCGGCCGACGATCCTCAACCGCAACACGCAGAAGAACTGGGAGGCGGACGGCTCTCCCGATCTGACCGAGAAAGCGCATCGCAAGCTCACCGACATCATGGCCAGCCACAAGCCGGAGCCGCTCTCCGCCGAGATGAAGGCGAAGATCGACAGCATGGTCGACGCCTTCGTGGCGGCGGGTAAGTGAGCTGAGCTCCGCCGGACCACGACACAAGGAGACACCATGAGTGACGAACTGTACGCGCAGATGAAGCAGACCGTCATCGACGGCGAGGCCGAAGAGGCCGCCGCCCTGGCCCAGCAGGGCCTCGACGCCGGCCTGCCCCCCGGCGAGATCCTCGACAAGGGCTTCGTCAAGGGCATCGAGGAGGTCGGCGACCTCTTCGGCAAGGGCGAGTTCTTCCTCCCCGAGCTGGTCCAGGGGGCCGAGGCCATGAAGGCCGCCGTGGCCGTCCTGCAGCCCGCCATCGACGCCGCCGGCGGCGCCCGCCGCACGCTCGGCGTGGCGGTCGCCGGCACGGTCGCCGGGGACATCCACGAGATCGGCAAGACGATCGTCTGCTCGATGCTCTCCGCGGCCGGCTTCACGGTCAGCGACGTGGGCTGCGACGTGCCCGTCGAGAGCTTCGTTCAGAAGGTCAAGGAGACGCACGCCGACCTGCTCCTGCTCTCCGCCCTGCTGACCACGACGATGCCCAACCAGCAGAAGACCATCGAGGCCCTCAAAGCGGCCGGCCTCAGGGACTCCGTCAAGGTGATGATCGGCGGCGCCCCCACGACCCGCGCCTGGGCCGACGAGATCGGCGCCGACGGCTACGCCGAGGACGCCATCGAGGCCGTGGTCACGGCTAAGAGCATCCTCGGGGTGGGCTGAGGCGGCACGAGACGATCGAGCAGGAGGCGTGAGGTGGATCTTGTCTTTCTGAGCCGGGCCGACGTCGAGGGCCTCGGCATGTCCATGAGAGAAGTGCTCGGCGCGGTCGACCGCGGCTTTGCCGCCAAGGGCCGCGGCCACACCGAGATGCCGCCCAAGCCCGGCATCCACACGCGGCCCGACTGCTTCATCCACGCCATGCCGGCCTACGTGCAGGAGCTCGAGGTGGCCGGCCTCAAGTGGGTCTCCGGCTACCCGCCCAACACTGCCAAAGGTCTGCCGTACATCAGCGGGCTGGTGGTCCTCAACGACTGCGAGACCGGCGTGCCGCTGGCGGTGATGGACTGCGCCTGGATCACCGCCATGCGCACGGGGGCGAGCGTCGGCATCGCGGCCAGGTACCTGGCCCGCGCCGGCGGCGACACGGCCGCCATGATCGGGTGCGGCGCGCAGGCGCGGACCAGCCTCATGGCGCTGGTCGAGGAGCTGCCCGCCCTCGTCGAGGTGCGCTGCTACGACCTCTACCCCAAGGCTACGCGGCGCTTCATCGCCGATATGGCGGCGCGATTCGCGGCCCTGCGCTTCGTGACGTGCGCCTCCGCTCCCGACGCCATGCGGCCCGCCGACGTCGTGGTCACGGCCATCCCCATCGTGGTGGACCCGAAGCCCGATCTCGACGCCGGCATGCTCCAGGAGGGCGGCCTGGCCGTTGCGCTCGACTACGATGCCGCCTGGTCGAGCGCAGCCATGCAGGAATGCGACAAGTTCTGCTCGGACGACGTCGAGCAGCTGCTCGCGACCAAGGAGCACGGGGTGTACTTCGGCGGGATCCCCGCGGCCATCAGCGCCGATCTCGGCGAACTGGCCGCGGGTCTCAAGCCGGGACGCGAGAGCGACGGCGAGCGCATCTTCTCGATGAACATGGGCATCGCCGTCGACGACATGGTCACGGCCAAGGTGCTGTACGAGCGGGCCCTCGAGCGGGGCGCAGGCGTGCGCCTGCCGCGGTGAGGTAGTGTCGGCCCCGTGAGGATGGGCCCCAGGAGATCCCATGCAAGGAGGCATCGTGACTAGACCGGCACTGGAAGAGCAGGGCTGTCAGCAGGTCCACGCCGCCGCGCTGCGGCTGCTGGGCGACGTCGGGTGCGTGGTGCTCGACCCCGAGGCGCTCGCGCTGCTGGAGGCGCACGGGGCCGTCGTCGAAGGTGAGTGTGTCCGCTTCAGCGAGGACCTCGTGGCGAAGGCTCTGGCGACGGTTCCGCCCGGCTACACCGTGGCCGGCCGCCGCCCGGACCTCGACCTGCGCGTGGCTCTGGATGCCCCGCCCGTGCTCGCCAGCGCCTCCGGGCCACCCTTTGTGCTCGACGGCGGCGAGCAGCGCCCTGGCACGCTCGCCGACCTGCGCACGGCCATCGCGCTCGCGCACCTCTCGCCCAACATCGCGGTGCTCGGCTACAGCGTCGAGCCCACGGACGTGCCGGAAGACCGGCGCGCGAGGGTGAGCGCGCGCGCGCACGTGACCGGCAGCGACAAGGCCAACCGGTTCACGGTCACCACACTGCCCGAGCTGGAGGTGGCCACGGACGTGCTCGAGATCGTGTACGGCGCGGAGTGGCACCAGCGGCCGCGCCTGTGGAGCATCGTCAACAGCACCTCGCCGCTGCAGTTCTCGGCCGAGGGGGCCCAGGTGCTGCTGCGCCTGGCGCGGCTCGGCCAGCCCGTCTGCGTCGCGGTCTGTGCCATGGGCGGCACCACCGCGCCGCTCACTCTGGCGGGCCTCCTCGCCGTGCAGCACGCCGAGCTCCTCGTCGGCCTCGTGCTGACGCAGCTGGCGCGCCCCGGCTGCCCCTTCCTCTACGGCGGCACCTCGTCGGTCTCCTCGATGCACTGCGGCGCCCTCATGATCGGCGCCCCGGAGTACTGGGCGCTGATGGAAGCGACCGTGCTGCTCGGCCATTGGCTGGGCGTGCCCGTGCGCGCCGGCGGCTCGCTCACCGACGCGCACGTCCCCGACGCCCAGGCCGGCATCGAGTCGGCCCTGGCCATCGAGACGGTCCTGCGCATGGACGTGCAGTTCGTGCTCCACGCCGCCGGCATCCTCTCCTCGTTCAACTGCTACTCACCGGAGAAGTTCGTCATCGACGACGAGGTGCTGAGTGCCCTGCGGGCCGCCAAGCAGCCGATCGTGGTCGACGACGAGACGCTGGCGTTGGACGTGATGGCCGCGTGCGGGCCCGGCGGCACGGTGCTCAGCCAGGCGCACACCCGGCGTCACGCGCGCGACGGCCGGCGGGCCTCGATCATGAACCGCGACCCGTACCAGACGTGGCGGGGACTCGGAGGGCGCGACCTGGCGCAGGTCGCCGCGCAGCGCGTCGCGGAGTCGCTGGAGGCCTACTCACCCCCCGACGACCTCGACCCGGTGGTGCGCCGCCAGCTCGACGCCTACTGCCCGGATTAGGCCCCGCCGGCGTCTGGCCCGCCCCCCCCGGTCTTGCCGTCCGGGAGCGTGAACCCCGCGCCCTGGAGCATCTTGTAGAAGACTCGATAGGGGTTCGCAAGGTCGAGGCCGGGATCGATGGCGGCCTGGATGGCGAGCCCGTCGATGACGGCGGAGAGGATCTGGGCGAGGCCCAGCAGCTCGGGGTCCTCGAGTCCGCGCGACGGACTGATGACGCCCAGCCACTCGAGCTTCACACTCCAGTACCACGTGTAGAGCAGCGCGATCCGCCGCCGCAGCGTCTCGTCGCGGAGCACGTGGGGCAGCAACTCGAAGAACACGCGGAACTCCTCGACTGCGGCGTCCATGCGGCGCATCTCCTCGACGAGTCGCTGGGTCCGCCGTTTGGCGTCGACGTCCTTCATGCGGTCCTTTGAGGCGATGTACTCGTCATGGATCACGGAATCGAGGACAGCGGCGATGAGCCCGGCTTTGTTACCGAAGTAGTAGGAGATCATCGCCTTGTTCTCGCCCGACGCCGAGGACACGGAGTTGAGGGTGAGTGCAGCGAACCCGTCGTTCGCGATGATCTCCTTCGACGCCACGAGCAGCTTCCGCGCCGTCTCCGGCAGGGCAGAGAGGGGGTCCTCGAAGGCGGCGCGCACGTGGCCCCGGCCCGAGCGCAGGGTCGCGGCGCCCGCCGCCACACCTTGAGAGTCCGCCTCCGACGCGCTTGACATCGTTTGCCCCCCGATATGCAATGGGCGACTGACTGACCGGTCGATTAACCACTGCTCGCCATCCTATCAGACGGGTCAACTGGATCGGTCGGGCGAGCGAGCGCGGCGCTCGCAGACCGCCCGCGTTGGGAGTACGCTCGCGGAACGAGCTGAGGGAGACTCGATGGACTTCTACACAGGCAACGTGCTCAGGCTCGACCTGACGGCGCTTCGCGCCTCTGTCGAGCCGCTCGACCTGGAGAGGGCGCGCCTGTTCGTGGGGGGGAAGGGGCTGCTTCTGCGCTACCTGTTCGAGGAACTGGCCCCCGGCACCGACGCGCTGGCGCCCGAGAATCCGCTGATCCTGGCGACGGGGCCGTTCGCCGGCACCCTGGCAGCCACCTGCTCTCGCTTGGCGGTGGGCTGCAAGAGCCCCGCGACGGGCACGCTGCTCGACTCCTACGTGGGCGGCTCCTTCGCCCCCGAGCTCAAGTTCGCGGGGTACGACCTGGTGGTGATCAGCGGCCGCGCGCCCGCGCCCGTCCTCGTGCGCATCACCGACGACAAGGTGGAGTTCGCGCCCGCGGAGGGTCGCTACTGGGGCCTCGAGACGGCTCCGCTCGAGGAGCTCATCCGCAAGGAGATGGGGCCGGGCGCCAAGGTGCTTTCCACCGGCCCGGCCGGCGAGAACCTCGTACCCTTCGCTTGCCTCTCCACCGACCAGTTCCACAAGGCCGGCCGCGGCGGCGCCGGGGCCGTGATGGGCAGCAAGAACCTCAAGGCCGTGGCCGTGCGAGGCACGGGCGCGGTCACGGCCGGCGACGTGAAGGCCTTCACGCGCGATGTTCTGACCCTGCAGAACGAACGCGTGCTGACCGCCGACAACGCGTGGACGTACGAGGAGGGCACGCCGTTCCTTGTTGAGGCCGTCAACAGCGCCGGCGCCCTGCCCACACGCAACTGGCGTACGGGCACCTTCGACGGCGCCGGGGCGATCGGCTCCGCGTCCTTGCTGGCCATCCGCACCAAGGTCCGCGCCTGCACCCAGTGCCCGCTGGCCTGCCGGCAGGTGCACGCCTTCGAGGACTTCGTCTGCGAAGGCCCCGAGTTCGAGACGCTCGGACTCTGCGGCTCCAACTGCGGCGTCTCCGACCTCAGCGCGGTCGCCGCTTTCAACCGCGAGTGCGACGAGCTCGGCCTGGACACGATGTCGACCGGCGCTGTCGTGGCCCTTGCGATGGATCTCTGCGAGCAGGGCGCCGCCGACTACGGCCTGCGTTTCGGCGACACCGGCCTGTACCTCGAGGCGCCGCGGCTGATCGCCACGCGCCAGGGGTTCGGCGCCGAGCTGGCGCTCGGCGCCCGCGCCTTGGCGGCCCTCAAGGGCCGGCCCGACCTGGCGTCCGAAGTGAAGGGCCTGGAGATGCCGGCCTACGACCCGCGCGGGACCTTCGGCATGGGCCTCGGCTACGCCACCTCCGACCGCGGGGCCTGCCACATGCGCGCCTTCACGGCCGGCGACGACATCCTCGGCGGCGCCGGCGCCGCCGACTCGCTCGCCGGCAAGGCCCGCCTCGTCGTCGACCAGCAGGACTTCAGCGCCGTCGCCTGGACGGGCGTGTGGTGCGCCAACATGGCCCTCGACACCGACTTCCTTGGCGTCCACTTCAAGCACTTGTGGGGCCGCGAGACATCGCACGAGGAGCTCATGACCATCGGCGCCCGCATCTGGAACCTCGGCCGGCTGCTGAACCTGCGCGAGGGCTTGCGCCGCGACGACGACCGCCTCCCGGAGCGGATCCTCAGCGTGCCCCATGCGGATGGGGTCGCCGCCGGCAAGGTGGTCGGCGCCGAGGCCTTCCGCGAGTCGCTCGACGAGTACTACCGGCTGCGCGGCTGGGACGCGCAGGGCGTCCCGAGCCCCGACACCCTGAGCAGGCTCTCGCTTGCCGAGCTGGGTCATGGCCTCTGAGCAAGACGTCATTCGCCGGCAGACGGAGCTCCGCGGCGATCGTTTCGATCTGACCGGCCGCACGGCGACGATGAAAGCGGTCGTCACCGTCGGCCGCGGCGGGCTGGATGTGCTCAAGTACCGGGACGTCCCCGTTCCCGCGCCGGGGCCGGGCGAGGTCCTGCTACAGGTGCTCGCCGCCGGCGTGAACAACACCGAGATCAACACGCGCCTCGGCTGGTACTCCTCGAGCGTCACCGCTGGTACGGGGAGCGCCGCGGAGGCCGAAGAAAGAGAAGCGCTCGCCAAGGACGACGGGGGCTGGAACGCCTCGACCCCGTTCCCCCTCATCCAGGGGACAGACTGCTGTGGGCGTGTCGTGGCGGTCGGGCCCGGAGGCGATGAGCAGCGGATCGGACTTCGCGTCCTCGTGCGACCCTGCATGCGCCCGCTGGGATTCGCTTCGATGGAGAACATCTGGATGGCCTCGGACTTCGATGGCGCCTTCGCGCAGTTCGTGAAGGTGCCCGCGTCCGAGGTCTTCGCGGTGGAGTGCGACGTAAGCGACGTGGACCTGGGCGCGATCCCGTGCGCCTACGGGACGGCCGAGAACATGCTGCACCGCGCGGGGGTGACCGGCGACGAGCACGTGGTCGTCACCGGCGCCTCGGGCGGCGTCGGCTCGGCGGCCGTGCAACTCGCGAAGCGGCGTGGCGCCGCCGTGACGGCCGTGGCGAGGCGCGCGAAGGCCGAACGGGTGCGGGCCCTCGGCGCGGACCGCGTCGTCGACCGCGACGACGACATCGTGGCCGCGCTCGGCGAGCGCTCGGTCGACGTCGTCGTCGACAACGTGTCCGGGCCCGGCTTCGGCGGCCTTCTGGACGTGCTCAAGACAGGCGGCCGATACGTCTCGTCCGGCGCCATCGCCGGCCCGATCGTGACGCTCGACAAGCGCACCCTCTACCTCAAGGACCTGACCTTGATCGGCTGCACGGCGTGGGACGAGTCCGTGTTCCCGGCCCTCGTTCGCTCCATCGAGCGCGGCGACGTGCGACCGCTCGTGGCGAAGACCTTCCCGCTCGAAAGGATCGCCGACGCGCAGCGCGAGTTCCTCGAGAAGAGGCACGTCGGCAACCTCGTCCTGGTCCCGCCGCCGCTGGAGGGCTGAAGCGGGAGACCCTCCCTGCGGGACGACCGGGACCGGCTACTCGGCCGAGAGCCGCAGGTCGCGCACCGGCGACCGGGCCGAGTCCGCTCCCGCATCGTCCAGCATCGAGTGGGCGGCACGCTCGGCGACAAGACGCGCAAGGTAGTGAGTGACCTCCCGGTCGATGGCGGCTTGGTCCCAACCCAGGACGGGCGCCATGAGCTGAGCCACCTGCGCGGCCGCCAGCTCACCACGGTCGGGCACGTCGAAGCCGATGTGCGTGCGCCGCGTGAGCACGTCGTCGACGTGCAGCGCTCCCTCGTGCCGCGCGGCGTAGGTGACCTCGGCGGCGAGGTACTTCTCGGCGCCGAGCAGAGGCTCGGCCAGACGTGGCTCGTCGACCGACAAATCCAGGATGCTCGACGCCAGGGCGCCGTAGCGTCCCACCAGATGACCGAGCTGTTCCGGTCCGAGGCCCTTCGCACCGGGATGGGTCCTCACCCGGTAGTCGGCACTCGACAGGCCGACAGCCCCGAGGAGCGGGATGCCGGCCGTGCGGCTGGCGTCGACCGCGAACGGCAGCTCCCGCGCCGCCACGTCGACGGCATCCTCGGCCATCGGCCGGTAC
>Ga0209048_10007103_pt1 | contig 10379 bp, 9 predicted proteins | sample FrelakmetCRP12CR_FD_187146 | JGI IMG/M metagenome (GOLD analysis project Ga0209048, IMG submission 187146) | Freshwater lake sediment microbial communities from the University of Notre Dame, USA, for methane emissions studies - CRP12 CR (SPAdes)... | ecosystem: Environmental > Aquatic >... | reverse complement strand
GGGCCGGCCCGCGCGGTAAGAAGCCGATCTCCTCCTGCCCCTCGAGGAGGCGGATGGTGACGACCGGCGCCCCCTGGGAGAAGTCGAGCCGGTGGGCCCAGAGGAGCTCCAGTGGGTCCCCGGGCAACGACTCGGCCGCCGGCCGCGGCTCACCTGCGAGCGCCGGGGGAGGCAGTGGGGGCGGAAGGTCGTGGACGGGCGGAGGGTCCTTCGTAGGCGGCGCGACGGCCGGGGTCGATGCCCCTTCCTCGGCGACGGGTCGCCCGGCCTCCGGCGAGGCCGGAGAAGCGCGAGGCGCGGCGCAGGACAGTACGGCGAGCGCCGAGATCGCGGCCGCGCGGAGGCTCACGCTCCCTGGCTCAGCCGGGCGCCCTTGCGCGAGGCGAGGTCATCGAGCCTCAAGGCGACCTCCTGCTCCGACGGAGAGGCTCCGACGCGACGCAGCCGCTCGACCGCCTCCACCAGGACGGCGCGCTCCTCCGCCTCGCGCTTGCGGAGCCCGTCGACCATGAGGGCAATCTCGTCCGCCAGGTCGACGAGGAGGTCGTGGCGTCGCAGCGGCCGGGGGCGTGAGAAGTCCCCGGCGCCGACCCGGCGGCAGGTGTGGGAGAGGGCCACGGTCGGACCGGCCACCCGGTGCGTCACGACCACCGCGACGACGAGCAGGCACAGGATCACCGCCACCAGCCCGATGCCGAGCCAGAGCATCCGCTCCCGATCTTCGCGCGCGAGCATGATCGCGAGCGCGTCGTCCACCCTCGGATCGCCCAAGGAGACGAGGCGGCTCGACTCCCGGTAGGCACTCCAGAGAAGCCAGCCCATCCCGATGCTGATGGCGCAAGCGACCGCGACGAGGTAGCTCGCCAGCCGGAGTTGAATGCTCGAGTCGATGAGGTAGTTCCGGATGCGCCGCTTCTGTGGGCCGGACGCCTCGCCCCGATCCGCTGCGGTGGTCATCTCGCTCATTCCATCCTCCGGTGAGGCTATTTCAGCTCCAGGGCGATCTCGTCCGAGAGTATTCGCGCGGCGGCCTCGAGGGCCCGCGCCGACAGTTGCTGCTCCCGCTCCCTCGTGAGCGAGGTGCCCTGGGTCTTCAGGTGGGCGGCACCCTCGCTCATGGCGGCCATCCGCCCACCCTCCTCCACCGCAACTGCCGACGCCTTCACGTCGATGGAGACCTTGCCCCCCGACTGGAGCACGTCGATCGCCAGCACCGACGCCTTGACCCGGAACGTGGCGGCCTCCCCAGGCGCGGCCGATGGGAAGCCCCGGTCCGCCAGGTGGCGAAGGAGCGCATCGCGAAGCGCCCCCTTGTCCGCCAGGGTCCCCTTCCCCTGCACGTCCTCGACGGCCACGGACCGCGGACGCGCGTGCGCACGGCTGCGCTCCAACAGGTCATCGAGAGCCCGGCCGGCAGCGAGCCGAACCTCGGCGTCACCGTCGGAGCGCTGCGCTCGCGTCAGCGCATCCCGGGCCAACGCGTCCCCGATGCGGCCCAGGGCGGCCGCCGCCGCAGTCCGGACGGCCGCCGAGGGATCCCCCCCCAGGGACGCGGCCAAGGCGGGGATGACGGCCGGCCCGCCCCTCTGCCCGAGCAACAGGGCCGCCTGCGCCCGCACCTTCAGCGACGGGTCCTGCTTCAGTGCCTCGGCCGCTCGCTCGACGGTGGCGTCTGTGCCCTCCGCCAGGCTGAAGGCGAGGAGCACGGCGAGCCCGAGCCCGGCCACGGCAGCCACGGCATCGGTGAGTCGGCGCCTCCACATTCGGTTCCCAGCTTACCTTCCCTTCGGTCCTGCGTCAGGAACGCGCCAGCGCGACCGCGTCGGCGCGGCTCCGGAACGCCGCGTGGAGGAGCCGCGTCACGGCTCCGGGCTCCCCCCGGCCGATCGTCCGATCGCCCGCCCGGGTCACCGGCAAGACCTCGCGCACGGTCGACGTGAGGAAGACCTCGTCGGCAGCCTCCACCGCCCGAAGCGACAGCGGCTCCTGCCTCACCCTCACGCCGAGTTCCTCGGCGAGGCAAAGCACGACGCCCCTCGTGACCCCTTCCAGGATGCCCGCCGCCAGGGGCGGCGTGACGAGCTCTCCACCCTGGACGGCGAACACGTTGGAGCTCGCCCCCTCCGTGACGTTGCCGGCTCCGTCCAGGAGCAGCGCTTCGTGAGCGCCGCGGGCTCGCGCCTCCTTCACCGCCATGACGTGAAACAGGTGCTCGCCGGTCTTTGCGGCCGGGTCGCCACCTCGCCGGAGCCCTCCGGGCCGGCCGACGGGCCAGGCGGAAACGCCGTGCCGGTATGCCTGCGCCGGCGGGCCGCGGAGGGGGAGGACGATGACGACCAGCAAAGGGTCGCTTGCCAGAGCCGGATCGAGCCCCATCTCGCCGGAGCCCCGCGTCGCGACGATCCGCACAGAGCGCTCGCCCACGTTCCAAGGCGCCGCCTCCGGATCGGGCGCGTCGCCCCCCCGAGACTGAAGCAGGGTCCGCTCGGCCTCGTCGCCGATCCCCGACGCGGACCAGGGAAGCTCGAGCCCGATGCGGGCCGCCGACGCTGCCAGGCGCCGCAGGTGCAGCTCGAGCTCGAAGGGGCGCATGCCGTAGGTGCGCACGACCTCGTAGACGCTGTCGCCGTAGAGGAACCCGCGGTCGAAGACGGAGATCCTCGCCTCTGCGGGCGGCACGATGTCGCCGTTCAGGTTCACGAGCGCTGGCATGGCCGATTTCTTGACCTCAGGATCACGGGTGATATCTCCCGATTCCAGATGGACCTGACCGTCGAGTGTACGCACTGCGGGGTCGTCATGACGAGCTGGTCGGCGTCTGCCTCGCCAACCCGCTACTACCAATGCCCTTTCTGCGGGCGAACGTGGTGCTCGGCCTACGGGGACCTCTTCCGGCGCGGCGCCGGCGCCAGGCGCCTCGAGCGCGGACCCTCGCAGCCGCGCACGAAGAGCGCGGAGCTCACGCCGGCCGGCGCCGAGGAGCTCGGCTGGCGTGAGCTCAAGGGAAGGGCGGATCGGTGGTTCGCTCGTCTCGCGAGAGAGGAACGCCTCTGCACGCCCCGCTCTCAGCAGGTGACCCCTGCGCCGGCAGCGGCCCGCACCGTCCGCGCACTCCGCCCGGGCCACGCCAAGTAGAGAAAGAGCGCCCCCACCAGGGCGAGGCCGAGCGCGGCCTTCCAGGGCGCCGAGACCACCGCGGACGGCGAGAGGTAGCTCTCCAGGATGGCGGCACCGCCCAGGAGCGGCGCCACGCATAGGAGAAGCCCCCCAGCCTCCCGGGCCCTGCGGCGCAGGGCCTCCCACCGGGGCAGATCACCAGGGGCGAGGATGGCGCCGGCGAGCAAGAAGCCTCCCTGCGCCGCAAGCAAGAGTGCCGCAATCTCCACCGGGCCGTGAGCCGCTGCGAAGACGAGGAGCGGCCGGAGCATTTCGTGGCGCGCGCAGTAGCCCGCGACCGCGCCCAGCAGCAACCCGTTCCCGAACAAGACTGCGGCGGTTCCCAGCCCTCCGGTCAGGCCCAGCGCGAACGCGAGGGCCACGACCGTGACGTTGTTTCGAGCGATGAGCGAGCCCGTGACCCCCGGCGCAGCCGACAGCAGGGAGTCGGTCCACATCCTGCCCTGGGTCACCGCCCCTCTCACCGACGCCGGGACGAGCGAGGTCGCGGCGGCGGGATCGGCCCAGATCGCAAGCGCGCCCGCGACGAAGCCGGCCGAGAGCCATCCGCCCGCGAGCAGGAACAGAACGGCGTGGCGCCTGAACGTGGCGGGGACCTCGTCGACGAGGAGCGCCTTCAGAGCCGCGGATCGCGCTCGGCGGACATGCAAGGCAGAGTGGACGCGTGCCGCGAGTTCGGACAGGTAGCCCTCCGCGTCCGAACCAGGATAGGCGGCTCGCGCCTTCGAGAGATCGCCGGCAACGCGCCGCGTCAGCCGATCGAGCTCTTCGACTTCGGGGAGAGAGAGCCGTCCGCGGTCGAGTCGAGCGGCGAGCTCATCGAGGCGCTCCCAGCCGGCTCGATGCCGGGCGACGAAGGCCGCCACGCTCTCGTTGTCGCGGGGAGCGCTCACCGCGCCGTCTCCGAGGCCGCGGCGGCCACGGCCTCGAGGAAGGACTCGCTTTCGCCGGGGACGGGTGGAGGAAGGCCGGCCATGGCGGCGAGTCCCGCTGCCGCCTTCGCGGCGATACGGGCGCGGGACCGCGAGTCGATTGCAGGACGCCGCCTCAGGAAGTCCGAGAGGTGCTCGAGATCCTGGTTCGAGAGGATGCGTGCGGCGCGCCCGTGCGCCGCCGTCCAACTCTCCGTCGGCGGCCGCACCGGCACGAAGTACCGTGACAGGTCGGTTGCCCGATCCTGGATCACGATCGTCCCGGCGATCATGTCGCCCACCCTCTGATGGCGCGCGGAGAGCGCGATGCACAGCACGCCCGGGGCGTACAGGAACGGCACCTCCAGGACCCGGAAGGCGTTCCTGAGCAGGGACTCCACGGGGCCCACCGGGCTTCCGTCGGTCCGCACCACGCGAAGGCCGAGGATCCGCTTCCCGGGGGTCCTCCCTTGCCACTGCGTTTCCCACGCCACGTCCCAGAGCCAACCCGTTCCGAGCACCAGGAACACAAGCGCCACCCGGGCCGCCTCCGAGAGCGCCTGAAAGCGCCGGATGAGATCGCCCCCGAAGGACCATGCGACGAGCAGCGTCACCCAGGCGAGGATGAGGACCAGGGAGTCGACGAGCCACGCGAGCGATCTCCCCCCCAGTCCGGCGACCCGAAGGGACGCCGGCGTCCGCCCGAGCGTCTCGACCGTGAGGCGCGGATCCGCGGCCATCGCTCGAGACTACAGGAACGGGAGGCGCGGGTAACTCGTCCCCAGGATCGCGTTCGTGGTGCTGGCGGGCTGTCCTAGCCACCGGTCGAGCACGGTGGCAAAGAGGCTCCGGAAGTCCACGGTGAACTTCATGTTCTTGTTGGGGTCGAGGTCGGAGAGGCTCGGGTAGGCCCCGTAGACGCCCCCCGTGACGGCCCTCCCCACGGCGAAGGCGAGGCCGGCAGTACCGTGATCAGTTCCACCCTGGTTCTCCGGAACGCGCCGACCAAATTCGCTGTAGCCCACCACCATCATGCGCTCCTGGGCGTTGCCGAGCGGTGTCTGCACCTTCGCCAGATCGTCGTAGAACGCTTTGATGGAGCCGCCCAGGGTCCGCTGCAGGTTTGGCAGGTCCCTGGCCTCGTTGCTGTGCGTGTCCCAGCCGCTCAGACGCGCGAAGAACACCTGGGTCGGCAGGCCGGCCGCCAGCATCTGGGCGATGAGCTTCAGCTGGCCGGAGAGGGCAGAGGACAGGCTCCCGCCCTTCCCGCTCTTCAACGGGTAGTCTGGGTCGCCAGGGTACGGTACCGTCGGCGTCCGGGGCGGCAGTGTCCCGTTGGTACCAAACTGGTTCTGGGCGTCCAGGAAGAGCTTGCCCGACTTTGCCGCAGCCATCTGGCTCGGATCCGTCGTCGCCGGCGTGACCGCCGCCGCGAAGCCGCTCTCCATCAGCTGCGGATCGTAGGGCAGTCCGATCCGGTCGGAGCGGAGCCAGGCGGGGTACACGTAGCCGCTCGAGCTCGTGATGGAGACGAAGTCGCGTGTGGCGCCGTGGAGCATCTCGGGAAGGTCGGAGGTCACCGTCAGGCCGCGGAGCACGTCGCCGGAGGCGTTGAAGGCCTTGTCGGCGAACCGGCCCAGCCATCCGGTCCCGTCGGGCTGGGTCGCGCCCTGGCCCCAGAGGGCGATCGACACGAAGTGCGAGAGATCGGGGTTGTTCATCCCGATGCCCGGGATCCACGCCACCCTCCCCAGCGCATCGAGGTCGGTCATTCCGGTGAGGTCCTTGTTGATGCCGGCTTCGCCGTCGACCCGGACGAGCTGGTCCACGGGGATGCCCAGCGTGGCGCGGCTCGCCTCGTACACCGAGCGGTTGCTGCCGGACATCGGGGTCAGCACGTTCAGCCAGTCCCAGCCGCCGTCGATGTCGATGACGAGGAGGACCGGGTGCGCCGGGATCGGGATAGCCGGTTGGCCCCCCAGGGTGCTCTTCAGGCCGCATCCCGTCGCCATTGCCACGCCCGTGGCACCGAGACCCTGGAGAAACGTTCTTCGGGTGAAGTGCATGGTGGCGTCCTCTCAGTAGACCTGGCCGGCGGGCGAGCAGAGAATCAGGTAGGCGAGCACGCGGGCGTTTCCCTGGGCTGCTGTCTCCCAGGTGAACCCCGAGGGCCACAGGGCCTGCAGCCAGGCGGTGCTCACCGCGGCAGGGATGGCTCCGGGCTGCAGGAGTGCCACGAGCCGGCCAAGCACGTCCGCGGGAGAGGCCGGAGCGGTCGGGAACCAGCGGTTCACGTCGCTCGGGAAGAGCCGGGCGTCGCTCGAGTCGGGAGCGCCGGCCCCGAGCGCCACCGCCGCCGCGATCTTGGTTCGGTACCGGATGGTATTGCTGTTCATCCAGCCAACATCCTCCTTCCACCCGTTGGGCCCGATGGGGTCGAGCAGCTTCATCCCGGCCTCCTCGAAGTAGGGATCCGCGACGTTCGACCAGGCGGGGAATCCCTTCGGCGAGATGGCATCGGCGCTGGCGAGGTCGTAACCAAGCGCCCGGGCCGCGCGAACGGTCCAGGAGACGGGGCCTTCCACCAGGGCGAAGCGGTTCGAGGCGGCAAAGAAGTAGTTGGACTTGAGCAGCGTCTTCATCACGGATCGCAGGTTGAAGCCTGCCGCGCGGATCATGGCCGCCACGTCGGTGAGGTCCCCCTCTGTGAACCTTCCCGTCACGAAGTGAATCAGCAGCCGCTGTGCGAGGAACTGCGAGCACTGGACGGCGCGGCTGGTGACGATGGAGCGCAGCGCGTCCTCCCCGGGGACCATCCCCGACGGCGGCTTGGCGATGTCGAAGGTCTGCCCGAGGTAGGTGATGGTGCCGGTCCCGTGCATCTTCGGGAGGTTCGCCTGCAATTGCAGGTCCCGAAGGTACGCATCCGGGTTCGCGCTGCCGTCGTAGACGCGAAAGTTCCCACCAGCGGCGGTCAGGTTGTCGGGGTTCGTGGGGTCGACGATGGCACTTGAGGCGGGGACGGTGAAGCTCCAGCCAGACAGCGCCCGGGCGAGCTGGGTGATGTCGGTCTGGTTGTATCCATTGTCCGCGCCGAGGCTGTAGAGCTCCATCACCTCGCGCGCGTAGTTTTCGTTGGGGACGTTGCCGCCTGCGGCATCATTGTCGACCAGGTCGAGCCAGATCGCCATCGCCGGGTCCTTCGACACGAGGACGAGCAGGTCGTCGAAGTTGTCGAGCCCGTGGGCCCGGAACGTCTGATACTGGTTCAGCATCAACGCCACGTTGTCCACCTTGTGCCAGCCAGTGGCGAACAGGTTGTGGCAGAACAGCCCCATGCGCTCGGCAAAGGGATACGGGTCGTACTGCATGCGGAAGGCGAGGTAGGCCTGAGCGCGCGCGAAGTCATTGCGCCACGCGTCGACTCCCTGCACCAGGAAGGGATGGGGCGCCGGCACTGCCGGAACGTCCACGCTGCCAGCCGTGGTGGAGGCCTTGCGCGAGGGTTCGTCGACCACGTCGGCGCTCGCAGCCAGCACCGCGTCCATGGCTTTGCGATCGGCACCTCCGTCGACCCACGCGTTCACGGCGGCATCCACGGTCTGCGTCGCGAGCGCGGCAGCCGCCTCGGGCGAGATCCCGAAACCGGCGCGGCGGGCGAGGTGCGCGGCGTCCTCGGCGGTCCAGCTCGTCTTGGGGGTAAGGTCGGCCATGGGGTCTCCGCGCCTACTGGAAAGGAGCTCCGTCGGCAATCCAGCTTGTGAAGGCCTTGACGGTTTCGGCGCAGAGGTCGGGGGCGCCGTATGGCATGCGCGCGCCGTATCCGTACCCGCCTGGCTCGTCCTCGGTGATCTTCGCGAGGATCCAGGAATGAGCGGGATCCCCGGGCTTCACTCGCACATAGCCTGGAGGAGCATTCGTCGGCGTGGCGTTCACCAGATCCGCGTAGACGTCCTGCGGGGTCCGCGGGGCCACCGTCGACGTCGAATAGATGAGATGGCTCGGCGCATAGACATCCCCATGGCAGCTCGACGCCCGGGACCCGCAGCTCTGCTGCAAGGCGGGAAGAATGTCGTGCGAGAAGGTGGGGTGAGAGGGCGCGAGCCCGATCGGACAAGTTGACGCTCCCGCTCCGCCGCCGCCGCAGCCGGCGCCTGCGCTGAGCAGAACGAAGAATGCTTTTCGCAATGCGCCCTCCCGTGTGAAATTGACGCCGCGCAAGGGTCAGGCAACTCGTCTAGCACCGCCGGGCTTCCTGGTCGATGTGGTTTACTCCCCCACCGAGGCGCCAGAGCGCAAGTGCGCCATAAGTCACGACGTGGCGAGCGGTCGTCTGCTCCCACCCCGCTCCGTTCAGTTCGCGTGCTTGGTCCTTTCACGCCCGGCGTCAACCGCGCGACGGGCAGGCGCCTCATGCAGCGACCTTGCTGACCCTCGCGGGGGCCGAGCCAACAAGTGGCGGAGCCCGACGGGAAAGCGGTTGGGGCGGATGTGGGAGAAGGGCTCCGGGACCACGCGACAGGGTCTCGTCCGGCGTCGCCCGCTCCGAGCTGGCCCGGCTTGAACGAGGTAGCGCAATGAAGACGCTCGCCCTGGCACTGAGCCTTGCCGCTCGCAGCCACTGCTGCGACGTGGGAGAGGGTCCCTCTCGTGGACCACATGTGCCTCGAGAAGGTGAAGGCGTCCCCGGACGACCGCAAGACCTCGCGCCTCGTCACATGCGCGAAGAGCGGCTACGGCATTCTCGAGAACGGGGCGTGGATCAAGCTCGACAAGGCCGGCAACGACACGGCTCTCGCCGCGCTGAAAGGGACGAGCAAGGAGGATCACATCCGTGCCGACGTCACCGGCGAGCTGAGCGATGACACCAGTCACGTCTCCAAGCTCACCATCCCGGACTGATCCGGCAAGGAGGCCGCCGCCCTTCCTCCCGCGGGGAGGTGCGGTGGCTCCGGGACCTATGCTTCGGCCTGCGGGGAGCCCCCGGCCGGCCGTTCGTGACGGCTGCCCGCAGGACCGCCCTCGTGGAGCTGGAAGCCTCGCACCATGTCGGCCAGGGACTCCGCCTGGCTGGCGAGCTCCGCCGCCGCCGAGCTCGTCTGCTCCGCCCCGGACGCGTTCGACTGCGTGACCCTATCCATCTGGGTGACGGCCTGTTTCACCTGCTCGATTCCGGTCGACTGGGTGGCCGCGGCCTTGCGGATCTCGCCGACGACGGTCGTCACCTTCTCCACCGACCGGGCGATGTGTTGCAGGGTCTCGGCGACCTTCTCCCCGGTGGCGGCCCCTGCCTCGACCTGCGCGAGCGACTCCCGGATGAGCGACTCGGTACGTCCCGCCGCCTCCTTGGAGCGAAGGGCAAGAGCGCGCACCTCCTCCGCCACCACCGCGAATCCTCGCCCCGCCTCGCCGGCCCGGGCCGCCTCGACTGCGGCGTTGAGCGCCAGCAAGTTCGTCTGGAACGCGATTTCGTTGATGTCCTTTATGATCTGGGAGGTGCCCTGCGCGGAGGCGCGCGCGTGCTTCATGGCGTCGCGCAGCCTGTCCACGGAGCTCGCTCCTTCGTTTGCGGCGACTTGGGCGCCGCGCGCGAGCGTCGTCGCCTGGCCGACTCCCTCCACCGTGTGGGCCGCGGTCTCCGTCATCGAGTCCAGGCTCTGGGAGGTCTCCTCGATGGCGCTCGCCTGCTCGGCCGCCCCCGAGGCGATGGCCTCGCTCGAGCTGGCGATCTCACGTGCCGCTTCGGACACCTGCTCGGCCGTCTCGGCGACGCTCGCGATCGCATCGTGCAGCGCCTGCGCGGTGGCGTTCACTGCGTCCCGGATGCGCGCATGGTCGCCGCGATACCGCCCCTCGACCCGCGCACGAAGGTCCCGCGCCGCCAGTCGCTCCAGGGCGGCGGCAGCCTCGCGCACCGGAGCCACGGCCGCGTCGAGGGTCGCGTTCACTCCCTCCACGGCCGCCCGGAACTCCCCCTGGTGGCGGGACGGGTCGGCACGGGTGGAGAGCCGCCCCTCGACCGCGGCGCTCGAGAGCCCCTGGACGTCGGTGGCGAGCCTCCGGATCGCCGCCACCGAACGCTCCAGACTCTCTCGCACGGCGGAGAAGTCCCCGGGGAAGACGCCCTCCACTCGCTCCGGGAGCTCCCCGCGCGAGATGCGCTGCAGCTCGGCGGCAGCAGCCGAGATGGGGCGTACGACGGCATCGAGCGCAGCGTTGACGCCCTCGACGATCAGCCGGAAGTCGCCGCCATGGCGGGAGGCGTCGGCCCGCCGGGCCAGCTCACCGACC
>Ga0209048_10007102_pt1 | contig 10380 bp, 10 predicted proteins | sample FrelakmetCRP12CR_FD_187146 | JGI IMG/M metagenome (GOLD analysis project Ga0209048, IMG submission 187146) | Freshwater lake sediment microbial communities from the University of Notre Dame, USA, for methane emissions studies - CRP12 CR (SPAdes)... | ecosystem: Environmental > Aquatic >... | reverse complement strand
CTTCACGATTCCCATCAGCAGATTTTCGTGAACCGTCAAACTCGGGAAGATGCGCCTGTCCTCCGGAACGATCCCTATTCCCAGCCGGGCGATCTCATAGGGTTGCCTTCCGGCGATCTCCTTCCCCCTGAACAGGATCGATCCCTTCGCAGGTTTAACCATTCCCATGATGCTCTTGAGGCTCGTGGTCTTGCCCACCCCGTTTCGACCCAGCAGGCAAACCAGGTTTCCCCGCTCCAGATGGATTGAAATGCCCTGAAGAATGTGGCTCTTTCCATAATAGCTGTGAATGTTGTCGGCCTTTAATATCATCTATTCTTCCCCGAGATAGGCATCCTTCACACTTGGGTCGTTTCGAATCGCTTCCGGTTTTCCGGAGGCCAAGATGGTGCCATTGTGCAACACCGAGACGGTGTCCGCCAGAGAAAAGACGACCTCCATGTCATGCTCGATGATCATGAGCGTCCGATTCTCCACCACCGATCTCATCAGTCTTACCGTGTCTTCGGTTTCCTCGCGGGTCATTCCTGCCGTCGGTTCGTCCAGGAGAATCAATTCGGGCTCCGATGAAAGGGCCACCCCGATTTCAAGAGCGCGCTGCTGGCCATAGGAGAGTTCATGGGCGGGTCTCTGTGTGACCTCGTCAAGGCCCACCTGTTCGATGATCCGCTCTGTCCTTGCGTTAATCTGCGGATGGCAATCCAATGTCTTAAACAGGTGGTAACGGAGTCCGGCATGAGACCTGACCCCCGCGCGGATGTTCTCAAAAACCGTTAGGTTCTGAAAGAGGTTGGTGATTTGAAAGGAGCGGCACATCCTGAGATGGTTGAGAACGTAGGGGGGAAGTCCGGCCACTTCCTTTCCTTTGAACAGGATGGAGCCGGCGGAAGGTTTATATTTACCGCTGATAATATTGAAGAAGGTCGTCTTCCCTGCTCCATTGGGGCCGATGATGGCGTGCTTCTCGTTTGCCTTAACCGTAAAGTTCACTCCTGTCAGTACTTGAAGGCCTGAAAAATCTTTATAGATGCCGTTGACTTCGAGAATCTTCTCCATCCCCTGCCCCCAACTCCCTACTCCGTTTTGGTCCTTCTAATACGGTCCACGAGAGACTGGATCAGTCCGGATAGCCCCCGGGGCACAAAAAGAACCAAAAGAACAAAAAGAATCCCCATAAACAGGGGCCATCTGTCGGTAATATTGCTGAGAAAATTCTGGAAGGTAATGTAGAAACCCGCCCCCAGAACAGGACCGAAGAAATTCTTTGTCCCGCCAATAAATGTCATCAGAAGCGCTGTCGTCGTCATGTCAATGCCGATGGCATCGACTCCCACAAACTTGAAGAAAAGGGCGTAGAAGGAGCCGGACAAACCGGCAAAGAAAGCGGTCAGGGTAAAGAGGATCATCCGGGAGACAGCGGGATTGTATCCGATAAACTGCATCCGTTCTTCGTTCTCCCGCAGGAGCAGGACCGTCTTCCCCATGGCGGTTTTGGTGAAGTACCAGCAAAAGAGGACGGCGCATCCAATGACGATCAGGGTCACGTAATAGAAGACCGTGACATCCGACATGGGCAATTGAACGAAGCCGAGATGTAGGCCGGGCCGCTTGATCGGCAGCCCGTCGTCTCCTCCCGTAACGGTGTGCCATTTGATGGCGATGGCATAGAAGAGGGCGTTGAAAGCCAGGGTGAGGAGGGCATAATAAGACCCCTTATGCCTCAGCAGCAGACACCCGACCCCCAGACCGATGAGGGTCGCCATGAGGGTGCCGAGAAAGACGGCCCCAAAGAAGGGAAGCCCTGGAATACGCTGGAGCATAGCCCCTGTGGTGAAGGCGCCGAGGCCGAGAAACATCCCATGACCAAAGGAAAGGAGCCCGCCGAAACCGAGCAAGAGGTTATAACTGACCGCATAGAGGGAAAAAATGACGATCTCCGTCAGGAGATTGATCTGATGCGGCCTGGCGACAAGGGGCAACCAGAAGAGGACCAGAAAAGCGATGAGGCCGAAGATCCATCCGGGTTTTAGTAGATTCTTCTGCACTATTTCTTCTCACCAAACAGGCCCGTAGGCTTCACAATGAGAACGATAGCCATGAGCAGATAGATCAGGGCTAAGGAGAATTTCGGGAAGAGCAAAGCCCCAAATGATTGAAGTTGCCCGATCATCAAAGAGGCGACGACTGCTCCGATGAGGCTTCCAAAACCCCCGATGACAATGACGACAAAGGCATCCACCAAAATCGACGTTGCCATGCCCGTATTGGTTGATAAGAGAGGTCCGGAAATGACCCCGGCAAACCCGGAGAGGGCAGCCCCTAATGCGAATACGAACATGAATACCCTGGGGGTATTGACTCCCAGGGCATTGACCATTTCACTGTCATCGACGGCGCTCCGTACGACAATACCCATCCGTGTTTTGAGAAGCAGGAAGGTCATGAGAAGTCCGATCAGAACGGAGCAGAATAGAACGAAAAGGCGATAGGTGGGGTAAACGAAGCCCAATAGATTGACGTTACTATCGAGGAAACCCTTGATCTCCATGGGAAGGGGAGCCGTCCCCCATACCCATTTGACGATCTCTGAAATGATAAAGGCGATCCCGAAGGTAAGGAGGAGCTCATGGACATGGCCGAGGGTATGGACCCTCCGGAGCAAGAGACGCTCGATTCCGGCTCCAATCACAAACAGCAGGAAAGGGCACACCATCAGACAGAGCCAGAAATGACCTGTCCAGGTCAGGAGAGAATAGGAAAAATAGGCGGCCAGCATGTAGAAGGAGGCATGGGCGAAGTTGAGGACGTTCATCATCCCGAAGACCAGGGTCAGGCCGGAGGAGACGAGAAAAAGAAGCCCTGCATAGACCAGTCCGTGAAGAATGAAGATGGTAACGACATTCATTGCTGATCTTCCCGATTCAATCCTTTGATGACTTCGGTTATTCTTAACAAAGCCTTGTCCCGTTGGTGAATGATTCGTTCAATCCTCTCGTGGGTCCAGGGATAGAATCCCTTTTTAGCCTTCACGCCGGTTGCCTTTTGATCTATGAGTGTTTTTAAGAGGGGAGACGGGGTTGATCGGTTTTCCAACTCCGGGAAAAGATATTGATGAATATCATAAACGAGATCTAACCCGGCCAGATCCGCTGTTTCCAGAGGTCCCAGAAAGGCGAGGCGGAGGCCGAACCCGTATTTCACGACCTTGTCAATATCCTCCGGGTCTGCAATCCCTTTTTCCACGAGAGAGATGGCCTCGCGCCACAGGGCATGCTGCAACCGGTTTCCGAGAAACCCTGGAATGTCCTTGAGGACACGGACCGGTTCCTTCCCAACCTTTTTCATCAACTCAACGACGGTTTGAAAAACCTCGGGAGAGGTGCACGGACTTTGAATGACCTCGACACAGGGGACAAGATGAGGAGGGTTCCAGAAGTGGGTTCCAACGACTCGCTCTTTGAACCGGAGCCTTTCACCTATTTTTCCAATACTGATGCCGGAAGTATTACTGCACAAAATCGTTTGGGGAGCCGCGAGGCGTTCGAGATCCGAAAATACGACTCTTTTGAGATCGAGGTTCTCACTGACCGCTTCAATGATCAATTCAACTCCGTTGCACATTTCAGGCAGACTCTTGCAGAGTTGAAGATGGTCCAGGGAATAGACCATTTCGGAAGATTCTATCAAATTCAAATCCAATAACGTTTGAAGATTCGTACGGATTTTAGCCGGTGCGTTTTCCAGCACCGTTGGGTCGCTGTCAAAGAGCCTGACCCTGTATCCCTTCAGGGCAAAGGTCTGGGCAATGCCGTGCCCCATGAGTCCGGCCCCTATCACACCGATTGATTTTATCTCTTCGACCTTCAAAGGCGCCCTCCTCTATTTATTCGACAGTATAAATCACCATCAAACACTTAACCTCTTTTTTCCCTTGGCAGATACCGTAGTGAGGAATGCTTGCGTCAAAGTAGATGCAATCTCCCTCTTCCATGAGGTATTCTTTTTCGCCGTGAAAAAACCTCATCATTCCTTCGAGCACGAAGAGTATTTCCTCTCCTATGTGTTGAAAGAGGGCATTCTCTTTTACATTCTTCGGAAGCGTCAAAAGATAGGGGTGCATGTGTTTGTTGTAGAATTTGTGAGCCAGCATCTGATAGGCATACCCGAAGACGGTGCCATCCCGCACCATGACGGGCCTTTCATTCTTCTTAACCAGGCAGGCCGGATTCCTGTCTGCCGTCTCTCCAAAAATATCTGATATGCTGATGCCCAGGGCGTTTGAAAGCACGATCAGAGTGGAAACGGGGGGCGCCTTTTTCGTATTCTCGATCTTGGAGAGATAACCCTTGGTAAATCCCGTTTTCCCCGCCAGTTCCTGGAGGGTTACTTTCTTCGCGGTCCGGTACTCTTTGATTTTTTTCCCGACTTCCGCTTCTTTTATCATGATGAGCTCTGAGAATCCTTATGGGAAGAGCATGAGTTTCATCTCGGGAAACTTGAATATCACAATCAGGAAACCTTGTCAAGCTTTTTTTCTGGCAGTGTAACAGCAAGGCAAGATATTAGGGTCACCCATATCTCTTTCCGAAATCTTGTTGAGATCGGGAACCCCGAGTTCGACGAGGATGAGCAGAGGTTTGCAGAGAAGATACAGAGAGATCTCGGATTAGGCGTAAGCGTTTGAGGGGGAGACCCTTAAGGAGGTTCTTCGAGAAAGTGATCTCCCTCCCGGATCATCCGCATGCGATTCGCCTCCCCCGTACACATTGTGAGAACCCTGGCCCCTCAAACCCTTGCTTCTCTCTCATAAGCCCAGATAGGCCGTCCGGACGTGCGGGTTGTCCAGAAGTTCCTTCGCTGCCCCCTCCATGACCGTCCGACCGTGCTCAATGACATAGCCCCGGTCGCTCAGGCTCAGGGAATGCTTCACGTCCTGCTCCACCAGGAGCACGGTAGTCCCTTGGTCAGCGATCTTACGTAACGTGTCAAAGATGCTCTTGGTCAGTATGGGGGCCAGCCCCAGGGAAGGCTCGTCGAGCATCAGGATCTTGGGCCTCGCCATGAGGCCACGCCCGATGGCCACCATCTGCTGCTCGCCACCTGAAAGTGTCATGGCCAACTGGGCAACACGTTCCTTCAACCGGGGGAAAAGCGCATACACCTCTTTTAAGGTGTTCTCCTTTTGCGCATCGGCGCGCTTGCTGTAGGCCCCGACAATCAGGTTGTCCTGAACGGACATAAGGGTAAATAGACGCCGTCCCTCGGGCACCTGGACGATGCCCCGTTCCACGACCGCTTCAGGGGGGAGGCTCTGGATGGGTTTGCCGTCGAAGACAATTTCGCCTTTCACCGGTTGCATGAGTCCGGAAATCGTCTTCAGCAGGGTGGACTTGCCAGCGCCGTTGCCACCGATGATGCTTACCACCTTGCCTTGCTCCACGCGCAGCGACAGGTCAAAGATAACCTGGACATCGCCGTAAAACACATCGATGTTCCTGACCTCAAGCAGCGCCATATTCCTCCCCCAGATAGGCTTTGATCACCCGCTCGTCGTGGGCGACTTCCTGCGGGCTGCCTTCGGCGATCTTTGTCCCGAAATGCAGCACCGCGATCCGGTCTGACAGCGCCATGATGGCGCGCATGATGTGCTCGATCACGAAGATGGTCATCCCGGCATCGCGCAGCCGCTTGATGATCGCCACCATCTCGTCCACCTCGGTCGGCCGCAGGCCCGCCATGACCTCGTCAAGCAGCAGCAGCCGGGGCCGGGTGGCCAGGGCCTTGGCGATCTCCAGGCGCTTGCGGTCGGCGATGGTGAGGTTACCGGCGCGCACATCTTTGCAGTCCTCCATGTGCAAATGGCGCAGCACCTCCATGGCGCGCAGCTCCGCCTCGGCTCGTTTATCCGTTGTGATAAAAGCACCCACCATGACGTTGTAAAGAACCGTGCGGGATGCAAAAGGCTTGACGATCTGGAAGGTGCGAGCAAGCCCCTTGCGGCAGAGATCCCAAGGCTTCTGATTGTTGATCTTTTCCCCCCGGAAGAGGATTTCCCCGGCGGTCGGCGGAAAAACCCCGGCCACGCAGTTGAAGAGCGTGGACTTACCGGCGCCATTGGGGCCGATCAGGCCGACGATCTCGCCCTCCTCCACATCCAGACTGAAGCTCTCCACCGCCATGATGCCGCCGAAGGATTTTCTGACTTTTTTCAACTCGAGGATCTTCATGCCGTCTCCCCGCCACCGAAAAGGTGTCTCATCGCGCGGTTGTAGATGCGGGTCAAAGGTTCCTGCAGGCCGCGGGGCTGATAGAACATGACCAGGACCAGCACGACGCCGAAAATGATCAAGTGCAGACCCGGCAGCTTGTCACCGAAATAGATCCGGGAGAAGTCGCCCACCGGCCGCAGCAGAAGCGCCCCAAGCATGGGGCCGGCGATAGACCCTCGCCCGCCGATCAGGGCGATGAAGGCAATCTCGAAGGAAATGTCCAGGCTCATGACGCTCTTGGGGTGGATGTACAGGGTGAACTGGGCCCAGAACGTCCCGGCGAAAGCCGTGAGAAAGGAGCTCAGGGCCATGGCGATGAGTTTCGCGCGGGCCACGTTGACCCCAAGCGCCTGGGCCGCTTCCGGCTCCTCGCCACCGGCCACAAGATAGTAACCCAGCTTGGACCGCGAGATGAACCAGGTGAGGGCAAGCACACCGACCAGCATGACCAGGATAATGTAGTAGTAGGGCTCCTTGGAGGCGAACATCATGTTGGCGAGCCCGGTGTTGAGGGGCGGGATTTGGAGCCCCCGCGGGCCGTTAAGCTGGAAAGGCCCCAGGTAGTCAATGTTTTCCACCATCACCCGGATGCCCTCTGCGAAGGCAATGGTCGCCAGGGCAAAATAAGCCCCGCGCATTTTGAAAGTAGGTAGCCCGATGATCACCCCGACGACGGACGAAAGCACCGCGCCCACGAGCATGCCGATCCAGGGGCTAATCCCATATTGCAGCGACAGAATCGTTGAGGTGTATGCGCCGATCCCGACGAAGGTCGCGTGCCCAAGGGGCAGCACGCCGGCAAAGCCGCCCACCAGGTTCCAGCTCGTGGTGAGGTAGGCGTACAGGTACAGAAGGATCAGGATGTGAAGATACGTGGCGCTGCGCACCACCAGCGGCAGGCACAGGGCAATCACGACCACCAGAATCAGCGACAATTTGTGGTATCGAGATGGGTTCATAAAAAACCCTCACGTGCTGGCTGGAAAATCTGCCTGATGTTTTTACCCTAAGATGGCTTCGTCGAATCCGAAGCCATCACCAGTCGTACTTAACACCGAAAAGACCAGAAGGCTTCAAAAACAGAAAAACAAGAAAGAGGCCGTACACAATTGCCTCGGTCCATGTGGCCGTCATGAACTGCGGGCCTACGGATTCGATCACGCCGACGATCATCCCGCCTAGAAGCGCCCCGCCGATGCTCCCGAGTCCGCCCAGGACCACGATAATAAAGCACTTGATGTCGAAGAGTACGCCGACGGACGGAAAGATGCTGTAAAACGGCACGAGCGCCACCCCCGCGACCCCGGCAACCGCCGTGCCGATGCCAAAAGCGATGTTGTAGATCTTGTATTGGTTGATCCCTTGCAGGCTGGCCGCATCGCGGTCGAGGCTCGTCGCCCGCACCGCTCTCCCCATCCGGGTTTTTTGCAGGAAACCGTAGATCCCCAGGGCACAGACCACGGCCGCGCAGAACCCCCAGAGTTTGGGCACTGAGATCATCATGCCGCCAAACTCGAGCATCTTACCGCGCAGGGGGTTGTCCTGGATGTTGCGATACTGGGGGCCGAAGATCAGCAGCGACAGGTTGTCCAATATGTACCACACGCCGGTGGTGACGATGATGACGGTGATGGGCTCTCGCACGTCCTTTTCGGCCTTGAAGATCGGCTTGATGATGACGTCTTGCAGGAGATAGCCGAACAGGAACATGACCGGCATGACGATGACCAATGTCAAATAAGGATGCAGCCCCGTCAGTACTACCGCCCAGTAGGCCACGTACATGCCCACCATGAGCAGCGAGCCGTGGGCGAAGTTGATGACCTTGAGCACGCCGAAAATCAGCGTCAGGCCCAATGCGGCCAGGCCATAAATTGATCCCATGAGGATGCCGTTGAGGGTGTCTTCGAGAATAAACAGCATTGAAACCTCCTGTCGAGCTGATAGGAGATAGATCAGGGAGGCAAAATTAGCTGGCAGCTAAAGCGGAAATTGTCTCAGGTGTGAAGTGTCAGGTGTTGGACGAAGGATGACATCCGTATTCACGATTCACAAAGCAAGGATATTACCCGCTGCCTGACACTTGACACCTGAAACCTTGATGCTTGCATGGATACGGTTTTCAGAGGCCCTGCAAGCCACCCTCCCCCCAAAGCCTCGAAACTAAGGTGTCGGGAAAACCGGTTTGTAGTTCGCCCGCCGCGACACCTTCGGCCATACCGTGATTCGCTCCATGCCCTTGCCGATGTCGTTGATCTGGATCATCACTAAAGCGGCGTGCTTGTTCTGGCCGCTCTGGTCGAACTCGATGGCGTCATAGCCCACGATCATGGCCGGGCCCTTGGTCAATTTGGTGGCGACCAGTGCCTCGCGAATGGCCTTGGAATCCAGTGATTTTGAGCGCTCCAGAGCGTCGGCCAGCACGTACATGGCAACGTAGGCGTCGACAGACTCCCCAGCCAAGTTGTAGCCGTAAAGGCTCTTGAACTTCTCGTTTGTTTTGTCCGCGCCGGGTTTGTTGACGTCGGTTTCCCACTCGACGATGTCAAAAAGGTACTTTGCGTTCTTGCCCGCCGCCTTAAGATAGGAGGGGTCGGCGTGACCACCGCCGCTGGCGATGATGGCCTTGAGTTTCACTTTGTACTCGGCCATAGTGTTGGTAAGCAGGATGGCGTCCGCGGCGTTGGAGGTGAGAAAAAGGACATCCGGGTTGGCGCGCTTGATCTTCTGCACTACCGGGCTGAGGTCAGTCGCGGTGGAGGGATACGGCTCATCTAAAACCACTTTGTAGCCTCCCTTCTGGGCCAGCTTCTTCCAGCCTTCTGCAAAGCCCTTGCCCCAGTCGCCGTTTTCATACACGAGGGCCACCGTGGAGACCTTGACGTTGAACTCCTTCTCCATGTCCTTTAGAAAGGCGAACTGATCGCGGGTCCACCAGCTGTCCTTGGCGGCGATCCGGAAGACGTTCTTAAAACCCTGCTCGGTGATCTTGTCGGCCACCGACACCGGCACGATGAATGGGATGCTGTAGCGCTCGGCCACCGCCGACACAGGGTAGGAAACCGCCGAGTTCCAGCAACCCGTCAACACGTTCACTTTCTCGGTATTGATGAAGCGCTCGGCTTCGGCAACACCCCTTTCGGGCTTGGATTCGGAATCGGCGTAGAACATCTGGATCTTCGCCCCACCCAGCGACTTGATGCCGCCGGCCTGGTTGATTTCCTCGACGGCCATATCCTGGGACTGTTTGTTCTGAAGACCAACGGAGGCCGAAGGCCCGGAGAGGGGTAGGATGTTGCCGACCTTTACCACCGGCTGGGCGAATGCGCCACAGGGGATCAAAAGCAAAACCAACGCTGCAGCCGTGAAAGCCATGAGTTTTTGCCTGTTGTCCATTTTCTCCTCCTTTGCATTTGCGATGATTTGCTGGATTTGTGCTTTGCTGACACTGCTTGATTCGGCGATCATTTGCCGGGCCGGCAGATCCTCCAAAGATAGCTTCCGGCTTAGTGAAAAGAACTTACTTCGGGATGCGTCGAATATATTTATAAAAGGATAGTTTGTCAAGAAAATTCGATCACACTGTAAAAATAAAGGGCGTCCCTAATCCACCCAGTGGCGTAGCACGTCCAGACCAGATTGGCATCGTCCCCGGTTTCACGGATGATGCTCACCAGCCGTTGGCGAACCGAGGCCGAGACGTTTGATAGTTTGTGCTGGCTCATACGATAGCTTCCATGTAGGGGCGCATGATCTCTGTTACCCGGCAGATCTTCGCATACCGCCATAGCTCGTCGGTCGTACATCGACGCCCGCGGATCACCTCGCGGAGAGCCTCGAGAGCAACATCCAGCCCGATCTTGTTTCGGTACTTGAAGCAGTCTGCCACTGTCTTAGCGGGGTTGTAGATTCTCACGGGCACGCCCTCGACATTGTGCCCATCGACGCCTTCGGTGAGGGATTTACCGGAGAAACGCACGATCCGCATCCTGGGTTGACTGGCACGAGGGCGGGCAGCTCTCCGGTTGATGGCGATCCAAACTTCGTGGGGCGCCTGTGTTCCAATCTCATGGAAGCGAAGTGCGGACAGCAAGCAGATCACACCCTTTGG
>Ga0209048_10007101_pt1 | contig 10380 bp, 10 predicted proteins | sample FrelakmetCRP12CR_FD_187146 | JGI IMG/M metagenome (GOLD analysis project Ga0209048, IMG submission 187146) | Freshwater lake sediment microbial communities from the University of Notre Dame, USA, for methane emissions studies - CRP12 CR (SPAdes)... | ecosystem: Environmental > Aquatic >... | reverse complement strand
CGGCAGGTGCACCTCCTGGGCGTCACCGATCATCCGACCGGTGCGTTCGTCACCCAGGTGGCCCGCAACTTCGTGGGGGACCTGGCCGATCGCGGCCGATCCGTCAGGTTCCTGATCCGGGACCGGGACACCAGGTTCACCGCCAGCTTCGACGAGGTGTTCCGCACCGAGGGCATCCGGGTGATCAAGACCCCCGTCCGATCCCCTCGAGCCAATGCCTATGCGGAACGCTGGGTGAGAACCGTGCGGACCGAGTGTCTCGACAAGATCCTCATCCTGGGCCGCGGCCACCTCGAACGGGTGCTGCGTGAGTACGCCGGCCACTACAACCGACAGCGGCCCCACCGCGGGATCGACCTCGGTGTGCCCACACCCGCCAACACGATCAAGATTCCTCCCCCGTCGGCAAACGTCGTTCGTCACGACGTGCTGGGCGGCCTCATTCATGAGTACCACCCGGTAGCCGCGTAGCCAGAGGGGCATCAGGGGAACGTCGGGAGCGCGTTCTTCGCCAGGCTGGAGTTGGGGGTCTCGAGGGAGGAGATCGCTTCAACGCGTCGCTACGGCTCATACCCGATGACAATGACTCGTGGCCGGCGAGAGAGCGTTCAGGAGTTGCTGTCAGGGCGGGACCGCAACATCTCGATAGCGGAGATGGACTCCCGGTCAGGCCCGTGCGTCACGATCGAGATATTGGTGTCCTACAGCCTTACCCCCGTCAGCATGGTGCACCTTCGGCCGGCCCGTCTCCTGACGCATCCAAGGTGCGATCGTGCTCAACGCAACAGTGCCCCCCTTACCCCAGGCCCGCACCACTCGACTCTCGATGGAGCCACTCGAGTAGGTCCGTCGGTGCCATGCGGGCAACACGAGAGTGATACTGCCTCAACTCCTGTTGGCTGAGTACCTCCACCCCTTCGCCAGACCTGCCCCGCCGGAAGAATGCAGATGGACTCTTGAGGATGCCCGAGGGGTCGGGTGCAACATTCGCTGCCCTCGCACGCATTTCGGTGAAGGTTGCTGCCTCAGCCAGTGCAGGCCACCGTTCTTCGAACACAGTGATGCCAAGTCGGGCAGCGAGGCGGTGCATCTCTTGACCGAGGTCGTCCATGAGGTCGTCGTAGTGGACGAGGATGACGTTTGATTCCATGCGGCGTCGCCAGGCGTCGTTGAGGTGCCACATCACCCCGGGCAGCGAGTCGAGCGATTCCTTGGGATCGGCCTCATTGTCGATCCACTCCAACAACCATTCGTGGAGAGATGGCCGCGGGTGTGTTGATGGCCCGGCACCCGGCTGGCCGGTCAGTTCGCGGATGCGCTCGCGATTCAGGTTCTCACCTTGGTGGTACAGCGAGACGGCCATGTCCAGGGGATGACGCCCGGTCACGATATAGGTAGCCCGAGGATCCAAGGGAAGCCCGTCGAGAGGCGTATGGCTCTTCATGAACCTTCGGTGTCGCTGCGCCTCGAGTTGGGCGTAGACATCGGAGCGCGGTCTGATCAACCAGTCCACCCACGGGGAGAGATTGGAAAGTGAGTCAGGTAGGTCAGGGGTCTGAAAGACCAAGAGGGCACAGATCATCTGTACCCATGTCGTGCCGGTCTTGGACCGGGAACTGATCACGATGTCGCCCGAGCGGAACGGAAATCCGATCCACCGGGCGCTGTCCTCGTCAGGGGAGGTGTATCGGTTCACAGCGCCGGTCACGAAACCAGGCTGGGTCGGCCCATCCACGAGGTGACCCGGTGGGTGGTTGTCCCGACAGGGAGCTGGGTCGTGGACCTTGTGTCCTTCGGCGGGAGACCTGGCTGGTCGTCCTCCAGCTGCGGGTTGCCCTCCAGGGGTTCGAGCACGATGGTCACGTCAACCACCTGGCGGCCCGAGGCGACCATGTCGAGGGCACGCCGACAGAACTCACGGCGAGGGGGCCATTTCCGGTTGCCGTTGCTGTCTGCGGACAAAGCGCCACAGTTGCACCGAGAGATGGATGACCATGGGGATGAAGGGCAGGATGAGGTAGATGGCCAAGGCTTTGTAGCCAATACCTCCGTGCCAGAGTTGGAGGAAGAGTCCTCCGAAGAGACTCCACCACGCCACTAGCCCGATGGCCACGAAGGCCACCCCGCAGACGAGGCTGACGACTGCGTATGCGGCGAGGCCCCGGTTGTGTGGTCGGCGGCGGATGACGCCCCGGAGAGCCTGGCGTGAGTCCCGCTGCAGCGTGGGTCTGTCCAACGCATCAGCCAAGAACCAGTAGCCGTCCAGCTCCAGGAGCGGCGCAGCATTGGACAGGACGTTCAAGTACCCAAGGACGGCGAACTCACGGATGACGAGAATCCAGGTTGCATGCCCCCCGACGGCCCAGGCGACGATCGACGCCACACCGCACAGAACCATGTCGGTGATCACACCCGCTGCCGCCTGGAGCATCCGGGTGCGCCGGGGCAGGAAGAGCGCCTGGGAGGCGTCTACGTAGAAGGTGAGCGCCCCCCAGTAAAAGCCCATGCCGAATTTCCCGACGTGGCGCTTGTTGTGGACAGTCACCAGAGCATGGCCGCATTCGTGAGGTCCGATGGAGAGCAGGCCCAAGGTGCGCAGGACGACCACCGCCACCACCGGTGCCGTGGCGGCGACAGTGAGGCGTTCACCCCCGACGACCTGAGCGGTGAACGCCACGACCCCGGCGGTGGCAGCGAGCGCAATGACGATAACGGCGGGGGTGGTGAAGACGACATCTCCCACCACGCGGTCGAGTGCCTGGACAAACCGGTCGAACCCACTGAACTCGACGCCGTGCAGGGTGACCTCTACCCGCTTCTCGGGAGGCTCGGTGCTGCCCTCTAGGAACCCCTCCTCCCAGAGATCGGAGATCAGATCCCCGACAGGCATCCCGGCGGCCTGTTCGATTTCGCGGGCCGTGAGGGTCCCGTCGAGCAGGACGAGCAGACTGAACTCGTCGGGCTCCAGATGCAGGAGTGATCCTGACCCCGGGGGCCCGAGCACTCCGTAGGTGCCGAAGTCTCGGCACTCCACACCTTCCGCCAATGCAGGCCGCTCGGGAATCATGCTCCCGCTTCCTCTTTGGGGCGCCGCTACCAATGTTGGTGGAATGGGGCCCGGTTCAACACCAGCCGCGGGTGCGACTGAGCCTGCGGATCTTGCGGATGCGCTTGATCATGGCGCGGTCCTTTCGTGTGTCGGGACAGGTGAGTCAGGTCAGATCCACTGACGGTTCCGGCTGAGCCTGCGGATCCTGCGGATGCGCTTGGTCATGTCCAACTCCCTTCGTGTCCCGGGACAAGTGGATCAGGTCAGCACCAGGAACGGCCTCGGGTTAGCCGACGGATTCTGCGGATGCGCTTGGTCATGTGCAACTCCCTTCGTGTGGCTCTAGCTCCAGCATGAAGGGGGCGGGCCTTCCGCGCATCCGCGTAAGTACGTATTCAGTGGGATTGCCTGACCCTCGGGACCACGGTCACACACTGCGCAGTCTCTCCACGATGAAGGCTGCGGCGTGGTCTTGGACCCCGTCCTGATTGTGCTCGTAGAGGGTGTGGGTGCCCGAGCGAATCAACCCCCGGAGTCCGTTGTGGTTGGCGGCGATCTCGTCCCCGTCGAGGGCGTATCCCCACGTCCGGTCAGTCAGCTCCTCCGGCATGGGTGCGGCGTAGCGGACGGCGATACCGGGGTGGGAGTCGGTCGTCCCGTGGGTCCAGGAGTCCTTGGGGTGCCGGGTGGGGTCCCCGAGCAGGACCACGGCGGCGATCCTGGTGGCGATGTCGGCGGACAGCGCGGACAAAGCTCGGCGGATGACGTCGGCTCCCTGGCTGAGTCCAATGAGCACGGTGCGCTGCTCGTTGCAGCGGGCGACGTCGTCGGTCAGAAGTTCGGTCAGATTTCGCGTCCCGACTCGGCGGCTCCAGTAGTAGAGCCAGGCATTGGCGGGGTAGGCCACGCCGACGAGCTCGACCCGCGGTGGGGAACCACCTGCAGTGACCGGTCCAGCCGCGAGCAGGGATGTCGTGCGTTCCGCCACCCCGAAGAGCGTCGGTCCCATCCCCTCGCAGGCATCATCGAAGGGTTCCAAGGCCCCTCGAACGCCGTAGATCACGACATCGGCGCAGGACTGTGGATCGGATCCGGGTGAGATGATCATCCGACGCGACAACGCCCGCCCCCTCGAAGGGCGGTGGGCGTCGTCAGCGGTCATACCTGCAGCCACAGTTCAGAAGTTGTGGCTGCGGCTGAGCCTGCGGATCCTGCGGATGCGCTTGGTCATGGCGTGCTCCTTTCGTGCGTCGGGACGGGTGAATCAGATCAACTCCAGAGGCAGTTCCGGGTTACCAGAAATGGCCACGGCTGAGCCTGCGGATCCTGCGGATGCGCTTGATCATGTCCAACTCCCTTCGTGCGTCGGTAGATCCATCATGAATGGGGCGGGTCTTCTGCGCATCTGCATAAGTACGTATTCCTCGGCTGCGGCTACGCAGGCGGATGGGGATTGATCCTGCGTGCGTCCAGGCGCCTTCCCTGCTCTCTGCGGGCGTCGCTGTCGACAACTGGTCACTGCGGAATCATGCGAGGTCGTAGATCTCGGGTGCGGAAGGCCCTGGTGAACTTCGACCCGATGCACTGCCTGTGCGCTAGAACATCCTGTTCAGGGCCACTTCTGGCCCGGATTCCTGGTGCGTCAAGCGTCAGCTTCAGCGGCCCGGGCCCGGCCAACGCCACGAACCTATGCTGGAGGCGGTGGAAAACGCGGGCTCCGGGACTCAGGTCCACATTGAACGCTGGGCGTCATGGATGTACCTGGCGGTACGACTTGTCCATGTGGCCCAGGCCGGGCTGTGCATCGTCTCGGGGCGTCGCGCCTATCGCCGTCCCGGTCTGGCTGCAGGCGTGTTCTCGATGTGCGCTGTCGAGTCGGCGTGGCTGGTGCGGCGCTGCCTGCGCAACGGCTCTATCGACCCCATGGCGACCCGAGTCGACGTGGGCGTCAGCATGGTGGGTTTGGTGGCGTTGGGATCGGCCACCTACCCCGAGGACCGGACGACGTCGCTCAACTGGATGCTTCCCTACTCGGTCGGAACCGCTGTCGGCCTTGGCATCTCGGTCGACCCGCTGCCCGAGGGGGTCGCCGAGGTGGCCGCCTTGGCTGGGGTGTACATCGCTGTCACGGCAGCGGGACGTGCACAAGAGGGCTCGTCGAGCCGTTTGGTCACGGCGATGGCCAACGCCATGAGCTACGGCGGCTTCTACGCCATCGTCGCTCCTATCTACAAGATCATGAAGGGCAACGGCCGGGACCTGGACGAGGCCCGGAACCTCGCCCAGGAACGTGGGGAGAAGCTGGCGGCCGAACACGAACGGAACCGCCAGCACCGGATAATGCACGACTCGGCCATCCAGACGCTGGAGGCGGTGGCCTCCGGACTGCAGACTGACCCGGTAGCCGTGCAAGCCCAGGCCAGGATCGAAGCCGGGCGCCTACGCCGGGCACTCGCTTCGTCCTCGCCTGGGTCCGATCCCGGCACCGGTCTGGACAGCGGACTGTCGGCCTTGGCCGCTGAATTCGCCGAACTTGGCCTCGACTGTGAGATCACCCTGTCCGTGGCGGGCGGGCTGGATGAGCCAGGGGTGGAAGCACTCCTGGAAGCAACCCGCGAGGCCCTGCGGAACGTGTTGAAGCACTCCGGGGTGCACCGGGCCGTCGTCAGCTGTGTCGAAGCCGACGGCGGCATCAAGGTCACGATCCGCGACCACGGCAAGGGATTCTCACCTGATCAGGTGGACCGGGGCTTCGGTCTGACCCAGTCGGTGCAAGGTCGACTCGACGACGTCGACGGCCGAGCCGAAGTGTGGTCCGAGCCGGGTCGGGGAACACGCGTCACGCTGTGGGCTCCGACATGAGGTCCGTCGCCGTCATCGACGACCATCCGATCTACCGCCAGGGCCTCGCCCAGGTCGTCGCTGAGTCCGGCGAGTTCACTCTGGCCGGCGCCTACGAGAGTGTGGACGTCTTCGAGGTCGAGGGGAGTGCCGACTTGGTCCTGCTCGATTACCACCTGGCTTCTGGACCGGTCGGGCCCGAGGCGGTGGCCATTCTGGTGGCCCGGGGTTGTGCCGTGCTCATGGTGTCAGCCGACATCGGCCGGACGGCGGTCCTCGACACCCTGGGTGCAGGAGCCAGTGGCTACGTCGCCAAGCACGCACCGCCAGAGGAGATCCTGTCGGCCATTCGGATCGTCTCCGATCCGGACGCGCCGGGCACATACGTTTCCCCGGTGCTTGCCGCCTACTTGCTGGAGGCATCCAAAGGGACGCAGTCCGCCCGGCTCCAGCTCAGTGATCGAGAACGGGAAGTCCTCGCCCTGGTGGCCGCCGGTGAGCGGGACCAGGACATCGCCGAGCTGCTCTTCATCAGCATCGGGACGGTGCGATCGCACCTCGACCACATCCGGACCAAGACCGGGCATCGCCGACGGGCCGAGCTGACCAGGTTCGCCGTCGACCACGATCTTGTTCCTCCTCGGAACGGGGATCGCTCACAAACGACCTGAAACGATGGCACTTGCGCCGCGCGGATCCGCATAACCGCGGATGCATCGGGCCACCCAGGGCCTCACAATGGCCTCCGGTAACAGTGCGAGACGTCACCAGGCGTCGCCGGACCCGGAGAGAGGTGGAGATCATGGATCTCGATGAGCAAGAGAGCATTGTTGTGGAAGATGGGGCGGGCCGCACCTGGGTGTTCAGCGGTCAAGCTGGCCCGGCCGAGCGCTGGTTGCGGCGTGTGTCGATGCCCGCAGGGTCCGCCCCGGCCCGGGGCGAGCTCCGAGACCTTGACGTCCTGTCCAGGGAGTTCCCGAAGCATGCCACCGGTGGTGGTTCTGAGCGGATGACCACCGTCGCGGAGATCATCCAGGCGATGGACAGCGTTCGCATGGCACGCGCCGACCGGATCGATCAGCCCACCTACCCAGATGACGAACCCGAGCGGCAGTTGTTGGCCTCGTAATGGCGGTCACGGTCTCCTGAGCAGGCGACACTGCCACATCACCACGACTCGAATTCGATGAACGCCCCACCCACCCGGTGTTTGCGGACACCGGGTGGGTGTTGTCACACCAGACGGCTGACGGCCGCCAGGATCCGTGCGTTCACCTGTCGAATGTCAACACCATCAGCGACAGACACATCCTCGGCGTCAGCAGACCTGCGTCGGTCCGCCACCGTTGGCCCACTCGTCAGCTCGCCAGTGCTTTCACATCTGACCGCTCTCGTGGACCAACTGAACAGATCTGGATCGACGAGGGCGACCGCAGCCACGGCATCGTGGGGAACGAAGACCCCATCACGTTCATGGACGTGGCCGATGGCTTCCGCGAGAAGACGAGCCGTTGGAGCAACGTTCCTCATGGCTGCGAGCTGGTCACCTCCCCAGACAAAGCGCTGGGTGACGTCGAGCGGCACCATTCTCATGGGTACTCCGCTGGTCAGTATTTGGTCAGCTGCTGAGGGGTCCATCCATGCGTTGAACTCCGCCGCCGGCGTCATGTTGCCACCTGATGTAACCGCTCCACCCATCCAGACGATGTGGTCGACTCGTTGACCCCGGAGGATCGACTCAGCCACCACGGTGAGTGCTCCAGTGCAAAGGACAGTGCCGCTGAGTGTCTGCCACTGATCCGCAGGGTCCGCCACATCAGCCAGAGTTGAGATCTTTCCGCCGAAGGCGTCGATTCCATGGAACGGATCACGTCCATCGGGGTAGGGCGAGTGGATCCCCCGATCTGCGCCTAACCGAACCGGAGCCGATGATCCCAGGGTGGCCAGCCACCGTTTGGTGGTTCTTGCGGTCAGTGACCTGTCCACGCTGCCCTCGGTGGCAATGACCTGATCGATCGTGATTCCCGATCCCACGAGTACGGCGATGGCGAGCGCATCGTCCAGGCCCCCATCGACGATGACATTGAGGGCTTTGCTCATAGGGCGTCAATGTACGTCCACCAGCGTTGGTCGGTCGGTCCCGGATTGTGAACCAGGTCCTCCACGGGTCCGTCGGCCGTGACCCCGGTTCAAGCGCTCAGCCAGATCTGGGTGGGGGTGAAGGTTCCCGACGCAAAGCCGTGTCCGCGGGTCCCATCGGGCAGGATCGGGTTGGCGAAGTTCATCACCCCGGCCCGGGCCGTGACCGACCACGGGGCTTGAGAGAGCCACAGGTAGGGAAGGTCCTTGGCGAGGAGCTTGTCGATGTTCTGGTAGGCCTCGACACGTGCCGCCCGGTCGGGATTGGTCCGACCTTGTTGGAGAGCGGTCTCGATCGCCGGGTCCTTGTTGCGGGCGAAGTTGAGGGCGAACCCACCTGGCGAACCGGCGGTGGTCGGGCTCAGCCACACGTAGTTCAGGTCTGGGTCGGGAGCGGAGAACCCTTCATCGGTGTAGCTCTGGAACTTGCCTGCCGCCATGTTCGCGATCAGCACACCCTGAGCGACGACCCCGGCCGATACGTCGAAGCCTGCTTTGCCCCACATCGACTGCAGCGCCTGGACTGCGGTCTCGAGCCGGGAGTCGGGGATGGTCCCGAGTGAGAGGGTCAACTTTCCGCCGTGGCGGGGAGCGGCTTCGGCGACGAGCCGCTTGGCCTTGGTCAGGTCGTAGGCGGGATAGCCGCTGTCCGCCGCACGATAGGGAGAGCCGATCGGGAACATGCTGGTATCGGGCGGCACGGCCCCGCTCCCGACGACCTTCAGAAGCTGGGACACATCAGTGGCGTGGGCGAGGGCTTGGCGCACGGTGAGGTCGTCCAGCGGATCGACCGACGTGTTCAAGATGATGTAGTCCATGTCCGGCTGACCGACCCCGTCATGAAGATTGGTCACCTGCTGGTAGGCACTGTTGCCGCCCAGATCCACCATTGCCGCGGGATTGCGGGAGACCATCATGTCGATCCCCCCGGACAGCAGTGATGCCTGGCGGGACGAATCGTCGACGATCGGCCTGAAGGTGATGCCGTCGAGATGGGGAAGCCCACTGCGCCAGTAGTCAGGATTGCGTTCCACCGAGAAGTGGGCGTTGGGGTCCCACGACACGAATCGGAACGGGCCGGTTCCGACCGGGCGTGCGGTGCCCTGGGAATCCGTCAGTTGCGAGCGGGCGACGATGTAGCCGACCTGGGTGGTCAGATACGCCGGAAAGGCGACGAGGGGCTCCTCGCACGTGTAGCGAACCGTGAAGTCGTCGACCTTGGCCACACTCTTGATCGGGGAAAGCGCCAGGCCGGTGAGGAGGCCGCCCTTCAGGGCGGAGAAGTTCGCCGCAACCACATCAGCGTCGAGCGGGGTGCCGTCGTGAAAGCGCACACCCTGACGGAGCGTCACGGTCCATGCCGTTCGATCTGGGTTCGGAGTCACCTCCGTGGCCAGATTGGGATGGATGGCACCGTCGGCCCCAACCTTGGTGAGGGTGTCGAAGACGGTGTCGGCGTAGATGGTCCCGGTGTTGTCGAAGTTGTTCTGGGATGGCAGGAACCCGCCGACTTCCGAGTTGACGCCCACGGTGAGCGTGCCGCCAAGACGGGGTCGCTGACCGCTGACACCTGGAAAGAGGCTCGGTGAACGGGCGACGGGCTCAGTACTACTACAAGCCGTCAACAACGACCCACCGGCAGCCGCAAACGCCATGCCTGCGGCTGTCGTCATTCCCCGTGCCAGAAAGACCCGCCGGTCGAAGCGATCGCCCGAGTTGCCCACGATCCCCCTTGGCTTTAGGGCAACAGCTCCGCCTGCCACCGTGTCGACGAGCGTACCGAGAGTGCATCCTCCCCGCAATCGAACGTTGCCGGGCTTCACTTTGCGCCCGCCATCAGCACCAGGCTCGGGGTGAATACCGACTGGTGGCCTGACCTGGGTGGGCGCTGTTGCGTCGATGGATCGTTTGGCGCGGGCTGGCCGGCCTACGTGTGATTCGCCGTTCAGACCACGAGCGCGAGCTCGTCGAATGCCGCGGCGATGGTCAGTCCTGGACGTGCGTCAACCCCGAGTTCGTAGTGTCCTCGCCGTAGGTCCTGGATGAATGCGTGACCTCGGATCGCGACACTCGCCGTTCGGTCCTGATTGAGGCCCCGCATCGGGCGTAGTCGTGCCTTGAGGCGCCCTTGGTCAGCTTCGACCCGGTTGTTGGCGTACTGGGTGGTGTCGTGGAGTGCGGCCGGCAGGAGCTCTGATAGGACGCGGACCTGGGCGTGGGCCCGATCGGTGGTGATCTCGGCTGGCGCGCCGTGGGAGTTGATCGCAAGAGCGAAGAACTTCGTTGCGGCCTTCAGGTCTCGCCTCTTGGACAAGAACACGTCGATGACCTGCCCATCTTGATCGACAGCG
>Ga0209048_10007100_pt1 | contig 10380 bp, 8 predicted proteins | sample FrelakmetCRP12CR_FD_187146 | JGI IMG/M metagenome (GOLD analysis project Ga0209048, IMG submission 187146) | Freshwater lake sediment microbial communities from the University of Notre Dame, USA, for methane emissions studies - CRP12 CR (SPAdes)... | ecosystem: Environmental > Aquatic >... | reverse complement strand
CCCACATGTAGATGTCCGTTGCGCCTTCGGTCGCGACGATCCGTACCTGATTCGGGGAGTAATAGGCCCATAGAGCGCCGTAGCGGCGGCATAGGGAGCAATTGCAGTCGGTCAACGTCGCGGGAGGCGTACTGATTGCCAAATGTATGGCGCCACAGTGACATGATGCGTCTATTGTCGTGTTCACTTCGCCCTCTGCCCTCAGTGGTTGTTAGCCCATTGCGGTTATGGGGTAGCGGGGTGGAGTATAAAGTGTGAAGCGGGTGCGCAGGAATGCGGTTAACAAGTTTTGGGGCGCAGTTCACCTGCCATTTTGCAGATTGCCCGTAGGATGCCTCTGAGGTGTCTATGCGAATTGAAATCCAACATCCGGCGTCTAAGGCGCAACGCTTGTCCGTGGAGACGGCTCCGCTGATTGGCAGGCACAAGTAAGGTGCAATCCCGCGATCTGTGCCGGGCGATGGCGTTGCTCGTGGCGCTCGTAATGGCACCGGCGCCGTATGCGCAGGCGCAGAGCGAATCCGGCGCGAAAAGCGAAAGCGGCGTCACGGTGTACGGCGGCTACCGTTTCGGCGGCAGCGTGACCGATTCCACGACCAACTCGACCATCGATCTGGAGAACGGATCGAGCCTTGCCTTGGCGGTCGACTTCGGATTGGATTGGAAAACGCAGATCGAGCTTTTCCTGAGTCGGCAGAATACGGCGCTGACCTCCGGCCTGTTCTCTTCGCAGGCGAACAATACGGGGCTCACCCTCTACAATTACCAAATAGGCGGGACCAATTTCATCGAGGAAGTGGGCCGTGGGCTGTATGTCATGGGAGCCATCGGCGGCACGACGGCGAAACCTGACCGGAGCGGGCTCAATTCCGAGACGTTCTTCTCGGGTAATCTCGGCATCGGCTGGATGGTGCCCCTCGGCCAGCATGTCGGGCTGCGATTCGAAGCCCGCGGCTACGGCATCCTGATCAACAACAACGGCTCGATCTTCTGCGGCGGCACCCGCGGCTGCACGGTCGCGATTTCGGGTACTGCCCTATTCGAAGGTGAACTGCTCATGGGGGTTTTCGCGAAGTTCTGATTCGAGCGACAGGGGCGGTGGAGATGATCCCCAGCGCAACGTTGAGGAATCCGCGTAAGCTGCGGCAGGTGACTGCCGGCAGGCCGTGGAATAATGAGCTGCAGGCGATGTGCTCGACCTTGGGATCGGTGCATACGAGAGGAAATTGGAATGAAGAACGTCGCTATTGTGCTGGTGGTCCTGGTGCTCGGCCTTCTCGCGTGGGCGCTACTGCAATCGAACGGCATTTCCGTCATCGTCAATGGGCACAAAATGGCCGGGCCGGCAAAGATCGCTGTGGAGGGCTGGGGTGTGCTGGTGGCGATTGTGTCGCTCCTTTGCGCGGCGATCCTCCTGGCTTGCGTGTTCGCCGGCGTGGGACTGATCATCCTGGGTGTATTGGTGATTGGCGGCTTGGCGGCAGCTTGGTTCGCCTTTCCATTCTTGCTGCCCCTGTTGATTCCGTTATTCCTCGTTTGGATCTTCGTCGCGGCCACGCGTAGTCGCGGTAAATCCGGTACGTAGGCAATTCGCGACGGACCGGCCGTGCCCGCGCTTATGTCCACAAGCGCGCCGCGTCACAGTTCGCGCACGCAACGTTTGTACCGGTGCGCCGCCTGATATAGGGTCCCTCGGGCAGGAGGTCGCCCGATGCGCAAATCAGTCTGGTTGCTTGCGGTTGCGGCCGTGATCTTCGGCGTCTGGCACTTTCGCAGCAACGCGCAGCCTTCGGTGCAGCAGATCGAGCCACTACTGAAGGACTTTTTCAAATCGGGCGCCTCCGGCGACTGCTCGGGAACCCTGGTATTGGAGCGACTCGACAACGTCGCGGTTGGGACATTTTCCAGCCAGATGGGTGGCTGGCCGATTTATGCGGCCCACGTTGAAACCTGCCACGAAGGCGGCAAGTCCACCACCTACGACGGCAGCAAGGATGCCGAGCACAAGATTGCCGCGGTATTTGCCCGGCGCACCGCCACGGGAAGCATCGAGCTCTATACGCCGGCAATTTTCCAAAGCGCCCAGCGCGACATGAAGCTGAGCTTTCAGAAGGCGATGGACAGCATTCAGACCAAATGAGCCAACCGGCGCTACAGGCACACGGCCGATTCGGTACGCGCGAGATTTTTCGAAGCGGGCTTACGTTAGCGGATCGGCCAGCAATTGAACCCAATAAAGACCGCGCTTGGAAGCCTGGCCCGGCGCATAGGCGATGCCCATCTCGGCGAATCGCGGATCCATGATGTTTTCGCAGTGACCGGGGCTGCTGAGCCAACCTTGCACCACTTCTTCGGCCGATTTGGGGCCGTAGGCAATGTTCTCACCGACCAATTTTTCCCGATATCCGATCGCGCGGACCCGATCCGCGGGCGAGCGGCCCTGAAGATCCTGGTGTTCAAAATAACTGTGCTTGGCCATGTCGGCCGCATGACCAAACGCGACACTCGCCAGTGTGCCGGACAGCCTCATGGGCGGTGCCGGCTGGAACGAGCGCGCACCGCAGCGCGCGCCGCGCGCACGCACTTCGTTGACGAGCTCGAGGGTGCGCGACGCGAGCACCGGCGCCTGCGAGGGTGCCGGTAGCGCATAGGCGGAGGCGAGTATCAGCCAGGTTTCCGAGCCGCGTTGATAAACGCCGATATCGCTCAACCCCCGGTCCGTCACCGTGCGGCAGCTCGATCGCTTGAGCGCCTCAACCAGGGATGAGTCCGGCCCCCCGATGTGTAATGCGGACGTGGCTTGCGCCTGGTAGCCGTTGCGTTGCGCCGCCGCCGCGGGCGAGCGCCCGGCGGCCCACTGTTCGGCCGCCCGATCCAGGGATGCGATGTGATGCAGCGGCTGGGCGGCCGGCATGATGCCGCCGCAACCGCCTTCGCGAAGCACTTGCACCGCGGACACGGCGTCGGCCCGCGTGGTCAGGGTCGCCGAAAGTCCGCCCAACAGGACGACCAGGCGCCATAGCCGATTGCCAGTCGATCGATTCAAATGGATGCCGCTCCCAAGGTCACCGTTCCGATTTTAAACGCGCCGGCGCCGAATCGGATGACCGCGGGCAGCGAACGCGATCACAGAATACGAAGGCGCTAAGCTCAGCGGTGACCGGAGCGCGGCTTTTGCCCCCAGCTTACGGCGTAGAGCGGGTGCACCACCATGACGCGCTCGTCCTCGGCGGCGATCCCGAGCTGCTGGGCGAGCTGTGCGAGCTCAACCGCACTTATAAATCCGGCCCCCACCATGGTGGGACTCGCTTCCATGAACGTGTACTCCCACAGGCGCTTTTCCTCGCCGCGCAGATAAGCCGGCTGGAAAGTCTCCACGTCGATGTTCGCCAATCCCGCACTTGCCAGCATAGTCGGGAGCTTCACGGCGATTTCATAGTCGACCTTGCGCCCCCGGCCGTTCATGGCGATCAACTCGCACATGCGCTCATAGCACGCGGTCGGCGGATAGGTCTGCAGGCCGCGCACGTCGAAATCCATGCACACGACCCAACCGCCGGGCTTGACGAGCGAGGCCATCTCTTGGAGGGCGTCGGCGGGTCGTTCGAGATGACACAACAGAAACCGACAATGAACCAAATCGAACGCCGCCTTGGGCAAACCGGTCGAATACGCACTGGCTTCGATCAATCGGACATTTCGATGCCCGTCGAGATCCAAGCGGTTGCGGGTGACCCGCAGCTGATCCGCGCTGAAATCAACCGCCGCCACTTCTCCCCGCTGGCCCACCTGGGAAGCGAACCAGCGGGTCGTCTCGCCCGTGCCGCAGCCGATGTCCGCCACCCGCATGCCCGGCAATACGCCAAGGGATCGCATCACTTCGCGGCCCGGGACGCCGCAGACACAATCGATGAGGGCCAGCCTCGCGGCGGCAAGCTCCCCGGTTGCGAGCGGATAGGTCGACACGGTATTTTTCATATTGTTTCACAAGGCTAGCACAGCGAGGCGAGCAGCGCGCCGGCTCGCGGCGCCTTAGGATCATGTCGGCCGCTCGTGCCAAGCCTTGCCCGCCTTGGGTTGCTGCGGCATACTTTGCGCGAGAATTCCAAGAGCCCGCGTGAGCCATTCCCTTCTTGATACGGTTTCTCGGGGACAGTCTGATTCATGCCGGTGCTCAACAGTTTGTTTAACCCTATTCGCCGTGCAACCTTAAGGACCGAATTGGTCATTGATCCCCGAGCGCCAGGCGGCGCACGATGAGCGCTTCGCCGATGCGGATGCCGACGATTACGCTCGACGACGACGCCTGGGAAGATTTGCTCAGCTTCATCGAGGAGCGGCGGGTCATTCCGATCGTCGGGCCCGAGCTTTTGCAGGTCTCGACCGACCGCGGTCCACGACTGTTGTACGATTGGCTGGCGGAGAAGCTCGCCGGGCGCCTGAACGTCGACATTTCGTCGCTGCCCCAGCCCTACACGCTCAACGATGTCGTCTGTTGGTTCCTGGCCGCGCGCGGGCGGCGCGAGGAAGCCTACGTGCGTCTGCGCGGCATTCTCAAAGAGGCCAACTTCCAGCCGCCGCAGGCCTTGCGCCGCCTGGCGGCGATTACGGACCTCGATTTGTTCGTATCGACCACGTTCGATTCGCTGCTCGAAAACGCCATCAATTTGGAGCGTTTCGGCGGCACGCCCTCGACCGAGGTGCTCTCGTACGCGCCCAATCGCGTCGTCGATTTGAACGGCGAGCGCGAACATCTGCAACGCCCGGTCGTCTACCACCTGTTCGGCCGCCTCTCGGCATCGCCCACCTATGTGATCTCGGACGAGGATCTGCTCGAGTTCATTTGCGCCCTGCAAAGCGAGCATCTCGCCCCGGAGAAGCTGTTTCACGAGCTCGAACACAATCACCTGTTGTTCATCGGCAGCAATTTCACCAATTGGCTCGCGCGATTGTTTCTGCGCATGGCGAAACGTCAGCGCCTCTCCGATCCGCGCGACGTCGGGGAAGTGCTGGCGGACGACACCACGAGCCAGGACGAGCGCTTGATGTCCTTTCTGCAGCAGGTGAGCGTGCGCACCCGGATTTACATGGGCGCTGAGCGATTCGTCGACGAATTGCACTCTCGTTGGCAGGCGCGCCGCAAACCCGCGGCCGCGACCGCACCCTCGGCGGAGCCCGCCCGCTTCTTGCCGCCGGCCCGGGAAATGCCCGACAACGCGGTGTTCATCAGCTATGCCCGCGAGGACCTCTTCGCCGTGCAACAGATCAAGGCGGGGCTCGAGGCCGCGGGCATCACCACCTGGTTCGACATGGATCGGCTGGAGGCGGGCGACGACTACGATCGCAAGATCAAGCACAACATCGCGCGCTGTTCTTATTTCATACCGGTGGTCTCGGCGACGACGCAGCGGCGCCTCGAGGGGTACTTCCGGCGCGAGTGGAGTTATGCCATCGACCGGGTGCGCAATATGGCCGATGGGGCGCTGTTCATCCTGCCGGTGACCATTGATGGCACGGTTGCGGCCGAGGCCTTGGTTCCGGACAAATTCAAATCGCTGCACTTCAATGATCTGCCGGGCGGTGTCGTGCCGAGTGAATTTTCCGGCCGTCTGACCGACTTCATGCGGGCGCGGCAGCAATGAATCTTCATCGAGCAAACGCCGGCGACGGCGCTCCGGCCGCATCGACCATCGATGCCGCCAATCCGTGGCTGGGTCTTGCGTCCTTTACCGAAGAAACCCGGCAATTTTTCTACGGGCGGGAAGAAGAAGTCGCGGAACTCGCGCGCCGCGTGCAGCGCAAGCTCCTGACCATCCTGTTCGGCCAGTCGGGCCTCGGCAAGACCTCGATTTTGCGCGCCGGCCTCGTGCCGCGCCTGCGTGCTCAGGGTTATTGCCCGGTTTATGTGCGCATCGACTACGGGCGCGACGCGCCGGAGCCTTCGGAGCAGATCAAACGCGAGATTCTGCAAACCGCGGGCCGCTCGGGCGAGTGGACCCAATCGGGCGTTGCGATCGCGGGCGAATCGTTGTGGGAGTTTCTGCATCATCGCGACGATGTGCTCCGGGATGCCTCGGGCTCAACGCTCGTGCCGCTTCTGATCTTCGACCAATTCGAGGAGATCTTCACGCTGGCGCAGTCGGATGATTTCGGCCGCGCGCGCGCGGCGCGCTTTATCGAAGACCTCGCCGATCTGGTCGAGAATAGGCCGCCGAAGGCACTGGAGGCGAAGCTCGAGGAGGATGAGTCCGCGGCGGAGGGCTTCGATTTCGCGCGCAGCGATTACCGTGTGCTGATATCGCTGCGCGAGGATTATTTGGCGCCGCTCGAAGGGCTGAAGGCGGCGATGCCCTCGATCACGCAGAACCGGCTGCGGCTCGCGCCGATGACGGGCAAACAGGCCTTGGCGGCCGTGATGCAACCCGGCAAGGGGCTCGTCACCGAGGAAGTTGCGGCCGCGATCGTGCGTTTCGTCGCCGGCGGGGCCGAGCTCGCGAACGCCGAGGTCGAGCCCTCGCTCCTCAGCCTCATTTGCCGGGAGTTGAACGACACCCGGCTCGCCGAAGGGCGCAGCGAGATTTCCCTCGATTTGCTGGCCGGATCGCACGCCAGCATCCTCGGTAATTTTTACGAACGCTCGCTTGCGGATCAACCGCCGGCGGTGCGCCGCGTCATCGAAGATGAATTGCTGACCGATTCGGGCTTTCGCGAGAACGTTGCCGAAGAGCGCCTGCTCGCGAGCTTCAAAGCCGCCGGGGCCGAGCCTAACGCGCTCGCCGTGCTCGTCAACCGGCGCTTGCTGCGCATCGAGGAGCGCCTCGACGTGCGCCGCGTCGAGCTCACCCACGACGTGCTGTGCGGCGTCGTCAAGGCGAGCCGCGACTTGCGCCGCGAACGCGAGGCGCGCGATGCGACCGAACGGCTGCTCGCCGAGCAGCGCGAGCGCGAGCTCGCGGCGAGGCGCGCGCTGGTGCGCGCACGGCAAGTCGCCACCGTGTGCATCGTGCTCGCCATCGGGGCGGCGGCCGCAGCGCTCTTCGGGTATGTGAGCGCAAATCGTGCGCGGCATGCGGAACTCATGGCGCACGAGATCGGCGCGGCGGCCGATCAGGCGCGTCGTCAGGCCGAGCAGCTGTTGGGATATCTTACCGACGATTTCGCGCGCGAGCTCGAGACCTTCGGCCGCCTGGACATCGTCGCCGAACTCGCCAAGCGGCAGGTCGATTATTTCAATGCACTGCCGCCGACGCTCCGGGGCCCTGAGTCGGTTCGCAACGGCGCGCGTGCGATGGTCTATTACGCGGGTGCGATGCGCAGATTGGGCAAGTCTCAGGCGGCGATGCCGTTCGCGACCGAAGCCAAGCGGCTGCTCGAGCAGCTGCGGGCGCAGGGCGATTCCTCGGAGGCGACCACCATCGTGCTTGCCTTGGCGGGCGCCGTTCAGGCCAAGATCTTCTCCAACCAGCAAAGTCCACAAGCGCTGCCGACGGCGGTGGGTGCGGCGGAGCTGTTGAAACCGGTCGCCGAAGCGCCGCAGGCCTCGGTGGCCGCGCGCCGCGCCTACGTCGAAGTTCTCACCGGGTTGGGCTTCGAACAGCAGGCGCAAACCGGCAATGAGAAAGCCGCCGTCGCGACGCTGCAGCTCGCCAAGGACACGGCCGCGCAACTCGGCGGGCGGGATCTATCGAACATGGAGATGGCGGCCCGCTATGCCGAAGCCGGCACCTGGCAAACCGAGGCGCTGATCGCCCTCGGCCGCAACGAGGAAGCACGGCAGGCAGGGATCGACGCGAGCGACGTCGCCGCCAAAGTCTTGGACGCTCGCCCGAATTACCTGCAGGCCCTGCGCGCCCAGGAAATTGCGCTCGGCGCTTTGGGCGCCCTCTCGCTCATGGAGATGCGCCCCGCCGAGGCCGTGAGCGCCCAGGAGCGCGACCTGCGCAATGCGATCGTTCTGGTGCAGATGGATCCGACCAACACGATTTCCATCAACAATTTGGGCTCCGGACGTCAAGGCCTCGGCGATGCGTACTGGGCGGCGGGGCGGGTCGCGGAGTCGCTGCAGTCGTATCGCCAGGGACTCGAGGACCTGGGGCGCGTCACCGACGGGGAAGTGTTTTTCAAGATCAATACCATCTGGGGCAACGCGCAGCTCGCGGCGCGCGAGGCCGATGACGGCGATGTGCCACACGCCGAGGCGAATTTGGCGAACGCCACGCACATCGCGGTCGAACTGAATCGAAGCGAAGCGCCGGGCAGCTCGATTCCGGCGATGAGCCAGTGCCTGGTGGAATACGGCCGGGCCGCGGTCGCGATGTGGAGCGGCGATGCGGCGAGCGCCCGGCAAATCACCCACGATGTCGTCGGCGTCATGAAGGGCCTGCAACCCAAGGGCGGCCTCGAGACGTTTTATCAAAACATCTGCACCTTTGGCGCGTTCAACGTGCACGGCCAGGCCGCTTATCTGCTCGGCGATTACGCGGGCGCCGAGCGGGCGGCGCGCGATGCTCTCGACGCGCGCGCGCGCTGGCCGGTGCAAAACGATCAGGAGCGGCGCGATCGGGCCGAGGCGTCGATCGGACTCGCCCTCGCGCTGGTGCGCCAGGGGCACACCGCGCAGGCCCTTGAGGTCATCAACCCGGTGGTCAAGCTGCACCGCGAACTCGCGATGCGCAACCACGGCGATCAATGGCAGCACGTCGAATTGGCGAGCGCGCTCTACGTGCAGGCGCTGTGCGATCCGCTGCGGCGTGCGGCGCTGCTGCAGGAGGCCGCGACCCTGGTCAACTCCGTACCCGCCGCCATGCGCGCACTGCACAGCGTGCGCCGCTGGCACGACCGGATCGCGCTTGGCCTGCGCGAGGGGAGTGCGGCGATGGCCACTTTGTCGGTCGCGCGGAGCGCCGGGTGAACGCCAAGCCGGCGATATTCCGGTCGAGCGGTCAGCCTGGTTTTTCGACCTATGTCAGCGGCAATCCGCGGCGGGTCGAGGCCCGCAAGGTCGAACACACCGTGCAAGTCCGCTTTACGCCCGTCGCCTGCACCGTGGAGACGGCCGAGGGATCCGTCCAAGCCAAACCCGGGGATGCGATCATCACCGGGATTGCCGGCGAACATTGGCGGGTCTCGCGGGCTCGCTTTGCCGAGAAGTACCGGCCGGTGCCGCCGACCGTCGAGGGCGAGTCGGGTCCGTATCACAGCTTGCGCTATCGAGTCCTCGCGCTGCAGATGGACCGCCCTTTTGAGGTACTGCTCGCCGACGGCGTATCGCGCCTAGTGGGGCACGCGGGGGATTGGCTGATCGACTATGGCGACGGCAGCTTGGGGATCGTCTCGAAGCCGATCTTCGCAATGACCTACGAAGTGATGGGCTAGGTGTCCCGTGACCTTCCACCAAGCGGTACTGCGGCTTCTGCTCATCGGAAGCCGGATCGAGTTACCGCCGCCGCCGCCAAAGCCGCGCCCGCCGGGGCGGTTGCAGCCCTTGATCGATGCGGTAGCGCCGGCGCACAAGGCGTTCGATGACCGCGCGGTGTTCGCAGGACACCGCTATCGCAGCGGATTCTGGGCGATCTACCTCCTGAGCGCGATCGCCGTGCTGTGCGCGGTGATGCCGCTCGCGTTCGGTTGGGACAGCCGCGCTCACGCGCTGCATCCGTTTGCCGGACTGTGGGCGGTTGCGGAGATTTGCACGATCGCGGTGGTCACGGGGATCTATTGGCGAGGCCATCGACGCGACTGGCAAGGCGAATGGCTGCGCACGCGCACCACCGCCGAATTGACCTGGTACCTGCCGCTGGTCGCGCCGCTCGTGGATTTTACCGAGAGTTCCGGCGAGGGCAGTTGGTATCGACGAGTGTTCGATCCCGGCGCGCATCTGCCGGCAACCGACGATGTCGCCCTGCTGTGCTCCCGCAACGAAGCACTGGCCCGACGGCTTCTCGGAGGCGCTTGGTCGGATCCTGAGTTCATTGCGAGCTACGCGCGCTGGTCGATCGACATTCTGTTAGGACAGCGCCACTATCATCGGCGGATTGCCGCCATACAGCACGCGCTGCTGCACCGGGTGCACCGCGTGAACGGCTGGCTGTTCGGGCTGACCGCGCTCGGGGCGATGATGCACCTGTGGGTGCACACTCTGTGGCTCTCATTGGTGACGACGTTTTTTCCCGCTCTCGGCGCATCGCTCCACGGCGCCCTCGCGCAGTCCGAGTCTTATCGGCTCCAGGCGACCTCCGAAAGGCTGGTCGCTGATTTGCAGGGTGCGATCATCCGGATTCAATTGGCGCTCGATGAGGCGTGCCGGGCCGTGCCACCGGACCTGCTCGCGTTTGCCGAGCCGATCAAGGAATCGATCGAATCCGCGATCGCCCTCATCCT
>Ga0209048_10007099_pt1 | contig 10381 bp, 8 predicted proteins | sample FrelakmetCRP12CR_FD_187146 | JGI IMG/M metagenome (GOLD analysis project Ga0209048, IMG submission 187146) | Freshwater lake sediment microbial communities from the University of Notre Dame, USA, for methane emissions studies - CRP12 CR (SPAdes)... | ecosystem: Environmental > Aquatic >... | reverse complement strand
GAGCCGGCCCTGTTCCCAGAGCTGGAGGATCGCCGCCGTCGTCATCGGCTTGCCCGCCGAGTACCACAGCATCAGGTCGTCGAGCTCCAGTGGCCGTCCCGGGCGGGACTCGCCGAGCGCGACGTCGAGCAACGGTTCTCCCCGGACGGACACGTAGCACTGTGCGCCGTCGTGCCAGCCCGAGGCCCGCTCACGTTCCAGCAGTTCGACGACGCTTGACAGATCGGGCACCGCAGACATGGCGGAGAGCCTAGGGCGTCCCCCGGCGGGCTCCCACCGGCAGCGCCGCTCCCGGTGCTCTCGGGAGCTCGGGACCTTCGGGTTTGGCGACGGACCGTTGGTCCCTACGGAAGAACCCGTGCTGGTGACGAGGCCCGCGGGAAATTCGGTTGACGGCCGGGAATAGACGTGATTCGCTGAGAGTTCACTGATCTTGCACCCGTAGAGTCACCAGGGCCACCAAGGGACCGACACGATGAAGCCCACCACGACGCATCGCAGCTATCCGGCAGCAGCCGCTGCGGCCGCGCGCGTTCGTGGCGCGGCATCGGTGTGCGGCAAGCCGACGATGAACGCTGCGTGGTCGATCACGCCGTTCCTCGGCGTCGACGCCGACCACCAGCCCGAGCCCCGACGGCTCCGAGTCCTCTCGCCGTAGACCACCTACAGCGACACCCACTCACCAGGCCGTCGGGGCAACCCGGCGGCCTTTTTGTATTTCCGTCCCGTTTGTCAACCAACCACCTCGCAGCAACGTCAAGAACACGAGACAGGGAGCACGGCAATGTTCGCGATCGAATACCAGGACAACGACGAAGCCTGGCGGCACCAGGCCCGCTGTAGCGGCGCCGAGGCGCCGGGACTCGGCCTCTTCTTCTCCGAACAGCTCGACGACATCGCGCGCGCCAAGGCGTTCTGTCAGGACTGCCCGGTGAAGGAGCCCTGCTTCGACGGCGCGCTCGCCCGGCGCGAGCCGTGGGGTGTCTGGGGTGGCGAGCTCTTCGCCAACGGCAAGGTCCTCGCCAACAAGCGCAAGCGCGGGCGTCCGCCGAAGGTCCGGCCCGAGATGGAGCCGGCCGAGGCCCAGCCGCGCAGCGCCTGACGCCGGACGAGCAAGGTCGCCGCATGGGCGGATCGGGGTGACGCTCCCGGGATGCTTCCCCCCGAGCATCTCCGCGCGAGCCCCGGTCCGCCCGCGGTCAAGGACACGGGACCCCGACGTTGTCCCTCCCAACGTCGGCGGTCCCGGCAAGTCGGTGGCGCGTCGTGGTATGAACCACGCGTGACGACCGGCGGATCTGGAGATGAGCGACCGCGGGATTCGAGACCGGCGCTCATCGTCTCGGCCTGTCTCCTGGGCGTTCCGTGCAACCACCTCGGACGGGGCTCGCCGCGTGCGATCGTCGACGAGTTGCGTCGGCACTACCGGCTCGTTGCGATCTGCCCCGAGGTTGCGGGCGGGCTCCCGGTGCCGCGGGCCGCAGCGGAGATCCAATCCGACGGTCGGATCGTGACGCGGGGCGGCGACGACGTGACCGCGGCCTACGGGCGCGGCGCCGCGGCGGCGGTCGAGCTGGCCCGGCGGGTCGGGGCGCGGCGGGCGCTGCTCAAGGCCCGGAGCCCGTCGTGCGGATCGGGCGAGGTCTACGACGGATCCTTCACGAGGACCCTGACCTCCGGCGAAGGTACCGCCGCGAGGGCTCTGCGGGCGGCCGGCGTCGACGTGCGGTCCGAAGAGGACGCCGGCGGTCTCCTCGTCGACTGAATCTCGGGTCTCGGCGCGTCTCGGCGCTTTCGGCGCCTCGGGCTTTCTGGCGTCCCGGGCCATTCTTGGTTCTGACCAGGGGTTTTCGAGTGATCACCAGCCGCGAACCGGTCAAGGTCGGCTCCGAGCCGGTCGATCCATCCGTATGCAGTCTCTCGGTGATCAGCCGTCGCTCGACGAGGTGGCGAGGAGTGATGTGGCGACGAGGGGGAACCCCGTGCCCGGAACGAATCCGTCGCGTTGGCGTCGACGATTGGTCAACGCCGTGCTCGCAACCTCGCTCGCCACGACCGGTGCACTCGTCTCGACGGTCGAACCCGCGGGCGCCGCGACCGGCGACATCACCACCGTGGCCGGTGGAGGAACACGGTCACCGACCGTCGACAACGCCAATGCCATCACTCGCTTCGGCAACACGTTGTACGTCGGCGATCGTGCGGGTCTCGTGCTGGCCCGCGACCTCACGACGGACTCGCAGACGGTGTACGCAGGTGACCCGGCGCATCTTGGGTATTCCGGCGACAATGGTGTGGCCACATCGGCGCGGTTGAGCCACGTAGGAAACCTCGCGGTCAACGCGCAGGGGGATCTCTTCATCGCCGAGATCAACTACGACTCACGCGACAACTGTCACATCCGCGTCGTCGATCACGCAACGCACATCATCACCACCCTGTCGGGCTCGGGCTCGTGTGATTCGACGGTCGACGGTGATGCCGGTGTCGCCGGGGTGGGCGAAGTCGCGGCCATGGACGTCGGGCCCGACGGGAACCTCTACATGATCGACTTCGCCGGCGCGGTCGTCCGACGCGTCGACCACACCGGTCACATCGACATCGTTGCGGGAACTCGTTCGGGCAGCGGGTACGTCGACAACACGGATCCGTTGAGCGCCCAGTTCAACGGCATGCGCGGTCTCGCCTTCGACGCGGGCGGCAACCTCTATGTCGCCGATGGTGGCAACGACGCCATCCGCAAGATCGACGCCGCCTTCACGATGGTCACCACCATCGCCGGCGGTGGCGGTTCGGGAGGTGTCGAGGTCGACAACTCGGGCGACAACAGCAATCCGGTCGGGCATGGCTACCACGACGGTGCCCTTCCCGACGCACGTCTCGATCTGGGTGGCGCGGCCGGGCTGGCCGTGAAGCCCGACGGGTCGTTGCTGATCAGCGACCAGAACAACAACCGCTTGCGCAAGATCACCTTCGGCGGCCCGCCGACGATGTCGACGGTGGCCGGCAACGGCACGCAAGGGCGCGACGGCAACGGAGGTCCGGCCACGGCCGCCAGCATCCAGATGCCGAAGGAGATGACGACCGACGCATCGGGCGGGATCTACTTCGCGACCAACAACAACAACGAGGTCCGCTACATCGATGCGCAGGGGACGATCTTCGACCGTACGAACCCCGTGTCCAACGTACCGATCCCCGCCACCGATGTGACGCTCGATCAGCCCGTCGACCTGTTGCGAATCGGCAGCGATCTCTACGTTGCCGAGCTCGGCACGAACCGCATCCGGAAGATCAACTGGAAGACGGGCATGCTCACGACCTTCGCCGGCACCGGTCACATGGGATCGACGGGGGATGGCGGCCCGGCGACCGAGGCCGAGCTCGACGGGCCGATCAGCCTGGCGTACGACGCCCTGGTCGGACCGCAGGGCTCCATTCTCGTCGCGGGATTCTTCGATCACAAGATCCGGGCGATCGACCTCGCGACCAACATCATCTCGACGTTCGCCGGTGACGGCACCGCGTGCGCGGATTCGACGCACGCGTGCGGAGACGGGGGTCCGGCATCGTCGGCGCAGTTCGGATTGCAGGTGAGCGGACTGGCGGTGAACGCGTCGGGCGATGTGGCCATCGCCGACCTCGCCGATCATCGCGTGCGGTGTATCGGCTGCGACAAGGGTCTCCCGTCGAACTACATCACCACGATTGCCGGCACCGGAGTGCAAGGAGCATCTTCCGCCGGTGTCGCGGCCACTCAGGCCGACCTGATCGCGCCGGTGCGCGTGATCTTCGCGCCCGATGGCTCAGTGGTGTTCGCCGACGGCTGCGACATCTTCGCCGCGATCTTCTCCCAGCAATCGGTCTGCGACTCGCGCGTCCTTCGGATCAACAAGCTCACAGGAATACTCGAACTGGTCGCGGGGCAGATCCCGTCGAGCTCGCACATCGTCAGTGGGGGCGACGGGGGTCTCGCCACCGATGCAGTGATCGCGCAACCGGTCGCATTGCGCTACGACGCCGCGGGCGACCTCATCGTCGGCGAGGGCGGGGGGACCGAGATCGACATCATCATGTCGCTGAACAACCAACCGAACAACGGGATCGACACTGACCCGATGAGGTGGAACCCGGGTATCCGCAAGATCGACGCAACGACCGGGATCATCACGACGATCGCGGGCGGGAATGGGCCTGGACTCGCCGGCGACGGGGGTCCGGCGACCGCCGCGCAGCTGACCGTTCCGACCGCGATCGCGCCCGACAGCGGCACCCACCTCTTCGTCTCGGACTTGTTCGGCAATCGCATTCGCCGGATCGAGGGCGATCGACCCGACCTGTCCGTTACCTTGGCCGGCGGACCGTTCACCGCGGGTCAGACGGGCGTGGTCCACGTGACGGTGCGCAACGCGTCATCGACCGCGTACCTCACCGGTCCGGTTTCGGCCGCGGTGACGCTGCCGAGCGCGCTGGCGTTCCAATCGAACACGACGGCGTCGGGCTGGACGTGCGAGCGCACGGGCCAGTCGGTGTCGTGTTCGACGCAGAACAACCTGGCGCCCGAGGAGACCTCGACGTTCGACGTCACCGTCGCGGTGGATCCGAACGCGGACGGGGTGGTGACCGTCAACGCCCAGGGAAGCTCGGACAGCGATGTGTCGAACCCGGACGCGCAGATCGCGGTCCTGGGTATCTCGATTCGTCGTGATGCCGGCCCGTCTCCGTCGCCCTCCGACAACGCGAAACCGGTATCCGAATCGGATCGTGGGTACGTGCTGGCCGGTGGGGACGGCGCGACGTTCGCGTTCGGTCCGGCCGCGTTCCCGGGCTCGGTGAAGGTGCCGGGCGATCGAATCGTGGGCGGCGCCGGTGCGGGCGCGCACGGCGCGTGGCTGACCGCCGCGGATGGCTCGGTGTTCACGACCGGTGATGCCCAGTTCTACGGGTCGCTCGGCGCCACGAAGTTGAACAGTCCGATCGTGGGCTTGGCGGCTCACGGGGTTGATGGGTATTGGCTCGTCGCCGCCGACGGCGGAGTCTTCGCGGAAGGCGCCGCCGGGTTCCACGGGGCGCTCGGCGCGATGAAGCTCAACTCGCCGATCGTCGGCATGACGCCGACGCCGTCGGGGAACGGCTATTGGCTGGTCGCCGCGGACGGTGGCGTGTTCGCCGAAGGTGACGCCCAGTTCTTCGGGTCGCTGGGTGCGGCGAAGTTGAACAGTCCGATCGTCGGGATCGCGGCGTCGCCCTCCGGGCATGGCTACACGCTCGTTGCGAGCGACGGTGGCGTGTTCGCGTACGGCGATGCGGTGTTCGCCGGTTCACACGCGGGGAGCGCATTGCGGTCGTCCATCGTCGCGATCGTGCCCACCAACTTCGGGACGGGCTACTGGCTCGTCGCCAGGGACGGGGGAGTGTTCGCCTACGGCACGGCCACGTTCGACGGCAGCCTCGCGGCGATGGAGCTCAACGCTCCTATCGTTGCCGCCTGGTAGCCGCGCCTCTCTCGTCGAGCGAGTTTCGCGAACCGACGCGCGTGACGTGGCGGCCGTAGGCTTGATCGCATCGGGCGTTTAGCTCAGCTGGAAGAGCGCCTCCCTTACAAGGAGGAGGTCGGCGGTTCGAAACCGTCAACGCCCACGAACAGCGAGAACATGCAACGCCGAAGGTCGTGGGAGCGATACGGTTGCCGGTCGGAACCGCTGAGTGCGTTTGACGTTCGTTCGTTCACGCCCGTAGCGTCACCTTCGGTTGCCCATGGAGCGGATAGCAACAGGTGGGGAGATCACCATGCCCAGATTCATCGTCAGAGGTCTGGCCGGTGCAACCGTCGCCGGCGCATTGCTGATGAGCGGTCCCGCGATTGCATCGGCGGGCACCGGGGGGAGTAAAGGCCCTGGCACCTGTGGGGTAGCACCCGGTGCAGCATTCATCGCTCCGGCGGCGCATGAGGCCGGCCCCACAGCCGGCCCGAAGGGTTTCGCGTGGGGTCCAACCCGTGACGGTGCGCCGCCCGTTCCCGGTCAGGCGATCGTCGGTCTCTGTCTTCTCGGTCTCGACTGACTCACGCGCGTCGCTTTCTGGGGTCGAGTTTCGGGTGGTGCCGAACTGCCGGTCGGTCGCGCGCCGCGCCCCGCTCGCTGGCGCGAATAACGCCGTAAGGCTGGAGCCTGCGGGCGGTTACAGCGAGGCTGAATGACGAGGGCTCTCGACTCCGTTGGTCCGATCGCCGGCATCCAACCGTGATCGCGCCGCTCGTCGCCCGCGACGTTTCTGAGGCCCGCTGAACGAGAAGCACAGAACTGAGCAGCGTTCGCTCGCGGCCGACCTGCGAAGACGGGCGTGAGCACAGCGCTCAGGGCGGGATTGCTGACAAGGAGGAGGTCGGCGGTTCGAAACCGTCAACGCCCACTCCCTGCGGGAGTGCGGCACGCAGCGCGTCAACGACGACGCGTCCTCTTGCGGCCCCACGACGACTGGAAGCAGCCCGCCGTCGCGGAGTCATGCACCTGCGGGGGTCGGAGGCGTCGCGTAGCGGGCGGAGGTGAACGCGATCAGGAACGGCACGTCGAGGGCGAACATGACGAGCATCAACGTGAAGACCGCGAGCGGCGCGCCCCTGGCGTCGTTCTTCACCAAGGCGTACTCGATCATCCCCGCCTGGACGGCGTACGCGAGCAATGCCCAGCCGAACACGAGCCGGAAACGAGGCCATGCGAAGTCGCGCACCCGCGCCATCAACACGAACGCGACCAGCGCGACCAGCGCGCTGGCCACCACCAACGTGGTCGGCAGGGCCAGCGGAGGACGACGGGGGAACTTCGACGCCATGTAGATGGCGCCGATGATCGCCAGAGCGAGCGAGGCCATCACGAGCTGCGCAACGGGCGGGAACCGCCGGGCGAGCGCGCCGGTGGGCGGGGTTTCCACGTGCGCGGTCATTGCGTGGCCACCCGGGTCATGATGATCAGGGTCGCGACCTGCATCAGGCCGAGGATGCCCGCGCTGTAGACGAAGCGCTGCATCAGCTTTGCGATCACCTCGCCGTCGGGCACCGGCTTTCGCATCTCGAACAGCACCGCGATGTTCGCCGGTTCGAGCAGACCGAGCGCGATCACCGCCATCACGCCGACGACCACGAACGACACCACCAGCCAGTTGTGGTTGGGATTCGACGGTTCGAGGTTCCCGAGGTTGACCGCGAGCTGGAAGCCGGCCGCCAACGTCATCAGCACCACGGTCGGCATGATGAGCACCATCTTCGGCATGAAGCGCGCCGAGAACTCGGCCCGCGCCGGGATGGAGAGGCGCCCGAGAATGGGGCCGACGACCAGGCCCACGAAGAGGTCGATGCCGGTCCAGAGCCCACCGCCGGCGACGTGGAAGAAGGCGAGGGCCCACCCCCAGTTCTCGGCGATCGACAGCACCAGAAGAACGACGATGACGGCCACGATCGGTAGGCCCTTGACGGGCACGATCTGGATCGCGGGCCGGGACGGGGCCTCTGGGGCGGCCACTCCCGTGGGTGCCGCCACACCTGCGTCGCTCGCCATGGGTGACTCCCTTCGTTGCCCGTTGTCGCGGCCGAATGGCGCCTCGTCGTCCGCTGCCCGATCATCCTCGACGCCTCGGCCGGCGTCAAACGCCGCGCCGCGCAACACGGGTCTGATTCACGACGTCGACGCGTTCACCAGGTCGTTCGACGCGGCGCGTGGTGCCCGTAGCGAGATGGTTGCCCCCGGGTGTGCTCCGTGAACGTCACTGGAGCCGTTGCCCGCACTGCGGGAAGCGGTATAACCACCTCATGCCCGGTCAGAACCCGTAACGATGCCCCTCTACCCCTACGAGTGCCCCAAGTGCGGTCACGCCATCCGCCGAGAGCACGCGATGCGGGATGCGCCGGTGGTCGGGGCGCGTGGGCCTCGGTGTGCGGAATGCAACGGCTACACGCGGCGAGTCGCGAGCCTGGCGGCGGTGGTCTTCGTCGGGCCAGGGTTCGCGCGCAACGAGAGGTAGCCACTTGCGTACCGGGCGGGCCCCCGACATCCTCGACCACGGGCGCCACCCGCGTCGGGTGCCGAGGCTGCGGCCAAGGTCTCACCTTCGTCCAGCGGTAACCGCCCGTTCCTTGGAGAAGACGGCGACGCCACCGCGCCGCGAGCAAACACGATGGTGGTGCTCCGGCGATCTGCGAAACCGAACGTATTGTTCATACCACCAAACAGACCGGACGCGAGGGCCACGACCCAATCCACGCGGCCAACGAGGACCTCGAGATCAGGTCGTTCCTCCGACCTTGCGAACAGCTCAGCGTTGGCTGAGATGGAATTCGCCGTCGTCGGGCGGCTGCTTCTTCCAGAACTTCCATCCACGCCGAGGCTTCGAGGTGTCGTTGAGATCAGCGACAACGCTCGGCGCCGCTTCGTTGACGATCTGTTCGGCGTCACGCAATACGTCGGCGATGTCCTCGGGATCGTCGTCGGGTTCGCTCTCGACGGTGTGGGATTCCAGCGAAGCCGTTTGGAAACTCCCGTCGTTCAGACCTGGCTCGAACTTGGGGCAGTTGTCCGGGCAACGCCACGGTGCCTCGGGGGCCAGGTCGAGAACGCAGAACCGTGCGGTCTCGCCGTCGTCGTACTCGCGGGATTCGAAGTGGCGGCAGTTCTCGCGCATCGGCATGGCCTTGGGCTCCTTCGACCGAGCGTTCCGAGCTCATTCGCTCGCTGGTATCGAATGATGATGTCACCGATTCCTTCGTTCCCGGCGTCGGCGAGGAGGGTCGATCACCGGCAGGCGCGATGTGCGACGCACAGGACCCTCGCGAGGGGAGGTCGAGGCGAATCTCGGGGCCCCCGAACGAGAGCAGATACCTGAGCGACTTCCGCTCGCTACTTGACCTCGATGGTGTCGCTCATCCCGTGCTGGAAGTGGTTGAGGACCGTGCCGTCGGGATTGTGCTCGTCGATGTTGCAGAAGAGTACGTACGTGCCGCGGGTGAGCTTGAAGTTCTTCGTCGTACTGGTCCGAGTGGCGACGTCGCCGGTCTCGCCGATCTTGTCGCTCTCGGGGATGGCCTCCTCGTTGACGTCGCCTACCGCGCGGTCGGCGGTCGCCGTCGCCACCTTGGGGAGCGACGCCGCGCTCGGAGCGCGTACGAGCACCATCTCGTGCGTGATGCTGCCGACGTTGTCGACGGAGAAGCGCACTTGGCCGGCTTTCACCTCGTTGGGGTGAGGCGTCAGCGTGAACTCCTCGAGCGTGACCTTCACATGGTTCCCGAGCAGTCCTCCGGCCGCGAGCTTCGCGACCTGATCCTTCGTGTCGTTGCTATGTGACCAGGCCTGCGCGGCGACAATCAGCGCGCCGAACGCCAGGAGCATCGCCAGGAACGCGAACACCAGGGTTCCGGCGGTCAACGCATCGCCTTCCGAACGGTGGAGCTTCACCCGAGAGCCGCCTTCCGTCACGCGATCTGCGATCCGGATCGATAGCGTAATCAGCCTCTTCATGCCCAACGCGCTCTTCAATCGACCGCGTGTCGGCGAGCGGCCGATCATTGGCGCCACGATCGAGCGGCCGATTGACACCAGCGGATCGGTTGACGCTGGGGTCGAGGAACGCCAGGCTGGTCGATCGACGACGGGGGCGCATCATGGATCTCGGTATCGCGGGCAAGGTCGCGTTGGTCGCCGGCGGCAGCAGGGGCATGGGGCGCGAGGTGGCGGCGATGCTCAACGCCGAAGGCTGTCGCGTCGCGATCGTGGCCCGCACCAAGACGGATATCGACGAAGCGGTCGAGGCACTCCGCGGTGACGGTGGTACCGCGATGGGCGTCGCGGCCGACATTACGCAGCCCGACGACGTCGAGCGCGCGGTGGCCGAGATCACCACGACGTTCGGCGCCCCGTTGATCGTGATCGGACAGACCACGTTCAACATCCCCGGCGACTTCTCCGACATCACCGAGCACGAGCACTACGTCGACTCGTTCCGCAGCTACACGATGAGCCAGATCTACCTCTTGCACGCGGTGCTCCCGGCGATGCAGCAGGCCGGCTGGGGACGGTACGTGCACATCGGCTCGGCGACGGCCAAGGAACCCGAAGGCGCCATCCATCACGTCATCGCCAACGCCACCCGGCCCTCGACGACGGGACTCTTGAAGACCGTGGCCGACGAATACGCCCGCTTCGGCATCACCGTCAACACGGTGGCCCCGGGCTGGATCGCAACCCGGAACGCGTTCGACTATCTCGAGCAGCAGGTCGGCCTCACCACGGATGAGCAACGGCGCGAGTGGATGCTCACCAACGCTCGAGTGCCGGCGGCGCGCATGGGCGATCCCCGCGAGATCGCCTCCACGATCGTGTACCTGTGCTCC
>Ga0209048_10007098_pt1 | contig 10382 bp, 8 predicted proteins | sample FrelakmetCRP12CR_FD_187146 | JGI IMG/M metagenome (GOLD analysis project Ga0209048, IMG submission 187146) | Freshwater lake sediment microbial communities from the University of Notre Dame, USA, for methane emissions studies - CRP12 CR (SPAdes)... | ecosystem: Environmental > Aquatic >... | reverse complement strand
GGTGTTTCGCGAGGTCGAAGCGCGTCAAGTTGGATTCGGCGTGGTGCCGGTGGAGAACAGCACGGATGGGGCGGTGGGGCGTACGCTGGACCTGTTGCTCGCGACGCCCACGCGCATTTGCGGTGAAGTGACCCTGCAAGTGCATCAATGCTTGATGAGCCGCTCTGCCGATGGGCGTGGTATCGCGCGAATTTACGCGCACAGCCAGAGTCTTGCGCAATGCCACGAATGGCTGAATCAGAACCACCCCAAAGCAGAGCGAGTGCCGGTGGTCAGCAATGCCGAGGCGGCTCGCATGGCCAGCCAGGAGGAATCAGTTGGCTCCATTGGCAGCCGTGCGGCGGCCGCGCTGTACTCGCTGAATCTATTGGCCGAGAACATCGAGGACAATCCGACCAACACGACGCGCTTCGTGGTCATCGCACATCAGGATATCCCGCCGTCGGGTCGCGATAAAACCTCCCTTGTGATGTCGGCCTTGAATCGCCCTGGAGCGATGCATGATCTGCTGACGCCGTTTGCACGACACGGCGTAAGCATGACCCGCATGGAGTCGCGTCCATCGCGCACCGGCATGTGGGAATACGTCTTCTTCGTCGATATCGAGGGTCATCGGCAAGAGCCGCGGGTCGCCGCGGCGCTCGAAATGCTGCGCGAGAAGGCTTCGTTCCTGAAGATCCTCGGTTCGTATCCGGCAGCGGAGTAAGCCATGATCGATGCCTGCGAGCAATCGCCCTCGTACATCCGCGCAATCGCGCCGTATCAACCGGGTAAGCCAATCTCCGAACTCGCCCGTGAAATGGGAATCGAGGAAGCAGGCATCATCAAACTCGCTTCCAACGAGAATCCGCTAGGCACGAGCCCATCGGCTCTCCGAGCGATCGAGAGCCAGCTCGCGGGTTTATCCCGCTACCCCGACGGTAGTGCATTCGACCTGAAGCAAGCCTTGTCTGCGCACTACAAACTCCCGCAAGAGCAGATCGTCGTGGGCAACGGTTCGAATGACGTGCTGGAAATCGCCGGGCGCTGTTTCCTGCATGGTGCGACCTCGGCGGTGATGTCGCAGCATGCGTTTGTCGTGTATCACCTGGCCACGCAAGTGGCGGGGGCTACGCGGATCGAGGTGCCAGCAAAGGATTTCGGGCACGACCTCGATGCCATGGCCGCCGCGGTGCGCGGCGATACCAAAGTGATTTGGATCGCGAATCCAAATAATCCGACCGGTACCCTGGTCCGCGCCGAAGCGCTTCGCGCTCTGCTCACGAAGGTGCCGCGCTCGGTGATGATCGTGCTGGATGAAGCGTATAACGAATATCTCCCCGATGCGGTGCAGATGGATACAGTGCACTGGCTGGGTGAGTTTCCGAACCTGATCATCACGCGCACATTCTCCAAGGCGTACGGCCTCGCGGGCGTGCGTGTTGGCTACGCGTTGGCGCATCCCGATGTTGCCGATCTCATGAATCGCGTGCGCCAGCCCTTCAACGTCACCACCATCGGCCAGGCGGCTGCCACCGCCGCGTTGGGTGATCGGGAGTTCGTCCGTCGCAGCGTCGAGGTGAATGCCGCCGGGATGCGACAGATCGTCGAGGGCCTCAAGCGCCTGCAACTGGATTTTATTCCGTCGTTCGGCAACTTCCTCAGCTTCCGGGTCGGAGGCACTCAGCAGGTCTATCTCCAGCTGCTCAAGCAAGGTGTCATCGTGCGTCCCATCGGGGGTTACGGCATGCCCGAATACCTGCGCGTGACGGTCGGACTCGAATCCGAGAACACACGCTTTCTGGCGGCGCTCAAGTCGGCTCTGCACGCTTGAGACCGGGTTCCGCAGCCTGCCGCCAATGCCTGCGTTTCAGCTTCGCAAACTCGCCGTTTTCGGCGTAGGTCTGATCGGGGGATCCTTCGCCAGCGCCCTCAAGCAGGCCGGAGCGGTGCAAACAGTCTGCGGTATCGGCCGCAGCCGATCCAATCTCGAGCGCGCGGCGGAATTAGGCGTGATCGACGAGATCGCCTCGGACGTGCAGTCGGCGATGACTGGCGCGGACCTCGTGCTGCTGGCTGTTCCGGTCGCCCAAACCGATCGCGTGCTGAGGGAAATCGCTCCTCATCTACCGCCGGATTGCGTGGTCACCGATGCCGGTAGCACCAAGCAGGACGTGGCAACGGCGGCGCAGCTCGCGTTGGGTGCCAAGCTGCCTCAGTTCGTGCCGGCGCATCCAATCGCGGGGGCGGAATTATCCGGCGTAGAGGCTTCCAGTCCAACGTTGTTTCGCGGGAAGCTGGTCGTGTTGACGCCCTTGCAAGGCACCGCTCCCGATGCATGCGGCCGGGTAGAGTCTGCCTGGCAGACCTGTGGTGCGCGCGTGATGCGGATGACCCCGAAGCGACACGATGAGGTTTTCGCGGCAGTAAGCCATCTTCCCCATGCGCTTGCTTTTGCCCTGGTAGAAATGCTCGCCAAGCGACCGGATGCCCAGGAGCTGTTTTCCTTCGCCGGGGCCGGCTTTCGCGATTTCACGCGGATTGCGGGTAGCTCTCCGGAGATGTGGCGGGATATCTGTCTGGCGAATCGGGAAGCTTTGTTGAATGATCTGAGCGCTTACCAGACCGCGCTGGCGACCCTCGCGGAGCACATCCGGTCGAGCGACGCGTCCGGCATCGAAGCTCTATTCCGAGACGCACGCACGGCGCGTGATCGTTGGATAAACGGCAGGAAGTAGCGCGATGATAGCCCCATCAGATCATCTGGATCTTCCACCGCTTTCGGGTGCAGCCGGCACGATCCGACTGCCGGGCTCGAAAAGCATTTCGAATCGCACGTTACTGCTTGCCGCGCTCAGCTCGGGCGTAACGCATATCCACGACTTGCTGTCCTCGGACGACGTCGACCGCATGCTCGAGGCTCTCGCCAAGCTTGGCGTGCAGGTCGAGCGCGGGCCGGCGACGGGCGAGGTACGCGTGCATGGCTGCGATGGCGCGTTCCCGGTCAAGGACGCCGATCTGTTTCTGGGCAATGCCGGCACCGCGTTTCGGCCACTCACAGCGGCCTTGGCGCTGTCCTCCGGTCACTATCGCCTGTCGGGCGTGCCGCGCATGCACGAGCGTCCTATCGGTGATCTGGTCGATTCGCTTCGGCAGTTGGGAGCAGACGTGCGCTATCTGGCGGTGGAAGGCTATCCCCCGCTGGAGATTTTTCCTGGCAATGTGCAGCCTGGCGGGCGGATCGGCGTACGAGGAGAGGTATCGAGTCAATTCTTGACCGCCTTGCTGATGGCGCTGCCGTTGACCCACGCCGAAAGTCGAATCGAAGTAGCCGGCGAACTGATTTCAAAGCCCTATGTCGAGATCACGCTGAACCTCATGGCGCGGTTCGGCGTGACTGTTACGCGCAACGGCTGGCAGTCGTTCGACATCCCGAGGGCTGCACGCTATGTAAGCCCAGGTACTCTCCACGTTGAAGGCGACGCCTCGAGCGCATCCTATTTCCTGGCTGCCGGCGCCATTGGCGGGGGGGCGGTGCGAGTCGTCGGGGTCGGTCGTGGCAGCATCCAGGGAGATGTGCGGTTCGCCGAGGCCCTGGAGGTGATGGGTGCACGCATTACCTACGGCGACAATTGGATCGAGGCGAGGGCGCCGGCCCACGGCAAACTCAAGGCCTTCGACCTCGACCTCAACCATATCCCTGATGCAGCGATGACGCTGGCCATCGCAGCGTTATTTGCAGATGGGGCCTGTCGGCTCAGGAACATTGCCAGTTGGAGGGTGAAGGAAACGGACCGTCTGGCGGCCATGGCTACGGAACTGCGCAAGGTGGGCGCCATAGTGGAAGAGGGTGCTGATTTCCTGATTGTCACGCCCCCTCTCTCCTCTTGCCTCTCGCCTCTCGCCTCAATATCCACCTACGACGACCATCGCATCGCCATGTGTTTCTCGCTGGTGGCATTGGCAGGTGTGCCGATTCGAATTAACGACCCTCAATGCGTCGCGAAGACTTTTCCGGATTTTTTCGAGCGCTTCGCCGAAATCACCCAGGCGGCAGCGCCGGTTATTGCCATCGACGGCCCGTCGGCGTCCGGCAAGGGGACTGTAGCCCGCCGGGTTGCACAGGCACTGGGCTTCCATTTCCTGGACAGCGGCGCCCTGTATCGCCTGGTCGCGCTGGCGGCGCTGCGCGCTGGAGTGGCGCCGACCGACGAGGCGGCGGTGGCCAGACTCGCCAGCGACCTGGACTGCCGTTTCGAGGGCGAGGCGGTATATTTGTCCGATGAGGCAGTCACCGACGCCATCCGGTCCGAAGAGGTATCTCTGGCGGCTTCCCGAGTTGCCGCCCTCCCGTCGGTCCGGACAGCGCTTCTGGATCGCCAGCGCGCGTTCCAGCGTCGGCCAGGCTTGGTGGCGGATGGACGCGACATGGGATCGGTCGTCTTCCCGGGCGCTAAGCTCAAGGTATTCCTTACGGCGAGCGCGGAGGAAAGGGCCAGGCGCCGTCATAAACAGTTGATGGAAAAAGGAATCGATGCTACACTTGCCCCCCTTTTGCAGGACATCAACCAACGCGATGCGCGTGACGCCAAACGTGGCGTAGCGCCGCTATTACGTTGTGAAGATGCCCGACTGCTGGATACCACTGCTTTGACGGCCGAACAGGCCGTCGAGGAGATCTTGATGTGGTATCGGTGGGTGCAATGAAATGAAACGGCATCCCTTTGGTCTGTTCCGCGCAGAGCTTTGCGCGAGTGGTCTGTTCCGCACGCAGACTTGCGTGAACAGCGGGGGGATCTTTATTAACCGGCCCCATCAGTAAATTTTTCCCGATGGGTTTTGTAGAGTACCAACATTCCTCTGATGACAACCGCCACCGCCTCCATCCCTTTCAAGACTTCCGGCAACGCCGAGAATTTTGCAGCAATGTTCGAAGAAAGCCTGTCACGCCAGGAGATGCGGACAGGTGAAGTCATTACGGCCGAAGTAGTTCGTGTCGACCCGAACTTCGTCGTAGTAAATGCCGGCCTGAAATCAGAGAGCTATATCGCGACGGAAGAATTCAAAAGTGATCGCGGAGAGCTGGAGGTAAAGCCCGGTGACTTCGTGCAAGTCGCGATCGAGGCACTCGAGGATGGTCACGGCGAGACACGCTTGTCGCGCGAGAAGGCCAAACGTCTAGCTGCGTGGCTGGATCTGGAGAAGGCGCTGGAAGAAGGTGTGGTGGTACAAGGTTTGGTCAACGGCAAGGTCAAGGGCGGGCTGACCGTCATGATCAACGGCATCCGTGCTTTTCTTCCCGGTTCGCTGGTGGACCTGCGACCGGTGAAGGATACCAATCCCTACGAAGGGAAGCAGCTCGAGTTCAAGGTCATCAAACTCGACCGCAAGCGCAACAACGTGGTGGTGTCACGGCGTGCCGTGCTCGAAGCCACCCAGGGCGAGGAGCGGCAGAAGCTGCTCGAGACCCTGCAGGAGGGCGCGGTCGTCAAAGGCATCGTCAAGAACATCACGGACTACGGTGCTTTCGTGGACCTGGGTGGGATCGACGGCTTGCTGCACATCACCGATTTGGCCTGGCGCCGTGTGAAGCACCCCTCCGAAGTCCTTGCGGTGGGCGATGAAGTCACCGCCAAGGTTCTCAAGTTCGACCAGGAAAAGAATCGCGTCTCTCTGGGCCTGAAGCAACTCGGCGAGGATCCGTGGGTCGGCATCTCGCGCCGCTATCCTCAGGGCACGCGTCTGTTCGGCAAGGTCAGCAATTTGACCGACTACGGTGCATTTGTCGAAATCGAGTCGGGCATCGAAGGCTTGGTGCACGTCTCGGAGATGGACTGGACCAACAAGAACGTACATCCCTCGCGCGTGGTGCAAGTAGGCGACGAGGTGGAAGTGATGATTCTCGAGATCGACGAGGACCGCCGCCGTATCTCGCTCGGTATGAAGCAATGCCTGCCGAATCCATGGGACGAGTTTGCCGCCAACTACAAGAAGGGCGACAAGGTAAAGGGCCAGATCAAATCGATCACCGATTTCGGCGTGTTCATCGGACTGCCCGGTGGGATCGACGGGCTGGTGCATCTGTCGGACCTTTCCTGGAGTCTGCCCGGCGAAGAGGCGGTGCGCAATTACAAGAAGGGTGATGAAGTCGAAGCACTCGTGGTTGCCATCGATGTGGATCGTGAGCGCATCTCGTTGGGTATCAAGCAATTGGAAGGCGATCCGTTTACCAACTACGTCGGCCAACACGACAAGGGCACGATCGTCGATGGCAAGGTCAAGGCGGTAGACGCGAAGGGTGCCGTAGTGACGTTGGACGGCGAGATCGAGGGGTACCTGCGTGCCTCGGAAGTCTCGCGTGATCGTGTGGAGGACATCCGCACGCATCTGAAGGAAGGTGATCCGGTGAACGCCATGATCATCAATATCGATCGGAAGAACCGGACGATAAATCTTTCCATCAAGGCGAAGTCGATTGCGGAAGAGTCGGAGGCGCTGCAGAAGCATTCGCAGGACAGTGCGCCCGGGGCGGGTACGACCAACCTCGGCGCTCTGCTCAAAGCCAAACTCGACACCAAGAACTCCGCTTGAGTGCGGTGTTGAATACCGAGCGGGGGAACTAGTCTGGGGGCTCGAAGAAACGGCAGGGACTTCCGCGCAGTTTGGTGGTTGTACCATGTGTTGAGCGGGCCGCCCGTGCCCTTTTGCGACGGGGCTGGCCAGCAAGAAAAAAAAGGTTCGTCATGACGAAGTCGGAGTTGATCTCCAGACTGGCGGCGCATTTTCCCCAGCTGGTGGCTAGCGACGCAGAGCTGGCGGTCAAGATGATTCTGGACGCCATGTCCAAGAGCTTGGCCGAAGGCCAGCGCATCGAGATTCGCGGTTTTGGCAGTTTCGGTCTGAACTACCGCCCGCCGCGGATCGGACGCAATCCAAAGTCGGGGGACAAGGTGCAGGTGCCGGCCAAATATGTCCCACACTTCAAAGCCGGGAAGGAACTGCGTGAGCGCGTGGATGCCAAGCGGCAGGAAATGGACGAGCAGCCATAGCGCAATGGCACGGCAGGCCACAGGGGCGGCATCGTCGCGAGATCGTGCCGCCTTTTTTATGCCGTCGCCTCGCGGGCAAATGCCGTGATACTGCACCCCCACAGGTGAGACATGCGCTACTTGGGTTGGATCGCGAAGTTCGTACTGTTCCTTCTGCTGCTCGGGTTCGCCCTCAAGAACACCGATGCAGTTGTCGTTCACTACTTTCTTGGCCTGGAATGGCGCGCGCCCTTGAGTCTGGTGCTGTTCCTGTTCTTCAGCACAGGGGCGGCATTGGGCGTCGCGGCCGCCCTGATCATGACGTACGGCCGCCGCCGCCAGCTGGCATCGCTGCGAAAGACGCGACACACCGATTCGCACCCGTCGCAGGTGCAAGGGCGTCAGCCCGACACGTCGCTGTTCTGATGATCGGCGCGAGCTAGGCAAGCATGGATTTCGAACTGTGGTGGCTGCTTGGCTTTCCGTTATTCTTCGGACTTGGCTGGCTGGCTGCGCGTGTGGATATCAAGCAGTTGCTGACCGAGTCGCGCGCGCTGCCTACCTCGTACTTCAAGGGCCTCAACTTCCTCATCAATCAGCAGCCCGACAAGGCCATCGAAGCATTTATCGAGGTGGTCAAAGTCGATCCGCAAACGGTCGAACTGCACTTCGCGTTGGGCAGTCTGTTCCGCCGTCGGGGCGAAGTCGAGCGCGCGATTCGCATGCACCAGAATCTCGTCGATCGTACCGACCTGGGTAGCGATCAGCGAGTGACCGCGCTGTACGAATTGGCCCAGGACTATCTCAAGGCCGGATTCCTCGATCGCGCGGAGGAATGGTTCCTCAAACTCGAAGGAACGCACTACGGTCAGCAGGCGCTGAAGTTCCTCCTGGAAATCTACGAGCAGGAGAAGGACTGGCAGAAGGCGATCGAGGCGTCCCGCAAGCTGGACAGTTTCGCTGGTCACTCGAGTCTGCGTGAGGTGGCGCATTTCTACTGCGAGCTGGGGCAGTCCGAGATGGTCCACGGGCGTACCACGCAGGCGCGTCAGTACCTGGACGACGCACTGTCGGTCAATCGTAAGTGCGTGCGCGCCTATATCCTGCTGGGAGATATCGCCCTTGCGGAGGGCAATCCTGACGAGGCCGTGGAAGCTTGGAAGCGGATCGAATCGCAGAATCCGGCCTATGTTCCATTGGTCGCGGAGCGTCTGCTGGGGGCGTATCAGCAACTAGGCCGGCCCGATGAGGGAATCGCGCTGCTGCGTGGTTACCTGGCAAGCTACCCCTCGTTGGATCTGCTCAATACCGTGTTTCAGATTGTCTTGGAGCGGCAGGGACCGGCCAGTGCGACCGAGTTGGTACGTGGAGAACTGCGGCGCAATCCAACTTTGCTTGGACTCGACAAGCTGCTCGAAATCCAGGTGCTCGAGGCGCCCGTAGAGCGGCGGCGCGACCTGGAGATGATTCGCAATCTGGTCCACCAGCATACGCGCAGCCTTGCCTTGTACCGTTGCGACGAATGCGGATTCAAAGCGCGGCAGTTCTATTGGCACTGCCCTGCCTGCCATGGCTGGGAAACCTATCCTCCCCGGCGAACGGAGGAGAGGGAGGCGGCCGCATGAGCGAATCTCGCGTCATCGTCGCCTTGGATTACTCGAGTGCCGAGGACGCACTCGTTTTTGCCAAGCGCGTCTCTCCTGCGCTGTGTCGGCTCAAAGTCGGCAAGGAGTTGTTCACTGCCGCCGGACCTGGCCTGATCGATGCGCTGGTGCAGCGCGGCTTCGAGATCTTCCTGGATTTGAAGTACCACGACATCCCGAATACTGTGGCGCAGGCATGCAAAGCTGCAGCTGCGCGCGGAGTCTGGATGTTGAACGTTCATGCGCTGGGTGGGCGGGCCATGATGCAGGCAGCACGGGAAGCACTCGGGAGCGGGGCGTCGCGTCCGCGATTGATCGCCGTTACCGTGCTCACCAGCCATGCCGCAGCAGATCTGCACGAAGTCGGTATCGAAGGTTCACCCGAGGCGGCCGCGCTTCGGCTGGCGATCTTGGCGCACGCCAGCGGCATGGACGGGGTCGTATGCTCTGCGCAGGAGGCAGGTGTGCTGCGCGCTCGCCTGGGTCCGGCCTTCCTGCTCGTTACCCCCGGAATCCGAACGGCGACAGATGCCACCGACGATCAGAAGAGGATCGTCTCGCCGGCCTTGGCGATCGAGAGCGGCAGCAGCTATCTCGTCGTTGGTCGCCCCATCACGCGCGCTACGGATCCCCTGGCGGTCCTCAACGCAATCAATACCGAGGTCGCCACGGCGATCTCGCGAAGCAACTCAGGAGTTAGTCGATGAAAGTGACGGTCATTGGAACAGGCTACGTCGGCCTGGTATCGGGGGCTTGCCTGGCCGACTTGGGCAATGATGTCGTTTGTCTCGACCTGGACAGCGCCAAGATCGAGCTACTCAATGCCGGCGGTATCCCAATCTACGAGCCGGGTCTGGAGCACATAGTCCGGCGCAATGTGCAGGCTGGTCGACTGCGTTTTACTACGGACATAGAGGCAGCAGTACATCACGGGCAATTTCAGTTCATCGCGGTCGGCACCCCGCCAGATGAGGATGGCTCGGCTGATTTGCGGCACGTGCTGGCGGCGGCGCACAACGTAGGCCGTTACATGATGGAATACCGACTGGTGGCGGATAAGTCTACTGTCCCAGTGGGCACGGCGGACCTCGTACGCGAAGCGATCCAGGAGGAACTCCTCAAACGTGGCGTGGAGATCCCCTTCAGCGTGGTATCCAATCCGGAATTCCTAAAGGAAGGTGCCGCGGTGGAAGACTTCCTGAAGCCCGACCGTATCGTCATAGGAGCAGATGACGAACGGGCGACGCGACTGATGCGTCAGCTCTGTGCCCCCTTCCAGCGCAATCACGAGCGCATGCTGGTGATGGACGTGAAATCGGCCGAGCTGACCAAGTATGCAGCCAATGCGATGCTCGCGACTCGCATCTCATTCATGAACGAGCTTGCTAATCTGGCAGAACGGCTCGGCGCAAATATCGAGCAGGTCCGGCGCGGCATCGGATCGGATCCTCGCATCGGCTATGATTTCCTGTACGCCGGTTGCGGCTATGGCGGATCGTGCTTTCCCAAAGACGTCCAGGCACTCCAACGCACCGCCCAGCAGCACGGTGCGGAGCTCGAGCTCTTGAAAGCCGTGGAGCAGGTGAACAACGTCCAAAAGAGCGTGCTGCTGAGGAAGCTGACGGCGCGCCTGGGAGAGCGGCTAAACGGTAAGCGCCTGGCGTTGTGGGGGTTGGCGTTCAAACCGAATACCGATGACATGCGGGAGGCACCCAGTCGCGAGGTAATCGAT
>Ga0209048_10007097_pt1 | contig 10382 bp, 11 predicted proteins | sample FrelakmetCRP12CR_FD_187146 | JGI IMG/M metagenome (GOLD analysis project Ga0209048, IMG submission 187146) | Freshwater lake sediment microbial communities from the University of Notre Dame, USA, for methane emissions studies - CRP12 CR (SPAdes)... | ecosystem: Environmental > Aquatic >... | reverse complement strand
GGCGGCGCGAGCGAGGAGCGCGCCGGGAAGCACGATCCTGGACTTCGGACGCTACGCCGGTTGGTCCCTCCGCGATCTGTCCCGCGAGGATCCCAACTACCTGCGCTGGCTGCAACGGACCCCGATCGGACACCGCTTCCAGGCCGAAATCGCCAAGCTCCTGCCTTCCACGCCGACCACCTCCACTCCGCCGCAAGAGAGTGCGGGCTCCCGCTGGCGGAGGTTCCGGCGCTAGAAGCTGGCGTTTCGTCGGGCTAGCCTCGCCTCGGCCCCGCTGGGCGTGCGGGCGACGATCCCGGCGACCGCCGACCTGGACTGCCCGAAGATCAGCTGGCCTCGGGCCGCGCCCCGCGATGCCACGGGACCACGCCGTCGAGCTCGATGTCGAGGGAGAAGCTCAGGAACGTCCGCACGAGGACGATGATCCCCAGCGTGAGGGCGCTCTCGATCGTCTGGTCGATCGTCACCGTCAGCACGATGTCGGCGATGATCAGGATCTCCAGACCCAGGAGGATGCAGCGGCCCACATTGTGGCGCAGGCGCTCGTAGGCCCGCCGCGGCGGGCCGCGGAAGAGGTCGCGAACGTAGACGGCGAGGGCGATGAGTCCGCCGCCCGCCAGGATCGCCACCCCCGCGACCTCGAAGCCCCGCACCACGGCATCCATCACCTGCGTGAAGGTCACGCCCTTGCTCCTTCCTGGGCTGCACTCCGGAACGGTGTCCACTGGCGAATGAGATGCTACTCGGGCGCCAGTCGCACAATCTGACTCGAGACGGCGGTATGTCACCTGAAAGTGAGGACCCAATGGACCGAGCAGGCGTTCTCGCCTGGCTGGAGCGGTACGTCGACGCCTGGCGTACCTACGACTCGCGTCAGATCGGGGAGTTGTTCGCCGCCGACGCCGATTACCGATACCACCCATACGACCAGGGGGACGAGGTCGTCCACGGCCGCGAGGCGATCGTCCGGGCCTGGGTGGACGGAGTGCCAGAAGGCATCGCGAGCGGCCGCGATGAGCCCGGAACCTACGAGGCGCGATACGAACCCTACGCCATCGAGGCGGACCGCGCGGTCGCGGTCGGGTGGAGCCGCTACTGGACGGACGCGGCGCGCCGGGAAGAAGCTGATACGTTCGACAACGTCTTCCTGCTCCGCTTCGACGACAACGGCCAATGCGCGGAGTTCACCGAGTTCTTCGCCCGGCGGCCGACACCCCAGGGCCGGTGAACAGGGGGCAACCGGAGGAGACACTGCCCGTCCCACGCGCCCACGGTGACGGTTGCGGTTGACCGCGGGACTAGGCTTGGCATGCCCGGGTCACCCTCCTGGGCCGCGTCCCGCCCGGGGAGTCTGGCCCCCGTGTTCGGCTCCCCGGCGGGCCGACTAGGTGAAGGTGGAACATGGAATACGACACACGGACAAGGCTCCCGCCCGCGGTCGTCTTCCTCGTCGGTCTCGTCCTCGTGGCGACCGGCTGTGGGAGCATTGCGAATGGAAACAACGGACCGAGCGCTTGCCCGTCCGGTGAGCACTACGTGGCGGGCCGGATCTCCCCCACCGGGACCTGCTACCCGAAACTCCCTGCGCCGGTCGCGAGCTGCCCCGCAGACCAGCGCTACGTCGCCGGCCGGATGTACCCGATTGGCGCCTGCTTCCCGAAAGGCCCCCTGCCCGTCGTCAGCTGCGCCCCCGGCGAGCGCAAGGTCGCCGGCGTGGTGAACCCCGACGGGACCTGCTACCCGCCACGGTGATCGAGGCCCTTCGGCGACCGCCGACGGGCTGTTGATGCAGCGCGTGATCACGCGCCAGATGCGTCCGTCGAAGGTGAACTTCGGGCGCTCGTCAAGACGAGGACGAGGCAACCCGTCGAGGCAATCGCCGACCTTTGATCCAAGGGCGGCGATCCTCGTCGCCACTCCACAGGAGGAAACAGCCGATGACCCGTGCCGAGGAGCTCTTCCGCCTGCTCGACGCCCAGAACGAGGTGGGCCTGCGGGCGGTCTGGTCCGACGATCCCCAGGCAACCGACGAGATGACCCGCGGCTGGCTGCGCGGGCGGCCGGCCCTCGAGGCCTACTTCACCGACAACCTGCCGCGCATGAGCGAGATTCATTCTGCCATCGACGACCACGAGGTGCGCCGTTGGGGCGACGTCGAGCTCGAGACTTTTGTGCTCCGTCAGAGCTACCTCGTCGACGGCACCAAGTCGGTGATCGAAGCCCCCACGACGATGATCTGGCACCGCGAAGGTGTTGACTGGAAGCTCGCCCTGGTCCATTCGGTGCCGCTCTCGACGGAGCCGTAACGCGCCTGGCAGGCGGGAGGAACGCAAGCGCCGCGCGGCCGCCGGTGAAGAGCTCGTCCCTGTCGCTCCTCGACCATGACGGGAACGTGCTCCTGGTCTACGCACGCTCCTCCGACGGCTAGCACCCCGCTCCACCTCGATTTCTCACCCGCTCCACTGGTCCCCACCCCCTCGCTGACTGGGGGGTATGGAGCGGACGTGGCCGCCGGATTGGGCCGACGGTCGTCTGCGGCGCATAGCGTGCAGAAGATGCGCGGCCGCTCGACGCCAGCAGGACAATGGACCGCTGGAAGCCGGATCCACGACCGGCGACACACTCGGGGAGGGTCTGGTGCAGGAGCTCAGTCGCGCCGAGGCCGCGGCGCGGGCCGGTCTGATCCGGGTCGACAGCTACGAGATCGACCTCGATTTCATCGCGGGACCCGAGATCTTCCGGTCGATCACCCGCATCCGGTTTGCGTGCCTCGAGCCCGGCGCCAGCAGCTTCGTTGAGCTGAGCGCTCCGACTGTTCATCAGATCGAGCTGAACGGACGCACCCTGGATGTCGCCGAGGTCTACGCCGATGAGCGCGTGTCGCTTCCCGCGCTGGGGGCCGAGAACGAGCTCACGGTCGTCGCCGACTGCGCCTACTCCTCGACGTCCGAAGGGGTCCATCGCTTCGTCGACCCGGCGGACGGACTCGTCTACGTGCATAGCAGTTGCGAGCCGTTCGACGCTCACCGCATCTTCGCCTGCTTCGACCAGCCGGATCTCACGGCCAGGGTAACCACGTCGGTCGCGGCGCCGCCCGAGTGGACCGTGGTGGCCAACGCGGCCGGGGTCCAGGTCGCACCCGGCCGCTGGGAGTTCGAGCCGACGAAGCCGATCTCGACCTACCTGGTGGCGATCGCCGCCGGCTCGTATCACTCGGTGACGGCGCAGCACGACGGCATCCCGCTGGGGCTCCATTGCCCTCGCTCGCTCGCTCCACATCTCGACGCTGACGAGATCCTGGAGATCACGCGGCAGTGCTTTGACTACTTCCAGGCGATCTTCGGGGTTCGCTACCCCTTTGGGAAGTACGACCAGGTGTTCTCGCCGGAGTTCCCGGGAGCGATGGAGCACCCGGGGTGCGTCACGTTCGGGGACCACCACCTCTTCCGTTCCCGGGCCACCGAGACGGCACGCCTGGGACGCGCATCGACGATCGCGCACGAGATGGCCCACATGTGGTTCGGCGACCTGGTGACGATGCGCTGGTGGGATGATCTCTGGCTGAAGGAGTCGTTCGCCGACTTCGCGGGAACCCTCGCGCTGGCCGAAGCAACCCGCTTCACGGACGCCTGGACCGACTTCTCCCTGGACTACAAGCCGTGGGGCTACCGTCAGGACCAGCTTCCGTCCACCCACCCGATCTCTGCCGACGTTCTGGACACGGCCGGCGCGCGGCTCAACTTCGACGGGATCTCGTACGCCAAAGGTGCCTCGGTCCTTCGACAGCTGGTCGCCTGGGTCGGCCTGGAGCCGTTCCTGGCGGGTCTGCGTCGGTACATCGTTGAGTATGCCTATGGCACCGCGACGCTGTCCGACCTGCTGCGGGAGCTGGAGAAGACGAGCGGCCGCGATCTCCAGAGCTGGAGCGACGATTGGCTGCGCACGGCTGGGGTCAATACGCTCCGTCCGCGCGCCACTCTCGCCCAGGATGGCCGATATGGCGCCCTCACCATCGAGCAGGGCGCCCCCTCTGAACATCCCACGCTGCGCTCTCACCGCCTGGCGCTCGGGCTCTACGACCGGGCGGATGGGCGGCTGGCGCGGCGCGCACGACTCGAGCTCGACGTCTCCGGCTCGAGCACTGACGTGCCGGCGCTCCGCGGGGCGGCCCCACCGGACCTGTTGCTGCTGAACGATGGGGACCTTACCTGGGCGAAAGTCCGTCTGGACGAGCGCTCGTTGCGCGCGGTTCTCGAAGGCGGGCTGAGGTGGCTCTCGGATCCGCTGACGCGAGCCGTCCTGTGGGGCAGCGTCTGGGACATGACCCGTGACGGCGAGCTGGGCGCCGGTGAGTACGCTCGGATCGTCCTCGACGCGCTTCCGGCCGAGACGAAGATCGGTACCGTCGAGACGGTGGCCGCCCAGGTTCGTGAGGCGGTCGACCGTTTCGGCGACCCTCTGGCGCGGCACGAGCGGATGCAGCGGATGGCGCGGCGGTTTCGCGAGATGATGGAGGCCGCCGACCCGGGAGGCGACCCGCAACTTGCCTGCGCGCGGGCCTACGTGTCCGCTGTCTCCGAGGCGGACGACTCGACCGTCCTCCAGCGATGGCTGGCCGGTGTGGGCATCCCGGACGGCCTCGCGATCGATGCCGACTTGCGGTGGCATGTGCTGACCCGGCTGGCCGTGATCGGAGCCATCGGGGAGAGCGAGATCGCGGCGGAATACGCACGCGACACCACCGCCAACGGCGAGCGATTCGCCGCGAGGGCCCGTGCCAGCCTCCCGACGGCCGAGGCAAAGGCGCATGCGTGGGAGGCCACGATGGAGGCCCGCGACACCGCCGAGCACCTGATCAGGCCGACCGCCAGCGGGTTCTGGCAACCAGAGCAGCGCGCCGTGACCGAGCCCTACGTCGCGCGCTACTTCCGCGAGATCCGGGCTGCCTGCGGGGAACGCGCGCCGTCCGTTGTCCAGCAGCTCACCCGGCTGCTCTACCCGTGGGTGGTGACGGAGCCATCGACCATCGAGCTCACGGACACACTTCTGGGGCGTGCGGACCTCGACCCGTTCCTCCGCAGGGGCCTGGTGGAGCAGCGCGACGACCTCGCCCGCGCCCTGCGGGCACGCCAGCTGGACGCATCGGCGGGGCCCGTTCACTTGCCTGAGGATGAAAGTCCAGGTGCGGACTGACCGATCGTGCCATTGAAGTGGCCTCGGTCGGCTGGGACCCTGCCGGCATGGCCGCATGCCCTGGGCTGTCCAGCTACCATCGGGCACCCTCGGATTCCGTCCTTCATGCTGGCGGCCGCAGCGCGGGAGCCGGTCGCCATCCGCTTCCTTCGCAAGCCAACCGGGCATGACGGACATCGACGGCACCGGGGAGCGCGACCTCTATGGCGTCCTGCAGGTCGATCCTGACGCCGACCTGCACCGCATCCAGGCCGCCTATCGGGCGCTTGCGCGGCGCTACCATCCCGATCTCACCGCCGATCCTGCCACCGCCGCCGTGATGGCGGAGCTCAACGCAGCCTACGAGGTGCTGGGCGACCTGGGACGCCGAGCGCAGTACGACCAGGCCCGCCGTGAGGCTGCGGAGGCGCGAGCAAAGACGTCGGCGACGCCGGGTGGGAATGGCGAGGCGGGTCAACGGTCTGAGCCGCGCTGGACCGGGGCGGCCGGGCGACCCCCGGGGCACCCGTCGGGAAGCGTCCTGCCGTTCGGCCGCTACAAGGGCTGGTCGCTCGGGGAGATCGCCCGGATGGAGCCCTACTACCTCGTCTGGCTCGAGGACAAGCGCGAGGGTCGTCCCTACCTTGGGGAGATCGACATCTGGTTGAAGCGGCTCGGCTATCGCCGCGAAACGTCCGAGGAGAGTTCGCGGCGTCGGTTCGGGGGCAGAACGCGCTAGAGATCCCAGTTTCCTGCGCAGATCGGGCGGGTAGCCGTCGGCTGCTGCGCGGCGGCCCTCCGCGCCGAGATCGAACCTGAAGGCTGCAGGCGTTACACTTTTCTCGCCCGGGCCAGACACGGGCAGCGTCCAGTCGGGGAGCGACGTGCCCCCTCATCGGCTCCCCGGCGAACGCAACCTTCACGCTGGTACTCTGCCGGCGATGGAGCGACGCCACGTCTCGTCCGGATCGCCGTATGAGCCCGTGGTTGGGTTCAGCCGCGGGATGCGGGTCGCCGAGCGTGTCCTGATCAGCGGCACGGCGCCGGTCTGGCCGGACGGATCTTGTGATCCGGACCCGGCGAACCAGGCGCGCCGCTGCCTCACCATCATCCTGGCCGCCCTGGCCGAGCTCGGCGGGCATTCAACCGACGTCGTGCGGACACGGACATACCTCGTGGACCGCAGCGACTGGGAATCGGTTGGCCGGGTTCACGGGGAGGTCTTCGGCGAGACGCGTCCGGCCAGCACGATGATCGTCGTGGCCGGGCTTCTTGACCCGCGCTGGAAGGTGGAGATCGAGGCTGAGGCGGTCGTCGAGGACGACACTCCGCGGGACGACACTCGCCCTTAGCCCGTCGTGGCCCGAGCCCCCCGGGACAGGTCGCCGCCAGACAGGCATCGCTGCATGAAGTCGAGGATCAGCTCCACCTGCCGCACCCGCTCCTCGACGTGCGGCGAGTGGTGGCCCTGCGGGTACAGATGCACCTCGACGGACTGGCCTCGGCTCCGCAGCGCGTGCGCGTAGACCATGGTCTGGCCGAGCGGGCAGCGGCTGTCACGCTCGCCGGCGATGATGAGCACGGGCGCGCGGACACGATCGACATAGGTCATCGGGTTGCGCTCGCGATAGACCCCCGGCACCTCCATCGGATCGCCACCGTGCACCACCCTGTCCCAGGCCTGGAGGGCGGGCGCCGACTCGTAGTGGGCGGCGACCAGGTCTCCCACCGGGATGCCCGCGATGACGCCTCGCCATCGCTCGGGGTGGAGTCCGGCGTTGAGCGTCGCAAGGAAGCCGCCGTGCGACCAGCCCTCGAAGAAGACGCGCTCGGAGTCGACGATGCCGCGCTCGACCGCATGATCGAGCCCGGCCAGAAGGTCCTCCGACTCGGCGAACCCGAGGTTGCCGTGGAGCGACTCGCGGAAGGTGGCTCCGTAGCCGGTGGAACCTCGATAGTTGACCGCCAGGACGGCGAAGCCGTGGTCCGCGTACGCCTGATGGGCCGGGTCCCAGCGGTCGGAGACGTGCCACTCGGGGCCTCCGTGTGCCCAGAGCACCGTCGGATGTGGGCCGTGCCCCGGCGGCCGCAGGAGCCAGCCCTGGACCTTCTCGCCCCCGCCGCCATCGAACCAGAGCGGCTCCCATCCATGGCCCGGTGGGGTGGCTGCGTCCGGCAGTGCCAGCACCCCGGTCCCGTCCTCGGCCAGCCAGCGCGGCGGTGTCGAGCCGTCCTCGTGGCGGTACCACACGGTGCCGTCGGGGCGGACGCCAGCATCTTCGATGGTGCCCCCGGGCCCGACGACCTGCTCCGTCCGGCGGCTTGCCAGATCGAGCCGATGGAGCGACGGCCGCGCTTCATGCTCGTGGTGCAGGAGTAGGCGGCCGCCGTCCGGATACCACCAGACCCTGGCGATGTCACCGGGCAGGTCGAGCGCGATCTCTTCGAGCGCACCGGAGGAGAGGTCCCAGATCCAGGGACGGCTGCGTTCGCCGAGCTCGCGGATCACGACCAGGCGTTCGTCGCCTGGCACCGGCGACCAGGCGGACGGCAGCACCGGTCGCCCGGCGTCGTTGACGTCACCGACCTCAACCCCCTCGGCCAGATTCAGGACGCGGATGGCCGGGTGGACGATGTCGCCGGCTTCTGCGTGCCGAATGCAGAGAAGCTCGCCGTCGGCGGAGAGCCCACCGACCCCGGGAGGATCCTCCGCTCCCACGCCGGCGGCGCGGTCGCTGCGATAGACGACGCGGGGCGGCCCGCCTCCCCGCGTCACGTACACGACATACTCGGCATCGTCCGTCGAGAAGCCGGCCGCCACGACACCAGGAACGAGCGAAACGCCGGAGTACCAGCCATCGGGGATACCCGGCAGCAGCGGCGCAGCCCGGCCTCCCGAGAACGGGGCGACCATCCAGCGCCCATGCTCGTCGCCGAGCGCATCGTCCCACCAGGCGACGCCCTGGCCGTCTGGCGTCGCCAGAACCTGCGTGAACCACAGGTCCACGATGCTGCTGCCGCTGATCCGCCGCCGCCGCCCGGAGGACAGGTCCCAGGCCCATGCGCCGATGCTGCCTCCCTCGGAGGAAAGGACGGCCAGCCGGTCGGGGCGCAGGGCCGACCAGCGCACACCGCCAACCTCCGGGGTGCGGAAGCGGCGCCTCCAATCCTGTTCGATCATGCTCGACCGCTATGCTAGGCGGGACGGCTCCCGCTGGCAGGGCAGGCGAGTCATTCCGCGACCGAGCTTGGGGGAACGGGTTCGCATGTCCGACGTGCTGGCGGTCTTTGCCGCATCCTGGGGCGTCGTCATGGGCATCAGCCCGTTGCTGCAGATGCGGCGCATCATGGTGCGTCGATCGTCGGCCGACGTGTCGCTCAGCTACCTGAGCGTCCTGATCGTGGGTTTCGCCTTGTGGACGGCTTACGGCCTCAGCATGCACAACCTGGCGCTTGTCATTCCCAATTCGGTCGCGTTCGTTGTCGGCCTGGCGACCATCGCGGTCGCCATTCGGTTTCGAGATCCGTCGTAGAGGCGCCCGTTCCCGTCCCCGGGCCCCGGGCCCCGGGCCGGTGGGGAATCGCGGCCCGCATCGCACGCCCTGCGGACTGAGCAGCTCGGCCGCCGGACCGCACGCCGCGCGGAGTGAGCGGCTCGACCACCGGACCACACGCGGTGCGGATTGAGCATCCAACTATGATTCGCTCAGGAAACGAGATGGCAGACCAACGAACCCGCACCCGCGGAACCACCCGGCTGGCGGCGATCGCCCTCGGGCTGGCTCTGGTTGTCGCCGGCTGCGGATCGTCGTCCCCGTCCTCCGCAGCGGCCGGGGGCTCGCAGGCTGCCGCGAGCTCGCGGGGGTCCAGCTCTGCGCCGTCGGCGTCGGCGGGCGCGACGCCCGGCGCCGGCGCTTCAGGCGCGCCCTCGATGGCGCCCCTCCCGAGCGCCGCAGTCAGGGCCAGCGCCGCCGCCACCGCCGTGGCATGCGAACTTCCCGGCGTCATGCCGGGGACGACGGACCGGGCTCAGCTCACCGCGGTCCGCATCGGGAGCCACGACGGCTACGACCGCGTGGTGTTCGAGTTCGCCGGTGGCGGAACGCCTGCGGTGGAGCTGGCGGCCGTGCAGCCGCCCTTCGTGCATGACGCCAGTGGCCTGCCTCTCCACGTGGACGGGGCCGCCTTCGTCAGGATCGTGCTGCGCGGTGCGAGCGGGGCGGGCACCTACGGGGGTCCGACGGCGTTCTCACCGCACGATCCCCAGCTCCGGACGCTGGTGGAAGCCGGCGACTACGAGATGGTCAACTCATGGATCGCCGGCCTGGAGAGCCCGGCCTGCCCGAGCGTCTCGCTCCTCACCGACCCGACGCGCGTCGTCGTCGACTTCCCGCACGGATAACGCGCCGCGCGTCCGGCGTTCGGGCGATCGCGGCCCCCGGGCGATCGCGGCCCCCGGGCGATCCCGCGGCCCCCGGGCGATCGCGGCCCCCGGGCGATCGCGGCCCCCGGGCGATCGCGGGCGATCGCGACTTCGGGCGACCCGGTGGTACAGTCCGGCCGACGTCGAGACCCATCGGAAGGGCTGATGCTCCACCGCAACGGATACCTTCGTTCCCTCGCCGCGCTCGCGATCTCCATCGTCCTGCATGGGGGTCTCGTTCCCGCGGCGGCGGCCGGACAGTCGCACTCGTCCCCGCCTACGCCCGGGCATCGTCTGCCCCACGCGTCGCGTCCTGACCTCGCCGGGCTCGAGACACGCGCATCCTCGCGAGGACTCGAGCTCGCCGTCTCGATTCGGACGACCGACCCGGCCCTTGCCCGGGTGGCGATCGCGGCCTCCGGCGGCCAGGTCGTCAACACCGGGGCCTCGCTCGTGGAAGCCTACGTGCGGCCGGAGGCACTTCCGGCACTGATCGGCCGAGTTAACCTCCTCGCAACGATAATTGATATACTCGCATGACTAAATCCTTAACGAACAGTGATTGAGACTCTGTAAATGGACAAAGCCATATACAGCACCGACGAGCAGGGCGTCTACGAGCTGCTCGAGACCTCCGAAAAGGGGCTGCGGCCGGACGAGGCGGCGCGGCGCCTCTCCGAGCACGGACTGAACGTCCTGGAGAAGAAAGCCGCCGTGCCCATGTGGAAGAAGCTGGTGGCCCAGTTCACCCACCTCCTCGCCCTCCTGCTGTGGGTCGCCGGATTCC
>Ga0209048_10007096_pt1 | contig 10383 bp, 10 predicted proteins | sample FrelakmetCRP12CR_FD_187146 | JGI IMG/M metagenome (GOLD analysis project Ga0209048, IMG submission 187146) | Freshwater lake sediment microbial communities from the University of Notre Dame, USA, for methane emissions studies - CRP12 CR (SPAdes)... | ecosystem: Environmental > Aquatic >... | reverse complement strand
TCACGGCCCGGTCGATGGTCTTAGAGCGCAGGAACGGGTTGGTGGAGTGGGTCTGCAGAAAAAACTCTCCGTCGAGTTGGGACAGGGTGTTCTCGAGCACGTCGTTCATCGCGATCGCACCGTCCCGTAGATGCTCAGGCCGATCCAGCAGCTCATCGGCCAGGTGAGCAGCCATGACAACCAGTACCAGTGCGGCCAGCCCTTGCTCCAGTTGGGAATAATCGCGGCGATGCCCATTGCCTCCCCGATGATGAAGAACCACAGCACATGCGGCGCGGCCCGTCCCGGAGCAAAGCCGGCGCAGAGCCAGGCACAAAGGATCGAGACAACGACGAACAGCAAGGTGCTCGCCATGAGGGCAGGGTTCGAGGGGACGCGGCCTCTGTCGAAATCGCCCGGAAACAGGCGCGAGAGCAACGGGTCCGTTGCCACGACAAGAACAACCGAGAGCAGGTAGCTGCCGATGACGACGGCGATGGATTTGAGCATCGGTTACCCTCCATGCGGGCGTGAAATCAGGGTTCCCATTGTATCCGCAGACCCCCGGCTGCGGCGTTTTCTTCCAGGCGACGCCGCAGCCTTCCGCGTTTAAGACCGGGATGCGGCGGCATCGCCTTGGCACGCATAGCCCGCTACGCCTGGTTCTCGCTGGGCGGCGTGCCGAAGCCGCAACGTCCGCGCATTCCTTGGCGGAATTTCTCGCGCTCCTCGGGAGTCATGCGGTCCCAGCGCTCGGCGATGCGACGGCCACGGTAAGAGCGGTGCATGCCCCGGCCGCTGATGCCGCCGAAGAGGACGCGGCACAGCACCAGAAGCCCAAGTGCCTGCCAGAAGGTAATCATGCGCCAGGCGAAGAGCGGCGGCAGCAGCCAGTTCCACAGGGTCATCACCAGCCAGCCGCCGAAGGCGATAAATACCGCCATCCCCACAATCGCCGCCGGCACAATGAAAATCATTTTCTTCCATCTCGGTCTCATGTTCAGTTCCTCATGCTTTCGTAAATTCGTCGTAAATGCTTTGCAAGCGTTCCCGCAGATGCAGTACCGCATAGCGTTTGCGCGAAAGCAGCGTATTCACGCTGACGCCGGTTTCGGCGGCCATCTCTTTGAAGCTGCGTCCCTCGAACTCGTGCCCGACAAACACCTCGCGCTGCTCCTCGGGTAGCTCGTCGAGCGCCAACTCGAGTTCGTCGAGCAGCACACTGCGGGCATAAAGCGCGTCCGGGCCGGCATCCGGGGAAGGCAGCAAGTCTTCCAGGCGCAGCAACTCTTCTTCGTCGGTGGCCACGGCGGCATCGCTGAAGCTCTCCGGCTGCTTCTTGCGGAAGAGGTCGGTGATGCGGTTGCGCGCCACGCGGAACAGCCAGCCGGTAACGTGCTCGATGGGCATTAGCAGGCGATTGGCTTCCACCAACTGGTAGAAGACCTCCTGCAGGATGTCTTCGGCATCGCGCGGGTCAGGCACACGCCGGCGAATGAAGTTGCGCAGCCGCGGCTGCTCCCGCTTGACCACCTCGGAAATCCGCTGGTCCTGTTCGAGGCTCATCCGCTCCAGGCTCGCCGCGTCCTTCATCTACGGGTGTAGACGAATTGGGGGGTGCGGATATTGTAGGGGCTGGCAAGAAAGAGGGAGCGAAATGGGGGCTGGAGTCGGAAGACTGGTTCACTGGGCGCTGATTGTCGATGAACAGGACCAAAACACCCACTCAACCAAAGGAAGGTTGAGTGGGGCACTCGGCGATCCATCCTGATCCGAATTGTCACGTAACTACTACCGAAGCAAACGGGCCGGGCGCGTATCCCGGCCTGTGCATGGTTGGATTCAGCGTCCCGCTGCGCCCAGATAAAGGGTGACATGCTGTGGTTCAGCGTTCTTCGCCAGCTTTAGCTCCGACGGATGCTGCATTATGATCCGGCCAGTCCGATAACCCGGTGTCCAGATCTCGCTCACATAGTACTGACTACCATAGCGGTGGAAGATCAACTTGTGCCTAGTCTCGTAGTCGAGTTTTTCAATCGGTATGCTCCGAACAACGACAATGCCGTCACCGTCAGCGCTGCGGAACGACAGAAAACCACTCGTCATCGAAATCGAGACGTCCCGCACCGTGTATTCGCCCGCCGGCATCAGTTGATCGCCAACCACGAAGGGAACCGGCGTTTTGAACGTCAGCGGCTGGGTGGACTGAGCGCTCGCTACTCCCACGGCGAGCCCAACCATCACTGCCAGAAGCGCGATTACTTTGGTTTTCATAACTCCTCCATCCTGTTCCCTGAATTTTCTGGGAAACTGTGCGCAGTATCGGGCGGGTCACTTCTCGGATCAATACACCAGCAATAAATCGGAGGTAAAACGGAAATAACCGGCTAAATGGTAAGAAAGGAGGATGTTAGTCGCCTGAATATATCGAGCTAGGAGAACGAGGCGCCCCCAGGTGGCTGACACAGCCTGCCCAAGAAGGGAACAGGGGTTCAGGCACGGGCGCTTGGTGTTGAAGTGCGCGCGCGGTTTGGTGGTAAGCTTGGGGCAAACGGGGCGCTCTATGGAAGGCACAGCGGTTTCCTCACGTATATACCGCTTCGGCCCTTTTGAGCTATCTGTCGATGGGGCCGAGTTGCGCAAGAACGGCATTCACCTCAAGCTGCAGGACCAGCCCGTCCACATCCTCTGCATCCTGCTCGAACATCCCGGTGAGATCGTCACTCGCGAACAAATTTGCCAGCAACTTTGGCCAGAAGGTACTTTTGTTGACTTCGAACACGGCCTGAACACAGCGATCAACAAAATTCGCGACGTCCTGAGCGACGACGCCGACAATCCCCGCTACATCGAAACGATCCCGCGCAAGGGATACCGTTTTATTGCGCCTTTGACTCAGACCTGCGCTCCAGTGGAGAGCGACGGGACAGAGATTTATGCCGCGGCTGTGACTGAGGCGCCCGCCTCTGTGGCGCGGCGTCATGAAGCTATCTCTCGTCGCACCCTCGCCGTCGTGGCAATCGCTTTTCTCCTGCTCGCCATCGGGGGATTGCTCGGCTACATCCGCTGGAAAGCGCACCGGGCTGGTACCGCAAGCGCGATCCGTTCCCTTGCCGTACTGCCTTTACAGGACATTTCGAACCATGCCGAAACGGAATATTTCAGCGACGGCATGACGGAGGCGCTGATCACGGAACTGGGAAAGATCAGGGCGCTGCGCGTCATTTCGCACCATTCGGTGATGAAGTACAAGGATGGGACCAAGCCTGTTCCGGAGATTGCGAAGGAACTGAACGTGGATGGCGTGGTGGAGGGCGGTGTCCTGCTCGACGGTCAGCAGGTGCGCATCACTGTGCAGTTGATCGCTGCTAATCCCGAGCAACATCTGTGGGCGGAAAGCTATGAGCGCGACCTGCGCGACGTCATTTCTTTGCAACGAGAAGTCGCGCGAGACATTGCCGGCCGGATCAAGATCACGACGCTTACGCCCGCGGAACAAGCACAGCGCGCTTCCGCGCGCCCGGTCAATATCGAAGCGTATAACGCTTATCTGCAAGGACGGTACTCCTTTGGGCGGCTCAGCGAGGAAAACGTGGCAAAGGCCATCGCGTACTACGAGCAGGCGGTTGAGCTCGATCCCACTTATGCACCCGCATGGGCAAGCCTGGGTGAGGCTCGCGAGTTTCAAGCGGGAAGCTATGGCACGTCTGAGGGCTGCGGAAAGGCACGTGATGCAGCGCAGCGAGCCTTGGCGTTGGATCCGAACCTGGCACAAGCTCATGTGGCCATGGGGAACATCCAGATGTACTGCGATTGGGATTGGAGTCATGCTGATGCCTCTTATCAGAAGGCGCTGGCGGTGGATCACGGCAATGTCCAAGCCCTTGTTGGTGCGGCAGCGTTGGCTGCTACCCTGGGTCGTTTTGAACAGGCGCTGGAATGGAATCGACGAGCTGTGGAGGTGAACCCTCTGGATGCTTCGGCTTGGCATAACTTGGGACTCAATGCGGATTCCGCCCGGCGACGGGACGAGGCTGACGCGGCTTTCGCCAAGGCTGTGGAACTGAATCCGCATCAGCCCTGGTCACATGCTGTGCTGGCCAGCATCGATCTCGCGAAATCTCGTCCACAGGACGCGCTGGAAGAGGCGGAGCGGGAAACACATCCGGTATTCCGACTGCAAGGTATGGCGAGTGCCTATCACGCCTTGGGCCGAAAGAAGGAATCAAACGCGGCCTTGGCGGAGTTGATTACGAGGTGGCAGAGGCAAGCGGCCTTCCAGATTGCAGAAGTGTATGCATTCCGTGGAGAGGCCGATCCGGCTTTCCGATGGCTTGAGAAGGCTTACTCCCAGCGCGACGCGGGCCTGCCTCTCATAAAGGGTTCCGCGGCATTCAGGAAGCTCAAGAACGATCCGCGCTATGCCGCCTTCCTGCGGCGAATGAACCTCCCGCAGTAGTGTCGATCCACCGTCCAAACCCCTCGCACGCGTTTGGGGGCATTGCACCGCACGCGGGCGTCTCGCGGTTGCCCCGGAGGAGGGTCGAGGTTAGAATTAGAACGAGCGTTCGAAAATCGGGCCGTTGCCCTCCGCCGACACGCTCAGCCATCGATCATTAAGACATGTCCGCCTCCTCCACAACCCGCGCTCCGGAACGTCTGCCGGCCCACGACTCGCGCTTTGACCGGCGGCTGGCGGAGATCCTGGACTATGCCACCGAAATCTTTGCGGACAAGGGATACGAAGGCGCTTCCATGCGCGACTTGTCACGCTTGAGCGGCATCTCGCTGGCCGGCCTGTACTACTACTTCGACTCCAAGGAAAAGCTGCTGTACTTCATCCAGCACCACACGTTTACCACCATCATCGAGCGGGTGCGTGAGCGGCTGGCGGACAGCAGCGATCCGGAAGAGCGCATCCGCATCTTCGTTCGCAACCACATCGACTATGCGGTGGCCAGGCAGAAAGCCATGAAGGTGCTGGCGCACGAGGACGACGTTCTTAAGAACGGATACGGTACCGAACTGGCCGCCATCAAGCGTGAGTATTACCGTATCTGCGTTGGGCTGGTGGAAGAACTGGCGGAGGCGGAAGGGCGCAAGGCTCTCCCGAAGGACACCGCGCCTGCTGAGCAAGTCGCCACCCGTACTGCGGTCATGTCGTTGTTCGGCATGATGAACTGGCTCTATACCTGGTATAAGCCGAGGGTCGATTCCGATCCTGAGGTCCTGGCGCGCGAGATCAGCGACATCTTTCTGCGCGGCGTGCGAGGCACCAGGGTTGGCGATGCAAAGCCGTCGAATCGCGTTTTGCGAAATGGGCAGACAGGGAATGGGCGCTCGAAAGTTGACGTGCAAGATCCGTTGTCTGTTGCGAAAAACAAGGTGGCGGCGAAAGCTTCGCAAAAGACCGGCAGGAGTTCCAGGAATGAGTAGCACGCCCCAACCAGTTTCGACGGGCGCGAAGCAGCTCGTCATCTACCGCGTTGACGCCGGGGTAGCCGTGATCGAGTTGAGCGATCCGCCGGCCAACACCTACAGCTACGAGATGAACCGGCAGCTGGACGATGCCATCCTCGCGGCCCGCATGGATGACGGCGTCCACGTGATCGTGCTGACCGGGGCGGGCGAAAAGTTTTTCTGCGCGGGCGCCAACATCCAGATGCTGACCGAGGTCGATCCCACGTACAAGTATTACTTCTGCCTGCACGCCAACGAGACGCTGCTGCGGCTGGAGAACACGCCCAAGCTGGTGATTGCCGCGCTCAACGGGCACTGTGTCGGTGGAGGGCTGGAAGTGGCGCTGGCGGCCGATCTCCGCATCGCACGCAAGGACGGCGGCAAGATCGGGCTGCCGGAGGTGAACCTCGGCGTGCTGCCCGGCACCGGAGGGACGCAGAGGTTGTCGCGCGTAGTGGGGAAGTCGAAGGCGATTGAGCTGATGGTGACCGGCAATACGTTTTCCTTCGAACAAGCCAAGGAATACGGGCTGGTGAACCAGATTTTCGAGCGCGAGAATTTCATGCACCAGGTGATGGAGTATGCGCGTCAATTTTGCCCGCCGAACAAAGCGGCCAAGGCGGTGGGGCGTATCAAGCGCGTGGTGCAGACAGGGTGGGAGATTCCCATGGAAGCCGGGTTGGCGCTGGAGCGCGAGAACCAGCAGTTGCTGTTCGAGAGCGACGACGCGAAGGAAGGCCTGGCAGCGTATCTCGAAAAGAGGCCGGCAAAATTCACGGGGAAGTAGCGCCAGTTATCGAGCATGCCAATTAGCGCCCAATCCAACCTCACCCGCATCACGGTTTCGTTCGAGCCGCACGCCGCGCGCGTCACGCTGAACAATCCGCCGCTCAACGTCATTGACGTCACCATGATGGACGAACTGCGAGCCGCGCTGGAGCAGATCGAGACGCGGAAGGATATCAGTGCGATCGTTTTCGCCGGGTCGGAACGCGCGTTCTCCAGCGGAGTAGACGTGGCGGCGCACACGCCGGACAAAGTTCGCGAGATGCTGACGGCATTTCACAGCGTTATCCGCTCGGTGGTGGACAACAATAAGTTGACGATTGCTAGTGTGCGACGACACTGCCTCGGCGGCGGCGCAGAACTGGCCCTGATGTGCGACGTGGTGTACGCATCGCCGGATTCGGTGTGGGGATTCCCCGAGATCAAACTGGCCTGCTATCCGCCGGTGGCGAGCGTAGCGTTGTCCGCCGTTGTAGGACAGAAACTGGCGGCGGAGTTGGTCCTGACTGGCAGAACGCTTACCGGACAGGAAGCGCTGGACGCTGGACTGGTGAACGGTATCGCCGACGATCCGGAGACGCTGGTGGCGGAATGTCTGGAGCGAGTGTCGCAACTCAGCCCCGTCGCGCTGGGTTTGGCGAAGAAGGCATTTTACGCGTGGGACGCCATTCACTTTGACAAAGGGCTGGCGCGCGCCGAGCAGATTTATCACGATGAACTGATGAAGACCACCGATGCGCAGGAAGGCATCGCCGCCTTCATGGAGCGGCGCCGGCCAAAGTGGACAGGGAAATGAACCGATGGATTACGAAATCACAACGGAACAACTGAAAGCACTGCGCGACGCGGGAAGCGTGACCGTGCTCGACGTGCGCGAGCCGTGGGAGTTCGGCACGGCGAAAATCGAGGGCAGTAAGAACATCCCGATGGGTGACGTTCCGGCGCGCTTCACCCAAGAACTCGACCCGGAGGAGCACATCGTGGTGGTGTGCCATCACGGCGTGCGCTCCATGAACGTCACTTCGTGGCTGCGCCAGCAAGGTTTCGAGAAGGTGCAATCGTTGCAGGGTGGAATCGATCGCTGGGCGAGAGAAATTGATCCGAGGGTGCCGGTGTACTGAAAGCTAGCAACTAGCGACTAGCAATTAGCAACTAGCAATTGGTCGCCGGTATCGACGGATGAGTCTGTGGTAGGAGCGCGGCAACGATCAACACTGTTGTGAATTTGAGAGGGTATGCCAGCTAGTCGCTAGCTGCTAGTTGCTTATTCATGAAAAAAGAACTGATTGAACTTCGCGTTAATGGTCGGGCGTACGAACTGGCGGTTGAGCCGAGCAAGCTCCTGCTCGACGTCCTGCGGCAGGACCTCGGGCTGACCGGTTCAAAACGCGCCTGCGACGACTCCTCTTGTGGCGCCTGCACCGTGCAGGTGGACGGTATCCCGATGCTTTCGTGCACGATGCTGGCCGCCAGCTGCGAGGGCCAGGAGATCACCACGGTCGAGGGCGTCGCCGATCACGGTGCGTTGTCCGCGCTGCAGAAAGCCTACGGCGACTTTGGCGGCTCGCAGTGCGGATTCTGCACGCCGGGGTTCATGATGACGGTGCGCTGGCTGCTGGCCAACAATCCCGACCCGAGCGAAGACGAGATTCGCGAAGCGCTGAGCAGCAACCTGTGCCGCTGCACCGGCTATACGCAGATGTACCAGGCGGTCCGCGCTGCGATCGAGGCAGAGCAGAATGGCAGCAAGCGCGAGTTAGTGGGAGCGAAGTAACCGATGAGCGAGTTTTCTGTAATTGGCAAATCGATCGCGATGGTGGACTCGGCCGGCAAGACCACCGGCGCCGGCAAGTACACCGACGACTTCAGCATGCCGGGAATGTTGGTGGGAAAGATCCTGCATTCGCCGTATCCGCACGCGCGCATCAAGCGCATCGATCTGTCGAAAGCCAGGGCGCTGGAGGGCGTGGTCGCCATTGTTACGGGCGAAGACGCGCCCAACCAGTACGGCATTCTGCCGGTCGGTCACGATGAGACGGCGCTGGCCGTAGGGAAGGTCCGCTACATCGGCGATAACGTGGCTTGCGTTGCCGCCATCAGCGAAGAGATAGCCGAGCGCGCGCTGGAACTCATCGAGGTCGAGTATGAGCCGCTGCCGGCGTACTTCGATCCCGAAGAGTCGATGAAGGCGGAGACCGACCTCATCCATGAGAACCGTCCGCACAACCTCGAGAAGGACTACCACCACGTGTTCGGCGATCCCGAGCAAGGCTTCGCCGAAGCCGACTACGTGCACGAGGCTCGCTACATCGCTAACGAAGTCACGCACGCCGCGATGGAACCGCACTCGACGCTGGCCAGTTTTGAAATCGACCCGCACACCGGCAAGCAGGGACGGCTGACGGTGTGGTCGTCCACGCAGGTGCCGTACTACCTGCAGCACAAGCTTTCGCTGGTGCTGGAACTGCCGATGTCGCAGATTCGCGTGATCAAGCCGCTGGTAGGCGGTGGCTTTGGCGGCAAGAGCGAAATCATTCCACTGGAGATTATCGCGGCAGTGGCGGCGCGCGCGGCAAATGCACCGGTCAAGGTTACCTATACCCGCGAGGAAGTGTTCTGGGCGCATCGCGGGCGGCCGCGCACCATCATCGATCTGAAGACGGGCGTGAAGAATGACGGCCGCATGACCTCGGTGGCTTGCAAGGTCACCCAGGATGGCGGCGCGTATTGCTCCTATGGAGTGGTCACGATTCTCTATTCCGGTGCGCTGCTGGGCGCGTTGTACGACATTCCGAACATCCGCTACGACGGCTATCGCGTGCTGACCAACAAACCGGCGTGCGGCGCCATGCGCGGCCACGGGACGGTGAACGTTCGCTTCGCCTTCGAATCGCAGATGGACGAGATTTGCGCCAAGCTCAACCTTGATCCGGCAGAGATGAGGCGTGTGAATCTGCTGAAGCCGCCGACGGTCACGGTCAATGGTCTGCGCGTGCTGAGTTACGGTTTGCCAGAATGCATTGAGCAGGTGGTGCAGCGTTCAGGGTGGAGCGAGCGTAAAGGCAAGATGCCCAAGGGACGCGGCCTGGGCGTAGCGTGCAGCCACTATGTCAGTGGCGCGGCCAACAGTATTATTCGTTCTGACATGCCGCATTCGACGGTCAATATCAAGATCGACCGCGATGGCGGCGTGGTCGTCTACACCGGCGCATCGGAGATTGGGCAGGGTTCGGACACGATGGTGGCGCAAATCGTTGCCGAGGTGCTGGGCTGCGACATCTCGCGAGTGAGGGTCATCGCTGCGGACACCGATCTAACTCCCATCGATCTCGGTTCGTATTCCAGCCGCGTAACTTTCATGTCGGGAAATGCGGCCTTGAAAGCCGCAGAGGACGTGAAGAAGAACATCTTGAGCGCGGCGGCCAAACGCATGAATTGCGCTCCGGAAGATGTAGTCATGAGCGGCGACCGGGTGTGGAAGCGGGGTACCACATCGTCAGACCATGGTCCCACAGCGTCAGAGATACTGGAAAAAGTGGATGCGCCGCGAGGGCGAGTTGACGGCCAGATCCTGCGTGGCTCGGTCTTGCAGACCCGCAAGGAAGAGGGCCCGAAGGACCACATGAGCTTCGAGGAGGCGGTGGTATCAGCTATTGATTTCCACGGTGGCTTGACCGGCACCGGGTCGTACGCTCCTCCGGTGGCCGCGCGAGGCGGCAAGCAGAAAGGTGGAGGCGTCGGTCCGTCCCCGGCGTACTCGTATTCGGCGCAGGTGGCTGACGTCAGCGTGGATGAAGAGACGGGCGAGGTGACGGTGCACAAAATCTGGGCGGCGCACGACTGTGGCCGGGCACTGAATCCGGTGGCGGTTGAAGGCCAGGTCATCGGCTCAGTCTGGATGGGTCTGGGCCAGGCGCTGCAGGAAGAGATGGTGTGGAAAGATGGCCTGCTGATGAATCCCGGAATGCTGGAGTATCGCAGCCCTTCGTCGACCGAATCTCCCGACATCGAGTGCATCATTGTCGAGAGCATCGATCCCGAAGGTCCGTTCGGCGCCAAGGAAGCAGGCGAAGGATCGCTGGCAGCGACCATTCCGGCAATCTCGAATGCGATCTACGACGCTGTGGGAGTTCGCCTGCGCGAGTCGCCGTTCACGCC
>Ga0209048_10007095_pt1 | contig 10384 bp, 11 predicted proteins | sample FrelakmetCRP12CR_FD_187146 | JGI IMG/M metagenome (GOLD analysis project Ga0209048, IMG submission 187146) | Freshwater lake sediment microbial communities from the University of Notre Dame, USA, for methane emissions studies - CRP12 CR (SPAdes)... | ecosystem: Environmental > Aquatic >... | reverse complement strand
GGCGGGTCGCCGCCCGCGATGACTTCGGTGAGCAGCAACGCCAGTCGTTGGTAGGGCGGCACCTCGGCCCAGCGCTCCACCGCGTCAGCCCGAGGTGTGTAGAGCAGTCGCGGGCGACCAGGCCTGGTCCTGGGCTCGGCCCGCTCCTCGACGAGCCCGGCTTCGACCAGCTTCGCAAGGTGTTGACGCACCGCGTTGTGATGCAGGCCCAGCGCCTCGGCCAGTTCGGCGACGCCGACCGGCGCACCGGCCTCGGCGATGCGCCGGAACAGCTCATAGCGTGTCGCCCCACCGAGAGCCCGAGCGGTGATCTGCACCTCATCAGCCATGGCGCCACACTCCGGGGTTGGGAAGAAAGCTACCAATTGATGGAGGAATATCCGCCGAAGTTCGAGGGGGCGCAGGTCAGCGCCGAGGCGGCCGACCTTCGAGTTCCGCGACGGCGGGGAACAGAAGGTTGTTCTCTTTGTGGATGTGGAGGTGGGTATCGGCCTCGAGCTGTTCGAGACCGGCGTACAGGGCGAGGTAGCTGGCGCAAGCGTCTTGGGGGACGGCGTAGTCACAGGTGAGCTCGCGCAGGACGGCTAGCAGGTGTCCTGCTCGGTCGTGCTCGACGAGCATGACCGAGATGGGGTTGCGGACGCTGCCGCAATGGAACTCGGGCGCGACGTCGGCCACGGCGAGTTGTCGGATCACGGGGAACAAGACGCGCTCCTCCTTGGCCAGATGGGGTTCGAGGTCGGCGCGCAACGCGGCATAGACCCGCTGAACCTCTGCGAGCTCGGGGTGTCTGGTGCCGTGGACGTCGGTGACTTTGTCGACCAGCCTGGACAGGCGCGGGAGCTCGTCATGCAGATACGCGTGGTGAGTCGTTTCGAGGTGGTGCACGAGCTCGGCGGGGCGCATTGTCGCCCAGGGGGCTGCCTCGCGGGTGCCGGTCTCGGAGAGCTCGGCGGCCGTGTGGGCGGCATTGAGGCCCTCCTGAGCGCATGCCTCGGCGAGGGTGCGTTGGCCACCGCAGCAGTAGTCGAGTGATCGGCGCTCGAGCTCGCGTGCGAGGTCCGGGTGATGGTTCACGATGTCAGCGAGAGTGGTTGACGGCGAGATGGTGCTGTACATGCCGATCTCCTCGGTCAGCCCGTGCCGATGCAGGCAGTGGGTCGCTTCTGGCTCGTGCTTGCGTGTCAGCTGTGGCGTCCGGAAGCATATAGTTCTACGTACAGCTAGAACTATATGCGGCTGCGTTGGAGCGTTTCACCCGAGGTCCTATCTCGGGTTTGACGTCCCTCGACGACATGGCCGGCAGGGCGGTCGCCGGCCGACGCGCTGGACCGCACGGAGTAGAGCGACTCGATGACCTCGACGACCGACCAAGCGCGGCTGCCTCGCGTGGTGATGCTCGACCTGGTGCCCGATGGCCTGACCATCGGCGACGGCGTTCACTGGACGCTCGAGGATGGCTGGGACTTCAACATGAACCTCGTCCACCTCGACCCAGGCTCTTCGGTCGCGGCGCACGTGAACAACGCTCTCGACCTGGCCGTTGTGGTGCTTTCAGGAGCCGGTCAGATCCGTATCAACAAGAACCTCTACGCGCTGGTGCCGCACGTGCTGGCCGCCGTGCCTCGCGGTGCGGAGCGGGCGATCGAGGCGGGCGAGGCGGGCATCACCTATGTGACGTTGCATCGCCGTCGCGGCCCCCTCGAGATCGGCCCGAATCGGACGACGGAGCCGGCGAGATGAGCGCGGCCGCCGACCCCTCCGTCAGACTACGGTCAGGCTCGGTGACTGAACGTGGCCGCCTGCAGCTCGATCGCCGAGGGTTGACCTGGGGTGCGCTCTGCGTCGCCGTCACCCTGGCGCTCACCTTCCTCGGCAGCGACCGGCTCGTCTGGTTCGACGCTGCGCTGGTCGGGTACCTGTTCGGCCTAATGTTCGCGGTGTTCGGCATCGCCTACCGGTACTCGGTCTGGTTGCGGCGTCCGCCGACCACGATGCTGAACCGTCGCGGCTGGGACGCGTTCCGTGCCAGCCGCTTGCGCAACCTGGCCGCATTGCCCGCGCTGGTGGGCACCCATCTCCTGGCGCAGGGGTTCATCCGGCGCCGGTCGGGGGCTCGGTGGCTTGCCCATCAGCTTGTGTTCTGGGGCTGCATCCTCGCGGGGCTGGTCACCGTCCCGCTCACACTCGGGATTCTGCACTTCCAGAGCGTCGGGCAGACCGCCGACCGCTACCAGGTGTTCTTGTCGCGGGTGGGCACGGTCAGCTTCGACGCCGAAAGCATCACTGGCTGGCTGGTGTTCCACGCGCTCGACATCGCCGCAGTGCTCGTGTTGGCCGGAGTGTTCATCTTCCTTCGCCGCCGCCTGCGCGACCCGGGCGCTCTGGCAGTCGAGCGCAGCGGCGACTTCCTCGCCCTCGCCGGGTTGTTCGCGGTGTCGGTCACCGGCTTGTTCCTGACTGTGTCGAGCACGTGGCTCGAGGGTCACTTCTACTCGGCGCTCAACACCCTCCACGCGCTCACAGTCATCCTCGGCCTCATGTACCTGCCATTCGGCAAGTTGTTCCACATCTTCCAACGGCCCGCCAACCTCGGCGTCGTCTACTACAAGCGGGCCAACGAGCACGGCCCGCAGGCGACCTGTCGGCGCTGCGGCGAGCCGTACGCCGGGACGCAGCAAGTCGACGACCTGCGCGATGTACTCGGCCAGATCGGGTTCGACTACGGCACCGACGACAATGGCAACTACCAGGACACCTGCCCCGCCTGCCGCCGGCGTCAGGTCGCGCTGGCCCAGTCGGCTCGGGTGGGAGGTTTCGGCTGATGGCACGACCGCCTGTCTCCGACGAGGAACTCACCGAACGGTACGGGCCGCACCTCAACGAGGCACCCCCGGGCGGTTGGGACCACGGCCTCGACCCGGACCGCACCGTCGAGACGCACTGCTGCTTCTGCGGCCAGCAGTGCGGCATCAAGCTGAAGGTGAAGGACAACGAAGTCATCGGCTTCGAGCCGTGGTACGAGTTCCCCTTCAACGAGGGCAAGCTGTGCCCGAAAGGCGTGAAGCGGTACCTACAGGGCAGCCACCCCGATCGGTTGTTGCACCCGCTCGAGCGCGACCCCTCCGCTGCTGGCGGGTTCCGGCAGGTGGGCTGGGACCGCGCTCTCGACCGGGTGGTGTCGGAGATCCGCCGCATCCAGGCCGAGCACGGCCCTGACGCCTTCGCCATGTTGTCGGGCGTGTCGCTCACCAACGAGAAGTCCTACCTCATCGGCAAGTTCGCCCGACTCGCGCTGGGTACGGCGAACCTCGACTACAACGGCCGGTTCTGCATGGTGTCGGCCGGCGCCGGCAACAAGAAGGCGCTCGGTGTCGACCGCGCCCCCAACCCGTGGAGCGATATCCCGCTCGCCGACGTCGTGTGGGTCGCCGGGTCCAACGTGGCCGAGACGTTCCCTATCACGACCAGCTACATCTGGCGGGCCCGCGACCGTGGCGCCCGCCTGATCGTGCAAGACCCTCGCGTCGTGCCGCTCGCCCGCACCGCCGACCTGTTCCTGCCGGTCCGGCCGGGTACCGACTCGGCGCTGTTCGGCGCGGTCCTACACGAGTTGATCCGCCGCGACTGGCTCGACCACGAGTTCATCGACGAGCACACCGTCGGCTTCGACGAAGCAGCAGCCGCCGTGGCCGACATGACCCCAGCGTGGGCGGCGTCGATCACGGGGGTAGCGGCGGCCCGCATCGAGCAGGCAGCCGAGTGGTGGGGCACCTCGGCCACCGGCATGTTGCTACACGCCCGGGGCATCGAACAACAGTCCAAAGGCGTCGACAACGTGCTCGGCGCCATCAACCTCGGTCTGGCCACCGGCAAGTTCGGTAAGCCGGGTTGCGCCGTGTCAACCATCACGGGCCAGGGCAACGGCCAGGGCGGACGAGAGCAGGGCCACAAGTGCGACCAGCTCCCCGGCAACCGCGACATCACCAACCCCGAGCACCGCGCTTACGTGGCCGGCGTGTGGGGATGCGACGAGTCGGAGATCCCCGGCAAGGGCCTGTCCGCCGAGGAGATCATCGAAGCCATCCACGACGGCAGCATCAAGGGACTGCTGTCGATCTGCTTCAACCCCCTCGTCTCCGCGCCCGACTCGAACTTCACCCAGGAGGCCCTAGACAAGCTCGAGTTCTACGCGGTGATCGACTTCTTCCTGTCCGAGTCCGCCCAGCACGCCGACGTCGTGCTTCCGGGCTCGCTCCACGAAGAGGACGAGGGCACCTCCACCAGCGGCGAAGGCCGCATCATCAAGATCAACGCCGCGACTGAGCCGCCGGGTGAGGCCCGGCTCGACTGGAAGATCCTTATCGACATCGCCGAGCGACTCGGCCGGAGGAAGTACTTCCCCTACGAGTCGACCCGGGAGATCTTCGAAGAGCTGCGCTTGGCCTCGGCGGGCGGCACCGCCGACTACCTAGGGGTGACCTGGGAGCGGGTCGAGGCCGAGATGGGCATGTTCTGGCCGGTCCCCGAGGTCGGCCACCCAGGCACTCCGCGCCTGTTCGAGGGAGGAAAGTTCTTCCATCCCGACGGCAAGGCCCGCTTCCACCCGATCCCGTTCCGCGAGTCGGCCGAGGTCGTGGACGACGAGTACCCGATCTGGCTCACCACGGGCCGGGTCGTGAGCCAGTACCTCTCGGGGACCCAAACCCGCCGAATCGGCGCGCTGGTCCGCCAGTATCCCGAACCGTTGTGCGAGATGCACCCCCGCCTCGCCGAGCAACTCGGTGTCGGCGACTGCGACCTCGTCACGGTGACCTCACGTCGAGGCGACATGACACTGCCGGCGCACGTCGTAGCCACCATCCGGCCCGACACCGTGTTCATCCCGTACCACTGGCCCGGAGCGAAGGCGGCGAACCAGCTCACCAACCGGGCCCTCGACCCGATCTCGCGCATGCCCGAGTTCAAGGTCGCCGCCGTACGGATCGCGCCGGCAGCCGGGCGGCGCGACACCACCGACGAGCGCGACCTCGACCTCAGCGAGGGGGGCCGTGACCTCTCACTTCGGTGACTCGCCGGTGTTCGTAATCGACCAGAGCCGCTGCATCGGCTGCGAGGCCTGCGTGCAGGCATGCGTGGAGTGCGGCACCCATCGCGGCCAGTCGCTCATCCATCTCGAGACCATCGACCGTGCCACGACCACCCAGACCGCCCCGATGGTGTGCATGCACTGCCAGGACCCGACCTGCGCCCAGGTGTGTCCCGCAGACGCCATCAAGCAGACCGAGGGCGGCATCGTCCAGTCGGCGTTGAAGCCGCGCTGCATCGGCTGCTCGAACTGCGTGCTCGCCTGCCCCTTCGGCGTCCCCAAGTACATGGCCGAACTCGACCAGATGATGAAGTGCGACATGTGCACCGACCGCACCAGCGAAGGACTCAAGCCCATGTGCGCGTCGGTCTGCCCGAGCGAGGCGCTCTGGTACGGCACCCGCGAGGAGTTCGCGGCAGGGCGCCGCGGCGAGCTGCTGCGCGAGTTCCGCTTCGGCCGTCAAGACGTCCAAACGCTCGTCTACACCGTCGTCGACGACGTCGAGCCGGGCCCGCTCGACGTGCTCACCGGTCGAGCCCGCTCGTGGCTCGACGACCCCTTCGACCTGGAGGAGACCGCATCATGACGGTCGACCCGAAGCTGCCCCACGTGCCGCCCGACACCAGTCCGGAACCACTGTGGCGACGCGACTTCCCGTACGAGTCCGCCGGCGAGGAAGAGGTCACCCGACGCGAGTTCGCCCGCTACCTGGCACTCGGCGCCGGCGCCATAGCCGCCGGGAACGTCGTGCTCGCTGCGTGGACCCAGCTACGGCGGATCAACACCGGTGAGCCCCGCCCGATCGTGGCCCTCGACCAGGTCGAGGTCGGGGGCACCTACCTGTTCGATTACCCGGGCGACAACGACCCCGCCATCTTGTTGCGCCACGCTGACCGTTCCGTCGTCGCCTTCGGTCAGAAGTGCACGCACCTCGGCTGCGTCGTGTTCTTCCAGGCCGACGAGAACCGTTGGCACTGCCCCTGCCACGAAGGCAACTTCGAGCCCCTTACCGGACAGGTGATCTCCGGGCCCCCCACCCGCCCACTTGGCCGCATCGACTTGGAGATCAGAGACGACGTCATCTGGGCGCTGGGGGCGAGCACATGAAGGACCCCGCCCTGCGTGAACGGCGCACGGCCAGCGCCGTGTTGATCTACCTGATCATCCTGGTGTCGTTCCAGGTGTTCCTCGTCACCGTCGCCGTCGAGGCGTTCATCACCTCACAAGAGGGCCTCGGCTGGGCCACGGCCATCGTGTCTGTCGTGCTCGCCGCCAGCGCCGGGTTCTTCGTCCGCTACCTGCGGCACTGATCGGCACCATGACCTCCCGCAACGAACACTCCCCGATTGCCACCCTCTTCCCCGGGTACTTCGCCCTGGTCATGGCGACCGGCATCATCGCCATCGCCGCGGCCCAGCAGCGCATGACCGCCCTCGCCAAGGTGCTCTTCGTCGTCGCCCTGGTCGGCTTCGTCGTGCTGGCCGTGATGACCATCGCCCGGCTCGTCCTGTTCCCGCGCCTGCTCATGGCCGATCTGACCCGCCACAGCACCGGCTTCTCATTCCTCACCGCTGTGGCCGCAATCAACGTGCTCGGCAGTGGGGCCGCGGTCATCTACCAGTGGTGGGGCCTCGCCTGGGTGTGCGGGGCGATCGGCATCGCCCTGTGGGTCGTGCTGCTCTACCCCGCGCTCTTCTCAGTGATCATCCGCGAAGAGAAGCCACCGCTCGGCGACGGCATCAACGGCACCTGGTTCCTCCTCACCGTCTCAACCGAGTCGATCGCCGTGCTCGGCGCACTGCTGCTCACCCGGACCGGCCCGAACCAAGGGCTCGAACTCATCACGCTCGGTGCCTTCACCCTCGGCATCGTGCTCTACCTCACCGTGATGACCCTGCTCTTCTTCCGCTGGACCTTCCAACCGCTCAAACCCGCCGAACTCCAACCGCCCTCATGGATCGCCGCCGGCGCCGTGGCCATCACCGTGCTCGCCGGCTCGAACCTGCTCGTCGCCCACACCATCGACCCCCGCATCGACCGCCTCGGCCCCTTCCTCGAAGGCACGGTCCTCATGGCGTGGGCCACCGCCACGTTCTGGATCCCGGTCATGATCGCCATCGGCGTGTGGCGCCACGTCGTCCGCCGGGTCCGCCTCGAGTACCACCCCGCCTATTGGGCGCTCGTGTTCCCCATCGGCATGTACGGCGCCGCCACCTTCCGCATGATCGCCGCCACAGGCCTCACCTCTCTCGACCCCTGGCCCAAAGTCACACTCGTCGTCGCACTCATCGTCTGGACCCTCACCTTCGTGGGCCTCGTTGTCACGCTCACCAGCGCGGTCAGGCGAACGCCGAAACCGTGACATCCCCAGTCTGACAATCCGAGGCTCCTCCGGATTGGGGTGAGCATCTGAATTGCCCCCGACTCTGACCTGGCCGGCCTCGTGTTCGATCCTCCCGGCGCGCGCGTCAAACGCGATCGAAGGCGTCAGCGCCATCAAGGGCCTCTTCGGGGACGGGCTGTTCGACCTCGACGGTGCCCATTTCCACATCACGGCCGACGGTCTGCCGACACGACTGCATCGAGTGGGCGATGGCAGACTCGCAAGCCCGACCTCCTGTGTGTGAAGCAGGCGCTCTGATAGGACGCGACGGCATCTGCAGGGGAATGCGCGACGACTTCTCATGGACCGTGGGACAGCACGGGGAGCAGGAGAGCTTCAAGCGTCGACCGGATGTTCCCGGTCCGACACGCGCCCGCCCGCGGCTCGACGAGTTCGTCTGATCCCTGGTGCCGCTCCGCTTCAATCCCGAAGCAACCACGACGACGGCAACTTATGCCCCGGCAAGAACTGCACGGCACAGTTCACTCGGATTCTCGCGCCATTTTCGCGCCCTCGACCCTCACCGCGAAGGGCCGGCAGACGCGAGACAACCCCCGCTGAGCAGGGGTTTTCCGGGTGGACCTTTGGGGACGGCTTTCAAACCCTCCCGATGCCGTGGAAACCCTTGTAGGACAGGGGTCAGCGGGACCCCAGCGCCCGCCCAGGGGTGGCGGTGATGCGAGAAATCGGGCCTCGGGGGGCCCGTCGGGTGTGGTTCCGGAGCAAGAGGGACGGCTTTCAAACCCTGTGCAGCGACGGCTGACCGAACCGACCGTCGACGACCTCGTGCGGGACTACGTGGCGGGGTCGTCGATCGACTCGCTGGCCGCTCAGTTCGAGGTCCACCGCACGACGGTCATCAGCCACCTCGACCACCGCGGCATCGAGCGACGCAAGTCGGTGCGGAAGATGACCGACCAGGCGGTCCTTCAGGCCGCGAGCCATTACCGCTTGGGGGACTCGATCAAGTCGGTGGCTGACGCCTTCGGTGTGGACGCGAGGACTCTCGCCCGGGAGTTCCGCGCCGCCGGAGTCCCGGTCCGGCCTCGGCGAGGCTGGCCGCGTGCAGTGTGATCGCGGCGCCCGTCGCCGTCGGCGACGCCTCAGTGTCGTGAGCTCGATCCGGTAACGAGGGGCCACGCTTTGAGTTCAGTGTTGGCGGTGCCGTTGTTGCCGAGGTGGTACACGGCAACGCTCTGGGGGTATACGGGGAAAGCGTCGAAGGGTTCGGCTTCGATCGTCTCGAGGTCGTCGAGGGTGGCGAAGCCGACGGTGCAATGCGCGATGTAGTGGTCGCCGCCGATCTGGGCGGGGACGAAGCCTTCGACCCAGTCCCGAGTGCTCTGGCTGATCTGTTCACCGGGTTCGGTCACGAATGCTGCGGAGGTGCCACCCGGTTCGGTGTACGGAGTGACCGCGGCCAGGAGTGTTGCTTGGAAGTCGAGCACCGCGGCGCTGGGTTCGATGACGATGACGGCGAGACCTTGGCCGGGGACACCCCAGTCGGTGTGGCGAATCGCGACTGCCTCGTAGGACAGCGCAGACATGTCGGTGCTGGTGATGGTCGCGTCGACCGAGTCGTAAACCTGGTCGAGGTCCGCGGTGCGGACGTAGCGCTGCAGGGTGGTGATGTGAGGCTGGTGGGTGGCGTCGAGCGCGAAGCCGTCGGGCACGCTCTGGCGCATCCGTGCGTTGATCTGCTTGGCGCGCGCCACCGCGGCCTCGTAGGGATTGATCAGGATGTCGATGGCGGTCAGATCGGTCATGGCGGTCCTCCGTTGCCAAACACCGTGACCCAATCGTCCTTCATGCTGACGACCGTCCAGCCGAGTTCCTTCGCCTTGGCCACCGACGCTTCGGCGCCGGCGGTGTACGCGAACTCTCGGTCGTCGTCGTCGTGGCTGACGAGGAGGCCGAACCGGGCGACTTCGAGCATCTCGATGTCGACGTCGGCGTTGCCGCCAGCGAACGCCGGGAGGCGACCGGTCTGGGCGAAGATGTGTTCGGGCTTTCCCGGCCCGACGTCGAGCCCACCGACGATGTGTTCCGCTCGCACGATCTTGCCACCGGTGTAGGTGTACTCGGCGGCGGTGCCGATCACGTTCTCCTTGTAGATCCCCCACGTCTCCTCGGCGAACACCCGCATGAAGTCACGGCCTCCACCGGAGCACACGAACACTCGGAACTCGTGCACCTTGAGGTAGTCGAGCAGTTCGTGCATCGGTTGATACACCAACTCGATGTACGGCACGCCCAGCTTCGGCTGCTTGACCGTGGTCAGCCAGTCACGGACCTGTGCGTCGAACTCGTCGGGGGTCGTGCCCTTCCAGGTGCGGGCGAACGCATCGAGCAGCGACTGGACGACCGTTGGCTCCTGGACCGCGATGCCGGCGAAGAACGCCGGGTCCTTGGCGCTGATCGCCTTGTACGGCTGCTGGTCGGCCAGCGATGGATCGGCCTCGACCTCGGCCGCCCAGCGCCGGAAGACGAAGTCGAACTGCGGCGGCAAGGGTTGCTCGACCCACAAGGTGCCGTCGTTGTCGAAGGTCGCGATCCGATCTGCGACGGGCACGAAGCCCGGGCCCGCTGTCGTTGCCGCGGCGACGAAGTCGATGATCGCCTTCTTCGCCGGACCGTCGTTCCAACTGGCCAGCACCTCGTCGGTCAACGTTCGCTCCCTCGGTCGGTTTCAGGTCAATCCTTGTCGGGCAGGCCGACCTCAGTCTGCAGCGCCCCCTGTGCGGCTCCCGACCAGACGTACAGCCGAATGCCGCGCCATACCCGTCGAGTACCGCGCAAGGTTTGAAAGAGGAGACGAACGTGCCTGATCGATCGGACACGCGAAAGGCCCTCCGACCTGCGCAGACGCTGTAATTCTGACAACGAGTGGACCTGGCGGGACGGCTTTCAAA
>Ga0209048_10007094_pt1 | contig 10385 bp, 7 predicted proteins | sample FrelakmetCRP12CR_FD_187146 | JGI IMG/M metagenome (GOLD analysis project Ga0209048, IMG submission 187146) | Freshwater lake sediment microbial communities from the University of Notre Dame, USA, for methane emissions studies - CRP12 CR (SPAdes)... | ecosystem: Environmental > Aquatic >... | reverse complement strand
GCTTTGCCAGGTTGCCATGCGTTCAGCAACATGCCATTCGTGTCCCTCGCCCCACGGCTGATCGCCGGGCTCTTCAGCAAAAGCGCGCGTGTAAGCATCAAGCGGTTGCCAGCCTTCTTCTGACGGTAGGTAAGACACAGGGCCTTGTTTGGCAAATACCAGTTCCTTCACACTGCTCTCAATGATGATTGCGTTGGTGGGACATTCTTGCGCGCAGACCTGGCATCCAACGCATTGAGACACCTGCACTGGTGCCAGCATCATCCACGAACGGGTTGCATATGGTCCAGGAATAGGAGTGAGCAACTCCTCCGGCAACCCCAATTCTCCTTCGCCCGATGGACGTGTCATATCCAGACAACGCACGGGGCAAAGATCCATACAAATTCCACAATTGATACACGTTTGATGGTTGACCTGAAAACGATAGGCCATTCTGACCTCCTATCTCAGTAATGATAGCAACTCACCCTTGTGATACTTGAGTAAGTGGGAATGAGTGCTGTTTCCCTTATATAGAATAAGTACACTTGCTACTTGTATTTAAGCATAAAGCCAGGAAATCACAAATCAATCACAACAGGGGCAAAGAATATCACAAGCAGCACACAACGATGTGATATCCATCACAATTTCATCCTGCTCACACGCAAAGCGTTTAGAATTACAATCACGTCGATACCTTCCTGCAAAATGGCACCTGCCGCAGGGGTAATGAAGCCAAATGCGGCAAAGAGCATTGCAATGCCACTCAATCCCATACCCACCCAAATGCCTTGCAAAGCTACATGCATTACCCATCGTCCCAGGAGGACCGCCTTGACTACGCGCAAGATATCCGTCGAGAGCAATACAGTATCGGCGGCAGTCGCGGCAGCAGTCAATCCTTGAGAGCCAAGAGCCATCCCTACCGTGGCTGTTGCCAATGCAGGAGCATCGTTAATTCCATCGCCGACCATGAGTACACGATGTCCCTGAGCCTCTAGTTCCTGTATGGTGCGCAGCTTGTCCTCAGGCAAACAACGAGCAATGACCCGATCAACCTGCGCCAGTTTTCCGATCTGATGAGCCACAACATCGCCATCTCCGGTTAGCAGTATGGTTTCCTTGATACCCGCTGACTTCAAGTCCGAAGAAAGCCGCGCTAACTCCGCGCGAGGAACGTCCTCAAGTACGAGTAGGCCTGCGATTTGTTGATCGACTGCGATAAAACTGCAGATCTGACCTTCATCTATACGATTTTTTCGTTCAATGAGCAATGCGGGCGGGACTGTGATTTCAAGATGTCGCATGAATGTATGGTTGCCGACTGCGACGACTACTACATCGTTCACACTGTGGCATTCCATCTGGCGATCTTCAGGGAAGGTGGGAACATGACCTTGCACACCTTTCCCAAAGGTCTCTTCAAAACCGGTCGCGGGACTGAGAGTCAAATCACGCTCTAATGCTGCTTCGACAACTGCACGCGCCAGGATATGTGTTGAAAGTTGCTCAACGGAGGCGGCAAAGCGCAAGAGCGTATTCTCGTCATAGGCACAAGGGTCAGAAGCATGGGCTGGGGTTAACCCATCCCCTACAGTATTTTGATATTCTGGTTTGGGCAGAATATCTGGCTCGCGAGTTGGCATAAACCTAGCCCCCACAGTATTGTGATTTCCAGGGTCGGACAGAATGATGGCGGTCACTTTGGGTGTTCCAAGGGTAAGGGTGCCGGTCTTGTCAAAGACAGCGATGTCTACTTCACCGAGTTGTTCGATGACGGCTCCACTTTTGGCAATTATTCCGTTACGCGCAGCCAGGTCTATGCCAGACATAATAGCAATCGGCGTCGCCAAAATCAGTGGGCACGGGGTCGCCACAACCAATACTGCCAGCGCGTAGACACTATCTCCAGAAATTGCCCAAGATAAGCCAGCCAGCGCAACTGCAGCTATAGTAAATCCAACGGCATAGCGGTCAGCCAGGCGGTGGATGGGAGCCTTCTGATTCTGGGCTTCCTCTACCAGGTGCACGATCTGAGCATATTTGCTTTCGGCGCTGCGTTTGCTGGCACGCACTTCCAGTACACCATCCAGATTCACACTGCCCGAAAGAACCAGCATGCCGGGAGTTTTGCGTACCGGCATGGGTTCACCGGTAAGGTCTGCTTCACTAATGCTGGATGTGCCAGAGGTGACTATCCCATCTACGGGGATTAACTCACCAGGTTTGACAACAATCACCATATCCACCTCGACAGACTCTGCCGGAATACTGACGAGTTGGTCACCTTGCCAGATATGTGCAGCGCGGGGAGCGCGTTCGGCTAGCGCCGATAACGAAGTGCGCGCTCGTCGCAGAGCAAAAGCTTCGAGCGCTTCACCACCGGAAAGCATGAGCACAATGAAAGCGCCCGCAAGATATTCATGCAAGAGAAGAGAACCAGTGATTGCGAGAATGGCGATGAAATCGACACTAAATTCCTTGTGGATAATATGTTTCAAGGTATCCCATAGTAGCGGGATGCCACCCATCACCACAATCACCAGAAGCGTCCAATTAGCAAATTCGTAAAGCTTAAAAAGCCATAGTACGAGACTCACCAGCAAAAGCACAAATGAAGCGAGTGGTATGGGGTAGCTCCTGAGAGCTTGCAAGATTCGACGAGGCCAGGATGGTTGAGTAACTATTGTTCTCTCTTGCTCCTCAATGCTCTCAGAGACATGATCATTCTGTGTTGTAGATTTATTGACGGGACTTGAATTGATCATTTAGTAGAAGCCTCGTTTCCTTACACCTTTAAGAATTGCGAAATTCGTAATTCCACAACGGGGCAACGCTGGCATCTGGTCCCCGGCTTTTAGACGATACTGACAAGATTGTAATGAGAATCATTGATCACTTTATTCAGTGTAGTATGATAAGATCACAAAGGAGTTACAACACTTTGAGCAGAAGTCACATTTGACTCACGAAAGCATAAAGATTAGTAATTGAAGGAGAAAGATGATGTTGAAACGCATACTGGTACCTCTGGATGGGTCACTTTTAGCTGAAGGCGCACTGGTGGTAGCTGCGCGAATTGCTCATGCTTCTGATGGCACGATCTTGCTACTGCGGGTGATTGGTGTACCAACCACATACACTCCCTATATTTATGGTTCAGATATGGCTCAGAGTCCCCAATTGGCGCAGGACCTGATTGATATGGAACAGGATAATGCAGAAAAGTACCTGGCAGAAATTGGCAGGCTAGATGTACTGGCAGGGATTCAGGTTGAGACGACGATTATCCCAGGTTCGGCTGGTATGTCAATTCTTGATACGGCAAAGGAAGAGAAAGTAGATTTAATCGTGATGAGTAGCCATGGGGAAACGGGTTTTAAGCGATTTGTTTTGGGAAGTGTTGCGCAGTATGTATCAAAACATAGTTCCGTGCCTGTTCTGGTATTACAAAATGATGGTTCGGCCCCTTTTAGTACATCCACTGATACAAGTCATCCCTCTCACTCTATCACTGCATTGGTAGCACTTGATGGTTCAGAACTTGCTGAGGCATCACTCGAACCTGCCGCATATGTGGTCGCAGCACTTGCGGCCCCAGATCAAGGCACATTAGTTCTCAGTACAGTCGCGAATAAGCAAGCTGAGAGTGTCAAACGCGGTTCAGAAGAATTCATGCGCGATGAAGCTACAAAGTATCTGATTGGTATCGGGGAACGCTTACAAGGAAGCGACATTGGGAAACTCAATCTTGTCATAGAGTGGGCGATCGAAGAAAGCAAAGATGTTGCAAACGCACTCATTGAGACTGCTGAACACGGCAAGGCTCTTGAAAGTTCTTACGAGCTCAAAGGTTGTGATTTGATAGCTATCGCAACGCATGGCCGGGGAGGGTTGAAACGATTGATGGCTGGCAGCGTGACAGAGAAAGTGCTTGGCTCAACGAGTTTGCCTATGTTGATCGTGAGACCGAGGGATGAGAAGTAGATGTGGGGAAACCACGAAGAAGGAGGTCCGGATCGGGCAGGTGGCGGGGCTGGAGATGCATGAGGTAATCCTGGTTCCTACATTAGTAGCTTAAGGCAGAATATATTTCGCCGAAGTAGCGGCTTGGAACGGTTGATAATAATTGCGTCTCTACGAATCCGTTTTGATATGAGAGCTTTTCCCATGTTCTGTATGTGAGGGGATAGGGTACCCACATGTTGCCCCGATCTGTACTGTATTCTACAAGAATGAAGCGGCCACCAGGGCATAAGTAGCTACGGATCAATTGTAAGACAGGATCTTTGTGGCGCACGAAGTGGAGAGAGTTGGCCATGATGATGCCGTCAAGCTTTGGTAAGTCGAGGCGCGTGGTAAAGTCAGCGGTTATGTACTCTACATTTACGGTGGGAAAGTTGGCACTCATGACCTTTTCTTGTTCTTTCAGCGCCCGCCCGTCTTTGTCGATTGTGTAAATTTGGCCTGTCGGTCCAATCAGGTCGGCGAGCGCCAGGGTGAAGGCGCCTGCGCCTGATCCGAGGTCGGCCCATGTGCCGCCTTTTTCTGGCATACCTTTTTGAAGTAGGTTGACATGATCACTGTGGTTCATATCTAGTATTATATAACTATATTCGTGTTCTTGATATGTGTTGTTTTGCAGATCATATTTTTGTCTTGAAAACAAACGTTATGGAAAATGTGTATTATAGTGAGGGTGGGTATTAAGGCCTGCCAAACACATCGCTTCCAGGATGTGTAATTATGCCCCCAAAAGAGTGCTACCTCATCCTGGGCGGAGGGAATAAAGTCATGGTTACCTTTCAGTGATGATTCAGGAAGTTTGTCGCAGTTGTCGCGATTGTCGCGGTTGTTGCACTTGTGACGATTGTCGCGGTTGTTATGATTAATTTAGTCAGTACCCAAAACAATAATATTGCGATAGTTTCTTCATTGCGTTACACTTGTGGGGCAAATGCAGCCAGGTTTCTAAGCTAAGATCGAGAAATTTACGTATATAGTGAGCCAATGGAAAGGGTTGAGATAACTGAGCCAATCTGTTTATGGAGGAAATTATATTTTGATAGCGAGTTTTCGACGAAGGAGATGCTGGACAAAAGTCCATTTTCGAATGTATTCCTGAACGGGATGCCTATACCAATTAGTTCACTTCCACCGGAGTTGCAGGAAGTGGCGAGGGCGAACCCGAAAAAGGCTTTGACGCTCTGGACTATCGATCAAGGTGAGTAGGATTTTATGGGAATACCCCATTCCCCGGCAAAGGACTCTATCCTCTGCACTCCTGGTAGATTTCCCAGTAGGCTCCTAACTCCTTTTGTGGCGCAAATTCACTGAGCACTCGTTGTTGTGCTTGATTTCCAAACTCTTGTCTATTGGTGTTTTCCAACATTTTGATCATGGCTTCATGTAGTTCAGCAGCTGACCCGGGGTACACGAGCAGGCCATGTTTTCCATCCTCAATCAATTCGGGAACGGCACCCGCGCGGGTGGCAACGATGGGTACGCCAGCGAGCATTGCTTCGAGAACAGTGTTGGGACAACCATCGTGTAGAGAAGTAAATGCAAATATATCCATAGCGCGCATGTAGCGTAAGGCATCATGCCCTGGTATGCGACCTGTCATGGTAACTCGATCATTGAGATTATATTTCGTTATAAGGGTTTCGAAGCTGCTTTGTTCGTCTGGAATGACGAAACCAACCAGTAGCAAATGGGCATTGGGATATTGTTGCAGGAGCATGTTGAATGCACAGAGCAGAACCTCCAGTCCTTTCTTATTTTTGAATACCGCGAGAGAACCAATGATAGGATGCGGTAAGAATAATTCATGGGTTCCCTCTAAGTAATCTTCTGGTCGGATGCTATTCAGAATCATTCTTCCTTTATTCGCAGAGGCACTCAGGATGCGTGCCCTTTGCAAACCCTCATGGCTGACGGCGGTGAATTGAGTAGCGTTTTCTAATGCCCATTTGAGGTATTGAAAGCGTTCGCTATGGAAGACATCGCGAATAATATCGTTGCCTCGAATACTTACAATGGAGGGAATATTCAGTTCTTGTGCTGCATAGACAGTGGGAAAACCTGTAATGCTAGCGTAGAAGGCTTGCATTACATCGTATCGACGTTCCCTGGCCAATTCTAGAAGCGCATAATGTACGTCAACCCAATGTTGTGCTGCGCTTGATCCACCTGTCCAGGATGCGATTTTGTATATGGTGACATTGTCTAAGCGTTGATCCAGCCTGGTGATACCATTTCTTCCAGGCGGATTAAATTCAACATGTCGATTTGAATTCAGCATGAGTATATCAACCTGGGCGTCATAGTTCGTGGAGAGACCACGAGCAATGCGTGTGATTGAAGTGCCAACTCCACCAGCATCGAAGATGTCGTCACAGGTGGTAAGAGCAATGCGAAGAGGGGGGAGGATATTCATTTGATCTCCAGAAGAATTTCGTATTTTCATACATGGTAGCACCTGGAGCCAAAATTCGCTAATATCGCGCTGATTCCGCGCGTTACGTCCTCCATGCTTACCTTCCTATATCACACCTTGCTTTAGAGCAATGTCATATCTGCTCCATTTACGAAAAACTGGTAACTGCTTCACCAGGCTCACCCTGTCATATGCCCAGAAGATTGACAGCCTAGATGTTACGCAGATTAGATCCCTTTGAATATGAGCATCTTTCCCGGCTGCAGCCACGAGAGATGCATCACTGCGCCCTGTCACGTGTGGAGGATCTCTTGTTTCCCCTCTCAATGCTGGAAAGGCTGGGCTTGAGCCTTCTCTTACAAATCGAACGAATAGGAATAGACCCAGTCAAGCGCCGCCGGGTTGGCGAAGAGTTTGAGGAAAATCGGTGCGAGCAGGTCCCGTAACCACACCTGGATCGGATGGGTCATGATCTTCGCCTGACCAGTACTGCGCCCATACTTGACCATGCGCTCGACGCGCGCTCGACGCAGACTCTCATAGGTCTCAAAAGCCTGTGAGAGATCGGAGGTGTCTTGCAGGCACTTTGCCAGAACGATGGCATCCTCCATGGCCAGCGATGCGCCCTGTCCAGCATTGGGTGAGACCGCATGGATTGCATCGCCCACCTGAACGACAGACCCCTGATGCCAGATAGGCTGCGTAGCAATATCGTAGATGGGATAGGCGATGATCGTGCTCTCAGTGGCCCGAATCATCTCTGAGATAAAAGGCAGATCCTCCTGGAAGAGATCGAGCATGCGCTCCTGCCACTCCTCGCTCACGATCATGTCTAAATCTCCCTTCGCAGGCGCTGCTTTTTGCGGGAAATTGACAAACCAGTAGAGCTCGCGGGATGAACTAATGTGATAGCCGAAGAAAGCTCGCTTGCCGAAGACGAAGTGCATCGTGTCAGGCGTGGGAGAAAAGCTGGAGTGGTGGGTGAAGCCACCTGTACTGATTAGGCCCGTGTATTGTGGAGTGGGAGCCTCGGGATTGATGAGGGAGCGGGTGCGGGAGTACACGCCATCACAGCCCACCAGAAAAGAGCCCTCGGCTGTCGTGCCATCAACGAAAGTGGCTAGTACTCCTTGCTTGCTTGTCGAGAGACATTGCAGCTTCTTACCAAAGGCGATCTTAATCCCCTGGCGCCCAACTTCCTCACGCAGGGTCTGGTGCAAGCGGGATCGCAGGATATTGATGCTAGCGGCTCCCACTTCCTCCCTGGCCCCATTGCGGACCTCGCCAAGACGCTTGCCTTTCCCACTCCAGATCACCATGCGAGGAATTGGGGATCCCTGGCTTGACACCTGGTCGTCGAGTCCGAGCGTCTTGAGCACACCGAGTCCATTACAAGCCATATTGAGGAAACTGCCTCCATAATTGGTCGACTCGGCCCTCGCTTCATAGATCTCGGCATCGATGCCTGCCCGTTGTAGGAACAATGCGACGACGGGTCCAGCGATCCCGCAGCCAATAATAAGCGCTTTCATTCTGGATCTGTTCATAACGATTCCTTTCTGAATGTCTCGTAATCGAGTATCACTCCTTTTCACCGCCATCCTCAAAAGACAGGTAAGCGAGGTCTGGGCGAGTGACCTTCCATCTAAGAATGTCGTTTGAGGTTTCTGTCAGGGTTCCGTCTTTGATCTCTTCGATGAGCTTCAGTATCCACCCTCGCTCGCCTTCAAGTTGAGCCAGTCGATACTCATCCTCGATCAAGAAGATTCGGTCAACCCCCTGTTGATTAACTGTCTCCAGATCGGAGTACTGCTCCTGAATCTTTTCAGAGAGAGCATGCATGCGATCTTCGAGGAGAGCAACTGATTCGATCGGTGAGAGATGAGCCATGAGCGCCAGACCAGCCACGAACTGGGTGTATTCGATGGCTGGTGTGCCGATCAAGAAACGTAGCCAGTCAAAGAATTCAGCGCGTCCTGCTTCGGTGGTTGCGTAGATGGTACGTTCGGGATGGCGTCCTTGCCGCTGAGTTTCCATGGGCACGATCAGCGCGAGCCGATTCAGTGTTTCAATGACAGCATAAAGGGCACCAAAGTTGAGCTTCACCGTAGAGGCAAGATCGCGCTCGCGCATAAGCGCCGCCATTTCATAAGGATGCATAGGACGCTCGGTGAGTAGAGACAAGACGGCCAGTGCCAGTAAGTTGGATCGTTTGCGTGGTGCCATCAGACTTTCTCCTGATAAAATTGATATTCTTTCTAGTATATCCTGAACAGAGTATACTAGAAAGAATATCAATTTGTCAAAGGAAGAACGAAAGAGATAAGTGTGACATGCTGAGATAGTTGGAGCAGTGATAACCTGCAATTGTGATAGAATCGTGTGAATAAACTCACCGGCATGTGACCTGCACGTGACTTCCAATAACTGTACTCCATATTGGAGGATTGCACACACCGGTAATATTCCTCTTTAATGTGACGATGTAAAAAGTGTATTAGACGGTGTCTTTCTCGTGTAAGTTTAAAGCCTTTCTTTTTAAGGAGACTTCTCATGAATAAAAGAACATTAACTGTATTTACTGGAGTAATACTACTCCTAGTCCTGGTAGCCGCAGCAGCAGGTATCTTCTACCAGACGACAGGAGCATATATTAACTTTGTGACTGTGCGTGGAGAGCACGCTACTTTTCAAGGCTACGGCCTTTACTACTACGATCCCGCTTCCGTGGCACGCGAGGGGATAATCTGGGATGTGATTGACCTCTGTCTTGCCTTACCTCTCTTCATCGTTGCAATGGTGTTTAGCTGGCGAGGCTCTCTGCGCGGACAGTTACTACTCGGAGGCATGCTGTTCTACTTCTTCTATAAATACATGATGTACGCGGTAATGCTCTCCTTCAATCCCCTGTTCCTGGTGTATGTAGCCATTTTTGCATTAAGTGCTGTTGCTTTCTTTTTAAATCTCGGAGGCATCAAGGTATCTAGTTTACCAGCACACATTTCGATGAACTTTCCGAGGTGGCTGTTTATCGCCTTTACGCTCATCATGAGTGCTGCACTGATAGTGCTGTGGTTGGGACGTATCATTCCGTATACACTCGCAGGTCGCTTTCCCGATGAATTGGCGGGACTGACGACACTGGTGACACAGGCATTCGATCTGGGCATTGTGGTTCCCCTTCTGCTCTCGACAGCAATCTTGCTCTGGCGGCGTTCGATTTGGGGATACTTCCTGGGCGGTGTCAGCCTTACATTCGGGTTCGTGATGTGCATAACCCTCCCCGCGTGGATTGTTGTTCCATTGATTCAGGTTGGTCAGATGAATCTCGTCGAAGCCGTTCCATTCCTATTACTTTGCCTGATCGGGTTGTTTGTGGCCGGGCGGTTCTTCTGGAGCGTACAGGAGAAGGAAATAGTACACTCCCGTGGCGAAATGGTACCTGTATCATAGCGTTTACAGAAAACTTTTTAGAAAGCCCCGTCCATTCATGGCGGGGATGAATAAAAATGTACAGGGACATCCTCGACTTCCACTTTTCATGCCCTGTGTGAGAAGAGTTCTATAGCACCTTGACAACCAAATCGCGTTTCGGTGGGTTCGCTGGCGCAGGGCCAGCGGTAAAAACACGACCGTGTTAGCCAAGAAACGGTGAAAGAGCCAGCGTAAAATCTCGTAAGAGAGCGCATTCTCGCCTAACGGCTTGATGGTGTCTTTCAATGGGTGAAACCTCGTTTCTCCTGTACCGTGGGGCACACGGGAACAGGTACTAGGCAACTAGTGCGAACGCTTGGGGAGAGATGACCGCTACTACTATACCTGTGAGGGTACAGCGGCAAGTCGCCTCGCTGAACCAAGAACCCCCTGGATTTATTCAGGGGAGTGTCAGAACGACTCTGCCTTGTGTGCACTTTTCAGTGGAAAATTTCTGCATTAGCCCTGTGTTGATCACATTGTGGGT
>Ga0209048_10007093_pt1 | contig 10385 bp, 9 predicted proteins | sample FrelakmetCRP12CR_FD_187146 | JGI IMG/M metagenome (GOLD analysis project Ga0209048, IMG submission 187146) | Freshwater lake sediment microbial communities from the University of Notre Dame, USA, for methane emissions studies - CRP12 CR (SPAdes)... | ecosystem: Environmental > Aquatic >... | reverse complement strand
GTCAGCCGGGTGCACAAGGAGGGTATCGCTCAATACATCGTCTGAAATCAAACCTCCAGAGGGGGGCCATCTGAAAAACCGGCGGACCCCCTCTTCCCAAGGAAATGATCAATCGCCCGGGCCTTTTGGAAAGAATAACAATATTCCTACCGATTGATAGAGATTGTAATTTTGAAAATATCGAGATATAAGACAGCAATAAAGCCTTTAGCGAGGGAAGGAAATCCATGAGCATTCAAAAACGATTACAAAGCGGAGAATTTGTCGTTCTCGCTGAAATGAACACCCCGAAAGGGGTGGACATTTCCCGGTTTATGACTGACGCTCGACGCCTCAAGGGACGCGTCGATGGAATTGTCGTTCCGGACATGGATAACGGCGTCATGCGAATGAGCGCCCTGGCCGGCGGTGCTTTGGTTCAACAGCAGGGGATCGAATCCGTCATCACCGTCTATGGACGGGATCGCAACCGAATGGCCCTGCAGGGCGACTTGCTGGCCGCCCAGGTGCTGGGTATCCAGACCCTGATCGTGGTTCAGGGTGAAGCAATGGCCAACAGCGACCACCGGAACGCGTTGCCGGTCGACGATCTGGATGAACTGGGATTGCTGGCCGCGATCCAGACCCTTAAGAGTGGAAAAGATTTGGCGGGATTTGATCTGGAGGGACGGCCGGAATTCCAGGTGGGCTGCCGTATAGCCCCTTTTGCTGACGATGCCGGACTGAACCGCGAACTGGATCGGGCCAGGGAAAAGATAGCCGCCGGCGCCGGCTTTGTGATTACCCCGCCGGTATATGACCTCAACCGCTTTGAGGATTTCATGCGGAAAGCCGCCGCGCTCCAGACGCCTATCATTCCCTCGGTATTTCTGATCAAATCGGTCGCTGTCGCCCGGTATATCATCGCCCATGAACCCGGTGCGTCCATTTCCGAAGTTCTGATCAAACGGATCCGCAAGTCTTCCGATCGTGAATTGGAGGGCCTAAAAATAGCCGGAGAGACCATTGCGCAGCTCCGAAAAATGGCCCAGGGTGTTTTGATCCAGACCTTGGGCTGGGAGCACCGCTTGTCAGCCATCCTGGATGTGGCCGGCATCTGACGCGAAACCTTCAATAAGGAAATGAAAAAGAAAGATATGGAAACAGTAGATCGATACCAATCCGGCGACAGGGTTCTGGTGATCGGAGGCGGAATGGGGGGTATTCGAACCGCGCTGGACCTGGCTGAAGCTCAAAAAAACGTCGTGCTGATCGAAAAGGCCAATGCCATCGGCGGATTAATGACCCTCCTGGACCGAACCTTTCCGACCAACAACTGCGACCTCTGCACCATCTCCTCCACCCTTTCGGAGACCAACCGCAACCAGTACATTCAATTGATGCCCTTGACCCGGATCGTCCAACTGAGCGGTGAGGCCGGGGCCTTTACCGCGGTGCTGTCAACCGCGCCCCGTCATATTGATTTAGGCCGATGCACGGCCTGCGGGGAGTGCCGGCGGCAGTTTCCGGAGTGTGTGGATTTCAATCCGGGTCTGGATCATCGGGCGCCGACTTGTATGCGTTATCCCCAAGTCACCCCCCAGGCCTTTTCTATCGACTGGAGCCGATGTACGGACCCCCAAGCCCTGGTGGCCTGCTGCCCGGCCGGCGCCATTGTGGCCGAAGACCAGGAGCGTCAGGTCGAGCTGCCGGTGGGTGCTGTGGTCCTGGCCCCGGGCGCCGCTATTTTTGATCCGTCCGGTCTGGACTGCTTCAGCTATGGTCAAGATCCCGATGTGCTTACCAGTCTGGAATACGAGCGCCTTTTATCCGCTTCCGGACCCACCCAGGGAAACCTGGTCCGTCCCTCCGACGGCCGCTTTCCGACCAAAATTGCCTGGATTCAGTGCGTGGGTTCCCGGGGACTGCAACACGGCGCAGCGTCTTATTGTTCCAGCGTCTGCTGCATGTTCGCGCTCAAGGAGGCCATGGTCACCAAGGAACGCTTCCAGAACAGCATCGAAACCACAATGTTTTATATGGATATGCGGACCTTCGGCAAAGACTATGAACGGTACTATGAACGCAGCCGAAAGGAATACGGCGTCCGGTTTATCCGCAGCCGGCCGCATACGGTGTTCCGGCATCCGAGGCAGGATCAGTTGACCGTCATTTTCGCCACCGACGAAGGAGGCGCCCCCAAGGAAGAAAATTTTGATCTGGTGGTCCTTTCTACCGGCTTCCGGATCACCGAAGATCTCCGGCAGATGGCGGACCTTCTGGGCGTTAAAGTGAATGCCCACGGATTTGCCCAGACCGACGGTTTCAATCCGGTAGCGACTTCCCGACCCGGAATTTTTGTCTGCGGCATGTTTGAAAGCCCCAAGGATATCCCGGATACCATGATCCAGGCCAGCGCAGCCGCCTGCAGGGCCTCGGCGTATGTAAACCCGCAAACCGCCTTTTCCGAAACCGACCAGGAGGTTAGGCCGGAACGGGATGTGGCCGCCGAGGAACCCCGAATAGGGGTGTTTATCTGCGACTGCGGCGAGAATATCGGCGGCCTGATCAACGTACCGGAACTGGCGGCCTTGGCGACGACGCTGGACGGCGTGATCCTGGCCGAAGGGGTAGGTCACGGCTGCAGCCGCGAATCCCTGAATCATATCGAAGAGGCGATAGTCAGCCAAAAGCTTAATCGCGTGGTGATCGGCGGATGTTCCCCCCGAACCCATGAGACCCGTTTTCAGGATGTCCTCCGTCGCGCCGGACTGAACAAATACCTGGTCGAAATCGCCAACCTCCGGGAGCAGGATACCTGGGTCCATGGGGATCGGTCGGTAGAAGCCGGGGCCAAGGCGCAACAGTTGATCCGGGCGGCCGTCCAGGCGGTGCAAAAGGCCCGGCCCCTTCAGGACAACCAAATACCGATTAACCGGGAGGTGCTGGTCGTGGGCGGCGGCGTAGCCGGAATGACCGCTTCGCTTCGACTGGCCGAACAAGGATTCAAAGTCTTTCTGGCGGAACGGCATTCCCTTCTGGGGGGGGTGGCCAACCTGGTCCACCGAACCCTGGAAGGCGAAGATGTCCAGACCTTTGTCAAGGACCTGACCCAGCGGACCATGGCCCACCCCCGCATCCAAGTCATCACCAATGCCCTGCTCGTGGATCACAGCGGTATGCCGGGTTTGTATAAAACCGGCCTGCAGGTCGGGCCGCAGATGTTTTACCGGCAAATCAGCCACGGGGTCACGATTTTGGCCACCGGCGCGCTGCCTAATCGTCCGGAAGGTTATCTACTCGGCCGTCACGCGGCCGTCATGACCCAGTTGGATGCGGACGCCCAACTCGAAGATAGGCCCGAACAAACCGACCACTGGAACACCGTGGTCATGATCCAGTGCGTAGGCTCGAGGCAGCCGGACAACCCCAACTGTTCACGGGTCTGCTGCCAGGCCGCCATTAAAAACGCGCTGCGGATATTGGACAGAAACCCCGAGGCTCTCATTTTCATTCTTTATCGAGATATGCGGACCTATGGCTTCCAGGAAGACTATTATCAGCGCGCCCGGGAGAAAGGGGTCGTCTTTGTCCGCTATGAACCGGAAAATCCACCGGAGGTCCAGGCCGCCGGCCACCAAGTGGAAATTTCCTTCACCGATCCCATTCTGGGCCGGGCCCTGACCGTGGCGGCGGACGCCCTGCTCTTGAGCACCGGAATGGTCAGCGATGAGGAAGCCACCGAAGACCTGGAAGCGATTTTCAAAGTTCCCCGAACCTTGGATGCTTATTTTTTGGAGGACCACATCAAGCTGCGTCCCGTGGATCTTTCCAAACCAGGGTTTTTCCTGGCCGGAACCGCCCATTCGCCCCGGTTAATCCGGGAGACGATTGCCCAGGCCGAGGCCGCGGCGGCCAGGGCCCAGACCCTCCTCAGTCGCGAGACCATCAACCTGGGCGCAGCCATTGCCCGGGTCGATTCCAAAAAATGCGCGGCCTGCCTGATTTGCGTCCGGGCCTGTCCTTTTGACGTCCCCTATATCAACGCGGACGGCTACTCGGAAATCGACCCGTCCCAGTGTCACGGCTGCGGCGTCTGTGCCTCCGAGTGCCCGGCCAAGGCCATACAACTGCTGCAGTTTGAGGACGACCAGATTCTTGCCAAGCTCAATGGATTGCTGGAAAGGAGAGTGGCCTAACCTAATGGAAGCCTTCGAACCGGTCATCATCGCTTTTTGTTGTCACTACTGCGCCTATACCGCCGCGGACATGGCGGGCAGCCAGCGGCTCTGTTATCCGCCCAACGTCAAGATCATCCGTGTTCCCTGCTCCGGGAAAGTCGATACGCTTCACCTGCTGAAAGCTTTTGAAAACGGCGCTGACGGCGTCTATGTAGCGGGTTGTCTGGAAGGAGACTGTCATTTTAAAAGCGGCAACGTCCGGGCTGCCAAACGGGTGGCGCAGGTGCGCCAGCTGTTGGACGAAATCGGCATTGGCGGCGAAAGAGTGGAAATGGTCAATCTATCGGCCGGCATGGGAGAACGATTTGCCGAGATGGCCCGGCAGATCACCGAAAAAATTCGGAAGCTGGGGCCTAACCCCATCCGAAACATAACCCGGCTGGCCAGTTAACTTTAATCCCTAGTCAGCTACCGAAGGAGAAAACATTGCAATGATTACCGCGGAACGAAAACCCCTGGAAGAAATCATTGATTCTATCCGACCGTTTCAGAGAATTCTGCTGGTGGGATGCAATGAGTGTGTGACGGTTTGTGCCGCCGGGGGCCGAAAGGAAGTCGGCATCCTGTCCTCCTTACTGCAGATGTCCTTTCTTAAACAGGGAAAAAATTTGCAGATTCGGGAACATACCCTGGAACGCCAATGCGATCCGGAATACGTGGAAGAACTGACGTCCCTGGTGGATGGCGTCGAGGCGATCCTGTCCATGGCCTGCGGGTGCGGCGTGCAGGAGCTGAGCCGCCGGTTTAAAAATAAACCCGTGTTCCCCGCGGTCAATACCACCTTCATGGGAGCCTCGGAACGGCAGGGGGTGTGGGCCGAACGATGCCGGGGCTGCGGCGACTGCCTGCTGGGCATCACCGGCGGAATTTGCCCCATTGCCCGTTGCTCCAAACAATTGATGAACGGCCCCTGCGGCGGTTCCACCTCCGGCAAATGCGAAATCAGCCCGGAGGTAGACTGCGCCTGGCAGTTGATCTGGGATCGGCTCAAATTGTTGGGATTGGAAAACCGGTATGAAGAAATCATCCCGGCCAAGGACTGGAGACCTGGCGGAGCCGCCGGCCCCCGAAAAATTATCAGAGAGGATTTGGCAGAATGAAAACCGACAGCGTGCTCGAAAAAGTGTTGAACGCCGGCGAGCTGGCCGTAACCTCGGAATGCGGCCCGCCGAGAGGTTCCGTGCCCGAAAAAATACGCCAGAAGGCGGAAATGTTGAAAGGCTATATCGACGCCGTCAATGTCACCGACAACCAGACCGCCATGGTCCGCATGTCCAGCTTTGCCGCCGGGGTTTTTCTGCGGCAGCTCGGCCTGCATCCGATCCTGCAAATGGTCACCCGGGACCGCAATCGATTGGCCATGCAGGCCGACATCCTCGGGGCCTATGCCCACGGCATCAATACCATGCTTTGCCTTTCAGGAGACCACCCCTATTTTGGAGACCATCCCATGGCGGCGCCCGTCCATGACCTCGACTCCATCCAGTTTGTGCAGCTGGTCAAAAAAATGCGGGAGGAAGGCCGGTTCCAGGGAGGGGGCGAGATTGAAAATCCGCCCAAGATGTTTATCGGGGCCGCGGCCAATCCCTTTGCCGACCCCTTTGAACTCCGGGTGGCCCGATTGGCTAAAAAGGTGGCCGCCGGTGCCGATTTTATTCAAACCCAGTGCATCTACAATGTGGACAAATTCGAAAAATGGATGGAAGGGGTCTGCCAACGCGGGTTACATCAAAAATGTTATATCCTGGCCGGGGTCACTCCCCTGAAATCGGTCGGTATGGCCCGTTATATGAAAAACAAGGTGCCGGGTATGGATGTTCCCCAAGAGCTGGTGGATCGGATGGCCGGCGTACCCAAGGATAAACAGGCCGAAGAAGGCATCCAAATCTGCGTGGAAACCATTGAACGCCTCAAGATGGTCAAGGGGGTCGCCGGTTTTCATATCATGGCCATCGAATGGGAACAGAAAGTACCCGAGATTGTGGAGCGGGCTGGACTTTATCCCCGTCCGAAAGTGGAATAATAGCTTACATAAAGAAGGAGAGCTGACCGATGAACAACCAAAAACTAATCCTGGTAGTGGACGATGATCCGGATCTGGTCGAAGCGGTTTCCATAAAATTGGAAAGTGAAAATTTTCGGGTAATCAAAGCCTATGACGGCGTGGAAGCCATGGATCAGATCACCAAAGAACGACCGGATCTGGTCATTCTCGACGTGATGATGCCGCGCAAAAACGGCTACCAACTGTGCGAGGAGTTAAAAAAATCCGACCAATACAAAAACATCGTAGTCCTCCTGCTCACCGCGGTAGGCGATGCCGTTCCGTCGACTAATTACACCCATTGGGATGGCAAGAATACATTGGCGGACGACTACATCCCGAAACCGATCGTTCTGGAAAAATTGATGGGGATTGTTAAGGATTATTTGGAATAGCCGGGGGCCGAAGGATAAAGGTCGTAACCAGTGCATCATGGATACCCCTATCCAGAAATTTTCCGTCGGCGGTCTCAAGCTCAGCACGGAGCTTATCCAGATTCAGTTGTTTTCCAACGCCCCTGTACCCCTCAACGAGATATTTCGCCGACTGACAGATAGGCAGATTAATCTGACGGGGGTATCCCTGGAGGCGATCGACGGTCAACTGACCGGCATCTGCTGCCTGGCCTCTGAGGATCGGGGACGGGCTGAACACGTACTTCAACCGTTTGAGGGGTCGTTTGAGCTGCGATCGCCGGTCGGCACACTGACCATTTTCCCCCATCTGTCGCGACTGGAGCTTATCGGGCAGATCTTGTCGGCCCTGGGCCGTATAGGACTTCCGGTTTATGGCCTGGCCTCTTCGCATTCATCCCTGACCATCACCACCGACTACCACCGACTGGACGAGGCGGTTTCCGCCATTTGCCGCCTGGTGACGCTGCCGGACAACCACGCGCCGTTTCGGCCGGAATTCCGCGTAAAGCAACTCTAATGGAAACCATCGCGTTTTACCGGGAATCGGTCATCAAAACCTACGGTCTGGCCGAGCGTACCGATCTTTGCCTGGTCACCATTGCGCTGCCATCCGACCGCATGGGGGATTGGGGGACCGTTCTGGCGGACTTGACAGCCCGCTTAGACGTCTCCTTGCTCTTGCTTCTGGCTCGACCCCTCCCGGCCAATGGGCTGCGCTTGCTTCTGCTTCTGGACAAATCCCCATCCGGACGCGAGCGGATGGAAGCGGAGCAGGTCTTTTTGGATGAATTCCAGGCCCCGTGGCGGGTGGATCAAGCGGTCGAACTGGTTTATTTCCAGGGGCCTCATTATGGCGACCGATACGGGATTGCCAGCGCGGCCCTAAACGCTCTGGATGTCCAGAACGTGCCGGTTCTGGCTATGGCCTGCACTGGCGCCTCGGTTTATCTGATTACCCCCGAGGGAAAAGCGCGCCTGGCCCGAGAGGCGCTGGGCAAGGCTTTTATGACTCCCGAAACCGAAAAACAAGAAACGGGAATATGAATTCAACACCCCCGCAGGGAATGGACTGGCGCTTGCGGGTCTTTGACTCGCTATCCTTCCCCACCCTGGTTCTGAAACCCGACCGCACCATCGTGGCGGCCAATCTGAAACTTTTGGACACCTTTGGTCTCACTCGAGAGGATATCATCGGGAAGAGCTGTCGGGATTTTTTTCAAACCCTGGTTGGCGACCCCGATCTCCCTTGCATCCATAGTGTTTGTCCTCTCGATAAAACCCTTAGGGATGGCGTAGGGCATTCCATTTTGCGGCAGATCCAACACCGGGACGGCAGCAACCATTGGGAGGATCGTGTCTTTTCTCCCATCCTGGACAAAAACGGACAGGTCATTTATGTAATTGAATCCATCAGGGATGTCACCAGAACCAAGACCCTGGAAAAAAGTCTGCATGGCGTTCGAGAGTTTCTCAATCGGGTCCTCCAAAGCTCCCCCAGCGCCATTGTCGCCGCCGACCGGGAGGGCCGTATCCTGCTGATGAACCAGGCGGCCGAGGAACTGTTCGGCTACACCTTCGAACAGGCCGAGCAAATCGACGTGAGCCAATTGTATCCCCCCGGCGTAGCCCGGGAAATCATGAAAAAACTGCGGGAGGACAGCTATGGGGGACGGGGGAAACTACCGGTAACCCCTTTCAATATCCTTACGGCTCAAAACATCCAAATTCCGGTACAGATGACCGCCGCCATTATTTATGAGGAGGGCCGCGAAGCCGGCACCATGGGGGTCTACAATGATTTACGGGAACGCCAGGCGGAAAGGGAAAAATTGCGTGAGGCCCAGTCCCAGTTGGTTCAAGCCGAAAAAATGGCCTCTCTTGGGCAGTTAGCCGCCGGCGTGGCCCATGAAATCAACAACCCCCTGACTGGGATTCTCATGTACGGCAACCTGATGAAGGAAAAACTGGAGGGAGATCACCCGCTCCGTTCCAGCCTGACCTGTATCCTGGAAGACGCGGAGCGTTGCCGGGATATTGTGAAAAATCTTTTGGCCTACAGTCGCCAATCCGGTGCTTCGCGGGAACGTTTTTCGCTGAATACTCTGGTGGAAGAGAGCTTCCCCCTGATTCGAGATCAAAAACTGTTTATCAACGTGACGATCCGCAAGGAACTGTCCAGCGACTGGCTACCGGTGAAAGCGGACCGGAAAAAATTGAGCCAGGTGGTCATTAACCTGGTGTTGAACGCCCTGGATGTGATGGAAGAAAAGGGAATACTGACCCTGCGAACCTATCGAGAGGATAATCAAAAAAAGGCCTGCCTGGAGATATCCGATACCGGAGGCGGGATTACTGAGGAGAATCTGTCCCGGATATTTGATCCGTTTTTTACGACCAAGGAACTGGGTAAGGGGACCGGTCTGGGGTTGAGCACCGCCTATGGCATTGTTAAAGAAAATAACGGCGATATTTCCGTCAAAGAAACCGGATCGACGGGAACCACCTTCCTGGTGGAGCTTCCGCTGGATCTCGTTCCCCCGGACGCTATTCCGGAGTCGATCGGCTAGGCCCTGGTGCGACCCATGAAAACAGATGAGGAGTGGCATGACCACAGAAGCAACGGTTGAAGTCCATCCTACGCCCAAGATTCTGGTGGTGGACGATGAAGTACGTATTCGGGAGGCCTGCAAACTGGTTTTGGAAGAATGCGGTTACGAGGTCAGTTTGGCCTCGAGCGGGATTCAGGCCCTGGAAAGCATCCCGGCCGAGCATTACGACATCATGCTGCTGGACCTTATGATGCCGGAAATCTCGGGCTTTGATGTGCTGGCCAAAGTGAAGGCTTTGGACCCGGACACCGTGGTTATTATGATCACCGGCTACGCCACGCTGGAGCATTCGGTGGACGCCATGAAAAAGGGGGCCTTCGATTTTATCCCCAAACCGTTCACCCCGGAACATCTCCGCATAACCGTCGCCAAGGCCATCGAGTACAACCGGGCACTGTGGGACATCGCGGAAACCCGCTCACGATTACGAACCATGGTCAACCACATTGCCGATGGGGTGATGTGCACCAACCAGCAGAATGAGGTCGCGCTGGCCAACCCCGCTTTCTTAAGAATGATAGGATTCAAAGCCCAATGGATGATTGGTCGGCCCCTGGAGCAATTTATCGACATCCCCCGGATGCGGGACCTGATCTCCCAAGCGTTGCATATGCCCGAATCCGAATGCTTGGAATTGACCGAAGAAATTACCTTAACCGGCCGGAACCGGCCGGAGGAGATGATCTTGAACATCCGCTGCGCACCCTTCCGGGACCGCAACGGCAGAAATCTGGGGGTAATTACCGTGTTGCACGACATTACCGCGCTGAAGCAAATGGACCGAATGAAATCGCAATTTGTTTCCACCGTGAGTCATGAGATCCAAAGTCCGATGAACTCGGTCATGATGCAGCTTCAGGTGATCCTGGACGGGCTGGCCGGAGAAGTGACGGAAAAACAGCGCAGCATTCTGACCCGGGCTTCACAAAAAATCAACAACCTGGCCCGGATGGCCTCTGAACTGCTTGACCTGGCGCGGATCGAATCCGGCCTGATCTCTTTGGAACGGGAGCCGGTGGACATGTTGGCCATCATTCGGGATCAGGTCGCCTTTCAGCTTCCCCGGGCCGAATCCGAATCGATCCGGCTGGAGATC
>Ga0209048_10007092_pt1 | contig 10386 bp, 4 predicted proteins | sample FrelakmetCRP12CR_FD_187146 | JGI IMG/M metagenome (GOLD analysis project Ga0209048, IMG submission 187146) | Freshwater lake sediment microbial communities from the University of Notre Dame, USA, for methane emissions studies - CRP12 CR (SPAdes)... | ecosystem: Environmental > Aquatic >... | reverse complement strand
GTGATCACGTGACAGATTCTGCCGTCGGGCCAGTTGCGCAACTTATCGGAATGCAGCGTGGGCGGATTCGGGAACTGACCTTGCAGGCGGCTGTCCCCGCGGCCGAAATTGCCGTGACAGGGGCTGCAAAACGTCAGATATTTCGATTTTCCACGACTGATAACATCCTTCGTCGGAGACAGCGGGTTGACCAGATTGCCGCCGGCGTCTTCCGGCTTTCCCTTGAATGGATATGGGAGATACCCGCGGGCAACAGATCCTTCAACCGGCGGGCGCATCCCGGTTCCGTCCTTGAAAAAACTGCTCGGCTTCTGAGGTTTAAGCTTAGCCTGCTCGCTCATCCAGTTGAACGGTTCCATATACATCAGCTTGTTGAACACGAAATAAGTTCCACCCGAGACAAAAAGCGCTGTAAGGGCCAGCACTGCTATAAATTTGATGTCAAACAGTCTCCTTCCGTTAACTGGCTCCTCCTGATCATAGTAGACAGGTGCAATTTCATGGCCGCCGATCGCCTTTAAAAATTCCCGTGTTCTCGCCTCGTCAAATATCGGGTCATCAGCCTGCAGGCTTATGCCGAACCTGTCCGACGAGACACGTTTCATATAGGAGGTGTCGTGCAGAGGATGTGCGTTGTTAGGGAACTTAAAATAAATCACGATCATTGAAACGACCGACAGGACAGATGCCAAAAGGACAGTGACCTCGAAAGAGACCGGCACGAAGGCAGGCCACGACCAGAAAGGCTTCCCGCCGATCACAAGTGGATAGTCAAAGAGTGTAACCCATGTCATAAATCCTATCCCCGCGATTGCACCCAGAAAACCGAAACCCAGGGCGAAAAAGCCCAGCCTGGAGGGTTTCAGCTTCATTGCGGCATCCATCCCGTGCACCGGGTACGGAGTGTTAACATCGAATTTTGTATATCCTGCCTTCGATGCCTCGGACGCCGCACTTATGATTTCGTCGGGAGTATCAAAAACAGCTGTTATTGAATATAGTATCTTCTCATCCATGGGCAGAAGAAAGATTATGGCGGTGAGGCTGTGCGCCTTCAACCACCGCCTTGACCTCCGAAATCGAAACCACAGGAAGAACTCTCACAAAAATCAAAATCAGGGTGAAGAAAAGCCCGAAACTGCCCAGCAGTATTCCCGCATCGTAAAGGGTCGGCGTATAGTGGCCCCAGCTTGACGGCAGGAAATCGCGCGAGAGCGATGTCACAACTATAACAAAACGCTCGAACCACATGCCGATGTTCACGAAAATACCTATTGCAAACATAGCCGGAACCGACCGCCTGATCTTCCTGGACCAGAAAAGCTGGGGAAAGATCACGTTGCAGCTGACCATCGTCCAGTATGCCCAGCCGTACGGACCCAGCGCCCGGTTCAGGAAAACAAACTGCTCAAACTGACTGCCGCTGTACCATGCTATGAAAAACTCCATTCCGTAGGCATAACCCACCATGCTGCCCGTTAAAATCATCACCTTGTTCATCTTCTCAAGGTGGTCAAGGGTGATTATGTGCCCCAGGCGGAAATACTGGCGCACGAGAATGAGCACGTTCTGCACCATCGCAAATCCTGAAAACACGGCTCCCGCCACAAAATATGGTGGAAAAATCGTCGTGTGCCAGCCCGGGATCACCGAGACTGCAAAGTCGAAGCTGACTATTGTATGCACCGACAATACAAGAGGTGTAGCGAATCCGGCAAGAATAAGATATGCGCGCTCATAATGCTGCCAGTGGCGGTTCGAATGGCGCCAGCCTAGGCTGAAGACCGAGTAAATCACCTTCTTAGTGCTGTTTGCTGTGCGGTCCCGCAACGTAGCAAGATCGGGAATAAGGCCAACGTACCAGAAGACAAGCGAAACGGTGAAATAAGTAGAGACTGCAAAAACATCCCACAATAAAGGGGAAGTGAAGTTCACCCACAAGCCGTGCTGATTCGGGTATGGTGTCAAATACATCGGTAGCCACTGCCTGCCCGTGTGCATGAGGGGGAAAATCCCAGCACACATGACTGCAAAAATTGTCATTGCCTCAGCAAAACGTGCTATGCCTGTCCGCCACCTCTGGCGCAGCAGGAAAAGAATTGCGGATATCAGGGTTCCGGCATGACCTATGCCAACCCAGAACACAAAGTTGACTATGTCGAATCCCCACCCGACGGGCTGATTTACACCCCAGAGTCCCAGCCCCTTGTAAAGCGTCATCCCGACGCAAAAAGCTCCGATTGAGAGCATTGAGAGGGTTACACAAAATGCAATCCACCATTTGCGGGGCGGAAATTGGTCCAGCGGGGCGGAAATTATTGCATCAAGCTCCGCCGCTTTAGGCTTACCCTCCACTACGGGAAGTTCGCGGGCATAATCAACTACGGCGGTACTCATGGTGCAGCCTCCGCACTTACGTCCCGCAGCCTGGCCATGTAAGTGACGTTTGGTTTGGTATTTACTTCCTCCAGCACGTAATAGCCGAGATTGTGAGACCGGTACTTGGATACTTCAGAGTTTGGATCGTTCATATCGCCGAAAACGATTGCGCTGGCTGGACATGATTCCTGGCAAGCGGTTCTGACGTCATTTCCTTTAATCTCGCGTCTTTGTTCAGCTGCATGCTGCCGCGCTTCCATGATTCGCTGCACGCAGAAGGTGCACTTTTCCATCACGCCCCTGGAGCGCACCGTCACCTCGGGATTGTGTAGGAGGCTTATCGGTTCCTGTTCGTAGTAACCGTCTGCCAGGTAGTCACGCCAGTTGAAGAAATTAAAGCGGCGTACCTTGTAGGGACAGTTATTGGAACAGTATTTTGTCCCAACGCACCGGTTGTAGACCATCTGGTTGAGACCGTCCGGACTGTGGTTGGTAGCTACAACGGGGCATACATTCTCACACGGCGCATTGTCGCAGTGCTGGCACAACATCGGCTGCCAGCTCAGCTTGGGTGAGTCCGGTGTGCCGGAATAGTAGCGGTCTATCCGCAGCCATTGCATCTCCCTCCCCTTTCCGACCTGCTCTTTCCCCACCGCAGGTATGTTGTTCTCGACATTGCATCCGGCCACGCAGGCAGCGCAGGCAATGCATTTGTTAAGATCGATAGCCATCGCCCATTTCACTCCCTTGTACTCGACGGAAGCAGCTATATTAAAAAGTTCGGGCTTCTTTTTATGGAGAAAATCAGGTTCCCTGCCATATTCCTCGAGAGTGCCCTCCTGGATAATTTTGCGCTTAATGTGAAAATCTTTCACGAAAGCGTCATCGAGCGAATGGTGTTCCTGCGTTGAGACGAGGCCGTATTTACCCTCGGCTTTATTAACTGCCCCCTCGGTCAAGATACGGGATGCCGTAATGGACTCCTTGGCAAGCAGCAGACCCGCGTTTACTCCCACTCCGGTTCCGATCGGGCCAGCATTCCACCGACCGTAACCCAGGCAGACAGCTACAAACTGGTCTGCTAGCCCGGGCTGCAAGAGGACCGGAAGTGTAAGGGACGCATGCGGAAGCTTAAGTTCCAGCAGGTCGCCGTTTTCAAGGCTGAGACCCTTTGCAGTCTTCGGAGAAATTCCGGCATAATTATCCCACACCACCTTCGAAACCGGGTGAGGTAACTCCTCTAGCCACCCGTTGTTTGCATAGGTCCCGTCCCCGATAAAATAACTTTCGGTCAATGCTACAGTGAAACCCGCAGATTCGGCTGTCGAGCCGATACGCTCAAGCTGCGCGGCTTGAAACTTGTTTGTTAGCCTAACTATTTCTTCAAACTCGACAACCCCGTCGTGCAGAGAGGAATACCAGAATGATTTAAAATCGACTGTTTTGTCCAGCGAAGGGTAGACCTCTTTTTCCCAGCGGTTCATCAGGTATTGATGGTAAATCGTATCTTTGTAAGCATCCTCTCCGTAAATCCAGGCAAGCAGAACAGCTTCCTTCTGGCGCGTGTCATAGAGCGGGGCGATCACCGGCTGCTGGAGGGAAAAGACACCGCTTCTGATTTTAAAATCACCCCACGACTCAAATGCATGGTGAACAGGCAAAACATACGTGCATAAACGCGAAGTCTCGTCGTCGGTTTCAGTGAGGCTCGCGCTGTAAGGAACCGATTTTAAAGCCTGTTCGTATCCAAACTCCGCGGGGAGATGATAAACGGGATTTGATCCGAAATGAATCACAACGCCTACCTTGCCTGTTTTCATCCGGCTGGTAAGCTCTTCCCACTCTTCGGGAGGAGTTAAGTAGGGATACTCTACTCCGCTACTTCCCGTGCTGTAAAGCGGAGAGCTTCCCAGAACCTCGTTTAGATGGTTCACGGCAATGTGCACGGACTCAGGCAGCATGTTACCAGCGTGTACGATCGATTCACCCCGGTTTTTAAGGAGATCTTCTGTAAGTTGTCTTAAAATTTCCGGGTCGAGTTCATGTTTTGCAGCAAACGCCTTAAGCGAGGCCTTATCGAGCATATTCTTCAAGCCCGATTGGGCAGCTGCTTCCCCGTTGGTCATCTGTATCTCTTTTAAGACCGCCAACACGAAATCAAGCTGAGCATCCGGGCGCAACCGCAGTCTGTAATCGGCATTCATGCCGGTGAGGCTCATATTCCCCTCAACGGAATACAGACGCTTGAAATCCTGAGGTTTGTTAATGTCGCGGCCAGCGGTGAATTTACGTATCTGCTCAAGCGTCATTCCCTCTGTCCCCAGAAAATCTGATTCAAGGGCCAGAATTATTTTTGCTTTCTCCCATTTAATGACAGGAAGAACCGCCCTGCCGTAACATTTTTCCCACGCTCTGGCGCGGGCGGCTTCATTGAACAGCTCATAGGCGTAAACCTTTGCAGTCGGAAACTTTAACCGAAAATCACCGAGCACTTTGATAGTTGAAGGCGAATATATGCCGCGTGTGATTAAAGCAATTTCCTTCCCGTTCCTTGCCGCCTCGGTGAGATGCCCGATCATGAGGGCGTCCGCCTTCTTCCAGTCCAGGCTGCCAGGGTCGCCGGATGCACTCCCGAAACCGGGTGCTCGTCTGCGGTAAGGGTCATATAAGTTTAATATGTTAGCCTGCCCCTTCGGGCAAATCTTTCCGAGATTAACAGGATGATCGGGGTTTCCGTCGACCTTGACAGGCCTTCCTTCACGGGTCTTGATCAGTATGCCGCAGCACTGTGCGCATCCGTTGCAGGTTGATGCATAATAATTCGCGACGCCGGGAGTGACCTCCTCAGGTTTTCTCGTATATGGAATGATCTCCCCTCTGTCCCTGTAATTGCTGCACCCCGCTATAGCAAATGCCGCGGAGGCAGAAAGCAGCGCGAGAAATTGCTTGCGCGACATCTCAGACAGCTCCGTCAACGGGAAGTGTTGGGCTGAGTTCTCAGCGAATTCGTTCACCCCCCCGCTGCCCTTCTCAGCCTCCTTTTCACTCAGACTCTTCCAGTATTTGCTGTCTTCAGCCACTGGATTCATGCTTTTTATTTGTTCGGGGTACTGCAAGCGGATTTATCCTCACTGTTATTTTTTCCCCTGAAGGATTAAAATGTTTGGCAGCCAGGGAAACCACCCGTAATGAGCTCCCTCCAGCGAGAAGTCCGGCCAATCCGCCTGCAATGTATCCAAAAAACGACCTGCGTTTTACTGCTGGTAATAATTTATCTCTATATTGTGTCTTCATGTCTTCCATCTTCATCTGTGACAAGTACTGCAGTTGTCCGGACCCTTCTGGATTTTAGGCATGTCCTGCAAAATTGACGGGGCATTCCGGTGGCAGTTCAGACAGGCGGCCATTGTAAACTCCGACACCTGCGCCACCGCATCCATAGTTTCTATCCTGCCGTGGCAGCTCGAGCAATTGATGCCCCGGTTCACGTGGACACTGTGATTAAAATATGCATAATCCGGCACCCTGTGGATGCGCTTCCATGGAAGTGCGGTGTTTTCTTCGTAATATTTTGTAAGCTTGATTATTTCCGGTTTGTTCTTGCGCGCGACGCTGTGACAGTTCATACATGTGCTTACAGGCGGTATCGTAGCATTACTCGACACGGTCACGCCCGTATGACAGTATTTGCAATCTATGCGCATCACGCCGGCATGAAGCTTGTGAGAGAAAGCGATAGGCTGATTAGGTGCATAACCCACGCCGTCTCTCTCGGCGCGCGAGATGAAGTAGGTTACAACAAGGGAAGCGAGGGCAACGAATATAATTATCGGCAGCCGGATCCGTAAGTTATAATCAAGCTGGGATTTTGTCATACTTGCCGGACTATTGCTTTTCCATAACGAATTGTGTCTCCATCCTTCTGAGAATTGACAGAAAGTTCCAGGAATATCAGTCCAACTATCATTATAATCAGGTGGAAGTTCTATAATGCTACAAAAATTTTTACTTCCATGCAAGCCAAAAGTCCAGACTCCGAATATTCTCTCATTTGCAGTAAAAATACAATTCTACGAATTATATCGGAACCAATAAAAAAGCCAGCCCGTTTGATTTCGGACCGGCTTGCCTTTGGAAACTGCAGCAGATTTTCAGGTTATACGGATAGCCCCCAGGTTCTCCGACTATCTATTTAAGCATCATCATCTTCATGACGTTCGCAAATTTCCCGGCTGTCAGACGATAGAAATACACGCCGCTTGAGAGATTACCCGAAGAGAATGGAACGGCATAATACCCCGCCGCCTGTTTTTCATTGACCAGCTTTGATACCTCCCTGCCCAGGATGTCATAAATAGTCAGCGTCACAAATTCTTCCGAAGGCAGCTCATATTTGATGGTCGTGACCGGATTGAACGGGTTGGGGTAATTCTGTCTCAGGGCAAATTCCTCGGGGATGAGGCTTTGCTCGACCCGTAAACGGATGTTAAACAGCTCCTGGGAGCTCAGTGTTAAGGATCCGTCTCCTTTCAGAACTCTCGGTGAAACCTTTGAGGAGGTTTTGTTTACAGAAATAATCGAATAGCGGAGACCAGGATCATCTGCAACGTGCCAGCCGATTTGAACGGGAGGCGAAGAAGGATCAATTACAATTGGATACTCCGCGGCCGCGGCTACCTTCCGGGGGTGGGTTTCCAGCATCCGGTTCGAGGCAAAGCGTGCGTTGAAACCTTCCGGTGGTGCCGGTGGTAGGTCAAAACGCTCCGCTGAAAAAGCCTCATCCGGTTCCCTGCCGAAATACAACATCTGAGTATTCCCCTTGGCATCCCGGATATTCAAGGAGTTGAAGGAATTCAATATCTGCGGATCCAGTCCCTTTGACGCCCCCTCAAGCACAGAAGGTGACGAGAGGAGCACGAGCTTACCGTCGGAAGCGATTCTCACCCAGTATCCGCTTCCGGGTCTAATCGAGTCTGCAGCGACATATCCGCCGCCTTCATATGCGAGAAAATATGAGGTTATGATTCCTGGGGGAAGCTGCGTAATTGCACTGACCGGGACAGGTATCGAGATCGAACCTACCATGTTCCAGCTCTTGCGTACATTTATCGTGTCCTGGGAAAGAAGCTGACCGCTTATTGGTCTTACCACAGACGAGTTGAATTTCAGCCAGTATCCCTTCCCATAGCTGAGCGTATCGGAGCTGGCATACCCGCCTTGGAATGAGAACGCATCAGAAGCAGCAGAGGGGAATATATGTCTTTTACTCAAGTTCGAACTCGTAAGCGGCACTGACACCATGTTCCAGCTTGGAGTTAACCTGTATGTATATAACGGGATCTGGCTTCCAGGACCAAAAGCCAGCGCCTGGACGCCGCTGGAGCCGATCGGCCCGATGACGTTTGCCGCAGCTGTCAGCGTGTCAATTGCGATCAGGCTGCTGGGGGAATTGAATCCTATGATGCCGAAAAGATTGCCATTTGAGTCAAACACGATATCAGTCACCTGTGTGCCGAGACCTGTAGAACCGACAGCGGTAGGTATGCCCGACGGGAGGCTGATTTTGTAAATCCGGTCGACCGAGCCTCCGGAAATCATTCGCCCCGACGCCCACAATTCTCCGCTCAAGGGATTGAAAGCGAGACCTTGAATACTCAAACCTGTCGCCGCAATCTGAGTCAATGCCCCCGTTTGCATGTTAACTCTATAAAGTGCCCCGCTGATGCGGCCCACATACAGGGTATCTCCCCTGAACGTCATGCCTTTTATCAGCTGCTGAGGAAGTGTCGCAACTGGATGAGCATCCCCGGCGGCTCCGTTGATGAGAACCAAGAGGGTATTCAAACCGGAGGGGATGAGACCCATAAGTTTGTTCGTGCCGGGCTGCATGCGCGCACCGGCAACCTTGCTGTAGCCAGAAAGGCCGAGAGTGGATCCAGCGCCCGTGAAGGGGTTTACGGTGATGATCTTGCCGCTATCTAAGTCCCCCGCTGCGGCATAAAGTGTGCCGTTCTGCACCGGCATGATGACAAATCCTTCGCCGTTGAGACTTATATTGAGAGGCGATCTGCCGGCATCATTGCTTGCAATGACTATCGAACCGTTCAGCGGACCAACCGCTTTCGGGGTAAATACAGCACCAAAGCTGATAGTCTCATAAGTCCCGAGCTTTATCGGGAGCGATGGAACATTGACAAGTATAAAATTGGTATCTGAGAACTGGAGCGTAATTGAACTAATGGTAAGCGAGTCAAGGCCGTAATTTACGAGCGTAGTGTTCAGAGTGTCGCCGATCGTGCCTTTCTCCCGTGTTCCGTAATTTAAAAGTGCCGGCTGGGCATAAATATATTTTCCGGTGACAGGGGCCATCTTCACTTCACTGACCCATGTCGAGTAGTTAACCCCCCCACTGGATGTGGAATATTCCCCGAAAGCCCATATCGCATTGCCGTCCGAGGGATCCAGGCCGATGCCATTATAATCACCCCAACGGTTCCTTCCGCCCCCAACAACCACATAGTTCCCTTCGCCGTATTTCATCGGCACGCTTGAAGAGAGCCCGGGAGGGTCTGCATCTCGGCGTCCTGAAATAAAAGCTCCCGCATATTCTGTGGCTGAGGAGCGGCTGAACGTGATCACAACGTTTTTATCCTGATCAACCATCAGGCTGTTATAATAATGCCAGTAACCGTTAAGCCCCATTGCTATATCTTCAAGGTTTGTCTCGGTGAAGGGGTTGATACGAACATAGTGAATAGCTGAAAATGCGTTATTTGTCCCGCTTGCAACCGAATGTGCTATCCAGATGGAACTGTCGCGGTAGACCGGCTGGAAATGGAAACTGCTCCCTCCCGTTTCAATAAAGTAGCCGCTGCTTCCACCCAGCTGGTCTGCGTTTGAAGCTGACAAGTATTGCGTAACAGGGATGTTGACTGCGGTAAAATTCGGGGCCGTCAAAGGATTAACAAGCTTCCATAACGTGAAGAATGTGCCCGGGGTGTAAGGGGACGGGTTCATGAAGAACGTTACGCTTGGGGTTCCGAATGTGATCGCCGGCCGGATGCCGAACATCGTAAGTCCGGGTTGGTCTGGGTTGCGGAAATCCCAAAAATCAGTCCAGGTTAATGGACCTGCCGTGTTCGAGTACAGCTGGGCCTTGCCAATTATCCTGACCTTGGAATATTTAAAGGTGGTGGTAAATTCGTTTGAGGCAACGTACAGTGCTTGGTTGTCGAAGCCCAGCCCAGGGTAGTCGCTGAAGAGAGTGGTGGCTGAATCGCCAAGAGTATATGCGGGGATCGCCCAGTTGTACCATGTACCAAGTGGATTGTCGTCGTCAGAAACAGAAACCATTAATTGGGGGACCGGGGAAGTATTATCCCACACCATCACCCAACGGTTTGCGAAGTGATCGTAGATGACCTGCGGATCGAAAACGCTACTGCTTGGATTGACGCTGGAAAACCACGAAGAGGCGTCTATAGTTTTTAATATAACCCCGTTCTTATCAAAAATCCTGAATGTGCTGTTGACGCATGAAAGGATATGGTTAGGCCCGACTGCTGAAATCGGATCCGGTGGTATGCCCTGCCCGGGGTAAGGAATGCCACGAAAATTTCTGAGTATAACGGGTTGAGAGCCTCCGGCAAGAGGCTTGGCTATGCCTTTATCTTCAATATAATTCGAACCCTCTGGTCCTTTTGGCTTCATAACGTCTTCTGGCGCCGGAATGAGTGGCGGCTGTTCGTTCTCAGCTGCTTCGTTAGCCTCCAGCTCGCCTCCACGCCCCGGCACTGCAGCAATTTCAGGGAAATTATTAGTGCTTACTACGGCGCCCCCCGCAACAGAACCGTTCTTAGGACCATGCGCAAGCGGAACGACCGGCGGTGGACATGAATCGCCGCACACCCTGAATATAAGATCCCCGCCCGTGGGCACACCCCCTGTATCACCCCCCCCTTTCCATTCTGCGATTAGGATAGTGTATGTTATTCCGGCATGCACAAG
>Ga0209048_10007091_pt1 | contig 10387 bp, 9 predicted proteins | sample FrelakmetCRP12CR_FD_187146 | JGI IMG/M metagenome (GOLD analysis project Ga0209048, IMG submission 187146) | Freshwater lake sediment microbial communities from the University of Notre Dame, USA, for methane emissions studies - CRP12 CR (SPAdes)... | ecosystem: Environmental > Aquatic >... | reverse complement strand
ATAGATGTATAAACCACGGGAATACCGTGCTCGACACAGAAGAGAAGTTTGGCAACTCCTTCGTTTGTATGCATAAACGGCGAGAAGGGTTCTGCATAGTGCACATAGTATGGCCGCCGCGCCAGCGCCTCCCAACCGCCCGCCACCATCGCCGCCATTTCTGCAATGGCCTTCAGACTGGCGAAGTCCCCCGTGCCGTGCATCAAAGGCTTAGTGCAGTTCTTGACCGTTTCCTTGTGGCCAATACGAATTGCGATATTACCGGGAACGTCGCTATAGATCGACGAGAACGAAACCATGTCAATATTCGGGAGTGCATCGCAAACGATGGCCCCCAAGCGGGCGTCTTCCCGGATAGACAGGCGGCGGGCGCGGGTGAACGGGTCGAAAAAGTATGTCGAGTCCACCTGGCTGCTAAAGCAGACTTGCCCATCCTGCAACAACGCGGCTAGCTCGCCGTCCCGGCTATAGATGGCAATGCTCCGAGGTGCGCTGGCCAGTGCATCTTCCACCATGTATGAAGGGATGTGGACGCGCCGTTGCGGGCCGACATGCGCGCCTGCTCCGCTGAGCAATTCCAGACCCTCGTCGTTGTCCACCCTTACCCCTGTGCCTTCCAGCACCCCCAATGCGCCCAGATAGAGTGTCTCTTTCTGGTCTTCGGTTAATACTTGTAATCGCGGTGTGATCAGGGTTGTGGAACCAGCTTTCAACATAGGAAATCTCCTCATTCCTTTATTTCAGAATCGGTCAGGAAGAAGCCGTGTGGAAAGGGATCGTCAGGATCAAGTACGAACTGGTGCATCCCTGTCAAGTAGGCCTGCCCTGCCACCCGCGGAAGGATGGCATTAAATTCGCCGACGTGCGTTTCACCCACAATCTGGCCCTTAAAATGGGTACCGATGATGCTTTCGCTGACGAACATCTCGCCCACCTTAAATTCTCCCCTGGCGTACAGCTCGGCCATCCGGGCACATGTCCCGGTCCCGCAGGGAGAACGGTCTACGGTCCGGTTACCAAGAATGACGGTATTGCGCCCGTGCAGAGTGCCATCCGCCTGGCGCTCTACCGGACCAGAAAACTCCACACAATCGATGAGATTCGTGAAAGACTGCTCAGGGTGTCGAACCGAAAGCTGGGATTGCGCCGTGTTGCGAATCCGGATGCCCAGGTCGATCAAGGCATCCACATTTGCCGGGACAAGCTCTAGCCCGATGTGTTGAGCCTTGACCAGGGCGAAAAAACCACCACTGTAAACAATATCCGCCATCACATCCCCAAAGTCCGGGACCGAGAGGTGAGCGTCAAGTTGATAAACGAAAACCGGCGTATTGTCGAAAGATACCTCCCGCACACGGCCCGCCTCTATTTGTATTCGAGTGCGAACCAAGCCTACGGGAGTATCGAATGTCACAGTCGTCTCCGGTTCGACAGCCTCAACCATGCCGATCTCCACCAGAGTCGTCGCAGCTCCGATGACGGCATGACCGCACATCGTGGTGTACTGCTGGGTATTCATGAAGATCAGGCCGAAGTCAGCCTGCGGGTCAGTGGGGGTGGTGAGGACTGCGCCGTACATGTCCTGGCGGCCGCGCGGTTCGAGGAGCAGCAAGCGGCGTAAGCCATCCAGTTTGTTGCGCGCATAAACCATTTTCTCCGCCATGGTTGCACCCGGCAGGGCTGGCAGGCCGTTGACCACCAGGCGGGTCGGTTCGCCGGCAGTGTGTGAATCTACAGTTGAAATGATGTGTGTGAATTGGACCATCTTCTATTATTCCTGCACTTTCCGTAATATTTCGAGCGGGATGTGGCAAGAGAGGTGATGCCCGTCGCCTGCATCCAACCAGGGCGGCATGTCCGTCTCGCAGATGGCGCCCAGTTTGCGCGGGCAGCGGGTATTGAAGGAGCAACCGCTGGGTGGATGGATGGGGCTGGGGACTTCTCCCTTCAGAATGATCTTCCTGGTGGCTTGGCCAGGTTTTACGGAAGGGATCGCCGAAAACAAGGCTTGACTATATGGATGCATAGGCCCACCCGAAATATCTTGAGCCCTGCCTATCTCCACGATCTTCCCCAAATACATAATGGCGATGTTGTCGCTTATATACTTTACCATATGAAGGTCGTGCGAGATCCACATGTAGGTTAGTTTGAATTCATCCTGCAAATCCTGCATTAAATCGAGAATTGCAGCCGAGATAGAGACATCCAGGCCGGAAGTGAGCTCATCCGCAACGATGAATTGCGGGCGGAGTACCAGCGCCCTAGCTATTCCAATCCGTCTTGCCTGTCCCCCACTAAATTCGTGGGGGAATTTATCCGCATCATCGCCAGACAACCTCACCGTTTCGAGCAACCGTGCGACCTCATCCTGAATCTCATCCTCATACTTTTTAATCCGATGGATCCTAAGTGGCTCCGCAATGATCTCCCCGGCTGTCATGCGCGGATTAAGGGAGGAACGTGGATCTTGCATTACTATCTGTGCCTGGCGCCTAAAATTCCGCATTTCTTTTTTGCCGAAGTTCAATATGTTTTGATCTTCGAATAGAATTTTGCCATCCATTGGTTCAACCAAGCGCAGGATACTCCTACCCACAGTGCTCTTTCCACAACCTGTCTCCCCCACCAAGCTGAAGTTCTTTCCTGCCTCAATGGTAAAGCTCACGTCGTCCACTGCATGTACAATACGCAGACCCTTGCCAAACACCTTGGATAGAATCCCTTTCCCCTTGTAAAAATAGGTTTTCAACCCCTGTACTTGAACCAAAGGTACTCGATCCATCTTCTTGTTCATGGTTTTTCATACCTGAAACAAGCAACTGAATGGTCAGAAGCTATCTCCAACAGCTTCGGCGGCTTTTCCTTGCAGATCTCCATTACATACGGACATCTCGGATTAAATTTACATCCGTTAGGCCGTTCGGTAAGGTCTGGTACCCGACCTGGAATTGTTCCAAGCCGTTTGCCCCTGGCCTCAGATCCGGGGAGGCACTGCAGCAAAGCCTCAGTATAAGGATGGGCGTGGTTTTCGAATATTCGTGAGGTGTCAGCAAACTCCACGATATTCCCGGCATACATGACAGCGACGCGATCACTTATCTCGGAAATCACTCCCAGATCGTGAGAAATATACAGGACTGAAGCTCCATATCTCTTTACCAGGCTCTTTAACAACTCCAGGATCTGTGCCTCAACAGTAACATCCAAGGCGGTCGTTGGCTCATCAGCAATCAACAGGGAGGGATTACAGCTGAAAGCCATTGCGACCATGACCCTTTGGATCATCCCGCCACTAAATTGAAATGGGTAATCGGTAAGTCTTTCTGCGGGATCTGCGATTCCTACCTCCACCAGCATATTGGCAGCTTCATTCCGGAGCTGAATTCCCTTCCCGTGAGGGCTTACTCGCCGATCTTTATGAAAACGCAACACGTCTGTTATCTGAGTCTGAATTGTGAAAACAGGATTCAATGCATGCATCGGATCCTGGATGATCATTGCAATCTCTCTCCCCCTTATCTCCCTATTCATTGTTCGCTCAGGGAGATCGAGCAGATTCCTTCCTTTAAACAGGATCTCACCTTGCACTATCTTCCCAAACCGCGGTAGAAGCTTCATGATAGAGAGCCCCAAGGTGGTTTTGCCACAACCACTCTCCCCAACCAAGCCTAATACCTGTCCTTCCCGAATATCAAGGCTTACATGATCGAGAGCGAGACCAATCCCCTTGCGCGCTGAATACTCGACGGTCAAGTCGCTCACGCTTAACAGTCTGTCATTCATTTGGTTCACGCTCCCGGGGGTTGAGTGCGACCCGCAGTGCTTCAGCGAATAGGGAGCATCCCAACATCGTAGTTATCAGGACGATCGCGGGCCAGATGATCATTAATGGGGCGGTCTCTATGTATGTGTATCCTTGTTTCAGCATAATACCCCAGGAGGCCGCCGGCGGCTGCAAACCCAATCCTAAAAATGAGAGGGCCGATTCCCACATGATCATGACTGCCAGATCCATACCAGCCAGCACGATTATCGGTGACAGAATGTTAGGAGTAATATGACTGAGGAGAATCCGGCCGGTGGTGGCGCCAAGAGATTTCGCGGCCATAATGCATTCCTCTTCCTTAACACCAAGTGTTTGGGCTCTGGCTACCCTTCCGTATGCCGGAAAAGATGTAAATGACAAGATGAGGATAATGTTAAGGAGAGACGGTCCGAAGATAGCCGCCAGGACCAGGATCATGATAACCGAGGGGAACGACCTAATCACATCGAATATTAGAATCACTATATAATCAACCGCTCCGCCATTGTAAGCAGCAACAGCTCCTAGGGGGACTCCAACGATGACTGCAATCCCAACGGAGCATATTGATACAATCGCAGCGGCTCTAGCTCCGTAGATGAGCCTGGATAAGATATCCCTGCCAACATAATCCGTTCCCAGCAGATGCTGTGAGGTCGGTGCTGAAAAGCGATTCGCTATGTCTTGTTCATTTGGATCAAACGGCGCAATCAAAGGAGCGAAGATAGCGCATGCCAATATTATCCCAATAATGGAAGCCCCGATCAACCCCCGCGGCTCCCGGCTGATCACCCGGATTATTTGAGCGATTTTTTTAACCCGCTGTTGAGATTTCCTCCTGAAACTATCCCATCTGTGCGAGAGTTCACTTAGAACCTTTTCCTGAGTCATTTTTATTTATATTCTTTCTATTCGTACCGTATGCGCGGATCAAAGTAAGCATAAGAAAGGTCGGCGACCAGATTCGCCAGGATAAATAGAAACGCTGCGATAAGGACTCCTCCCTGTACCACAGGCAAATCCCGGGCAAATACCGCGTCTGTAATTACCTTTCCGATTCCCGGCCGATTGAAGATCAACTCCACAAATACAGCACCCCCCAGTAGCTTACCCACACCCAATCCGATCGTTGCAACAACAGGGATGATGGCATTCTTTAGAGCATATTTATAGGCGATATAACTCATCGGCGCGCCGAACGACCTGATTACCTTGATATAGTCCATATCAAGTACCTCAAGGGTAGTGTCCCTTACCAGCCTGGCGATGTACCCCAGCCAACCCATCGAAAGTGCAATAACCGGCAGGACCAAATGACGTATCTGATCTCCAAGGTTTCCCGGTTCTCCGCCTCCCAAGACCGGAAATAATTTCAGACGAACCGCAAAAATCAGCAACAACAGACAAGCTGCAACAAAATCCGGTATTGAAACTGCTATGAGCGAGAGGACAGTAACCAAATGATCAATTAAGGTTTTCCCATGGATGGCTGCTAGAACTCCCAAGGTTATCCCGAATAGGGCCGCCAACCCCATGCTGGCAAGAGTTAATACTATGGTGTTGGGTAATGCTGACATTATTAACGAAGCAACTGTGTGTTTAGACCAAACAGATTCACCCAGGTTCCCGTGCAATATACCCCATAGGTAGTGCCCCAGCCGAACATATACAGGTTGATCAAGGCCCAAACTTTTGTTCAGAGCATCGACCATGGCAGGTGTAGCCCTGGGTCCAAGCATGATCGAGGCCGGATCACCGGGGAGAAGGTAGATCAGACCGAACAAGAAAAGAAGTACACATAATAGCGTTGGAATAATCCCGAGAACGCGTTTGACGAAATACTTTAACACGATATGCCTACCTGAATAATTTTACGGAAAAGTCTCATGATATTAGAAAAAGCCTGCCGGTAAAATTGGGGTGCCCCCCCACTTTGGGCGAAAAGAGGCTGATTTAATAGGAAAAGAGCCATGGCATGACATTTCCGGGTGTCCTGGTTGAGTCATTAACACCTTCTTTCAGGAGACTCATGGAATTATTCGGTGATATTCGCGATTTTTTCTAAAAAAAGATTTATAAAAAGGAGACGTCATACCAAGTCTTGACCATGCACGTTCCTTAGCTGACGTCTCCTTCGAACCACTTTCACTTCTTGAATCCTAATCCAATTGACTCATTAATGAGCTGCCACATCCATCTGCCAAGGAGCAAGTCGACCATTCGGGAAGAGCTCTCCTGGTATAACATATTTCTGCATTGCAACAGCCACGACATCATTCGTAAGCCAAATTGCCCAATCATCCTGATCAATTATTTTCTGCATCTGGACATACAGGTCCGCCCGCTTGGTGGGATCCATTTCTGCGTCTGCCTGCTTCCAGAGGGCGTCATAGGCTGGATTGCACCACTTGCTGAGATTCCATTTTTGATCACATTGGAACCATTCAGTAGCATATCCCGGATCCACAGTCGTCGCAAAGAAGGAAATGTGGAAGTTGTTGTCTTTCCCGGAGGTGGTTGAAGCGTTGAAAGCTCCCACCTCTTCCACCACAACTTTCACAGTTATTCCAACCTTTGCCAGCTGGGATTTAACCACTTCGCCTATGATCGTATTCGTTTGATCCGGCCACATCAGGAATGTGACATTAAGCCCTTTCCCGCCCGGATAACCAGCCGCTGTAAGCAGCGCGGCTGCTTTTACAAGGTCCGGTTGATAGGCCGGGGCATCGGCCCAACGTCCCAGCATTCCCGGAGGGAACATCGTATTTGCTCTCTGTGGGACTCCATTAAACGCGGCTTGCAGAATTTCATCAACGTTTATAGCGTCTCTAACGGCCTCTCTAACCTCTATTTTATCAAATGGTGGTTTAGTCACAGTAAAACCTATCCACCAGTACTTGAGGCCTGGTTTCAGGTCTACAACAAGGGCCGGATTCGCCTGGAAAGTCGGGATGCTCGTCAAAGAGATGCCGCCAACATCGATCTCGCCCGATTTAAGGGCCAATTCTACAGTCCCGACTTCTGGTATAGGGACAAAGGTTAGTTTTGCCAACTTGGGTGGCACACCAAAGTAGTCTTTAAACACCGTAAGCACTGTCTCCTGCCCAGTAGTCCAGTGGTCAAACTCGTAGGGTCCCGTCCCTACTGGACTGAGGCCAAAGGCATCTTTCCCTAATGCCTCAACGGCCTTCTTGGAAACGATGAAACCCGCATTTAGAGGTAGAGTTGAGGTGAAGAGCTTGGCGGAGGGCGCCTTAAGGACAAGCTTGGCCGTGTAATCATCAATTATCTCAACGTGATCCAAGGAATCCCATGAGGCTGCCTCAGGAGATGCCTGCGTCGGATCAATAATCCTTTCGAAGGAGAATTTGACATCCGCGGCAGTCATCTCCCCATACCCTTTTTGAAACTGAACACCATGCTGTAAATGGAAGGTTATTTCCTTGTTATCCGTGGAAATATCCCAACTAGTGGCTAAATCCGGCACGATATCCCAGGTCCCTTCTTTATATTTAACCAGCCCACTATATATACAGTTCATTATAGTGAACTCTCTCTCTGTGCTGGTCATGAAGGCGGGGTCCAAAGTGTTTATATCTCCCCAGGTCGCTATCTTTAACTCCCCTTTGCTCACCGGTGTCGCTGTGGGTGTGGGGGGCACTGGTGTGGGTGTGGGTGGTACCTGGGTTGGGGGTTGTGTCACCACCACCACTTGTGTTTGTGTCACTGCCGGTCCACAACTTGCAAGCAAGAACACAACCATTATGGCTGACACGATACGTAAAAGTAATGCTGATCCTTTGCCTATCATTACTGCCTCCTTTTAGTTTTCATCATGTTAGTACTGCAAGGTAATGGAATATTCTTATGCCTGGTGGCAATCGCTATAAAGCTCTCGTTCGCCGACATCGCTGAGGAAGACCTCCTTTCTATTGACCGTCGATCTCGCACTTCGTTAATAGTCTTAACCTAAGCATGCCTCAATGATCATTTGTAGTGTATAAAGTGAGGTGACGAGATGCATCGGATCATTTTTTCGCCAACCCGATAAGAGACCGGGCTACCTCCACGGCGCTAGCTGCGTCGGGCGCATAGGCATCAGCCCCGATCTGCGTGGCATAATCCGCTGTCAATGGCGCACCGCCAATCATAATCTTGATGGAGTCCCTCAGCCCTGACGCGGTTAGAGCTTCGATAATGGCTCTCATAGAGACCATCGTTGTCGTCAGCATAGCACTCAATGCCAAGAGCTTGGGTTGATGATGGCGTACTGCTGCCACGAACGCCTCGGGACCTACATCCGTTCCCAGGTCGACCATCTCAAACCCTGCGCCCTCTAACATCATTTTGACCAGATTCTTGCCTATATCGTGCAGGTCACCTTTGACAGTACCTATGATGCACTTGTCGGTAGTAAAGCCTGGCCCACTTTGCACCAGTAATGGTCGTAGAATATCCATACCAGCATGCATGGCGCGGGCCGTTCTTAATACCTCCGGCACAAATAGCACACCCGTCTTAAAGTCCTTGCCTACTTTGTCCATACCAGCAACCAACCCAGCGGACAGGATCTCCTGGGGAGCTATCCCGTTGTCCAATGCCTTCTGAACCAGACCAGCTACCTCTTTTTCCTCGCCGTCATACAAATTCGCAGCGATTTCCAGTAATACGTTTTCCATGGCCGAGAATCTCCTATCGTGAGCTTGTGAAGCTAAATGTGTGAAACGCGAAAGACTATAAATAAAAGGGCAGGATCGAGACCAATGAGCACATGGGGAGTCATACGTTCATGTGCTGTACTTCAAAATGAAAGACCAATGTTCCGAATGGACAACCGTCATCTCAAACTTCCAAGGTCTGTCGTCTACTAGTTTCCAGGTCTCTTATTTGCCATGAATTGCCCTGTTCTTCCGTAACACGGGCCAGGACAAAATCGCGAGTTGCGCGTATCTCGTCAATTATTGCATTCAACGCAGCTTCCGAATCGCGCGCCCGGAGCGCATCGATGATGCAGGCGTGAGTCTTATCCTGCGTCTTGACAGTTTGACGGAATGCCAGGAACATGAAACGTGCTAACTGGTCATGCACGCGACCCATCATTTGCACCAACTCCTGGTTGCCAGAAGCGTTGGCAATCAGGCAGTGGAAGCGTCGATTCTCATCGATATATCGATCATAAGATTCATCATCGTAGCCGGTGTAGTCATAGGTCAATTGCTCGATCTGCTCATCTGTTATTCGCTGCACTGCACGCGTGATAGAGGCTATTTCGAGAATTTCACGAACCTCGAACAGGTCAATGAGTTGCCGGACAGTAATTTGGCAAACAAAGTAACCCGAACGGGGTTTAATTGTGACCAGCCCCTCCTGACTTAGAAGACTAAGCGCATCGCGAAGTGGAGTGATACTGGTCTGGTAATGTTTGGCCAGCTTCACAATATCCAGTCTCTCACCGGGGTTGAGATATCCCTTAGTAATTGAGCGACGCAATTCTGTGTGGATCTTACTCTTGATCGTTTCTTCTGATTTCGAAATATCCATAGACGCACCTATATGCTAAAACCGGAAATATTGATTCGGTTTGTTATTAGAATGGAATTGTAGAGAGGGGAAGTGGATGTCACAATCCAGGGAATAACGTGTTAGGGTCATCGAATGCTAACTTACCTAGGATAACTGATATATTACTTATATCATATGATATATTTCTTATATCATATGATATATGAAAAGTCAACATCTGATATATCATGAATCGGTAATTTCAGTTTGGATTGAATTTTAATAATTGGTAGAACAAAGCACCTGTCTTTTAATATATAGAAATCACTCATTATGTTCCAGTCCGCATCAATTCGGCACTCAAGGTTTATATTGTCTTATATTCACTCTATGTACAGGTGTGCATTATCATCTTGCTTATCCCTTCCCCAGATCATTTTTATTCCAATGGACAGGCTGATATGTATGAAAGGGGGATTGTCAATAGAATAAAGATTCAGTGTTCTTTAGCGCTTCCTAAAGCAAACCAATCTGGATACCGAAGAAGCTCATCGTTGAACTGGTCCGGTGGATAATGCAGGATGGTAAACAATTTCAAGGAACATGACTACAGGTTTATCTAATATCGGAAGAACACACTCTATCAACTCATTCAGAAAGGTGAGGTAACGCCATGGAAGGTTTGTGTCTGATTGGCGCTTTTCTATTCTTCATTTTTATCTGGATCTATGTAAAGGTATCAGACAGGGATAAAGGGATTAAATATACATCCCGGTCTTCTTCTGCGGTCTATAAATCCTATGATAGGATTCGCTCCAACCGCGGCCACTGTCGTATCTGTGGTGCAGAAGTTATCGTAGATGAACTGCCTGATTCTATTTCCAGGGATGCGTTTGAGCAATTCGGATTATGTTTAAATTATCAATGGGGAATCTTTATGGATAACGGTGGACATTTCTGATGGAAAATCAATCGACTAATAGCTTCATGCATGTTTGTGAGTGCGTTTAGATTAATTTGGCGCGATAATGCAAAGGAGTCCCATCTATACCACTGAGCCAAACCGGTGGTCAGTTG
>Ga0209048_10007090_pt1 | contig 10387 bp, 7 predicted proteins | sample FrelakmetCRP12CR_FD_187146 | JGI IMG/M metagenome (GOLD analysis project Ga0209048, IMG submission 187146) | Freshwater lake sediment microbial communities from the University of Notre Dame, USA, for methane emissions studies - CRP12 CR (SPAdes)... | ecosystem: Environmental > Aquatic >... | reverse complement strand
CGCGCGGTATCCGAGGCGGCACGTCTGCTCCGGCGTGGAGGTTTGCTCGCGTTCAACCACTCGACCCTCCTGCACACGCTGTGCTGGGACGCAAAGACCGAGATGGTGACCAAGAAGCTGCACCTCCCCTACTTCGGCGCGCGCGAGTTCGCCTGGGGCGACGGCACCGTCGACTTCCACCTCACCTACGGCGATTGGATCCGCTGCTTCGCCCGCCACGACCTCGGGGTGGACGACCTCATCGAGCTCGCACCTCCGTCGACGCCAACCACCACCTACGACAGCTATGTCGACCCCAAGTGGGCGGCGCGCTGGCCTGCCGAGGAGATCTGGAAGGTACGGAAGCGCTAACGGCGCTCGAACGTGACGTCGGATGCCTCGCGATCCCAGGTCGTGGGCGTCACACCCTCGTCGCGCAACTCGTACTTCAGCACGCGACCGACCGGGTTGCGGGGCAGGTCAGCGCGAAACTCGATATAGCGGGGCACGGCGAAGTAGGGCACGTGGTCGATCGCCCACCGACAGAGATCCTCCTCGGTGAGCGACGACCCCGGCGTGAGCACCGCAGTGACCTTCACCTCGTCCTCGCCGAGCTCGCTCGGCACCGAGTGGACCGCCACATCCTCCAGATCCGGGTTGGCGTGGAAGATCCGCTCCATCTCGAAGCTCGAGATGTTCTCGCCCCGTCGACGCAAGTAGTCCTTCTTGCGGTCGACGAAGTACAAGAAGCCGTCCTCGTCGAGGCGCCCGAGGTCCCCGGTGTGGAACCACAGGTTGCGGAACACCGCGAGCGTGTCCTCGGGGCGGCGCCAGTACCCCACGAACATCACGTTCGGGCGCACGGGACGTGCGACGATCTCGCCGATCTCCCCGAGCGCGACTTCCCGGTCGCCGTCGTCGACGAGCTGCACCTCGAACTCATGCGCGTTGGGCTTGCCCGCAGCCCCGGGCTTGTTGGCCTCTCCGGCCGGCAGCACACCGATCAGCGACGCCTCGGTGAGCCCGTAGCCGCCGCTGAAGGTCGCGCAGCCGAACCGGTCACGCCAGATCGCGTCGGTCGACGGCGGCATCGGCGCCGCGGCGCACAGTCGGAGCCGGTGCCCGGTCTGGTCGGGGTGGTCGGCGGCGTCGGCGATCAAGATCGCGAGTGAACCGAGCAGCGACACCATCGTCGCGCCGGTGCGGCGGACCTCGGGCCAGAACCGGGAGACCGAGAAGCGCCGAGCGATGCTGGCGCTGCCTCCCACCACGAGCGTTCCGACGACGCAGATCGAGATCGCGTTGAAGTGGAACAGCGGCAGCGGGGTCAGGACGACGTCGTCGGGGCGCCGCTGCCAGGCCCGCGCGATCTGGTCGGCCAGGCACACGACGTAGTGCTGGGGCAGCATGCAGCCCTTCGATGGACCGGTGGTCCCGGCCGTGTAGATGAAGCACGCCATGTCGCCGGGACCGACCCCGACGTCGGGCACCGCCGCGTCCGTCGCCGACGCGAGCACGCCGTCCCAATCGTGGTGGGTGACCCCCACCACGGGTTCGTCGGGCGCCCCGACGACGATGCACGCGCTGAGATCAGGAAGCCGCGAACCCGCGATCAGGCTGACCCGGCTGGCAAAATCGCCCTGCACGACGACAACCCGAGACCCCGAATCGGCGAGCTGATGGCGGAGGAACTCGCCCTTGTAGGCCGTGTTGATCGGTACCTGGATCGCGCCGAGCTTCAGGGCGCCGAAGAAGGTGATCACCTGCGCCGGGATGTTCTCGAGCAGCGTGGCGACCCGGTCACCCCGGACGACGCCGAGGCCCGCGAGCGCATGGGCGAGCCGATTGCTCGCGGTGTCGATCGCGCGCGCCGAGTAGGCATCGCCCTCGAAGTCGAGGTACGGCCCATCCGGATCTGTGCCCAAGCGGTGTGCGAGCGCGTCGAGCACCGTGCTCTGGTCGCCGAGGGAGCTCACGAGGCTGACACTAGTGTCAGGTGTGTGGGCGAGACGACGCACCGCTACACCGTCGGCTGCGCCTGGCAGGGCTCGACCGCCGTTGGCTATGACGCCTACGAGCGCGGCCACGACGCGAGCGCCCCTCCCGCCGACGCGACGCTGTCACTCAGCTCCGACCCCTCGTTCCGCGGCGATCCGCAGCGCCTGAATCCCGAACAGCTGCTCGTGATGGCAGCATCGTCGTGCCAGTTGTTGTCGTTCCTCGCGGTCGCGGCACGGGCTCGCATCGACGTCGTCGAGTACCGCGACGAAGCCGAGGGCGTGATGCCCGAGGACGACACCCCCCTGCGCATCACGCGCATCGTGCTGCGTCCGGCGATCACCGTGCGCGGCGACGTCGCCCCGGCACGGCTCGCTCACCTCTGCGAGGTCGCACACCGCGAGTGCTTCATCGCGAACAGCCTCACGACCGACGTGGTCGTCGAGGCCACGTTCACCGTCGTCGCGGTCTAAGGCGTCCCTGGCACCGCCGGCGCGTCAGGGCAGGATGCCGTGGTGCGCCGCCGGGCTCACGGCGTGGCGACGCCGTGTGGCGCTGAGCGCGAGCGCGTCGAGCAACGCGTCGCGCAGCTCCGACGGCTCGACGATCTCGTCGTAGCTCATCGTGTCGGCCGACGAGTAGGCGCCACCCAGCTCGGCGTTCGCGAGCACGTCGCGCTCGTCAGCATCGAGCCGGGCGGCGTCGGCTCCACTCTCGGCCGGCATCGCGCCGAGGCGTGCGCCGGGAAGCGCCAAGGTGACCGTCTGGTCGTCGAACGGGTTCATGGCCATGAGTGACGACCCGAACCCGTAGGCCTTGCGAAGGGTCACGTGCAGTTTCGGCGACCGGACTCGATGCTGCGCGGCGAACATCCGTGCCGCGTGGCGGAGGATCCCACTGCGCTCGGACGCGGTCCCGGCGAGCACGCCCGGGTTGTCGGCCAGGAACACCACCGGGAGGTGGAACGCATCCGCGACCCCGAGGAAGTGCGCGGCCTTGTCGGCGGACTCCGCGTCGATCGAACCGGCCTTCACCGCCGGTTGGTTCGCAACCACAGCGACCGATGCGCCACCAAGGCGCGCGAGCGCGGTGACGATCGGGCGACCATGGGCGGGTTGGACCTCGAGGATCGAGTCGGCGTCGAACACGGCGATCGCCACGTCCCGCACGTCGTAGCCGCGCCGGGGATCCGCGGGCACGAGATCGAGCAGCTCCGGGACCGCGCGCCGGGCCGTCGCCGGACCTTCAGCTGCGGCGGGCGGGTGCTCCCATGCGTTCGCGGGGAAGTACGCCAGGTACCGGCGCACGAGGGCGAGCGCGGCCCGGTCATTCTCGGCAGCGTTGTGCACCACTCCACTCGCGGCCGCGTGGACCGCCGTTCCGCCCAGCTCGTGCTTGGTGACCTCCTCACCGATCGCCGCCTTCACCAGCGGCGGGCCGGCCGAGAAGATCGCCGCGCTCTCGGTCATCACGACGAAGTCCATGAGCGGTGCGGTGAGTGCGCCGTGCCCGGCCGACGGACCCATCACGACGCACACCGTGGGAACGAGGCCCGAGAGGTCGGCAAGGGTCTGGAGATCGTTCGGGGCGCGCCCGCGGCGCTCGAACGCGTTCTGGGCCCGCTCGCCTGCGCCTTCGAGGAGCATCACCAGGGGCAGACGCTCCTGGTGCGCGAGCTCGGCCAGACGCTGACGCTTCGCGGTGGTGCCCAGCCCGATCGAGCCGCCCATGACGGTGAAGTCCTCGGCTCCGACGAGCACGCGTCGCCCGTCGATCAGACCGTGACCCCCGACGAGCGCGTCGGCCGGTGCCGCAGGTGAGGCGCCCCGCTGGACCGAACCGGCCAGCGTCCCGAGCTCCACGAAGGACCCGTCATCGAGGAGCACCGCGACCCGCGCTCGGGCATCGAGGCGACCACCTTCGCGCTGGCGCTCGAGCCGTTCGGCGCCACCCATGGCCCGCGCGGCGTCACGACGCGTCGCGAGGTCGTCCAGGAGCGGCTGCCACGCGTCGCGACTCATCCGGCGTTGCTCATCCGGCGGTCGCGGTGAGCGTGGCGGCGAGGGCGTCGGCGTGGGCCCTCGGCGTCCCGAAGACGGTGTTCAGCACCCACGCCCGCTTCAGGTAGAGGTGCACGTCGACCTCCCAGGTGAACCCCATCCCGCCGTGCACCTGCAGGGAGGCCTTCGCGTTCTTGAGCGCGGCCTCGGACGCGAGCAGCCGTGCCCCCGACACTGCGCGCGCGACGTCGCCCACCTCGGGGTCGTCGAGGGTGACCGCCGCCGCATCGGCGGCCGCGCGTGCGATCTCGGCACGCACGGCCATGTCGGCGAGGATGTGCTTCACCGCCTGGAACGAACCGATCGGACGGTCGAACTGGCGACGCTCGAGCGAGTACGCGGTCGCCGCCGCGACGCACGCTTGGGCCATGCCGACCTGGTACGCGGCCGTGAGGACCGCGCCGCCCGTTTTCCATTGCGCGGCGAGGGCTGCGTCGCCGATGCGCTCGGCCTCGGGCAGCACCTCGACACGATGCACGGGCGAGAGTGGATCGAGGGGCCACTCGAGCTCGACGGCTCCGTCGAATGCAGCGCTGGGGATGGCGCTGACGCCACGCGCGTCGACGACCACGACAGTGTCGGCCTCCACCAGGTGCTCGAGCATCGTCGGCGTTGCGTCGACGGGGCGTTCGACACCGGTCACGATGCCCTCCACCACCCCGTGGGCCAGGTGTGACCAGACCAACGGACCGGGCACGAGGGCACGCCCAAGCTCTTGAAACGCGATCGATGCGTCGGACCACGTGAAGCCGTCGGCCCGGAGGGAGAACACCCCGGTCTCGGCGAGCTCGGCGAACGCCGGGCGATCGAAGCCACCACGCACCCGCTCCATCGGGAACCGGCCGACGCAGAGCGCCCGGATCCCGTCGCGCAGCGCCTCCTGATCCTCGGTCAGGTCGAAGTTCACGCCCAGCGCTGCTCCTTCGGGAGGCCGAGGAGGCGCTCCCCGATGATGTTGCGCTGGATCTGGGATGTCCCCGCGGCGATCGGCAGCGACAAGGTGCGGAGCCGTTCCTCGACGAGCTCGTCGTGCACGTCGAAGATCCCCCGTTCCAGCACGCGCATGCTGAGCTCGCCGAGGCGGTCCCGTGCTTCGGAGTACCCGAGCTTGAGCATCATCGCCCCCGGCCCGGGGGCGCCGGTCCGGCCGGCCTGCGAGACGTTGCGCTTGGTGAGCGACCAGAGCGCGTCGAGCTCGGCGATCACGTGCGCGAGCTCACGACGCTCAGCGTCGTCGTGGACCGCGGGAGCGAGCTCCTCGGCCAAGCGGAGCGCGTCGACCATCTCACTGACAAACGCCGTGCCGCGTTCGAATGACAGGGTGACGTTGGTGACCCGCCAGCCGTCGTTCTCGTCGCCGATCCGGTTCGCGACCGGCACCCGGACCTCGTCGAGGAAGACCTCGCAGAACTCCGACGACCCGAGCAGCGTCTCGATCGGGCGCACCTCGATGCCGGGCAGGTCCATCGGGAGGATCAGCCAGGTGATCCCCCGATGCTTCGGCACGTCGGGGTCGGTGCGCACCAGCAGCTCGCCGAACTCGCCGACATGGCCGAACGAGCACCAGGTCTTGCGTCCGGTGACCACGTAGTCGTCGCCGTCGCGGACCGCGCGCGTGGTGAGCCCGGCGAGATCGGAGCCCGCATCGGGCTCCGAGAAGCACTGGCACCACACCTCGTCACCACGGAGGATCTTCGGGAGATGCGCGGACTTCTGTTCCTCGGAGCCCTCCGCGACCAGCGTCGGGCCCGCGTGCAGCGTGCCGACGAAGTTGACACCGACGTAGGGAGCCTTGGCTCGCGTCGTCTCCTCGTGGAACACGAGCTGTTCGCTCGGGGAAGCGTCGCGACCGCCGTAGGCCTTGGGCCAGTTGATCCCGGCGTAGCCGGCATCAAAGAGTCGACCCTGCCATTCGGTGTCGTAGCGCACGCGCGCCGGCCAGTCGTCGCGCGACGGTGCGGCCGGGAGCTCGGCGAGCGAGCGGGTGAGCCACGAGCGCAACTCGGCGCGAAACGCCTCATCGGCGTCGGAGTAGCGAAGGTCCATGCGGGCGGCGAGCCTACCCGTCGCTTCTGACGAACCGTCAGGTCGGGGACTTCAGCTCCGGTGTCGCGTCCTCAGCAGCGCTTCCCGCGCTTGGGCACGGCGTCGTCGACCAGGTAGCGGACCACGATGTCGTCGACGCAGTGGTTCCCCGAGGCAAACGCGGTGTGACGGGCACCGCCCACGGTGACGAGCGTCGCCGAGCCCAGTTCGTCGGTGAGCCCCTTGGCCCAGACGAGCGGGGTCGCGGGGTCGTCGCGGGTTCCGAGCACGAGCAGCGGGGGCGACGTCGGCGCGTGCAACGCCGCGGGCGGCTGGGCCGCGACCGGCCACAAGGCGCAGGCGAGCGAGTTGTTCACGACGGATCTTCCGAGCCGCGGTGCGGCGCGGGCGGCTGCGTCCTCGATCGCCCGCAGCCCGGCAACACCTCCGACGTCCGGGCCGTCCACGCAGCCGACGGCCCAGAACGCTTCCTGAAGATCGTCGTAGGTGCCGTTCCTGGAACGGCCGGTGTAGGCATCGGCCTCGGCCACCAGGTCGCTCGCGTCACCCTGGTCGGCCGCCGCGAGTGCGCCGGCGAGGGTCGACCACGAGTCCTGGCCGGTGTACAGGAGCTCGGTGACGCCGATGTCGAACAACGTCGTGTTGAGCGTGCGGTGTCGACCCGCCGACGGCGCGCCGATCGGTGCGTGGGCGATCCTGGCGCGCAACGCGTCGTAGGCCGCGCCGGGATCACCGCCGTGATGGAACGCACAGCCCGTCCGGCGCGCGCAATCACGCAGGAAGAGGTTCAGCGAACGCTCGAAGGCCACGGCTTGCTGCACCTGCACCGCGGTGGCGTCGAGCGCAGGGTCGACCGGCCCGTCGAGCACGAGCGCACGCACCCGATCGGGGAATTGAGCGGCGTACTCCGCGCCGAGGAACGTGCCGTAGGAGAACCCGAGGTAGGTGAGCCGGTCGTCGCCGAGTGCGGCGCGGATCCGCTCCATGTCGCGCGCGGCGCGGTCGGTCCCCAGGAAGGGAAGGATGGGACCGTCGGCATGCACGCAGGCGTCCACGATCTGGCGCACGCCGGCCTCGAGCGCGGCGCGACCGGCTTCGGTGTCGGGCGTCCAGTCGAGGGCATAGAAGGGATCCAGGTTCTCGGTGCAGTCGACACCCTGGCTCCGGCCCACGCCGCGTGGGTCGAAGCCGACGATGTCGAAGCGGTCTTGGAGCTCGGCGGGAAGGCTCGGGGCGATGTCCAGCGCGAAGCCGGTCCCGGGTGCGCCCGGCCCGCCCGGGTTGACGAGGAGCGACCCGATCCTTCGATCCGGGCGCCGCGCCGGGATGCGCGTGAGGGCGAGGCCGATGGTCGGCCCGCCGACGACCGTGTCGTCGAGTGGGACGGTAAGGGTGGCGCACTGCGCCGCGCCGCTGCGGCAACGCTTCCACGTCAGCGGCGATGGGGCGACCGTCCTGCTGTTCGCCGCGCCGGCCGTCGTGGTCGTGGTGGTGCGCGGAGCAGCCGCTGCCGGCAGAGCAGCCGATGCGACGATGGTCGCGCCGACGGCCGCGAGCGCGACGAACGACAGGATTCGTCGGGAATGCATGGTGCCGAGCGTAGGCGTCGGCGGGCGCCGTAGTGCTTCAGGCGAACGCGGCACCGAGATCACGGAGGAACGGGGCGATTCCGGCGCGGTCGGCGAGGAAACGCCCGGTTGCGAGGGACACCGTGGTGACGCCGAGCGCCTCGAGCTCGGGAACGCTCGCCATGGTGCGGTCCAGTTCGAGCTTGCCGTCGTCATCGGTTGCAGCCGCCAGTCCTGCGCGCACCCCCAGGGTCCCAGGATCACGGCCGGCTTCGCGAAAGGCTGCCCGCAGCAGCTCGATGCCGTGCGCCAGGTCGTCGTGAGACATCACGCCGACGGGGAGCCACCCGACACCGAGCTCGGCGACGCGCCGCGCCGTGGTCTCGGTCGGCCCACCCCCGAACCAGAGCGGAACGCCGCCGGCCTGTGCCGGACGCGGCTCGCACCACAGGTCGTCGAAGCTCACCGTTGCCGACGCGAACGACACCGGGGGCGACCGGGTCCAGAGCGCCTTGCACGCCCGCAGGGTGTCGAGCATGCGCTCCGTTCGGCCCAGGAACGGCCCGCCGGGATCGGTGAACTCCTCGGGCTGCCAGCCGGTGCCGACCCCGAGATCGAGACGACCGCGCGAGAGGACGTCGATCGTGGCCGCGGTCTTCGCGAGCACGAGCGCGGGGCGCAACGGTGCAATGAGCACACCGGTACCGAGGCGGACACGCTCGGTCACGCCCGCGAATGCCGCGAGCACGGTGAGCGGCTCGAGCCAGGGCTCCTCGGGTGGGTACGGGAACTTCCCGAACGGATAGCGATCGGTGCGAGTCCCGATCGCGAGGTGGTCGGGCAGCACGAGCTGGTGGATTCCGGCCTCGTCGGCCGCCCGCGCCACGTCGAGGACCGCGGCGAGGTCGTTGCCGAAGAACCGGGAGAAGCCCGAGACCGTGACCGAGACCTGCATCAGCCAGACCCCATCAGCCAGACCCCATCAGCCAGACCCCATCAGCCAGACCCCATCAGCCAGACCCCATCAGCCAGACCCCATCAGGCAGGAGACTCGCTCGAGAAGTACACGTTCTTCACCTCGGTGTAGTGGTCCATCGCGTTCATGCCGAGCTCGCGGCCCAGGCCCGAGCGCTTGAACCCGCCGAACGGGGTTTCCGTACGGACGCTGGAGTGCGAGTTGACCGACAGCACCCCGGTCCGGATCCCCTTCGCGACCCGGATGGCCCGGCCGACGTCGCCGGTCCAGACCGATCCCGAGAGCCCGTAGTCGTTGTCGTTCGCGATGCGGATCGCTTCGGCTTCGTCGTCGAAGGGGATCAGGCACGCCACCGGACCGAAGATCTCCTCGCGGGCCACGCGCATCGAGTTGTCGACATCGGCGAGCACCGAAGGGGCCAGGTACCAGCCGGCACCCTCGCGGATCTCGCCGCCGGTGGTCCGGCGAGCACCTTCGCCCTGCCCGATCTCGAGATAGTCGAGGGACGTCTGGCGCTGGGCTTCGGAGATCATCGGTCCCATCTCGGTCGTCTCGAGGAGCGGATCGCCGATCTGCACGGCATCGGTCGCCCGCGAGAACGCGTGGACGTAATCGTCGTACACGGACCGCTCGACGAGGATGCGGCTGCGCGCGCAGCAGTCCTGCCCGGCGTTCGCGAACACCGCCATCGGCGTCTCCGCGATGCACCGTTCGAGGTCGGCGTCGGCGAACACGACGCTCGCGGACTTCCCGCCGAGCTCCAGGGAACAGCGGGTGATGTTGTCGGCCGACGCCTTCAGGATCGACGCCCCCGTGGTGGTCTCCCCGGTGAACCCGATCTTGGAGACCCGACGGTCGGCGACGAGCTCGTGACCAAGGACTCGTCCCGGACCGACGAGCACCGAGACCGCGCCCTTGGGGATGCCGGCTTCGAGAAGCACTTCGCCGAGCATGAGCGCGCTGAGCGGCGTGAGCGACGCGGGCTTGAGCACGATCGGGTTGCCGCACGCGAGCGCGGGCGCGGCCTTCCATGTGGCGATCAGCAACGGGAAGTTCCACGGGACGATGAGCGCGCAGACGCCGATCGGTTCCCGAAGCACCACGTCGAGCCCCGGCTGCTGGACCGGTACCACGTCACCGAGATGCTTGTTCGCGGCCCCGGCGTAGTACTCGAAGACGTCGGCCGCGGTGTTGGCCTCCCACCGGGCATCCCCGATGGGGTGGCCGGCACCCCGGGCCTCGGCGATGGCGAAGTCCTCGGCCCGATCGCGCAGCAGGCGAGCGACCTCGAGCAGCACCCGGCCCCGAGCGGTCGCGCTCGTGCGAGGCCACTCCCCGGTCTCGAACTCGGCGAGCGCGGCGCCGAGCGCGTCGTCGAGGTCCTCAGAGCTCGCCTGAGGCACCTCGGCGAGGCGTTCCCCGGTCGCCGGCTCGGCGATCACCATGCTGGGACCCCGCCCCTCTCGCGCCTCGCCCCCGACGAGAAGGTGCCAATCCCGGTCCATCCGCGGCAGCATACGAGCATGACTCGACTCGCAGGCAAGGTCGCACTCATCACCGGGGCCGGGAACGGCATGGGAAGGGCCGCATCGCTCCTGTTCGCGAGCGAGGGCGCGCTCGTCGTCGTCGCGGACGCGATGGAGGACGGTGGCAACGCCACCGTCGAAGCGGTGCGCGCCGCGGGAGGTGACGCGGCCTTCGTGAAGGTCGACGTCTCCGACGAGGCGCAGGTGCAGGCGATGGTCGCCTTCGCGACGGAC
>Ga0209048_10007089_pt1 | contig 10388 bp, 6 predicted proteins | sample FrelakmetCRP12CR_FD_187146 | JGI IMG/M metagenome (GOLD analysis project Ga0209048, IMG submission 187146) | Freshwater lake sediment microbial communities from the University of Notre Dame, USA, for methane emissions studies - CRP12 CR (SPAdes)... | ecosystem: Environmental > Aquatic >... | reverse complement strand
GGTCAGAAGGCGCTCGTTGCAACGAAAAGTCGGGTGAGAATGTGCTCGGCCGGGTCCACAGCGTGACTTCGGACCGGGTTTTTCAACACAATAGGCCGACTGCAGTCGTTCGCTGCACCGCACAAAAGATCCGCGATTAGAATACCCGCGACCGCCTATTCTGTTGAAAAACTCCGTTTCGATGCAGGGGCGAAAAATCTCGTGCGATATGGCGTGATTCGAATGAGAAGCGCCGAGGGGCTACCGCCCGGAAGCGGTCGCCTCACCTGAATCGTCTCTGTTTGGCTCGACGTAGACTCGCCGGCGATTCTCGCTCTCGACGCCCTGTAGACGAAGAAGTACTCGCAGCGGGAAACCGAGTCTTCAACAGAATAGGCCGACTGCGGCCGTTGGACCTGGTGTTTCAAAGCGGCCGGTCGTTCACGGCGGTCATGGCATCGTGAGCAATCGCAGGTCGTCGACGCCTTTCAACTGACGTCGCTGTCGGCTCAATTGCGTCAAACCGGCACGCGTGACGACATCACGGGCCGAATTGCCAGACGTCGTTCTCGATCAGGAATGCGTTCACTTCGGAGGGAAGCCCGAATCGCTCGCGATCGCCGCCGAACGTCATGATCGAAGGTCGCAGGCAGGCGCGACCACCGGAGAAGACCAGGGCGTCGAAGTCGTACCTCATGTCCTCTGGGGACTTGCCATTCCACGGCGGAGCCGCAGGCGCCGGAAGCTCGGTCCAGTTCTTGCCGTCGCGACTGGTCCACATGTCGGTCGGGTTCGCGGGTATCGGCGGCACTCCAGGAACCTCGCCGTAGCCGCCGAAGCAGACGATCTGGTTGAGTAGCTCGACGCATTGGTGTCCCGGACGCGGTGACCAGCCGGCCGCTGCCGTCACCAGCTCCCACGATGCGCCATCTCTCGAGCGCCACACGTCATTGAAATACAGCGTCCTGGTCGCAGGTTGACACGGGTCCTTCGGGTTGAAGCCGCAGGTGAAGCCCCGCTCACCGCCGAGCAGGTAGATATAGCCGCCCTTCGAAACAACGGCCGCTCCGGCTCGCGGCGTCCACCTCGGCCCCTTGCCGGTGACCTCGGTCCAGGTGCGGCCGTCGCGCGACATCCAGACGTCGTTGAACAGGATTCTGCCGGTGCCGCCGGTCGAGGCATCATCGCCCTGGCTGCCACCGAGGACGTAGATGGCCCCGCCGTGAACGACGGCGGACAGACCGGCGCGACCTGCCCACGGTGCATCGGTTGTCTCCGGAGTCCACGTGACGCCATCCTTGCTGCTCCACACGTCATCGAAGAATGTCGAGTTCGGCAGGATGGGCAGGCATGGCACGCCCGGCGGCAGCAACGCGCAACCATCCGGGTAATTCGGGTTCGGCTTCGACTCGAAGTTCTGGCCGCCAATCACGTACATGCGGCCTCGATGAGTGACGGACCCGAAGTACGCGCGCGGCTTCCACATCTGCGGAGCGCCCGGGCTGGGCTGCCACTGCGCAACTCGCGTCCACGTGGCGCCGACGTCGCTGCTCTTCCAGACGTCGCCGTAGAGTACGGTCTCGGTCTCGAACGAGAATGGTCCTCGGCCGCCCATGACGTAGAGGTCGTTACGCAGTTCGACGGCCTGGAGGCCGGCACGTGGCGCCCATATCGTAGGGTTGAACGGCACGGTCGGACGCACGTTGGTCCAGCGGTAGCTGCCAATGTCGGCCGCTCCGCCGCGAGCATTCGCCAAGCCGGTAGCAGCGACGACGCAGCCGAGAATGAACGTGGAACAGGCAAGGGTACGCAGCGACTTCATCTTGTCTCCCTCCTGGACATTGACGCCGGCCAGCCTTTAACGGAGCCGTTTGCGGAGTCGGTTGATCACGACACTACGCTACGACGATGAAGTTGGCGAGTCGCAGCTGGTGGTCACCAGGAGACCACCAGGATTCTGTCAAATGAGGGTGACGGATAGCGCTGACGGGGACGATCAACTGACGGCAGCGCTCGCGTGTCGGCTGCAGAAATCACGGTTTGTTCGTCGAAACTGCGATGAGCCGTTCGCGAATATCCGCGCCGGGTCGCTTTCACCCTACACCGTTAGCATTCAGCGGCCCCGCAATCCATCCCCTGCAAAACACCCGGGGTGACGGCGCATCGCGCCGTCGAGCGCAGCGTCCGCCCGAATCCTTCGATCCCGGATGATCCGACCCAACGCAAAACCGCTCCGACGCGTTGCCAAGTCACGAAGGGCGACGCGAGGCGGCGATGCCGACGTCGCCATATTCCGAACTGGGGGAATCGCAGCCCGATGCCTGAGCCGCAGCAGCGCAGCGTGTTCGCGCTGCCCGCCGACTCCTGGAAAGCTGACCTCTGCGAATGGGCAAACCGGCCAGCAGCAGACGTTCACGGTCGCCGTGCAAAGTGCCCGCCAGTTCGAGGCCGCGCTTAACATCGATCAGAAGGACAAGTTCGCGGCCGAGCAGGAGGATGGGAATATAGGGGTGCGGGTCGAAGCCGCCCTCGCTGGCAATGCCCATGCGCGCGTACGGCGCATACTCGAACCCTGCTGCGATCTTGGCCTTGGCCGCATCAAGCTGGGTCGGGTCCGTGCAACATCCCGGCTCAACGTACCAAACCTGTCGGTGTCCACGCCGATCGCCAAGCCGACCACGAGCCCAAGCCCATCCTTCAGGACCGGCGTAAACACATGCTCCTTGCCGTCCATCGTGGCGAGCACGGCGAGGGCGCATTTTCTTTCAAGGACAATCTTCAGCCGGCATGTTCAGAAATAGCCTTCGCGCTTCTTCTGTTCGAGCGAGCCGCCATCCTCCGCATCGCTGATCCGTCCCTGGCGCTCGGAGGACATAGCCCGCAGGGTCTCGACGACGACGGTGGCCAACTCGGTGGCCTCGGACTCGACCGCGCCGGTCACCGGCCAACAGCCGAGCGTGCGGAAGCGCACGGTCTTCGTCTGGATTTCGTCGCCGGGCTGGAACCTCATCCGGCTCTCCTCATCGACGACGATGAAGGCCCCAGCCCGTTGTACAACCGGCCGGGGCGCTGCGAAGTAGAGCGGCGCCAGCTCAATCTTGTGGAGCAGCGCGTAGCTCCAGATATCCGTCTCGGTCCAGTTGGAGAGCGGGAAGACCCTGGCGGTCTGATCCTTGCCCAGGCGGGTGTTGTAGAGACGCCAGAGTTCAGGGCGCTGCTGGCGCGGGTTCCAGGCGTGACCGGCGCCGCGAACCGACACGATGCGCTCCTTGGCCCGTGACTTTTCCTCGTCGCGCCGGGCGCCGCCGAAGATGATGTCGTAGCCGCCCGCGTCGAGCGCGGTCTTGAGGGGCTCTGTCCGCATGACCAGCGTGTATCGGTCGCCGTGATCGAAGGGATTGATGCCCGCCGCGCGCCCTTCTTCATTTGAATAAGCGATGATCTTGAAGCCATGCTCGCGCGCAAAGGCGTCGCGAAAATCGATCAGCGATCGGAACTCCCAGGTCGAGTCCACATGGAGCAGCGGGAATGGGGGCTTGGAGGGATAGAAGGCTCGCAGTGCCAGGTGTGCCATCACGGTCGAGTCCTTTCCTGCCGAGAACAGCATGACCGGATTGCGGGCATTGGCGACCGCCTCGCGCAAGATGTGGATGGATTCCGACTCCAACCACGACAGATGGGAGCCTGAGAGTTTCACGGCTGAGCCTTCCATTTGAATTCTCGATTTCGTCAGTGAGACACGACCCACTGAAGTTCCCCGGCATGGCGCCGGACCTGACGCGCACGGGAACACCTGGCCAACGGTGTGAGATGGTGAAGCGGGGTCAAGGGTTGCACTGCGGGCAGTAGCGCGCGGAGGCCGTCTGAAGACCGTCGCGACGCGGTCTGTCCTCGCGGTGAGCACAGACTGAGCAGGCGAGCCGCTCGCATCGGAACAAAGTCGATGGTTCGCCGCACTCCTCGCAAGGCAACCCACCGAGCGTGCCTATCGGCCCCCACCCGGGCGCAGCACAGGCGGGGCATGCGCTGCCGATGCGGCGTGCGAGTCGGAACGCGAGCCCGCGGATGCTGGCCATGCGCGTGGGATTGAAGTGCGCGCGCATGTCGGGCTCCACCCAGGCCCTGCCCGTATCCGACTGCGCGCTGGCCTGCACCATCGCTGCGCTCAGGCGATCGATCGAGGTGATGCCCTTCCCGATGACCGTGCCCGGGCCGTCGTGCGTGGTTCTCACGATCAGCCCGTGCGACGGAAAACCGACGGTGGGCAGCCACGCTTGCAGGTCGGCGACGCAGCGCGCCTCCCGATGGCCGTAGTTGGTACGCTCGGCCAGAATCGTCTCGGTGATGACGAGTTCGCGCTCGGCGTCGATGAAGCTCATGACTTCGATGCCCGCCGGGATGAACGGAACAAAGGGGTGCGGCCCGAAGCTGCCTTCGTTTGCGATACCGATAGGAAGGCCGGTGGCCGCCATGCCCAGGCGTGCTTTGCTCAGGCAGGTCTCCAGCGCCGTGCCCTGACGGGGACACTCGCCAGTGAACGCACCCAGGGCGTCGGTATCGAGTTCTGGCGGCACCACGACTTCCAGTCCCAAGGCACGGCGAAAGGGTCGGGCGACAGCGCGTTCCTTGCCGTGGCGTGTGGCCAGGCTGACGTGTCGGCCACGGTAGGGCGACGTCATCCTGTGTCTTTGCGACTTTGCACGCGGACTATCTTGCAACACGCCCGCGTGCGTCATGCGCTGTCGGCTGCCGTCGCCCAGACGCCATGGCGATGCTGCTCGATGGCACTCGTTTCCGGGTCGATTCTGAACAGATGCAGCCATCCGTTGCCCACGAGCTGGCGCACGATCTCGTGGCCGGCCATCACCGTGTCGATGGCGGCGCGCGGCGCCTCGATGAAGACGCTCAGGCGCAGCGGCGTGTGGCGCAGCGTGCGGCCGTCGTGCAGCGACTGCATCGGCAGACCGATGCGAAGATCACCGCCGTTACCCTCGAACACGCCCAGGTGCCCTCCGACCACATTGTGCAACACCTTGTTGCCGCTGCCATAGCGCCGGTTGTCCACCGTGGAGGCGTGGTACTGCATGTTGATCCAGTGGGTGACGACCATCGGCGCGGTCATGATCAGCGTCAGTACGCCCAGGTCGGGGTCGAGCCAGTGGTCGTAGTCGTGCAGGAAGCTGCGGCCGGCCAGGTTGAGGTGCCGGCTGCGCGCACGCGGCGCGACGATGAAGGCCGCGTTGTCGGCCAGGCCCCATTCGGGACGCACCTGAGCCCAGTCGTTGGCGCGCTCCAGCACCGCTCGCTTCAAGGCGGCGCTCTGTCCGGCCAGCGCGCCCAGACCCAGGCTGTCGGCACGCTCGGCACGCGCAAGCTCTCCGGCAGCCTCGAGCCAGCGCCGCAGTTGCGCCAGTTCGGCCTGCAGCGCGGCGGGCACGGCCTCGATGTCGTACAGCAGCACCTCGTCCGTGGTGGTGTTGTGCAGCGCCGGCAGGAAGTGAGTGCCGGCAGGCACGTCGACGCCCAGGCCCCGCAAGTGCTCGCGCACGGCCGGGGTGTTGAGCATGTCGGCCAGCACGCGGGCGTTGACCTCGCCAGTCTGGCCGCCGCAGGCGCCGCAATCCAGGCCAGCGGCATGCGGGTTGTTGGCGCTGCGGCTGCCGTGGCCGGCGAGCAGCACCAGCGGCGCGAAACCGCTCACCAGGCCCATGGCACCGAGGATGCCCTTGGCCATGGCGGCGGCTGCGGCCGGGTCGGTGCGGGCCTGCAAGAGGCAGGGCCGCAGGGCTGCGGCAGCTTGCGGTGGCAGGCCGGCATCCTCCCAGCGCGCGGGGGCGGCGCTCGAAGGCAGGCTGTCGGCAAGCAGCTTGGGGCCGGAAAGCAAGCCCATGGTCTCGACGAAGCTGAAGGCCGAGGCCGGCGCGCCACGGAACTCGGCCCAGCGCTGGCGCCACTGCAGGGCGTTGCGCCGCCGCGTTGCGAGCGCCTGGCCCAGGTCGGCGCCGTCGACGTCTTCGCTCACGCAGTGCGCCGGCGCCAGCAGGCCCGGCAGCTGCGGCCGCGTGAGCGCGCTGCCGATGGGCGAGTAGGCGATGAACAGGCCGAAGAATCCGGCGAAGCCGCGCGTGTGCACGGCCGGGCTGACCGACTCCAGCGCGCGGCGGAAAACCTCGGAGCGCACGTCGATGCAGAACAACGCCTGCACGGCGGGCGGCGTGGTAGCGGCGGCAGGCAGCGGCTGGCTCAGCCCTTCGATCAGCGGCTCACGGTAGGCGATCTCGACGGCGCTTTGCAGCAGCCAGTCGGTGCGCTGCGCTTGCCGAAGCGCGTCGGCCGCCGCCTGTGCCGCGCACCAACGATCAGCCCAGCCGGCCGGCAGCGAGCCGTGCGCGGCATCTTCGAACAGCAGCCACTCCCAGGCCAAGCGGATGGCCAGCAGGTCCACGATCTTGTCGTCGTCGCTGCCACCCAGGCGTGCTTGCCAACGTTCGTAGGCACACCAGGCACCCCAGCCGCCGATGGCCATCAGCACGGCGCTGAGGTAGGGCTCGTGGCCGTCCTCGGGCACGGCCATGCCATCTAACGCGGCGGCGATCAGGGCCTGCGGCGCAGAAGGGAGAGCCGCAAGACGGGCGCGCAGTGCAGCCCGGCTCTGGCGCCAGGGCAGGCCGTGGTCGGCGGCGAGTTGCTGGCGCCAGCTGTCGTACAGGCCGTGCGAGCGGCCCATCGCCCAGCTTGCCTGGTGGCGGTCGAAGAAGGCGGCGCAGTGCTGGCTGACCTGGTGGGTGACGAGATCGGCCCAGCGCAGGCCGGGCCGCGGCGGTACGCCGCGGTCGCGCAGGTCGGTGACCAGCGGCAGGCGCGACAGTGGTGTCGATGGGCCTTGCAGCGCTGACACGAGTTCGCCGACCAGTGCCAGCACGCGGGCATCGTCGGCGCCGGTCGTGTTCAGCACGGCGACTTCGTCCGCGGCCGCGGCATCCAGGTGCCGGCGTTGCAGGCGGCCGGCGGCCCACTGCTCTTGGAACCATTCGCGCGGCATCGTCAGCCGCGTGCCGGCCAGCGTGCCCAGCGCCGCGGCGGCCTCGGGCATCGGGCGGCCGACCCAGCCCCAGTAGGGGTTGACGGCGATGAACTCGTCGAGCGGCCAGGTGGGTGCCACGCGCGCGGCGGCAGTGGCGATGTGGTCGGCCAGGCGCTGCGCGTGCAGCAGGGGGAGCTCGACAACGGCGTTCATGCGCGACCTCCGGCGGTGGCGGTGGGGGTGTCGATGACGGTAGTCGTGTCGGCCGCGGGCAGCAGCGAAGTCGCGGCCGCCGGCCCCGGCGGGCGCCACAGGGCGAAGGCGATGCGGTTGAACTTCTCGTCGAGGAAAAGCCCGCCGTAGAACCATGGGTACAGGCCGCGCGCCAGCGCACTCTGGGGCGCGACGGTGATGACCGACTGCAGCAGGAAGAGCGCGCCGAAGGCCACTGCCACGCCGACCCACAGCGCCACTGCCGGGGCAGCCGCATTCGTCAGCACCCACCCCGCGAGCACCGCATGCAGGGCGAAGTAGGCCAGGGCGATGCCGAAGGCACCCAGACCGAGTGCCGGCAGCCACGGGCCGCCGAGCCGCGGCGACTGCGCGTGCACCAGCGGCACCAGTGCCAGGGCGACGATACCCCCCAGCACCCAGATCGCGGGCGAGGCCGCGTTACCGGGCAGCAGCCAACCCATGGCGGCGCCGGCCAGCAGCGTCATGCCCACGCCGACCAGAGCGCCCACGGCCAGTGCCAGCGGGCCGGGCGCCGCGGCCCGCGGCGTGAGCTGCACCAGCATCGTGCGGCGCACCGCACCACCCGCGCCGAGGAACGCGTGCGCCTTGTACAGCGAATGCGCCACCAGATGCAGCAGCGCCATCTCCCAGGCACCCAGGCCACACTGCATGAGCATGAAGCCCATCTGCGCGCAGGTCGACCAGGCGAGCATCACCTTGATGCTGATGCGCGTGGTCATCACCAGCGCCGCCAGCACCGCGGTGGCCGTGCCGGCCGCCACCAGCAGCGCCTGGGCTGCGGGCACGTCGGCCACCAGCGGCGCAAAGCGCATAAGCACGAACCCGCCGAGGTTGACGACACCGGCGTGCAGCAGCGCCGAGACCGGCGTGGGCGCCTCCATCACCTGGATCAGCCAGCCGTGGAAGGGCAGCTGCGCGCACTTGAGCAGCGCGGCGCAGGCGATGAGCAGCACCGCAGCCTGCGCGGCGCCGGGCAATTGCGGTACGGCGGCGGCGTGCGCAGCGAGTTGATCGATGCGCAGCGTGCCGAAGGCCTGAAACAGCAGGCCGGCGGCGGCCAGCATGCACAGGTCGGCGATGCGGCCGACGATGAACTTCTTGTGCGCGGCCACCACGGCCGGTGGCCGCTCGCCAAAGAACGTGAGCAACCGGTGCAGCGCCAGACTGGTGGCCGTCCAGGCCAGCGCCAGCACCAGCACATGGTTGGTGGCCACGACCAAGCTGACCGTGGCCAGCGTGGCCATCAGCCAGCGCACGTAGTGGCGCTCTTCGCGCTCGCCATTCAGGTAGCGCTGCGAGTAACGCACGATGACCCAGCCGACGAAGGCCACGAGCAGCGTCATCACGGCGCCGACGGCGTCGGCGCGCACGCCGTGGCCTGAGCCCACCGAGCCCGAGAGCACGGCGGCGAGCGACAAGGCGGCGAAGCCCACGGCCGCTGAGGCCGCCCAGCGCGCACCGCGCCACGCTGCGGAAGTGGCGGCGCGCGGGCCGGCAAACAGAGCCGCCGCAGCGGCCGCCAGCGCCGGCCCGAACAGCAGGGCGGCGTGCCAGATCGGCAGGGTGAAGGTGATGTCGGGCTGCAGATTCATGGCCGAGTCCGCGTTGGGCGATGAGCGCACTGTGCCTCTCCTGTAACATTCCGTAAAATGCATTGTTCAGCACGTTACGTGCTTTTTCACAGAACGGTAGTCACATGCCACGCTTGAACTTTCATCACCTGCACTACTTCTGGGCCGTCGCCAAAGAGGGCAACCTCACGCGCGCAGCGACGCGGCTGCACGTTTCGCAGTCGGCGCTCTCGGCGCAGATCAGGCAGCTCGAAGAGCAGCTCGGCCAGCCGCTGTTCGCGCGTATCGGCCGCGGCCTGCAGCTCACCGAAGCCGGACAGCTGGCGCTGGGCTATGCCGATTCGATCTTCACGGCGGGGGCCGAGCTGATGGCGCTGTTGCGCGAAGGCCGCCGCGAAGAACGCCAGGTGCTGCGCGTCGGCGCCGTAGCCACGCTGTCGCGCAACTTCCAGGAGAACTTCCTGCGGCCGCTGCTGGAGCGCGCGGATGTCGAACTCGTGCTGCAGTCGGGCAGCCTGGTCGACCTGCTGTCGCGGCTGCGGGTGCACACGCTGGACCTGATCCTGTCCAACCGGCAGGTGCACGCCAGCGCCGACGACCCATGGCGATGCCGGCGCATTGCGCGGCAACCCGTCAGCCTGGTCGGCAAGCGGCGGCGCAAGCGCCGCGCGTTCCGGTTTCCCGACGAACTGGCCGAGGTGCCACTGCTGCTGCCGGGGCGCGACAACGACATCCGCGCCGGTTTCGACCTGATGTGCGAGCGGCTGGGCATCCGCTACCGGCTGCGCGCCGAGGTCGACGATATGGCGCTGCTGCGCCTGCTGGCCCGCGACTCCGATAGCGTGGCGCTGCTGCCCACGGTGGTGGTGCAGGACGAACTGCGCAGCGGGCGCCTCGTGGAGTACGGCGTGGTGCCGGACCTGCACGAGAACTTCTATGCCATCTCGGTACAGCGGCACTTCTCGCCACCATTGCTCAAGGCGCTGCTCAAGCAGTCTGAGGCTGATGTGCTGGGTTCGCTTGGCGGTTGATTGCAAGAACGGGGGCAGTTCTGTGGCCAGCGCAGGATGCCGAAGCGGCCGGTTCGATTCAGAGCCAACCGATCTTGCGGGGCAAGGCTTGAGGCCCGGCCGCGCGAAATCGGCGCCCACCAATGGCCAGAGACGTCGACCCTGCCGGTCAGCCGACGGTCTGCTCTTGGACTTTCATCTTGTTGTTCCGTAGGGCAGTTGTGGGTCGTGAAGAGCTGGCTCCGGTCTTTCGGACACGGGTATAAGGATTTCTGCCCGGGCACGGACGTGACCGGAGGGAAGAAGTCCATGAAGAAGGCGAGACGTAACCACTCAGCGGCGTTCAAAGCGCGGGTGGCATTGGAAGCGATTCGGGGCGAGAAGACGGTGGCAGAGATTGCCGCGCACCACGAGGTGCACCCGAACCAGGTGACGGCGTGGAAGACGCAAGCGCTGGAGAACCTGGCGGGGATCTTTGGCGGCAGCGTGGTCGCCGACGACGGCAAGGAGCAGATTCGCCAGCTCCGTGAGAAGGTCGGCGAGCTGACG
>Ga0209048_10007088_pt1 | contig 10389 bp, 6 predicted proteins | sample FrelakmetCRP12CR_FD_187146 | JGI IMG/M metagenome (GOLD analysis project Ga0209048, IMG submission 187146) | Freshwater lake sediment microbial communities from the University of Notre Dame, USA, for methane emissions studies - CRP12 CR (SPAdes)... | ecosystem: Environmental > Aquatic >... | reverse complement strand
GGGCCTTGGCGTCGTACTTCTTCGCGTTGGCCATGATCGTTGCAAAGCCCGCTTCCACCTCCGCCGCCGACTTGACGCCGACGAGCACGCCGCCCGCCTCCGTCTTGTGCAGGATTTCCGGCGACACGATCTTCAGCACCACCGGGAAACCCATGCCGGCCGCGAGCTTCGCTGCCTCGGCGGCGGTGGCGGCCACACCTTCCTTCGGCACCGTGATGCCATAGGCGTCGCACACGAGCTTGCCTTCGGGCGCGGTCAGCGATGTGCGTCCGTCGGCCTTGGCCTTGTCGAGAATCTTCTGTACTGCTGCCTTGTCGTGCGCCATCGCCGTTTCCTTCACTATCGATTGCAAATGGACGCGAAACCGCGTCCCGTTTCAGTTGCGTTCAGATGACGTTGGCGGCGCGCAGCGCGGCAACTTCATCCTTGCCGTAGCCCAGTTCCGCGAGAACCTCGTCCGTGTGCTCGCCCAAGAGCGGCGAGCGCGTAACTTCCGTCGCACTGTCCGACATCTTGATCGGGTTGCCGACCGAGAGGTATTTTCCGCGCTTCGGATGATCGACCTCGACGACGGTTCCCGTCGCGCGCAGCGACGGCTCTTCGGCGATTTCCTTCATCGACAAGATCGGGCCACAGGGAATGTCATGCTGGTTGAGGATGTCCATCGCCTCGAACTTGGTCTTGGTCTTCGTCCAGTCCTCGATCTTGCCGAAGATTTCCATCAGATGCGGAAGGCGCGCCTTCGGCGTCGCATAGCGCGGATCGGTCAGCCACTCGGGGCGGCCGATCACCTCGCAGATGTCCTTCCAGACGGGCGCCTGCGTGATGAAGTAGATGTACGCGTTGGGGTCGGTCTCCCAACCCTTGCACTTCAGGATCCAGCCGGGCTGACCCCCGCCGGACGCATTGCCCGCGCGCGGCACGGCTTCGAGGAATTTGCCGTTAGGGTATTGCGGGTACTCCTCCATCACGTGGGTCCGGTCGAGCCGCTGCTGGTCGCGCAGCTTGACGCGGCAGAGATTGAGCACGCCGTCCTGCATCGCGGCCAGGACCTTCTGCCCGCGCCCCGTGGTCTTGCGCTGGTAGAGCGCCGCGACGATGCCGAGCGCAAGGTGCAGCCCGGTGCCGCTGTCGCCGATCTGCGCGCCGGTGACGAGCGGCGGACCGTCGTCGAAGCCGGTCGTGGATGCCGCGCCGCCGGCGCATTGCGCGACGTTTTCGTAGACCTTGCAATCCTCGTAGGGGCCGGGACCGAAGCCCTTGACCGATGCGACGATCATCCGCGGGTTGAGCGCCTGGATGCGCTCCCACGTGAAGCCCATGCGGTCGAGCGCGCCCGGCGCGAAGTTCTCCACCAGCACATCGCACTTCTTCACCAGCGCTTCGAGCACTTCCTTGCCCTTTGGATTCTTGGCATCGACAGTGATCGAGCGCTTGTTGTGGTTGAGCATCGTGAAATAGAGGCTGTCCACGCCCGGAATGTCGCGCAGCTGGCCGCGCGTGATGTCGCCTTCGCCGGCGCGCTCGACCTTGATCACGTCGGCGCCGAGCCATGCGAGAAGCTGCGTGCACGTCGGGCCCGACTGCACATGCGTGAAGTCCAGGATGCGGACGCCGTCCAGAGCCTTGCTCATCTCATTCCCCTATGCTTTGCCATGATTTCGAATGCGCGACGTTGACGATGCCAGCCTTGCCAAGCCGCGTTGAGCGTCGGCGCGTCGACCGACCCTTGCGCCAGGTCCGCCAACCGACGACGCTCCAACTCGGCGTGCGATCACGACTTCTTCTTTGCAGAAGGATTGAGGCTCGTGATGCGGCCGCTTTCCGTGCCCGCCGTTTCGTCGATGACCGCGTTGATCAGCGTGGGCTTGCGCGAGCGGATCGCCTCCTCCATCGCGCTGCGCAGTTCGGCGGGTGTCGCGGCCAGCACGCCCACGCCACCGAAGGCCTCCATCAGTTTCTCGTAGCGTGCGCCCTTGACGAACACCAGGGGCGACGGATCGCGTCCTCCGGCAGTATTCGCTTCATCGCCGCGGTAGACGCCGTTGTTGTTGAGGATGACGACGCAGACGGGCAGGTTGTAGCGGCAGATCGTCTCGCATTCCATGCCGGAGAAGCCGAACGCACTGTCGCCCTCGATCGCGATCACCTGCCCGCCGCTGACCACGGCCGCTGCGATGGAAAAACCCATGCCGATGCCCATGACGCCCCACGTGCCGACGTCGAGGCGCTTGCGCGGTTTGTACATGTCCACGATGCTGCGGGTGAAGTCGAGCGCGTTCGCCCCTTCGTTGACGAGGATGGCGTCCGGATTCGCCTTGACGATGTCGCGCACGACGTTCAGCGCGCTGTGGTAGTTCATCGGCGTGGGATTCTTCGCCAGCGTTTCGCCCATCTTTGCGACGTTCTTCGTCCTGCGCTCCGCGATGGCATCGAGCCACTCGTTGGGTGGCTTAGGCCACGATCCCGCAGTTGCGTTGATCGCGCCGAGCATGGCCGCTACGCACGAACCGATGTCGCCTACCACCGGCGCATCGATGCGCACGTTGCTGTCCGCCTCCTGCGGCGAGATGTCGATCTGGACGAACTTCTGGCCGCCCCATGCCTTGGCGTTGTTGCCGCCCCAGGTCTTGCCCTTCCCTTGCGACAGCAGCCAGTTGAGCCGCGCACCGATCAGCATGACGACGTCGGCTTCCGGCAGCACGTAGGACCGTGCTGCGGACGCGGATTGCTCGTGCGTGTCGGGCAGAAGACCCTTGGCCATGGACATCGGCAGGTACGGGATGCCGGTGTTCTCCACCAGCGCGCGAATGTCCGCATCGGCCCGCGCATACGCCGCGCCTTTGCCGAGGATGATGAGCGGTCGCTTGGCGCTCTTCAGCAGGTCGAGTGCGCGCTGCACTGCGTCCGGCGCCGGGATCTGGCGTGGCGCCGGATCGACGACCTTGATCAGCGACTTCTTCCCCGCCTCCGCGTTGATCGTTTGCGGGAACAGCTTGGCCGGCAGGTCGAGATACACGCCGCCGGGACGGCCGGAGAGAGCCGCACGGATCGCCCGCGCGACGCCTACGCCGATGTCTTCGGCGTGCAGGACCCGGAACGCGGCCTTGGCGTGCGGCCGGGCGATCGCAAGCTGGTCCATCTCCTCGTAGTCGCCCTGCTGCAGGTCGACGATTTCGCGCTCGCTCGAACCGCTTATCAGGATCATCGGAAAGCAGTTGGTGGTGGCGTTGGCGAGCGCCGTCAATCCATTGAGAAAGCCGGGGGCGGATACCGTGAGGCAGATGCCCGGCTTGCCCGTCATGAAGCCGGCGATGGACGCGGCATACCCGGCATTCTGCTCATGGCGGAACGAAATCACGCGCAGTCCTGCCGCCTGCAGCTTGCGTGTGAGGTCGGTGATCGGGATGCCGGGCAGCCCGAAGATCGTGTCGATGCCGTTCAGCTTGAGGGCTTCGATGACGAGCTGAAAGCCATCGATTTCCGGTGCTGCGCTGTTGGTCTCGCCGCCACTCGCGGCTCTCAGCGTGTTTTCCGTCGCCGTCTTGTCCGGCGACGTCGTTGCAGCTTCGGTCATGGCAGCACCCTCTCGTGTTCGTTTACCGGCGCCTCTCGCAGCGGCGCCCTTCCGTGAATCAGGCCGCGTTGCTCGCGGCAATCATCCTGCGCCGCCAGGGCTTCAGCACCCCTATGGCCAGGACCGCGGCAAGAATGTTGGCCGCGGCGGCGATGATGAATACCATGTCCCAACTCCCTGTCGACTTCTGGATGGTGTTCGCGTAGGGAATGAGCAGGGCGGCCGTGCCTTTCGCCGTGTACAGAAGGCCCGCGTTGGTCGTCGCGAACTTCGCGCCGAAGGTGTCCGTGCAGGTCGAAGGGAAGAGGCTGTAGATCTCGCCCCAGGCGAAGAACACCATCCCGCTCAGCAGGACGAACCAGACCGGGTCGGCGCCCAGGCGGTACAGCATGTAGATGCCGATGCCTTCCAGTCCGAACGCGATGAACATCGTGTTCTCGCGGCCGATCTGGTCCGACACCCAGCCGAAGAACGGGCGCGTCAGGCCGTTCAGGATGCGATCGAGTGTCGCGGCAAACGTCAGCGCCGGCATGGTCAGCCACATGACGGTGACCGGCACCCCGGCGATCTTCAGGTCCTGCGCGATCGGCGCGAGATTCGCGGTCACCATGAGCCCGCCGGCGCCGACGATCACGAACATGAGGTACATAAGCGTGAAGATCGGCTGGCCCCGCGTCCAGACGATGGCGCCGCCCATGACGAAGATCAGCACGGCGAGCGCCAGCGGGATGTAGAACTGCAGGGCGAACCACCACATGACGAAGCCGCCGACCAGTGCGATGGCGAGGCCGATGATCCACGGCAGCGACGGACCGATCAACTCGCCCGGCGCGAACTGGCGCTTGCCCTGGATGACCGCGGCATTGCCGGCGACAATGGGCACCTGTCCGGGCTTGGGCGCGAACATGAAGAACGCCAGCACGCAGATGAGGACGCCTTGGCCGACCCCGAAGTTGAAGAACGTCGCCTGGAAGCCGCTCACCCTGATCATGTTCTGGATGGGGATCACGGTCAGCGCGGAGCCGGCACCGAAGCCGGCGGCGGTCAATCCCGCGGCCAGCCCGCGCCGGTCCGGGAACCACTTGAGCGCATTGCCGATGCAGGTGCCGTAGACGGCTCCGGCGCCGATGCCGGCGACGATCTGCGCCCCGTAGAATTCGGTCAGCGTCGTCGCGTAGGAGTTCACGACCCAGCCGATCATGCAGAGGATGCCGCCGATGAAGATCACGATCCGCGGGCCGAACCTGTCGACGAACCAGCCCTCGATCGGCACCAGCCAGGTCTCGAACAGCACGAACAGCGTGAACGCGATCTGGATCGACCCGCGGTCCCAGCCGAATTTCTTCTGGATGTCGGGGACGAAGAACGTCCAGCCATACTGCAGGTTGGCGATCATGACCATGCAGGTCACGCCGATGATGAGCTGAAGCCACGGTGTTGCGAAGAATGAGCGTGTTTGCGGCAGCGATGCGATCGCGGTCATGGGTTGACTCCTCCTTGATACACCGGCAGTTCGCTCTTGGCTTCTGCCTGATTATTGGAATATTTTTTATTTAGTATGTAGTATATCTGCGGACAGGAACAAGCCTTTTTTGCGGCTTCCTGTCGTTCCGGCGGACGTTTCGGGCCACCGCGCCGATGTTGGTTGCAAACCGGAGATGGATGCTGCAATGCAGTAATTCGCTCGGCATTTATGGCGGGCGACGGTGCGGGATCATCTTTTTTTCATTTGCGCGAGTCGTGACAGGAAGAGCGTTGAAGGTATGTATCTTTGGCGCCGGCGCGATCGGCGGATTTCTCGGAGTCCAATTGGCAAACTCGGGTGCCGAAGTAAGCCTGGTCGCGCGTGGAGCCCATCTCGCCGCGATGCGGGCCGATGGGGTCCGCCTGCAGATCGACGGCGCGGAGCGCGTCGCGCGGCTGCCGTGCACGGACGCACCGGCCGAACTCGGCGTTCAGGACTTCGTCATCATTGCGCTCAAGGCCCACGCCATTTCCGATGCGCTTCCAGCCATGGCGCCATTGCTTGGACCCGACACCACCATCGTCACCGCAAGCAACGGGATTCCTTACTGGTATTTGCACGTGGCCGGGGTTCCCCATGGCGGGACCACGGTGGAAAGCGTGGATCCCGGCGGACTGCAGTGGCAGGCCCTGGGGCGGCAGCACGTGATCGGCTGTGTCGTGCTCCCGGCGACGGCAGTTGTCGCGCCCGGCGTGATCCGCCACGAACATGGACGCAGGTTTCCGGTCGGCGAGCCGGATGGCCGCTCGAGTCCGCGCGTCGAGGCACTGTGCGGGATCATGGCCGCGGGGGGCCTCGAGGCGCCGGTGCGCGACGACATCCGCGATGAGATCTGGCTCAAGCTTTGCGGCAATGTGTGCTTCAATCCGATCAGCGCGCTGACGCTGGCGACGCTCGATGTCATCACACGCGACGCCGGTACCCGCGCTTTGTGCCAGGCGATGATGGAAGAGACCCGGGAGGTCGGGGAGCGCTTGGGCGTGCGGCTGCGGGTGGATCTGTCGCGGCGCCTGGATGGCGCGGCGGCGGTTGGTCCGCACCGGATGTCGATGCTGCAGGATCTCGCGGCCGGGCGATCGCTGGAAATCGAGCCGCTGGTCGGCGTCGTGCAGGAATTGGGTCGCCTGACGGGTGTCAGGACGCCCAGCATCGACATCGTGCTGGCGCTCATCCGACAACGTGCGTCCACCGCAGGGCTCCACTAGTCCCGATGTCCACGACCATCGAAACGCCCGCAGCCCTGCCGCTCAAGTTGCGGCCGCTCCACGTCGCCGCCAGTTTCCGGGACCAGGCGTACGCGGCCTTGAAGCAGGCGATCACCGATGCCGATATCTACGCGCATCGCGAGGAAATTCGGCTGGACGACCGCCAGTTGAGCCAGGCGCTCGGCGTCAGCCGTACGCCGATCCGTGAGGCGATGACGCTGCTGGAGCAGGAGGGCTTCCTGCGCACCGTCCCCCGCCGCGGCGTGTTCATCATCCGCAAGACCAAGAAGCAGATCCTCGAGATGATCGAGATGTGGGCGGCGCTGGAGAGCATGGCCGCGCGGCTCGCCACCGTCAACGCCTCGGACGAGGACATCGGGCAGCTTCGCCACATGTTCGACAATTTCCGCAACGAGACGCCCGCGGAACACATCGAAGAGTATTCGGAGGCGAACATCGCCTTTCATCAGGCGATCATCCGGCTTTCCGGATCGCACCTCATGGGCCAGACGATCGAGAACCTGTTCATTCATGTCCGGGCAATCCGGCGCATGACGATTTCGCAAAGCGACCGCGCCGCGCGCTCGATCGTCGACCATATGCGCATCATCGAGGCGCTCGAACGCCGCGACACCGAGCTCGCCGAGCGCCTGGTGCGCCAGCATTCGCTGGACCTCGCCGCGCATGTCGAGAAGCATTGCGATTTCCTTGACTGACTTTCGATACGCGCGCGCATTGGAACGGACCACGATGACGCAACAGGCAATTGTCGACACTTCGGCGCTGGGCAAACGGCGTGGCGCACGGGGCCAGATGAAGGGCCGCACGCTCGAACCGGCCGCGCTGGCCGACGTGCGGGCGCTGCTGGGCGACGCGCCGCGTCGTGCCGACCTGCTGATCGAGTTCCTGCACCGGATCCAGGATCGCTTCGGCCATGTTTCCGCCGCGCATATCGTCGCGCTGGCGCAGGAAATGAGGCTCGCCATGAGCGAGGTCTACGAGGTGGCGACGTTCTACCACCACTTCGACGTCGTGAAAGAGGGCGAGACCCCGCCCCCGGCGGTCACGGTCCGCGTGTGCGAAACGCTGTCCTGCCAGATGGCCGGCGCCGATGGCCTGCGCGCGGCCCTTGTGCGTTCCTGCGGATCGGGTGTCCGCGTCGTCGGCGCGCCGTGCGTCGGAAGATGCGAACATGCGCCGGTGGCGGTGGTCGGGCGCAACCCGGTCGATCATGCCACCGTGGAAGATGTTGCCGCCGCCATCGCGGCCGGGGACATCGAGGCGAGACTTCCTCGTTACGCCGATTACGCGTCCTATCGCGCGCAGGGCGGATACCGGACATTGCGGGAATGCGCGACGGGCGAGCGCTCCGTCGACGATGTCATCGGCGCCCTGGAGAATTCGGGCCTGCGGGGCTTGGGCGGTGCCGGGTTTCCGGCCGGCCGCAAGTGGCGCATCGTGCGCGCCGAAGCGGCGCCGCGCCTGTTCGCGGTCAACATCGACGAAGGCGAACCGGGAACGTTCAAGGATCGGCATTTCCTGGAGCGCGATCCGCATCGCTTTCTCGAAGGAATGCTGATCGCGGCGTGGGCGGTGGACATCGCCGATGTCTATGTCTACCTGCGCGACGAGTATGCCGCGTGCCGCGCGATCCTCGCGCGCGAGATCGCTGCGCTCGAGGCCGACCCGCCTTGTCCGCTGCCGCGCATTCATCTGCGGCGCGGCGCCGGGGCCTACATCTGCGGCGAAGAGTCGGCGATGATCGAATCGCTGGAAGGCAGGCGCGGCATGCCGCGGCTGCGCCCGCCCTATGTTGCGCAGGTGGGTCTGTTCGGACGGCCCACGCTCGAGCACAACATGGAGACGCTGTACTGGATCCGGGACATCCTGGAACGGGGCGCGGCCGCGTTCGCCGCGCATGGGCGGCATGAGCGCAAGGGATTGCGCTCGTTCTCGGTTTCCGGCCGCGTCGCAAAGCCTGGCGTGCACGTCGCGCCCGCGGGAATCACCGTGCGCGAACTGATCGACGAATACGCCGGCGGCATGCTCGCCGGACACGAGTTCTATGCGTACCTGCCGGGGGGCGCTTCGGGCGGCATCCTGCCTGCGGCGCTGGGCGATATTCCGCTCGATTTCGACACGCTGCAGCCGCATGGATGCTTCATCGGCTCGGCCGCCATCATCGTGCTGTCGCAGCATGACCGCGCCCGCGACGCCGCGCTCAACCTGATGCGCTTCTTCGCCGACGAGTCGTGCGGCCAGTGCACGCCCTGCCGCGTCGGCACCGAAAAGGCGGTCGGCCTGCTCGCACAGCCGCGCTGGGACACCGCGCTGCTCGACGACCTGTCGCGCGCGATGGCCGATGCGTCGATATGCGGCCTGGGCCAGGCGGCGCCCAACCCGATCGCGTGCGTGATCAAGTATTTTCCAGGAGAAATCAAGTGAATGCCGCGCTGCCCACGGTCGCGTTCAAGCTGAACGGCAAGCCGATCGACGCGCTGCCCGGCGAGACGATCATCGAGGCGGCGCTGCGTGATGGCGTCGACATCCCGCACCTGTGCCACAAGCCGGGCATGCGCCCGGACGGCAACTGCCGCGCGTGCATGGTCGAGATCAAGGGCGAGCGCGTGTTGGCGCCTTCCTGCTGCCGTGTCCCGACCGCCGGGATGGAAGTCGACAGCGCCAGCGCGCGCGCCGTGCATGCGCAGAAGATGATCGTGGAACTGCTGGCCGCCGATGTTCCCGGGAAACTCTACCGGCCGGACTCCGAACTCGAGCACTGGAAGAAGACGCTGGGCATCGACCGCCCGCGGTTTGCCGCGCGCGCGCAACCCGCGCCGGACGTCTCGCACCCGGCGATGGCCGTCAACCTCGACGCCTGCATCCAGTGCACCCGCTGCGTGCGCGCGTGCCGCGAGGTGCAGGTCAACGACGTGATCGGCTTCGCGTTGCGCGGCGCGCACGCCAGAATCGTCTTCGATCTGGACGACCCGATGGGCCAGTCGACGTGCGTTGCCTGCGGCGAATGCGTGCAGGCATGTCCGACGGGTGCGTTGGCACCCGCGAAGGAAGCCTGGCTTGCGCCAACCGACCGCACGGTCTCGTCGCTGTGCCCCTATTGCGGCGTCGGCTGCCAGCTCACGTATCACGTCAAGGACAACGAAATCGTGCGCGTGGAAGGGCGCGATGGTCCGGCCAACCACGACCGACTGTGCGTGAAGGGCCGCTTCGGCTTCGACTATGTCCACCATCCGCAGCGGCTCAGGCGGCCGCTGATCCGCAAGGCGGGCGTGGCGAAGGACCCGAAGGCCGCGATGGATCCTGCCAATCCGCTTGCCGCGTTCCGCGAGGCAAGCTGGGACGAGGCGCTGGCGCTGGCCGGCGGCACGCTGCGCCGCATTCGCGACGAGCACGGTCCGGGCGCGCTGGCGGGATTCGGTTCCGCCAAGGGCTCCAACGAAGAGGCATACCTGTTCCAGAAACTGGTGCGCACCGGATTCGGCACCAACAACGTCGACCATTGCACGCGTCTTTGCCACGCCTCGAGCGTCGCGGCACTGCTCGAAGGCATCGGTTCCGGTGCGGTATCCAATCCGGTGATGGACGTGCTGCAGGCCGACGTCGTGCTGCTGATCGGCGCCAACCCGGTCGTCAACCATCCGGTTGCGGCTACGTGGATCAAGAATGCGGTCAGGAACGGCACCCGGCTGATCCTGGCCGATCCGCGCCGCTCGGAACTTGCGCGGCACGCGGCGCATTACCTGCAGTTCAAGCCGGACACCGATGTCGCGCTGCTCAACGCGATGATGCACACGATCATCGAGGAGGGGCTCGTAGCCAACAGCTTCATTGCGGACCGTACGCTGGGTTACGAGGAGCTGAAGGCGAACGTCGCCGCGTACAGCCCCGAAGCGATGGCGCCGGTCTGCGGCATTCCCGCCGCGACCATCCGCGAAGTTGCGCGCCTGTTCGCCACGTCGCGCGCGGCGATGATCCTGTGGGGCATGGGCATCTCGCAGCACATCCACGGCACGGACAACGCGCGCTGCCTGATCGCGCTGACGATGATGACGGGGCAAGTG
>Ga0209048_10007087_pt1 | contig 10390 bp, 7 predicted proteins | sample FrelakmetCRP12CR_FD_187146 | JGI IMG/M metagenome (GOLD analysis project Ga0209048, IMG submission 187146) | Freshwater lake sediment microbial communities from the University of Notre Dame, USA, for methane emissions studies - CRP12 CR (SPAdes)... | ecosystem: Environmental > Aquatic >... | reverse complement strand
TCCATGTGAACATCACCTACTTCTGCATCAATATCTCCACTGCTTTCGCTAGCTGAGGGTCTTGGCCAGCGGTACGATCTTGATCGGTGAGCTGGACAACCGTATCAGGGGTGAGACCGATCTTATTGATCTGCCGGCCGTTGGGCGTCAGCCAGTAGGCGCTGGTCACCCGGATCGCGCCTTGATTATCCGCCAGCGTCTCGAAGGTTTGGACAGATCCCTTGCCATACGAGGTCATCCCTACCAGCTTCCCACGTCCGAGGTCCTGGATTGCCCCAGCGACAATTTCCGAGGCTGAAGCCGAGCCTTGGTTAATCAAGACCACAAGAGGGATATTTAAAGCCACTCCACCAGGCTTCGCCTCCAGGGAATCTTTCGTTCCGTTGCCGTATTGTTGGTAGACAATGGGACCTTTGCCAATAAATTCGGAAGCGACATCGATCGCAGTGTTCAGGTAACCACCCGGATTGTTGCGCAAATCCAGGACCAAACCAGCCGGCTTTTGAAGTAATAACTTCGTCAAGGCATCGCGCAGCTCTTTGTCCGTACTCGAGCCAAAGGTAAAAAGATGTACGTAGGCGATATTGTTATCGAGCATTTTACTTTCCACCGATGGGGCCACGATAGCCGCCCGGGTAACTTTGACATCAAAAGGCACCATCCCTTGGCGCAGGATCGTGAGCGTCACCACACTGCCTTCTGGCCCAAGGACCTTCTGGTGGGCTACTTCCCCGGCCACGCCGGTCATATCCTGCCCATCGATGGCTATGATTTGATCATTGGTCTTTAAACCGGCTTTTTCAGCGGGCGAGCCCGGCATGGGGCTGACGATGGTCAGGTATTTGCGCGTCGCGTCTACCCAGGCTCCGATCCCAGTGTATTGCGCGCCTTGCAGCTGAGCATTGGCCATTTTGAACATCTCGGGGTCGAGGTAGGAAGTATGCTCATCCCCCAATGAATCGAGCATGCCTTTAATCGCGCCGCGCATCAAGGCGGTCTGATCTACCGGTTGTTTCACATACTTGGTGGTCGCCACGTCCCAGGCTTGCCAAAAGGGCTTAAACAGCTCTTTCAGGTTCTGGGGAGTACCCGATTGAGTCTGGAGGGCGGGAACTGGGTCCTGCAGCCTCAATCCTGGGATGAGGTTTGAATTCAGCAATAACCCGACGGACGGCGAGTTTAGCGTATGACCAGTGATAAAGCCAGCCGAAAAGGACCCTGCCAATAAGATCAAGGCCATGACTACGCTGACAACGATAATGAAAGGCTTATATTGCATAAAAGGCTCCTGATTGCCTAAATCCAAGAATCGAATGAAGCTAGGTGATTTTCTATGGCTGGACATTTAGTACCAGCTTAACCTTATCATACGAAGATTAGAAATTTGTAAACAATGAGCAAGAAATGTGTTATTGATAAAGAAAGCATAAGGTTGGTTTAAAGAGACAGAGGCTCCAGACAATCAAGCAACAAGGAGGGAAACGGAAGCTGAATTTAAACCTTAGAACCCGTTCCCGCCAGAGCATGCTACATTAATAACGCTGCGGAAACGGGTTCAACCCGATAGAAAAAGAAATATTGGTAAAGGCTGCCTTATGCTGGGGTATGTTGGTAAACCCCATATTCTTGTAAGGTCTCCCACATAGCCATGATGTTTTCGGGCGGGACGTTGCCTTGAATGTTGTGGACAGTGGCAAATACAAACCCCCCGCCTGGAGCCAGGTCCTCGATGCGACGGCGGGTATCGAGGCGCACTGCTTCTAACGTATCACCTCCTAAAACGCGCTGCGTATCCACTCCACCACCCCAAAAGACAATGTCTTTACCAAACTCGCGCTTCAGCTCAGCCGAGTCCATGCCGGTGGCGCTCACCTGGATCGGGTTCAGAATATCGACGCCAATCTCGATCAGATCTCCAATCACCGGACGGATTGCTCCGCAGGAATGAAAAAATAGCTTAGCCTTGGTGCGGGCATGGATAAAATCGAACAGCTCCTTGTGCAGCGGCTTGACGATGCGGCGGTACATCGACGGGGAGATCAACATGCGGAACTGTCCGGCAAAGTCGTCGGCCTCATTGACAGCATCCACGTAATCGCCCACTTCGGCCAGGGCGTTTTCCCAATAAGCCATTTTGAGCTCCATGACCTTGCGCATTAAAGCAACAATGAGCTTCTCATTGTTGGCAAAATCGGAGAAATAGTTGGCAAACCCGCGCGTCCAGGCAGCCATTTCCATGATCCCCGCGCAAAGCCCGCCCATAAAGACCCCCTGCTTCTCGACTTCCGCGGCATGGCGAGCGCGTTCTTTCATACCCACAAAACGCGCCGGGTCTGTGGGATCGGGCCATTTGTAATTTTCTATCTCCGCGACCGTTTGGGCATTCTTGAGCGGGTGATCGAACATGTCGTAATACCAACCGGCGTCCTTGGGCATTCTCCAGCCAATGTCCCATTCATCATAAAAATAGGTGTAGCCTTCCATTTCTTTCAGCTCGATGCGGAAGGTGGCTGAGGAGCGCGCGGCAACATCGCGTACATCAACTTTTAAATAGTCGCGCAGGTCATCGTCGACGGAGACGATTTGCTGGAAGATATCGACGATGCGAGGTTCCACCTTCGGCAGTCCAAGGTACGCTCGCAATGCCTGGTACGACTTGTGATGGATACTGGTAAGCACGGTAGCGCCGAGATCAAAAGGGATGCGGTCGGGTTCTTTATGATTAAGAGCTAAATTGAGACGTTCACGTGAGTCCATTTTCTACCTCCGTTCTCACAAGATAATTAAACGAATCTTCTCTTTCAAAGGAGCGCAGCCTGATCAAAAGTGGGCTTGAGAGCCGGATAGAGGCCGCGATACAGGTGGTAAACCTGTTCGTAACGATCCACCATCGCCCGCTGCGGCTGGGTATGCTCAACCGTATGCACGGTTGCCTGACAGCTTTCTTCGACGGTGCGCCAGGTACCAGCGCCGACGCCTGCCAGCAGCGCCGCGCCATACGCAGCACCTTCGGTGGTATTTACGGTGACCAACTCGGTCGCCATGACATCTGAAAGGATCTGCCGCCAAAGTGCGCTCTTCGCGCCGCCACCGGAGACACGAACTTGATCAATTTTACCAAGACCCGCCGAAAGCACCAACTCCATACCATCGCGCAGGCCAAAGGCGACCCCTTCCAACACGGCCCGTGTCATGTGCGCCTGGGTATGACGCACGGTCAAACCGACAAATGCGCCGCGCGCCAGCGGATCGGGATAAGGAGTGCGCTCGCCGGTCAGGTAAGGCAGGAAAAGCAGACCTTCCGAACCTGCAGGGACAGACGTGGCAGGAGCAAGCAAGTCATCGAAGGAAACCCCTTCTTTCAAGGTGTCACGATACCAGCGCAGCGAACCGGCTGCCGACAGCATAACTCCCATCAGATGCCAGGTGTTGGGCACAGAATGACAGAAGGCGTGCAACCGGCCTTCTTTTTCTATAAACGGCCCGCCGGTTGAAGCGAATACCACGCCAGAAGTACCCAAAGTCAACGCCACAATACCCGGCTTCACCACACCAACGCCTACAGCCTGGGCGGCCTGATCGCCTCCGCCGGCGACTACCGGCGTCCCGGCTTTTAAACCGGTCCGTAAGGCGGCTTCCGCAGTAACCTCACCGGTAATCTGCGGCCCTTCGTAGGTCTTTGGCAGCCATTCCAGCGGGATCTGCAACATCTCGAGCAGCTCACGCGACCAGTCGCGCTGCTGAAGGTCGAAGAGAATCGTACCAGCACCGTCAGCCTTATCCACGGCATGCTCGCCGGTCAGGCAGTAACGGACGTAATCCTTGGGCAGCAGGATGTGCGCTATCCGTGCAAATATAGCAGGCTCATGGTTGCGTACCCAAAAGATCTTCGGTGCAGTGAATCCGGTCAGCGCCTTGTTGCCAGTAATTTGAAGCAGGCGCTCAAAACCCACTTTCTGGGTGATCTGCTCACATTCTGCACCGGTACGCTGATCATTCCATAGAATTGCGGGCCTTACAACCTGGCTTCGAACATCCAGGAGCACCAGACCATGCATTTGGCCGGTCAGGCCGATAGCTGCCACAGATTCTCCATTGGCTCCTGCCTGGGCCATTGCCTGGCGGATACTGCTGATTGCGCCCTGCCACCAGTCATGCGGGTCTTGTTCTGACCACAATGGGTAAGGAGTTGAGAGACCCTGCTCTGTAGTGGCGCTGCTGACTACCTTGCCACCCTCGTCAATCAAGAGAGCCTTGACAGCCGTTGTGGATACATCGATACCGAGGAAATAGCGTTGAGAAGTCATAGGCAAATCCAAATTTCCATCCTGAAGAAAGGAAATCTTACCGAATGCCGAGGAGCAGCTCATTGGTCAACTGGTCGAGGCGCTCATACTGCAACCCGCGCCCGGCGATCGCCTCGACGTCAAAATGATAGGCTTTCAAACCGGCGGCTTTCTGAGCCGAATATTGGCCATCGAAGGCGGCCATGGTGGAATCTCCGGCATTGATCTTCGCCAGTAAAGCCTGAATCTCCGCATCCGCATCGAAGCGGCGCGCCTTTTCTTTCAGGATCAAATAGGTACGCATGCAGCCTCGGGCGAAGTCTTTGACGCCTTCATAATCTTCTGTGCGATAGGCATGGGCATCGAAATGCCGGCTACCCTGGTAACCTACTTTCTCGAGAAAACGCACCAGGAAAAAGGCCGGCTTGAGGTTCTGCGCCCCAAAACGCCAATCCTGGTCGAAGCGCACGTAGTTCTGATCATTCAGGTCGATGTGGAAGAGCTTACCTGCGTCCCACGCCTGAGCCACGGCATGCATAAAGTTCAAACCCGCCATCTGTTCGTGCGCCATTTCTGGGTTGACGCCAACCATCTTTGAATTGTCAAGGGTTGCTATGAAACCGAGCATCGCGCCGGTGGTGGGCAAGAAGATGTCGCCACGCGGCTCGTTAGGTTTCGACTCCAGGGCAAATTTCAGATCATATTCCTGGTCAATGGTGTACGCGGAAAGGAAATTGATCGCTTCCCGAAAACGTTGCAGCGCCAGGATAGGATCTTTGGTAGAGTCGGTATCCACCCCTTCGCGCCCGCCCCAGAAGACGTAAACCTTGGCGCCCAGTTCCACGCCCAGGTCGATAGCCTGCATGGTCTTCTGCAAAGCGAATTTACGCACCTTCGGATCGTTCGCTGTAAACGCGCCATCTTTGAAGATGGCATGACCAAACAGGTTGGTCGTCGCCATTGGCACGACCAGTCCGGTTTCTTGCAAAGCTTTCTTGAAATCTCGTACAATCTGGTCGCGCTGGGCAGCCGTCGCTTCGAATGGCACAAGGTCGTTGTCATGGAAGTTGACGCCATATGCACCCACTTCGGCCAATAAATGCACCAGCTCTACGGGAGAAAGCGCCTGGCGCACGGGACCACCGAACGGGTCACGGCCAATGCTGCCGACTGTCCACAAGCCAAAAGTAAATTTATCTTCAGGTTTTGGTAAATAAAGGTCCGTCATTAAATAACTCCTTTTGGAACGAGAGGATTATTCCAGCAAATCATCGATAATGGGTTTTACCTGAGCCACAATTTGGGCGGTCGCCTGCTGAAGAGTCTGCCAACCCATCTCGGCGCTGGCTCTTCGTGGGTCATCGGCGGGCGAAACAGTCCGGTCGGGGGTCGGATGGCCCAAGAAGGTATCAAAATCGATAATCGCCCAATCAGGATTCCGCAGCGGCTCAGGCAAGGGCAGCAAGTTGTCAAGGGCAACACATTCCGGTTTTAAAGCCAGCATAACAGAAGTTTCAATGCGCGAAGCGTGCCCAACCTCCAGGATACCCTGCGGATTAGCGACGAAAGGCAGAACTACCAGCACGCGCACCGCCCCTGCGGCTGTAATTTCGGCAGCCAGGCGCTGCAACACCGCTATCTGGTTCTCCGCCGCATGTCCCGTCACCAGGACAATCACCCTGAAACCCATGTTCGCCGCCAGCCGCAGATGCTCGCGAATTAACAACGCGAAGATCTCTTCAGAAGCATACATGCTGGGCAGGCTGTTGGCCGGGAAATCCATGCCCACCACCCACGCATCAGGGTCCAGGCCCAACCACTCCAACATCTCCGAGGAGCGCTCGCGTTCCGTCCCCCAATAAAAAGTGGGCAAGATAAGACCACCTGTCTTTTCAGCAGACAGATAGGCGACCTTTTCAGCGTTGATCGCGTCGGTGCCAAAAGGCAGGTGAGGGCCGTGCCATTCCAAGGGACCAACCGGCAAATATACCAACGGACAGCGGTTGATCTCCTGCAAAACCTGATCCGGCCTGAGCAAGGCAATCTGCCGTGTGTCCATAGACTCCTCTATAGCTTGCAAACAGCCAACACCCGTGGATATTGATTTACAACGGCAACGACTTGCAGCTCCAGGCTGGAGGCCTCTACGGGCGGCCGGACAAACCTGTCGACCTGGACCACCTGCATTGGATTTACATCTTCCAAAGCGGCTTGCGTGAATGGAACGCCGCGGCCATCTTTCCAGACCAACTGTAACGAGCCAACATCAAAGACGCCAAAGGATCCGGTGAGTCTTAACTCTTCCGCCGTCCTTTCGATTTCCAGAGGCTGGTGGGTGCAGCCTGCCTCGGTAACATTAACAACCGGGCCTGCACAGCGGCAGGCTTCCCATTCGATGCGGAAGGAATGCATGTCGCCGGGCTTGAAGGTGTAGAAGGGGCTGAGTACCTCAACTTCCATCAAATATACGCTGCTGCCTTCATAGTTAAAATTACCGACTTTTCCTTTCCCCACCGTCCAACATTCCACTGTAGCGCCCTGGTCCGGATACTCCTCACCTGGGAAGAACTTGTAGCGCCCGGTAAAGGCGTATTTCTCTGCACCATTACTGAAGGCAATCCAATCGCCAGGCGAATCAATGCCAACCTTGCCGATCTCCCAGCGGTACTGCCCAACGAACAACCCTTTCATGATATCCGTCCCCCATTGGGAGTTGTTTACGTCGCCAAACATCACGTAGAAACCACGCGGAAACCGGCTTTTTGGATTGAGCGGGGCGGTAACCGAACAATCTGCCTGCATTTCAAGCTTGCCGCCTGGCAAGGTCCGCTCCGCGCGCAACTGGGTTACGTCCCAAATGCTCCAGCGGACCGGCCGGTTGGAAACATTGGTGAAGGTCAAATCTAATGTAGCCCGGCTTCCACCGCGATGCAAGGTGATCTGGCGGCTAATCTGGATGCCGGTAGACGAGTCAGATGGGCTGACCATCTGCAAGACAGCCGCTTCATCGCTGGCTTCCAGTCTCTTTACCTGGTAACGTCCCGTATCCAGGATTGGATCGGGCGGGCCTGGCCATTGGTCCTGGTTATCCCATCCTTGGGGAGAGGGCCAGGTTTTATCGCCGCCGTAATTCTTCCAGGCAGCCAGCGAGCCATCGCCCTGGTTTTCCTCAGGCGTGAAGATTTTCCCGGCCAGGTCTGGGTCGACAAAAAAGAAGGGGTAGTCGCCCAGATCAAAGGCCATGATCCGGCCGCCGATATCTGGCACTGCTACCAGGTTTACCAGACCGTTGCGCAGGGTAAAAGCATCCCAGCCGCGAAAATTCGTTTTTTCAAGCGAACAGGGTGAAAGATTTTTATGCATATGAAAAACCTAGGCAGAAAGGCCGGCTTGTGGGTCCTGGCGTTTGACCCCGGTTGCATATTCCATGATGGTATGCTCGTCACATTGCTCCCGTTCGAGAATGGCAGTTACCTGACCCTCATGCATCACCACGACCCTGTCCGACATAATCAAGATCTCAGGCAACTCGGAGGAGATCAAAATGATGCTGATACCTTGGTCTGCCAGGTTGCGGATAAGTTGGTAGATATCTGCCTTAGCGCCTACATCCACACCGTGTGTTGGTTCGTCCAGGATGAGCAGCTTGGGGTTGATTGCCAGCCAGCGCGCCAGGGTGGTCTTTTGCTGGTTGCCGCCGCTCAAGCTGCTGACCGGGTTGTTAAGCGAACCCAGCTTAATGCTTAGCTGGTCGACGAAGCGCGCGGCGGTGTTGTTGACTTCCTTGTTTTTAATTACGCCTATGCTCGCCATATCGGGCAGCTTGGCTACAGACATATTGAACAGGATGGGAAGGCCCATGAACAGGGAAAGCAGCTTGCGATCCTCCGGCACCATTGCCAGCCCGCTTTTAATCGCTTCCGTGGGAGAATTGAAACGAACTGGCTTGCCGTCCAGGTAAATCTCACCTTTTTCGAAGCGGTCCGCGCCAAAAATCGCCCGTCCTACTTCGCTTCGCCCGGCGCCGACAAGGCCGGCAAATCCGATAATCTCTCCCTGGTGAAGAGTGAAACTGACATCCCGAAAACTCAAGCCGGTTAAACCTTTCACTTCCAGACGGACCTCGCCAATCTGCCGGTCGACAGAGGCAGTCTCACGACGAAGCTCGCGACCGACCATCATCTGGATAATTTTATCTACGCTGGCTTCTGATTTCAGCAAAGTGCCGCGATATAGGCCATCGCGAAGCACGCTAATCCGGTCTGCTATACGCAGCACCTCGTCGATCTTATGGGAAACGTAGATAATTGCGACCCCGCGCTCTTTAAGTTGCTCGATGACTTCAAAGAGGCGTTCCGATTCAGTTTCCGCTAGCGATGAGTTCGGCTCATCCATAATGAGCAAGCTGGCATCCATGGAAAGTGTTTTAGCGATTTCGACCAACTGCCTTTGAGAAATGCTTAGATCGCTTACCAGAGCGCGCGGGTTAATGGACAGGCCTACTTCGTCCAGAACTTTTCGGGTATCTTGCTCGGCAATCTTCCATTGCACCACGCCAGCGCGAGACGGCATACGTCCCATATAGACGTTTTCAATTACATTAAGGTGCGGAAGCATGGCCAATTCCTGGTGGATGACCGAGATTCCCGCAGCGATCGATTCCTGAGGACGGTGAAAATCTACATCCTGGCCCTTAAAAACGACGCGCCCACTGTCGCGCTGGACGATGCCACCCAGCACATTCATCAAGGTTGACTTGCCCGCGCCGTTTTCTCCAACCAGGGCGTGCACTTCGCCATAGCGCAGATCAAAGTCCACATCTTTGAGCGCCTGGACACCGCCGAACCTCTTCGAAACGCCTTCTACCTTTAGTATAAACTCACCGTTCTCGCTCATAAGTTTTCCTCACTTCGTTTTGTTTCGTTTGTGGTATAAGCCACACCACAAACGAAACAAAATGAAATCGATCCGAAAAGGATTTCCCCTTATGCCGGATGGGCAAAAAACCCATCCGGCATAAGATTAATGGGTTATTTCAAGTCACAGTCTTAGAACGCGTACCCCGAGGGTAACAGGCTCCCCATCAGGTTGAATAACATTTCCAAGGCAGAGCTGGGTTTCCAGAACTGGTCGATATTCGCCTTGGTGACGATGTCAGCGCGAGTGATCAGCTTACCGCACTCGGGAGACACGCCGCCCACCAGGTAGTTATACAGGCGGATGGCTGGATCGTGGCCTTGGGCATAAGGATCCTGGCCGATGGTGGCGTAGATCACGCCGTCTTTGACGTACTGCATGGTCTCATCGACGAAATCGAAGGAAACCACCTGCACCTTACCGGTCTTGTTGGCGTCCTTGACTGCTTTGGCAGCGCCGAAGGGGCCGCCAGCGGTCACGTAGATGCCTGCCAGGTCGGGGTTGGCGGTCATGAAGTCATTGGCCTGGGTGTAGGCTACATCGCCCTTGTCGTTGTTCTCTACATCGCCGACTACCGTGATGTTCGGGTGATCTTTCTTGAGGCAGTCCTCAAAGCCCTTGCGACGCAACTCATGCGCTTCCACCGCAAAGAAACCGGTGATGACGCCCACTTTGCCCTTATCGCCGATGGCGTCGGCCATGGCTTTGCAGGCAGCCTGGCCTTGCAGGTACAGGTCCGCACCCACAAAGAACAGGCGTTTATTGGGTGTGGCGGTCTCGGAGTTGAAGGTCGCCACCGGGATACCTTTGTCTACGGCCTTGTCGATGAACGGCGCCATACCGCTGTCTCCAGCGATCGTGGCGATGGCATCGTACTTCTGCGCAACTGCGGCATCCATGGCTGCACCAAACACGTCGGCTGTGTGCTGATCGCCGGGCACAATCCAGTCAACTGTCACACCCAATGATTTGAGCTCTTCAGCCGCTTTCTGAGTGCCGCCCTTGACCGGGATCCAGAACGGGTTGTTCTCCAGACCCAACACAGCGATCTTCATCGGCTTGGTGGGTTTCTGATCAACCGGCTTGACTGACCCTTCATCCTTTGGGGTGCATGCGCTGTCGAAGGCTGGAGCGGGTGGGAGCTGGCCTGAAACAGCGGGAGCAGTTGTAGGAGCTGCGCCAGCGGG
>Ga0209048_10007086_pt1 | contig 10391 bp, 11 predicted proteins | sample FrelakmetCRP12CR_FD_187146 | JGI IMG/M metagenome (GOLD analysis project Ga0209048, IMG submission 187146) | Freshwater lake sediment microbial communities from the University of Notre Dame, USA, for methane emissions studies - CRP12 CR (SPAdes)... | ecosystem: Environmental > Aquatic >... | reverse complement strand
AGATGGCGGACAAACACATTGCCTTTTCGGTACAGGAGCAGATGAAGATCGAGGGCATCGTCATCGACAAGGACGGGGAAGAGGCCCTGCGGTATTTAGGTGACCTGCTAGGCCAGTTCAAGGCCCATGGTAGCCACGCCTGCGGCCCCAAGGCGGCCGAAGGTCCTCCGGGGCAGGGTTGAGGCGAACGGGGCCGGGTGAGCCGGTTTAATCGGGTTTTGCTAACCGGGTCATTCGCCCGCGGTCAACCGACGTCGAGACCGGATGGAACGTGGCGTCCCTGGTATCCGGGGGCCGGCCGGTTCCTCAAGCACCGCGGCAAGCGCCGCCTGGCGGCGCTTCAATAATTCAAGACAAGGTGAGAAGCCATGGCAGACAAAGAGATCGTATTTTCGGACGTGGAACAGCAGCAGATTGAAGGCATCGTCATCGATAAGGACAAAGAAGAGGCCATCAAGTATCTGGCCAACCTGGTGCAGCGCTTCAAGGGCACCGAAGGCCACGCCTGCGGCCCCAAGCCGTCGAAGTAAGGGTTCCTTATCAACCTTTAGAGGTTTCCTGAAAGGTCATGGAAAGGCTGGCGCTGGTAGCTGACACTCATTCCTACCAGGCCGGCCTTCCCGCGTTGTTGGCTTTCTTTAAGGCCCAGGGTCTCACTCACCTGGCCTGTCTGGGGGATTGTCCCCCGGAGCCTTTCCAGCCCTGGCTGCGGATGGATCAGCGGCACCGGCTGTACTGGGTCTTCGACGTGTATGGCCCGGAAATGCCCGAGGCCACCGGCTGCGGGATCTCTTTGACGGTGTCCGACCGGGTCTTTCTGGCCCACACCCGGGCGTTTCTCTGGACTCACTTCAAGGAGCGGATCAGCGCCTACGAGCACGGGGCCCGGACGTGCCGCCCGCCCCTCTTGCTCTGCCACGGCCACACGCACGTGCCGAGCGTCACCCGTTTTACGCCGCCGTTCAGCCGCCTGCTCTACATCAACGATGCGGTGCGTCCCCAGGAATTTCAGGCGCGGCAGGCCTGCCTGACCCTGGAGCCGGACACCATCTACCTGATCGTGCCGGGGGCCTTCACTTTGGAGGAGCAGCGGTTTCCCGCCTTCAGCTTCGCGGTCCTGGACCTGGTCAACTCCCGGGTGGCCATGATTTCCCTGAAAGATTTACGGAATCTGGAATCAGTAGAGCTTTTCCCTGCCTGAGTTCCTCCAGCACCAGAGCGTCGGTGGGGAAGGCCAGGGGCTGAGGCGGGTCGGCCAGCGGGAAAAACTGCGCCGCGGCCAGGTCATCGCCGGCCTTGAGAAAACCGCCCGCGACGCGCCCGGCGAACCAGACACCCACGGTGAGGCGCTCGGGGTCATGGAAATTGGCATGCACCGCCAAAACCTGCCCCACCTCCACCACCAGGCCGGTTTCCTCCCGGAACTCCCGGGCGGCGGCGGCGCGCACCTCTTCACCCCACTCCACGTAGCCGCAAGGGATGCACCAGGCGCCGCCATAGGGGCCGCTACCCCGATGGCCCCAGAGGATGGCCTGGCCCCGGCGGACCACCACCGCCACCCCCACGGCGGGATTGACATAGAGCACCCGGCGGCACTCCCGGCAGACGAGACGGTCCCGGTCACCCCGGGGCTTGGTCTCCAGGGGACCGCCGCAACAGGGGCAGTAGCGGAACTCCGAAGAGTTACAAGACATAACAGTCCTTAATTAGTCCAGCGGCGCTCAAGATGACAGAAAAATCAATTTTTCCAACAACCAGCTCTGGGGATTTTATCCCATGGGCAGCATTTACTTGAGAGAATCTCTTCAGCCGGTTTGGATCATGAAGTAATAATAAAGGTTGAAAGTAAGGGCAAATTCATTTACAAAAGTCGAGGTTGCTTATTCCGGAGTGTACACCGTGACCACCCCCAGGCTCAAGGCCATTCGCAACATCGGCATCATTGCCCACATCGACGCGGGGAAGACCACCCTCACGGAGCGCATCCTGTATTATACCGGCCGGACCCATAAGATGGGAGAGGTGCACGACGGCGCCGCGGTCATGGACTGGATGCCCGAGGAGCAGGAACGGGGCATCACCATCACCGCGGCGGTGACGACCTGCCAGTGGAAGGGCTGCGTCATCAACATCATCGACACCCCGGGCCACGTGGATTTCACCATCGAAGTGGAACGGTCCCTGCGGGTGCTGGACGGGGCCATCGGGGTCTTCGACGCGGTGAGCGGGGTCGAGCCCCAGTCCGAAACCGTCTGGCACCAGGCGGACAAGTACCGGGTGCCCAAGCTGGCCTTCATCAACAAGATGGACCGCATGGGGGCGGATTTTTGGGCGGCGCTAACGTCCATGCGGGAGAGGCTGGGGGCCCACCCCCTGGTCCTCACCATGCCCTGGGGCGCAGAAGACCGCTTTCAGGGCGTCATCGACCTGCTGAGCCTTAAGGCCATCAAGTGGCACGAAGCAACCCTGGGCGTGGATTTCGACGAGGTGGAGATCCCCCCCGACTATCGAGACCAGGCGGCGGCGGCCCGGGAGGCCCTGGTGGAGGCCCTGGCGGAAGTAGACGACGAGGTGATGGAGGTCTATCTGGCGGAGCAGCCCTTGACGGCGGAGGCCCTCAAGGCCGGCATCCAGCGGGCCACCCTGGCCCTCAAAGGGGTGCCCACCTACTGCGGCTCCGCCCTGCGCAACAAGGGCATCCAGCCGCTGTTGGAGGGGATCAAGGATTTCCTGCCCAATCCCACCCAGGTGCCGCCGATAGTGGGGCAGAACCCCAAAACCGGGGACAAGGAGAGCCGCCCGCCCCAGAATGAGACGGCGTTGGCCGCCCTGGCCTTCAAGATCATGGTGGACCAGGGCCAGCGGCTCACCTATGTGCGCATCTATTCCGGCACCCTGAAATTCGGCCAGGAAGTATACAATTCCATCAAGCAGACCACGGAGAAGGTGGCCCGCATACTTCGCATGCATGCCAACAAGCGGGAGCCCCTGGAGGAAGCCCACGCCGGCAGCATCGTGGCCCTCCTGGGCCTGAAGGCCACTTCCACCGGCGACACCCTGTGCAGCCGCCAGCATCCCATCGTGCTGGAGCCCATTTCGTCCTACGTGCCGGTGATCTCCCTGGCCATCGAGCCGGTGACCCGGGACGACCAGGAACGCCTGGGACCGGCCCTGACCCGGGTGTGCGAGGAAGATCCCAGCCTCAAGGTCCACACCGACGAAGGCACGGGCCAAACATTGCTGTCCGGCATGGGGGAGCTGCACCTGGAAGTCATCATCCACCGCCTGGAGCGGGAGTTCCACGCCCACGTGCGGGCAGGCCGCCCCCAGGTGGTCTACCGGGAAACCATTGCGGCCCGCGTGGAGGAAACCGGGGTTTTTGACCGGGAGCTGGCCGGCCGGCGCCATTTCGGCGAGGTCAGGCTGTCTTTGACCCCCCGGCCCCGGGGGTCCGGCAACTCCTTCGGGTCGCTGTTGCCGGAGGGACATCCGGCCCAGGGCTTTGTGCCCTTGATCGCCCAGGCGGTCAAAGAGGCCCTGGAAGGCGGGGCGGTCTACGGCCACCCGGCGGTGGACCTTGCCGTGGCCTTGACCGACGCCACCGTCAGGGAAGGACAGGCCTCGGAGATGGCCTTCCGGGTCGCGGCCATGACCGCGGTGAAACAGGGGCTGCACGCGGGCCGGCCCCAACTGCTGCAACCCATCATGGCCGTGGAGATCATCGCCCCGGAGGAGTTCACCGGCGAGGTCATGGGAGATTTCGCCTCTCGTAAGGGCAAGGTGGAGCACCTGCTGGCCAAGGGGCCGGTGCGCCTCATTTCGGGGCAGGCCCCGCTGTCCGAGATGTTCGGCTATGCCACCGCCCTGCGCTCCCTGACCCAGGGGCGGGGTACCTTCACGCTCCAATTCGACCACCACGGCTACGTGGAGCGGAAGGAAGAGAGATAAGATATCATGGGAGTAGGGTCAGGGCTTTTCGTATTTTCATATTTTCATAAGAGGCCCTGCCCTCCCCCCATACCCCCCACCCAACCCGTATAAGTAATGGAGGGCGGGCATTGCCCGCCATGTAGGGTGCGCCCTGCGCACCATTCTTTTAAATCCTCGTTTCCAAGCCAAGCTTGCGGAACCAGAATATAGTGTCGTGTTTCAGAAATATTTTTATAAACTCATTAATTACAGCTAAATAGCGAATTCGTTGTAGGGGCGCACCCGCGTGTGCGCCCTCATAGGGCGGACACTTGGGTCCGCCCCTACAACAGATTAATTTGATTAATAATTTCGACAATATGTGACGAACCCCTTATTTATTAAAGTTATTTCTGAAACACAATACTATCATACCCTTACAAAACAATTGTTAGGAGATCGAAGTTATGCCCATAGAACAAACCTTATCCCTCATCAAACCCGACGGCGTGGCCCGGGGGTTGATCGGCAACGTCATCGGCCGCTTTGAGAAAAACGGCCTTAAGATCCGCGCCATGAAGATGCTGCACCTGTCCCTGGAGTCGGCCCGGTCTTTCTACGCGGTGCATCAGGAAAGACCCTTCTACGACAGCCTGACGCAATTTATGAGTTCCGGACCCATCGTGGCCATGATCCTGGAAGGCGACAACGCCATCCAGGTCAACCGGGACCTCATGGGCGCCACCGATTATCGGAAGGCGGCGCCCGGCACCATCCGGGCGGATTTCGCCCGGGAGATCGAGGCCAACATCGTCCACGGCTCCGACGCCCCCGACACCGCCAAAGTCGAGATCGGCTTCTTTTTCAACGCCCTGGAACAGGTCTGAGCCAAGCGGTCAGCTTTCAGCTGTCAGCTTGAAGAAAACCCGGAACGGGCAAGCTTCGCCGCGCCACAACCTGGTCAGAAAAATCTGCCGTAGGGTACGTTCTACGCACCAATTGATCAAAGTAATCAAAGGAATTGGTGGGCAATGCCCACCCTACATTTCTTATGGCGCCGGGCGGGCAGAAACGGCATCAGGCCGATTATCCCCGGTCCGCCCACCCGGAAACTTGACAATGCCTTCCATTATCCTCATGTTAGAGATAGGGGTGCCTGATCCGGTTGATTCAGGGGTAATTTTTTTCTCAGCTTGAATCCCGGGCTCCCTCGGCATGGCGCCGGGAGCGGTGCCAGGAGAAACGGCATGGCGGTGGGAAACGTGATCCCAATCCTGGATCAGGTAGGTGAGTTTTTGCAGTCCGCCGGGGCGCACCGGCGGCGCACCGGCCGCCCCGTCGTCACCCTCAGTTACGCCCAGAGTCTGGACGGCAGCATTGCCGACCGCCCCGGGCGCCCGCTGGCGCTCAGCGGCCCCCAAGCCATGACCATGACCCACGGCCTCCGGGCCTGCCACGAGGCCATCCTGGTGGGCATCGGCACGGTGCTGGCCGACAATCCCCGCCTCAACGTCAGTCTGGCGGCAGGCGCCGATCCCCAACCGATAGTCGTGGACAGCCGCCTCCGTTTTCCCCCGTATGCCAATCTTTTAAAGAACCGTCTGTCCCCCTGGATCGCCACCAACCAGGGCGCCGAGGCCGAGCGGCAGCAAGCACTGGAAGCGGCGGGGGTCCGGGTCTTGCGGCTGCCGGGGAGCAACGGCTGGATCGATCTGCCCAACCTCCTGGACCATTTAGGGTCCATGGGCATCAACAGCCTGATGGTGGAAGGGGGAGCCCAGATTATCACGAGTTTTCTGGCCTCCCGGTTGGTGGACCAGGTGGTCCTGACCATTGCGCCTTTGCTCGTGGGCGGCCTCCGGGTGGTGAACCACTTAGGGCATTCATCCCGACGGCGCTTTCCGCGCCTTAGGAACCTCAGCCACCAGCAACTGGGCGATGACCTGGTGCTGCGCGGGGAACCGGACTGGGAGGGGTAAATGGACCGACAGGCCCTCTATTTCACTGCGCCCGGGCAGGTGGGGCTGCGAACTGAAACCCTCCCCGCGCCGGCTTTTGGCCAGGTGCTGGTGCAGACCATCATTTCCGCCATCAGTCCGGGGACCGAGTTGCTGGTCTACCGGGGGCTGGCGCCGGCGGACCTGGCCAAGGATGAGAGCATCACCTCCCTGGCCGGGGATTTCTCTTTTCCCCTAAAATATGGCTACGCGGCGGTGGGGCAGGTCCTGGAACTGGGCCGGGGCGTGGCCCCAGGTTGGGAAGGCCGGATGGTCTTCGCCTTCCATCCCCACGAAAGCCACTTTCTGGCCACCCCCGACGAACTGCTCCGGTTGCCCGCCGAGATGACTCCCGAGGATGCGGTGTTCTTCCCCAACATGGAGACTGCGGTGACCTTCCTGTTGGACGGCCAACCCCTCATGGGGGAACAGGTGGCCATCTTCGGCCAGGGCATTGTGGGTCTGCTCCTCACCGCCCTGTTGAGCCGCTGGCCCCTGTCGTCCCTGGTGACCCTGGATCTCTATCCCAAGCGCCGTCTGCTCTCCGAAGAACTGGGGGCCCACGTCAGCCTGGACCCCGCGGCCGCGGAGGCCCCGGCGCGTCTCGCCGCCGGTCTCCAGGGAGCCGGCCCCTATCCCGGGGCGGACCTCAGCTATGAGATCTCCGGCAATCCCGCCGCCCTGGACCAGGCCATCACGGCCACCGGGTTCAGCGGCCGGGTGGTCATCGGCTCCTGGTACGGGCTCAAGAGGTCGGACCTGAACCTGGGGGGCCGCTTCCATCGCAGTCGGGTGCGGATCATCGGCAGTCAGGTCAGCAGCATCGCCCCGGAGTTGACCGGCCGTTGGAACAAAGCCCGACGTTATCATACCACCTGGCAGATGCTCGCTGAGGTAAAGCCGGCCCGCTTCATTACCCAGCGGTTTCCCATCGACCAGGCAGCCCAGGCTTATGCATTGATCGACCGCCACCCGGAAGACGTCATCCAGGTAATCCTGACGTATTGAAGGGCGCCGGAGTAAGCCATGGGGTCGCTGGGGGCGGTTTTATCAATCGGAGAATTAAATAGATTGCTCAACTGATAGTCGATCCATGGGAAATCCCCCCCATCCCCCCTTTTACTAAGGGGGGAACTTCCCAGCATGGCGTCTAACGCCCCCTTTGCAAAAGAGGGATTTTGGGGGATGTTTTCAGGCTTTCGGTTCTTGAGGTAACCTATTTTTCGCTTCCGTTAATAACGGTTTAAACCAAGGAGCGGCTCATGCACCGATACACCCTGGCGGTGAAACGAGACTTCGTGGCCCGGCACTATCTCGTGGGTGGCGATTGGGGCGCGGAAAATCAACTCCATTCCCACCATTACCAGGTGGAAGTTCAGTTGGAAGGCAGAATTCTGGATAAACACGGCTACCTGGTGGACATTGTGGCCGTAGAGGCCCACCTGGAAGAGTTGGTGGCTTATTACCGGGACCGGACCCTGAACGATCTCCCGGAATTCGCCGGTCTCAACCCCAGCATCGAACACTTCGCCCGCCTCCTCGGCCAGTCGCTTGGGGGCCGCATCAAGGAACCCCTCAGCGCGGTCACAGTCAAGATCTGGGAAAATGATATCGCCTGGGCGGCTTATAGCGAGGAATGGTAGTGCAGGTGGGCCTGCTCATTTACGGCAGCCTTACCACCATCTCCGGCGGCTTTATCTATGACCGCCACCTGGTCCGGTATCTTCGGGAGGCCGGCGACCACGTGGAAGTCATCAGTCTCCCCTGGCGCGGCTATGGCCGGAGCCTGCTGGACAATCTGAGCCCGGGGCTTAACCGCCGGCTACAGCACACCGCTTTCGATGTCCTCCTCCAGGACGAGCTGGTGCACCCCTCTTGTTTTTGGCTCAACCAGCGCCTGCGCTCCCGGATGAGGTGCCCCCTTGTGGCCATTGTCCATCATCTGCGCTGCCGGGAGCATCGCCCCGCCTGGCACAACCGGCTTTATCAGGAAGTGGAAAAACGCTATCTGGCCTCAATGGACGGCTTCGTCTGCGTCAGCCGCAACACCAAGAAAGACGTGGAGGATCTGGTGGGGCGGGCGCGGCCCCTGGTGGTGGCTGCACCCGGGGGCGACGGTCTACCCGGCGGCGTCACCCGTGAGGAGATCCAGGCCCGGGCCACCGCTCCCGGGCCTTTGCACCTCATCTTTGTGGGCAACCTGATTCCCCGGAAAGAGCTGCACACGCTGCTGACGGCCCTGGCGAATCTGAGCCGGGACGATTGGCGGCTGACGGTGGCCGGCAGCCTGGACCTGGATGCGGCTTACGCCCAGGCCATCCGCCGCCAGATACAGGACGCGGGTTTATCCTCCCGGGTATCCCTGCTGGGCGCCCTGTCCGCCCAGGAACTGGCGGCCCGGGTCGCCGCCTGCAACCTCCTGGCGGTGCCCTCATCCTACGAAGGCTTCGGCATCGTCTATCTGGAGGGCATGCATTTCGGCCTGCCGGCCATCGCCGGAACCATTGGCGCGGCCAAAGAGATAATCACCCACGGCGAAAACGGCTTTTTGGTCCCGCCGGGGGACCCGGAAGCTTTGGCTCAATGCATAAAACTTCTCATGCGTGACCGGGAACTCTTGCTGAAGATGAGCCTGGCCGCGCATCGGGACGCGGCGGCCCATCCTACCTGGAAGGAAAGCGCCGCCCGGGGGCGGGCCTTCCTGCAGAGGGTCATAGGGTGAACGCCACCGGCCCGGCTGCTCCCGGCTATATCCGCTATCTGGCCGCCAAAAAGGGCCTGGATGACCGCTCCCTGAACCGGCACGTCTGGGACCACCTGGTGCGGGCGGTGCGGAACCGGCCTGGGGCCAGTCCCCTCCGGGTCCTGGAAGTGGGCTGCGGCATCGGCACCATGGTGGAACGGCTGCTGGATTGGGGTTTGCTGACCCGGGCGACGTACACCGGCATCGAGATTGAGGCCGATTTCATCCGGGCGGCCGCTCAGCGCCTGCACGTTTATGCGGCGGCGCGCCATGTCAGCCTGGACGTGGAGTCCGGCGGGGCCATGCTCTTTAAGACCCCAGGCCAAGACGTGCGGATAACTTTAGAAGCAGCCGACCTTTTTGAGTTCATGGCGCGGCCGCGGGGAACATCCGCCTGGGACCTGCTCGTCGCCCATGCCTTCCTGGACCTGATCGACCTCCCCACCGCCCTGCCCCGGCTCTTATCGCGCCTGGTGCCGGGCGGGCTCTTCTACTTCACCCTCAATTTTGACGGGGCCACCATCCTTGAGCCCCCCATCGACCCGGACCTGGACGCCCGGATCGAAGTCCTGTATCACCGCACCATGGACGGGCGCCGCGGCCAGGGCCGGCCCTCGGGCAGCAGTGTCACCGGGCGCCGACTCTTTGGCGGCCTCAAAGAGGCGGGGGCCCGGGTGGCCGTGGCGGGCAGCTCCGACTGGGTGGTCTTTCCCGGCCCGGACGGCTATCCCGGCGATGAGGCTTACTTTCTCCACTTTATTATCGACACCATCAGCCGGGCTCTTAACGACCACCCCGAGTTGGAGATGAGCCGCTTTAAGGCCTGGGTGGCCCGGCGCCACCGCCAGATTGAGGCCCAAGAATTACTTTACGTGGCCCACCAGCTGGATGTTCTGGGCTATAGTTAGGATGGGGCGCGGCGGTTGAATGTCATACAGAAAATCCCCCTCACCCTACCCTTTCCCCCAAGGGGGAGAGGGGAAAAAGGTGGAATTGATTTATTGCTCCGATGCATGACCGCACCATAGGGGAGGCCAGGGTGCCTGAGGTAATCATCTACGACTGCGACGGGGTCCTGATCGATTCCCGGGAATCCAACCAGGCCTTCTACAATCACATCCTGGCCCGCTTCGGGCTGGAACCCCTGACCGAGACGCAGCTGGGGGCGGTCCACGTCAGCACCGCCCAGGAGGCCATCGATTTTCTTTTCCAGGGGCATCCGAGCCGGGCAGAGGCGCAGGCTTATCAGCAGACCATCAACAACGACCCGTTTCTGCCCCTCATCCGCCTGGAGCCGAACATCCGGGAGGTGCTCATCCGGCTTCGGTGCCGCTACCAGACCGCCATCGCCACCAACCGGGGCAAAAGCCTGCCCCTGGTGCTCCGGACTCTGGGTCTGGATGACCTCTTCGATCTGACCGTCTCGGCCTACGATGTCACCCGGCCTAAACCGCACCCGGAGTTCCTGGCAAAAATTCTCACCCACTTCCGGCTGGAAGCGGCGGCGGCCATGTACATCGGGGACGCGGCCCTGGACCAGGAGGTGGCCGCGGCGGCGGGCGTGCCCTTCGCAGCCTACAAAAACCCCGGGCTGACCGCCAGTTACCATCTTAACTCCCATCTGGACCTGCTGCCCCTCCTCAACCTTTAACGGTGGCGCTTTATACTTTTTTTTCGGCAATGTCCGGTTAGAAAATTGCATGCCGGTGTTCAACCCCCCCAACCCTCTCCCCCCGGAGCGG
>Ga0209048_10007085_pt1 | contig 10392 bp, 5 predicted proteins | sample FrelakmetCRP12CR_FD_187146 | JGI IMG/M metagenome (GOLD analysis project Ga0209048, IMG submission 187146) | Freshwater lake sediment microbial communities from the University of Notre Dame, USA, for methane emissions studies - CRP12 CR (SPAdes)... | ecosystem: Environmental > Aquatic >... | reverse complement strand
GGGGAGCGGCAAGAGCCTGACAATGGCCTTCTACGCCGGCAAGATCATCGCCCATCCCGCGATGGCCAACCCCACGCTCGTCGTCTTGACGGACCGAAACGACCTCGACAACCAACTTTTCGGCACCTTCTCCGGCTGCCAGGAGTTGCTGAGGCAAGCGCCGGCCCAGGCCGAGGACCGCGACCAGGTCAAGGAGCTGCTCAGGGTCGCCTCCGGTGGCGTGATCTTCACCACGATCCAGAAGTTCCTGCCCGAGACCAAGGGCGCCAGGTATCCCCAGCTCTCCGACCGCCGTAACATCGTGGTGATCGCGGACGAGGCGCACCGTAGCCAGTACGGTTTCGCAACGGTGTTCCGGGAAGAAAAGGAAACGGGGGCAACCAGCCTATCGCACGGGTTCGCCCGGTATCTGCGCGATGCGCTTCCCAATGCTTCGTTCATCGGGTTCACGGGAACCCCCATCGACTTCGAGGATCGAAGCACGCGGGAGGTTTTCGGCGACTACATCGACGTCTACGACATCCAGCGGGCCGTCGAGGACGGGGCGACCGTCCGGATCTACTACGAGGGCCGGCTGGCCAAGATCGAGCTTGTCGAGACCGAGCGGCCCACCCTCGACGAAGACTTCGAGGAGGTCACCGAAGGGGAGGAACTCGACAAGAAAGAGAAGCTCAAGAGTAAGTGGGCACGCCTGGAGGCGCTGGTCGGGGCCGAGAAGCGGGTCAGGCTGGTGGGCGAGGATCTCGTCAAGCATTTCGAGCAACGGCTGGCCGCTCTTGACGGCAAGGCGATGATCGTCTGCATGAGCCGCCGCATCTGTGTCGATGTCTACGACCAGATCATCAAGCTCCGCCCCCAATGGCACGAGCAGGACGACGCCCGGGGGATGATCAAGATCGTGATGACGGGTTCGGCCGCCGATCCGATCGAGTGGCAGGATCACATACGCAACAAGCCACGGCGTGAGGCCCTGGCCAAGCGGTTCAAGGACCCCGAGGACCCGCTGAAACTCGTGATCGTTCGCGATATGTGGCTAACGGGCTTCGACGCCCCCTGCCTGCACACGATGTACGCCGACAAGCCGATGCGGGGCCACGGCCTGATGCAGGCGATCGCCCGGGTCAACCGGGTGTTCCGGGACAAGCCCGGCGGTCTGGTGGTCGATTACCTTGGCCTGGCTGACCAGCTCAAGAAGGCCCTGTCGAACTACACGGGGGGCGACCGCGGCGAGGTCGGCATCGACAAGACCGAGGCCATTGCCAGGATGCTGGAGAAGCACGAGGTCATCCGGGCGATGCTCCACGGCTTCGACTACGCGCCCATCTTCAGCGACGACCCGGCCGCCCGGATCGGCGTCATCAGCGCCACGATGAACCACATCCATCAGACCGACCACCAGGAGGGCAAGACCGACCAGTCCGACAGCCTCGCCGCCCGGTTCATCAACGAGGTGAGCCTGCTCTCCAGGACTTTCGCCCTGGCCGTCCCCGCAGACGAGGCCCTGGCAATCCGCGACGAGGTGGGCTTCTTCCAGGCTGTCCGCGCCGGGTTGATCAAGTACTCCGGGGCGGGTGCCAAGTCGCCCGAAGACCTCGACCACGCGATCCGCCAGCTCGTCTCCAAGGCGATCACCACCGACCGGGTGATCGACATCTTCGCCGACGCCGGCCTGAGGAAGCCGGAGATCTCGATTCTCTCCGACGAGTTCCTGGCCGAAGTGAGCGGCCTACCGCACAAGAACCTGGCCCTGGAGCTCCTCCGCAAGCTCCTGAACGACGAGATCAAGACCCGCTCCCGGAAGAACGTGGTCGAGGCCCGCTCGTTCCTGGAGATGCTGGAGAAGACGATCAAGCTGTATCAGAACCGTTCGATCGAGACCGCCGAGGTGATCGCCCGACTGATCGAGCTTGCCCGCGAGATGCGTGAGGCCCACAAGCGGGGCGAGAACCTGGGCCTGACCGACGACGAGCTGGCCTTCTACGACGCCCTGGAAGTCAACGACAGCGCCGTCAAGGTCCTCGGCGACGAAACCCTCCGCACCATCGCCCGCGAACTGGTTGACACCGTGCGGAACAACGTCACGATCGACTGGGCCGTGAAAGAAAGCGCCCGCGCCAAGATGCGCACCATCGTGAGGCGATTGCTGCGAAAGTACGGGTATCCACCAGACAAGCAGGAGAAGGCGACGCAGACTGTCCTTGAACAGGCAGAGCTGCTCTGCAGGAACTGGGCGGCGTGACCTGCGAGCGGGTGGCAGAACTTCAGTGGGTTTGCCCGTCACTCCACTCGTTTTGGATTTTTGGCTAACTTGAATCCTAAACTGGGCGATCCTTCTTCAGGGCGTCGTCAAATGGGCACAGAAGAATCCGTCAAAAGGCCATCTCAGCTGGAGGTCGGCCTGAAGGATCTTGAGCTCGGCAGGTATTACAGGAAACGACTGCCCGCCACGGAGCTGACGGGGACCCTTCTCGATCTCTGGAAGACGGGGTATGACCTTCGATTGATGCCCGCCGTGAACGATGTGAACGACATCCCGGCAGAAGGCAAGAAATTGACTATCCTGGCTGCCTTTCAGGGCCTGCTCCACTTCCGAATCTTCGACGCCGAGGGTAGGAGGGCCGTGGACGCCAACGAGAACGCACTGCCTGGTAAGGCACTACAGATTCGAAAACTCAAGAAATTGCTCAGCTCATGCGGTGTTAAGATGCAGCCCAGGAGCTCGTACGGTGTCAAGAGGCTGCTTCGAAACCTCTGCGGTCTTCCCACGCGGTTCGGCAACTTGCGGGATGTCGCGCAAATCTCAATCCGCGAACAAAACATGATCGTCGCCGCTGTTCACTCCATCGCCGGCCATCGCCCGGAAGGAGAGTCATGGCCTTCGCTGGATGATCCGGAGTGGATGTCAGCCAGAGACTTCCTGCAGGAGCACTTGCGCGACATTCTTGGAGGATCGAGCGCGTCATTCGGAAAGAAGCCGCACGGGCAAGCACGAACATCGAACGATCCTCGGATCGCCGAGGCTTTTCTTGTGAACATGACGAACAACTTTGTGGATGACATTCGATGTATCGACAGGAAGATGAAGGGCGGCGTTCTCGAAGCCATCAGCAAGATAGTTAGGGCTCCCATGACGGCGGTGGGCGATACACAGAAGCCGCTTGACGGCGACAAGAAGGGTCTGTGGAGATTCAGGGTCGGGAATTACAGGCTAATATTCAAACCAGAACTAAGTCGCCGGATCGTCACATTGCTCACTTTTGGAGCACGCGATGAGATCAATGACCCCTAGCCTGGATTCCCACGTAGGAGAAACCGGCTAACAGTGGCACTATGGAAAATAGTATATGCCGATAAAACGATGATGGATTCCCACTGAATTTCAGGGTGTTTCTGCCATGAAGCGGTTATGCCTGCTCTCATCTCGTGGTAGTTGGACCCAAGACTCAAACGGTGCTCATCCACGGAATTATCTTGACTGATTATCATCTACTTACACGATAGCACAACTGACAAACCCCTGTGTTTTCCCGTGCGAAGGCGAGATCGATCAACACCAGCACAACCACTGATGCCTGAGTTGACCTCGTTTCTGACCCTGCTATAACTCTTCGTGACTCATACGCCTTCCAGGGGAGAAACAACGGGAAAACCTGGCTTTTTTGAGGATCACAGCCGCGTTTGTTAGGTCAGTGTCCCTCCGTGGGAATCCAGGCTAGCGGGATGCGACCGGCTCGCGCTCGGCGGTTTCCGTTCGTCAGGCGGCGGGCGGTTCAATCACGTCGTTGATCCAGCTCAGGGCCGCCACCCCGGCCGACCATCCGAGCGAGGGGACGGCCAGGAGCGCGACCTGTCTCAGCTCGGCGGGGGTGAGGCCGAGCTTCAGGCCGCGGCGGGCGTGCGAGTGAACCTGGCCTTGCCGTCCCGCACCGACGGCGAGGGCCAGTTTCACCAGTCGGATGGTCCTGGCGTCGAGCGGTCCGGCCTTCTCGGTCGCCGCGCCGAGGCGGCCGTAGGCATCCCACACGTCGGGGTGTTCTCTGGCGATCAACTCGACAATCGGGGGCAAGGACTCGCCGGACATCAGTTCGTCTCCTGGGTTCATCACATGGTGAGCAGTCTTGGTCGCACCGGGTCACGCCCCGGCCGGCCACAGTGCAGACTCGAGCGCGGCCGCCCGGGGAAAGAGGATGTTGTTTTCCTTGTGGATATGACGGTGCAAGTCGGTCTCGAGGCGCGCGAGGCCGTCATAGAGGCCCTTGAACGACGCACAGCCGTCGGCGGGTGCCTGGTAATTGCCGGTGAATTCCCGGATCTGTCGCAGGGCCAAGCCGACGGTCTCGTGCTCGTGCTCCATGACCCGGATCGGGTTTTCGACCGTCCCGCAATGGATCGGGAACGGCGCCCGGGCTGCCTCGAGCTGCTTGACCAGCGGGAACAGTACACGTTCCTCCTTGATCATGTGCGATTCCAGCTCTTGACGGAGGTCCGTGAACGTATTGCACAGGTTGGCCAGCTCGGGGTGCCTCGCGCCGTGGGCCGCCACCACTTTATCCATCAGGTCGAATAGCCGCGGCAGTTCACGTCGGAGGAAGACGTGGTGGGTTTCCATGATATGGTCGGCCAACTCGCCCGCGGTCATCGCGGAGTAATCGATGCGGTTGAAATCCTCTTTCGCCTCTCGCAGGTCGCTCTCGGCGATCTCGGCCACGACGCGGTCGACGTCGAGCGAGCGCTCGGCGCAGGCCTCTGCAAGCGTGGTCGCTCCGTGGCAGCAGTAATCGATTCCCAAACGCTCGAAGACGTCCGCGCGGCCAAGCCGCTCGGCAACGACCGCCCCGACAGGCGTTTCATGCGCGATGTTCATGGCAGACCACCTTTCTTGCAAGCGAATTCGTCCCGTGACAGCACCGGCAGTTCCATGAGCGGCCCGCGGTCCAAGTCGTTCAGATCGTTCAGGAGCGCCGTCAGGCTGACGCCACGCAACGCGGCGGCCTGGGCCACGGTGACTTGCCGGGCCAACGTCCGGCGGAGGACCGCGTTTTTCAGCGCCGTGAATCCATGGCGAAGGAAAACGTCTTCCGTCCGCGGGAACCACTCGAGCACGTCAGCCACCCGGTGGCTGGCCTCGATCCGCACGGGTGCGAGCGCGGCTGGGCGGGCCACCACAAGTGCCGCAAGCCGACCGCGGCGCATCACCACCGCCAGCCCCAACCCCCACCAGGCCAGTCCCGTGACCTCGAGCACACCGCTCAGCCCGATCGGAGGGTAGGCATAATGAGTCCAGTCGGTGGCGACCTGCATCGTCACCCGCAGAAAGCAGCCCAGGTTCAGGAGGAGGAACGGACCGCGAAGGTTCGACAGGGTACGCGGGTCGACACCGTTTAATGTGGGGACGACCTTGGCCGCCATGCCCATGATCATCAGCGAGATGAACCCAACGGTGATCGCGTGGCGCGTCGCGCCGTAGTAGGCGTGGCTAAAGCTCATACCGACCAGGCCGTTGTACAAAGGCATCATCAGCAACATCACCAGCGAGACCGGCAGCCAGGCGTATGCGGCGCGGACGAACTTGCCGGTGCGATCGGGCTCGGGCATCGGCCGCCAGAGCCGCCAGGGCAGGGTAATCGTCAGCACGGCGGTCGTCATGATCGCCCAGGTCGGAACGAGGCCCGCGGCGATGAGCTGGTTACCGGTCCATCGGTAGACCAGGAACAGGGCCGTCTCGCCCACGACCGCTGAGGTAAGCAAGCCCAAGGCCCACCACGCCCGCCGCTCCGGTATGCGGGGCAGGCCGTGGATTGCCGGCAGCATCCGCAGCGACACCCCGAGGATCATGAAGAGCGCCAGGCCGTGGATTTGCAGGTCGCGGAGCGGGGCCTGGTAGGTGGCTATCGACCAGATCAACGCATCCAGGTCAGGCGCGGTCATCGTGTGCCAGGAGTGCCAGACGCTGAACACACTCGACAGCATGAACCAGCCCAGCGCGGCGACCACGAAGCCGACATACGCCTCAACCGCCGCTCCACTCCGCCGGAAGGTGACGAGCAACTGGCCCGCGAAGAGACCGACCGCCGCAAGCTGCATCAGTCCGCCCGCCAGTGCCAGCGGTGCAGCCGGGGCCCAGGCCTCTGCCGCCGTGATGCCGGCCGTGCGCACGAACAGCCCCCCGACCATCAGCCCGAATGCGACGACCGCCAGTCTTGGCGCGACCAGCGTCGTCTGCCACATCCGGGGAAACGCCTGATAGGCAAACCCCATGATGAACAAACCGACCCAGCCGAAGATCTGGGCTTCGCCGTGCGCATTGATCGCGTGGACCGAGACCGCCCGGAACGAGCCATTCAGGCCGATCGTCCAGAGCAGCCAGGCTCCCCAACTCGCCCCGACCGAGAGCACGACTGCGATCCCGGCCAGGAAGTACCGGCGGTAGATCGTATCGGCGATCTCCGGGGCGTCCCGCTCCGTCGCGGCTCGATCGGACTGAGATCGTGGTGCGGCGATAGCCTGTTTCAGCTCGTGCAGGAGCAGCAGCTCATCGACCCCGTGGGCACGGGCGAAGAAACGGATCGACTCGTATGGGCCCAATGGCCCGCCGCAGCCGCGCAGGCCGTGGCGGTCGCAGACGATCCGCGTCTCGGGGTGCAAGCGAAACAGCTCGGGCAGCAGGAGGTCCGGGGTAATGGCGACGTTGCCCTGACGGCTAGAGACCATCACGGCGACCTCTCCCTCAGGGGGTTGTGGAACTGATGTTTGATCCGCCTGGCCAGGCGCGGGGCAATCGGACGAGGGAGGGTTCGCGGAGAGCATCTCATCCTCCTCAGGACCGGGTAGGCGATGTGCCCTGGGCCACCATCTCACACAAGGGCTGGCTCGGGTTCTGTTCAGCAAGCTGCTGGCCGATCGTCGTGGCTCCGAAGAGCGCTTCGTTCTGGGCGATTCACTGGTCGAGGCGCCGATGCATCGCGAACAGGCGATTTCCAGGATTCGAGCCCAGCATCACCAGGGCTCGCAGGGCATACTCGGCAGTCCTGGAGATCATCAGAAACGCCTCGACCAAAAAAAAGGATATCAGGATCTTGACATCCAATTTAATGGCTGTAGAGTGGTTTTGACAAGGGGAAAAGTCGATTCGATCCTGATCGCTCGAGTCTCGCCGGACCGGCCTTAACTGCGAGTCCGGCTTATCGGGCCATTGAAGAAGAGCGAGGTCCAGAGCCATGTCCCCTGGTCTTGTTCACACCAAGTCGCCACTCGACTCCGGTTGGGGAGGACGTCTACCCCACCGCACAAGCCGTGACTTGCTCCGGACGCAAGGCTGCCCTGCCGTCTGGGCCGTGCTTGGCCTGTTTCTCATCCACGGCTCGGGGTGTGGCCAATCCCGGGAATTGGCATCCCCGCCGACGCCCTCCCAGCCCGCGGCGCGTGGCGCCGGGGTTGCGGCTCCGGCGAAAGGCGTTTCACCAGGACGGGCCGAGACCGCGGCGACAGTGCTGAACGGCCCGCAACTCTTCGGCCGGTACTGCGCGGCTTGCCATGGCGAGAACGGCGATGGCAACGGCCCGGCGGCCCGCTTCCTTTACCCCAAGCCCCGAAATTTCCGAGAAGGGCATTTCCGGCTAGTGACGACGACGAATCAGGTTCCTTCCGACGAGGACCTGATGCACGCCGTGGTCCGCGGCATGCCAGGCTCGGCGATGTTTCCCCTGGGACACCTCGGCGAGCCGGAGCGAAAGGAGCTGGTAGCTCACGTGCGGCGACTGATCCGCGACGGTCTCGAGGACCGCCTGCGCCGCGAGGCGAAAGAATTTGGTGAGGAGGTGGTTCCGGAAGAGCTGTCGAAAACCCTCGACGCGCGGACGCGACCGGGCTCAGCCCTCGAGATCCCCCGCGATCTGCCGGCCCCCGGTTCCGAGTCAGTGGCACGCGGCCGAGAGCTGTATCTCAAGCAATGCGCCACCTGTCATGGCAACTCGGGCAAGGGGGACGGCGTCCAGGAGCAGCGCGACGAGAGCGGTACGCCGATCCGGCCACGCGACTTCACTCGTGGAGTCTTCAAGGGGGGACGCGAGCGCGAGCAGCTCTACGCGAGGATCCTACTGGGGGTGCCGGGAACCCCGATGCCCGCGTCGTCCAACTTCAAGCCGGCAGAAGTGGGTGACCTGATCAACTACATCCAGTCGCTCTCCGACGCCTCGACACCGGCCAAGGTTGAGCACCGTCGCGCGCGGCTCACCGCCATGCGGGCCAAGGGAATCCTGCCCGAGGCGATTCCCGACGGACAATGGGACACAGTGACATCAACCCCGATCGTCGTCAGCCCGCTCTGGTGGCGCGATTTCGGGGACCCCGACCTCCACGTACAGGCGGTGCATGACGGCCAGACGCTCGCCATCCGCCTGTCCTGGCGCGATGAGACCCGAGAGATGCAGGCGATTCGGCCCCAGGATTTCCCCGACATGGCCGCCATGCAACTGTTCAAAGGGGAGCGCGAGCCCTTCCTCGGCATGGGGGCGTCGGACGGATCGGTGGATGTCTGGCTCTGGAACTCCGCCGCGCAGGCCGATCAGGAGCGGTATGCCGACGTGGACACGGCCTATCCCCACATGGCAGTGGATCAGTACCCCTTCGAGCAGGAAGCCGCCGGCTCGAGCGCCCATGCCACGGAGCGCCAGCCTCGGGAGTTCGTCACCGCCTGGGCAGCCGGCAATCCGCGGTCCGACCCGAGCCATGTCCTGCCCGGCAGTAACCTCCAGGCCAAGGGGTTTGGCAGCCTGACGTTCCGCCCGCGGATCTCGCAGGTGACCTCGGCCCATGGAGGCTGGAAGGACGGCCGCTGGACGGTCGTCCTGCGCCGTCAGCTCCAAGTCCCGCCCGACGCTGGGCTGGAGTTGGGCGGGGGCGATCGCTGTTCGATCGCCTTCGCCCTCTGGGATGGGGCGGCGCACGACCGGGATGGTCAGAAGCTCGTCTCGATCTGGCATGACCTAGAGCTGGAATAACCAGGGGCGCGGCCCCCGTGGCACGCGTCGACCGCCGATACGGAGCGCGACAATGATCCGACGCGATTTCCTCAAAACGGCCCTGACCGCCGGGACGTCGGGCCTGCTGGCGCCGAGGCTGTGGGCCTTTGAGCCGGTGAGCGTGGCCAACCCGTTAGGCGTCTACCCCTCGCGCGACTGGGAAAACGTCTACCGCGACCAATACCGCTACGATTCCACGTTCACCTGGGTTTGTGCGCCAAATGATACCCATATGTGCCGCCTTCGTGCCTTCGTGCGTAATGGTGTCATCCTCCGCAGTGAGCAGAACTACGACCACGACCGCTGTGGCGACCTCTACGGCAACACCGCCACGAAGGCTTGGAACCCGCGCGGATGCCCCAAGGGCTTCACGATGCATCGGCGCGTCTACGGGCCGTACCGACTGCGCGGCCCGGTGGTGCGCAAGGGCTGGAAGGAATGGGCCGATGCGGGCTACCCCGCGCTGTCTGACCAGCCGGCACTGAGGACGAAATATCGCTTCGACGACCGGGGCAACGATACGTTCGTCCGGGTCTCATGGGACGAGGCGTATCGCTACCTTGCGGACGGGCTCGCTGCGGTGGCACGGACCTACAGCGGCGACCAGGGGCGGGCGCGGCTGGCCAAGGACGGCTATGACCCGCTGATGATCGACCAGGTCCAGGGGGCCGGCACCCGCACAATCAAGGTGGGCTCGAACCTGCCGATCCACGGTGTGATCGGCAAGTTCGGCATCTACCGCATGGCCAACCTGATGGGCCTGCTCGACCACCACGTGCGGGGCGTGCCCCCCGAGCAGGCTCGCGGCGGCCGTGACTGGAACGAGTACACCTGGCGCGGCGACCAGGCGCCGGGACACCCGTACGTCCACGGGCTGCAGACCTCCGACATGGACATGAACGACCTGCGGTTCTCCAAGCTGGTCATCCAGGTGGGGAAGAACCTGATCGAGAACAAGATGCCCGAGTCGCACTGGCTTAACGAGGTGATGGAGCGCGGCGGCAAGCTCGTGGACATCGCCCCGGAGTACAACTGTCCGGGCACGAAGTCGAACTACTGGATCGGCGTGCGGCCCGGCCTGTCCGATACGGCCGTCTTCCTCGGCCTCGCCAAGATCCTGATCGACGAGGAATGGTATGACGCCGACTTCGTGCGCCGCTTCACCGACTTCCCACTCCTGGTCCGTACCGACACCCTGAAGCGGCTCCGGCCCGAAGAGGTGATCAAGGGCTACAAGCCCAAGGACCTGAAGGGCGGCCCGTCCTACACCATCCAGGGGTTGACCGACCAGCAGCGCGCCAGGATCGGCGACTTCTGCGTATGGGACCCCAAGGCGGGTCAAGTCGCGGCGCTGTCGCGCGACGAGGTGGGC
>Ga0209048_10007084_pt1 | contig 10394 bp, 8 predicted proteins | sample FrelakmetCRP12CR_FD_187146 | JGI IMG/M metagenome (GOLD analysis project Ga0209048, IMG submission 187146) | Freshwater lake sediment microbial communities from the University of Notre Dame, USA, for methane emissions studies - CRP12 CR (SPAdes)... | ecosystem: Environmental > Aquatic >... | reverse complement strand
CACGTGCGAACGCCCGGTGTGGTAGCGCGCCAGCCGGACGGCCTGCATCACGGCCTCGGTGCCCGACATGTGGAAGGAGACCTCGTCCAGGCCGGAGATGGCGCGCAGGCGTTCCACGTTGTACCCGACGACAGGATGGTAGGCGCCGAGCAAGGGGCCGAGGTCCGCCACGAGCTCGCTGCCGAGCCTGATGCAATCCTTGTAGAAGTCGTAGCCGAAGACGTTGAGCCCGTAGGATCCGCTCAGGTCGTACAGGCGGTTGCCGTCGAGGTCGGTGACCATTGCGCCGGACGACGCGCACAGGAAGGATCCCGCATTGAGATGCTCGCGCACATGCCGGCGGAACTGGAACGGTACCCGGTATGCACCGGTGAACTGGAGGTCCGACAGGCCGCCTTCGATCTCCACGGTGAGCCCCGCGGTTTCGGCGTAGCGGGACCGATACACGTCGGAAAGGCGAATGAAGCCGGCGCGACGACGCGCGACTATCTCTTCCGGCACGCCGTCGGCGTTGAAGAAGCGCTCGTCGGCGTACTCGTAGTACGGCACGAGCGACGCCACCCGGCGCGCGAGGCGCGGATGCCCGGCCAGCGACCGGTGCTTGGCCCGCGACAGCTCGAGCCGCGAGAGCAGTTTCGGGGTCAGCGTCGCCAGGGCGACGCCGCCGGCGGCGAGCAGGGCGAAGGTGGCGTCCACGATGTGCCTCGGCCGAAGATTTACGCGCGGCGCGTTACATCTGCATGACGACGAGCGCGCCGCGCGGTCGACGGTGGTTGCGGGAGGAGCTCAACTTCCTCGTGACCAACCGCATTCCGCGGCGCTGGCTGACCCAGTTCATGGGCTGGTTCAGCCAGATCGAGCAGCCGCTCGTGCGCGATCTTTCGCTCGCCGCCTGGCGGCGATTCTCGGATCTGAACCTCGAAGAGGCCAGGAAGACCTGCTTCCGCAGCGTCCACGATTGCTTCACGCGCGAGCTCAAGGAAGGCGCGCGGCCGATCGATACCGATGCCGCCATCGTGACCAGCCCCTGCGACGGCATCGTCGGCGCCTGCGGGCGGATCCGGGAAACGACGCTCATCCAGGCCAAGGGCTTTCCCTACACCCTCGAGGATCTGCTCCGGGACCCCGCGCTGGTCGAGCGGTACCGCGATGGCTGCTACGTCACGCTGCGCCTCAAGGCCAGCATGTATCACCGCTTCCACGCGCCGCACGACTGCCGGGTACGCCGGGTCACCTACGTGTCGGGCGATACCTGGAACGTCAATCCGATCGCGCTCGAGCGCGTCGAGCGGCTGTTCTGCAAGAACGAGCGCGCGACGATCGTGGCCGAGCTCCAGTCCACCGGTCACACGATCACGCTGGTGCCCGTCGCCGCGGTGCTGGTGGCGGGGATTCGCCTCCACTTTCTCGATACGGTCATGGACCTCAACTACAAGGGCCCGCGCGTGTACGAGTGCGATGCCGCCTTCCGCAAAGGCGAGGAGATGGGCTGGTTTCAGCACGGCTCGACGATCATCGTCTTCGCGCCGCCGGAGCTCGCGCTCGCCGGTAACGTGCGCGAAGGGGTCGCCGTGCGCATGGGACAGCCGTTATTGCGGCTGCCGATGCCCGCGTGATTGCCCGAATCCGATCCGCGTACCGCCCACCGGCGATTCACACTCCTGTCATCGCTTCGCAACGACGCTGCAACGACGCTCACCTAAGCTCCGGCGTCATGGCAGCGACACCCGACGTGGCGCGAAGTGATTTGGCCGGCGGATCAGAGTGAGCACGGACGCGCCCGCGTCGCTGTCGCAAATCGACCGGGAGGGCGCCATTCGCTTCCGGGCCATCTGGATCTCCGACCTGCACCTGGGAACGCCGGGCTGTCAGGCAAAGCACATCCTCGACTTCCTTCGCTGCACGGAATCCGAGCAGCTGTACCTCGTCGGCGACATCGTCGATGGCTGGCAGCTGCGCCGCCGCTGGTACTGGCCACAGGCCCACAACGACGTCGTCCAGAAGGTCCTGCGCAAGGCGCGCCACGGGACGCGCGTCGTGTTCATCCCCGGCAATCACGACGAGTTCGTCCGGCACTTCCTGGAGGTGTCGTTCGGCGGCATCGACGTCTGCGACGAGGCAGTGCACGTGACCGCAGACGGCCGCCGGCTGCTGGTCCTGCACGGCGACCTGTTCGACGCCGTCGTCCAGCGGGCGCGCTGGCTCGCGATCGTCGGCGACCAGCTGCACATCGGCGTCCTGCACCTGAACCGCTGGCTCAATTCCCTGCGCGCCCGCTTCGGCTTCGGCTACTGGTCGCTGGCTCTGTACCTGAAGCTCAGGATCAAGAACGCCGTGAACTACATCTGCGACTTCGAGAATGCGGTCGCCGCCGAGGCGCGCCGCCGCGGCATGGAAGGCGTGGTATGCGGCCACATCCACAAGGCCGAGATTCGCGACATCGACGGCGTGCTCTACTGCAACGACGGCGACTGGGTGGAGAGCCTCACGGCGCTGGTCGAGACCGAGGACGGCACGCTCCGGATCATCCACTGGCACGAAATCGCCGCCGCCATCCGGCAGCCGGCGGCCGACGACCTGTACGAGGCATTGAATCATGCATATTCTCATAGCCAGTGACGCCTGGGAGCCACAGGTGAACGGCGTGGTGGTCACGCTGCGCAATACCGCACGCGAACTGCAGGAAGCGGGCCATCGCGTCGAAGTCATCGGTCCCTCGCGCTTCCGGAGCATCCCGTGTCCGACGTATCCGGAGATCCGGCTGGCGCTCGGCGTGCGCCGCGCGCTCGAGCGCGAGCTCGACCGATTCGCGCCCGACGCGATCCACATCTCGACCGAAGGGCCGATCGGCATGGCGATGCGCAGCATCTGCCTGGACCGCGGCTTCCCGTTCACCACTGCGTATCACACACGGTTTCCGGAGTACGTGCACGCGCGCACGCGCCTGCCCACCGCCGTCGCCTACGCCTGGCTCCGGCGCTTTCACGCCCCATCGAGGGCCGTCATGGTGGCGACGAGGGCCATCCAGCGCGACCTCGAGCGGCGCGGCTTCGTCAATCTCGCCCGCTGGTCGCGTGGCGTGGACACCAGGCTGTTCGGTCCGGGTCCGAAAATACGCAATACGTGGCAGCCGCCCGTCTTCATGTACGTCGGGCGCGTCGCCGTGGAGAAGAACATCGCAGCCTTTCTCGCGCTGGATGTCGGCGGCACCAAGGTCGTCGTCGGCGATGGTCCGCAGCGGGCCTCGCTGCAGCAGCGGTTTCCCGGCGTCGTGTTCACCGGGGCCAAGTCGGGCGAAGAGCTCGCGGCACACTTCCGCAGCGCCGACGTGTTCGTCTTTCCCAGCCGGACGGACACGTTCGGGCTCGTGATGCTCGAGGCGATGGCGTGCGGCACACCCGTGGCGGCGTATCCGGTTCCGGGACCCCTCGACGTCGTCGTTCCCCGCGTGAGCGGCATCCTGGACGACGACCTTCGCGCGGGCGCGCTGGCAGCCCTCGAACTGGACCGCGCCAAGGTTCGGCAGGCGGCGCTCGCCTATTCGTGGGCCGGCGCCACCGCCCAATTCCTCGGCAACCTGCATCCGCGCCGCGCCGAGCCGTGTGCTGCGTGAGACTGCGCGATCGGTCTTGCCCCTCGGAACCTTCGATGGCCCAGGCCTGAACCCACAACGACAATCCCGGGAGGACCGATGGTACTGACGACGCTGATTCGCTCGCGCAGCCGCGAGGCTCATCCCGCCCCGCAGGCCGACGGCTTCAGCCTGAGCCCGGAGATCATCCAGGCCGTCTTCCGCCATGCGACGCCGCTGGGGCACCACGAGTCGACGGGCGACCTCAATCTCGGCTTCGGGTTTCTCTACTACGGATTGGCAAGGACGCTCCGGCCCCGCCACATCGTCGTGATCGGCTCGGGCTTCGGCTTTTCCGTCGTCTGCCTCGGCCTCGCGCTCAAGGACAACGGCAAGGGCCGATTGAGCTTCATCGACCCGTCCTACTCGGTGCTCGCCGACGGACCGTTCAAGACCATCGGCGGCACCGCGCAGTGGGACAACCCGGAGAAGGTCAGGCGCCACTTCGCGCGCTTCGGCCTCGACGGGCTCGTCAAGCATTACCGGATGCGCAGCGACCAGTTCTTCGACCGCTATGCCGACCTGGGCCTGCCGGAAATCGACATGGCCTTCATCGACGGCAGCCACGCGTACAAGGACGTGCGCCACGACTTCGTATCGACGCTTTCGCACGCCCGACGGAACGCCTACCTGCTCCTCCACGATTCCAACATCTACATGCGGGAGATGCTGCGGCACTCCGGCGTGAAGCGCTGGCTCAAGTCGCTCGGACGCCAGAAGGAGCTGTTCGAACTGATCGACTTCCCGTTCTCCTCGGGCGTGGCGATCGTGCGGGTGCTGGAGGATGACGCTTGGAAGCGGCTGGACTCGTCGCCGGCCTCCTGATCGCGGCAGTCGCGGCGTACTGCTTCTGGCGCTACATCTGGTTCTTCCGCAACCCGCTGCGCACGCCTCCGCCGGGAGACTCCCTCGTCTCGGCCGCGGACGGCACCGTCGTCTACGTGCGCAAGCTCGCCGCGCAGGACGACGTCATTCACGTCAAACAGGGGCTGGCGGCGCGGCTCGCCGACATCGTGCGCGAAGACGAGCCCCTGCCCAAGCTCCTGATCGGCGTATTCATGAGTCCGTTCGACGTTCACTACAACCGCGCGCCGTGCGACGGCGAGGTCGAGTTCGTGCGCCACCACGCCGGCCAGGGCAGGAACGTTCACATGGGCCCGATGCACTGGCGCGTGCTCACCCGACGGCCGCCCTATTACGCGGGCAGCACGCACATCGTCCGCAACGAGCGTACCGTGACCAAGATCAACGGCTCGCTCAGGGGCGCAACGATGTCCTGCTACGTGGTGCAGATCGCGGCGAAGACCGTGGCCGGCATCGACAGCTATGTCGCCCCAGGGGACGCCGTGGGCAGGGGCGCGATCTTCGGGATGATACGGGTCGGATCGCAGGTCGACGTCGTCGTGCCATGGCGCGACGGCTTGAACGTCCGCGTCAAGCCAGGCGACCGCGTTCGCGCCGGCGAGACGGTCCTGGTCGACTGAGTGAGCGGGCTATGCCGCCCGCGCCATCACGCGCCAGTCTGCGATTCTGCGCAGCGACTCGACCGGCTTCTCGATCTCGACCTCTACCGCCCCCGCCAGCACCTCGCCGGCGTGACCGTCGAGCGAGATGATCGTGCCCTCGGCAAGCCATTCGCCGCCGAGTGAACAGCGCCGGTGCCCGAGATCGAAAGCGAGCGCCTCGCAGCCGACGAGGCAGACCTTGTCGAGTTGCCGCGCAACAACGGCCGCGTGCGAAGTGCGACCGCCGGACGCGGTCAGGATTCCGGCCGCGGCAGCGATCCCCGCGATGTCCTCGGTCGCCGTGTTCTCGCGGACGAGGATGGCCGCGCGGCCAGCCGCGGCGAGTTCCTGGGCCCGTTCCGCGTCGAGCGCGATCTCGCCCACCGCGACGCCCGCGCCGGCGCTGACGGCGCGGCCGAGGACACGGGTTGCGTCGCTGCGCACCACCCGCCGTCGCTCGACCCGCGCAAGGTCGATCGCCGCGAGCCGGTCCAGCGCATCGGGCTCGGTGATCAGGCCTTCGTCGACCTGATCCACGGCGATCCTGACCGCGGCCCACGGCGTGCGCTTGCCGCTGCGCGCCTGCAGCAGGAACAGCCTGCCGTCCTGCACGGTGAATTCGAACTCCTGCATGTCGCGGAATTCCCGCTCCAGATGGTCCGCGACCGTGCGAAGCTCCGCGTGGACCTGCGGCAGGATCGCGGCGAGGCGCTCGCTGTCGGGCGCCCGGTGGCGGCCGGAAACGACGTCTTCGCCCTGGGCGTTGAACATGAAATCGACGTAGAGCACGCGCTCGCCCGAGGCCGGATCGCGCGTGAACGCGACCCCCGCGCCCGACGTTCCGCCGGCATTGCCGAAGACCATCTGCTGCACCGTCGCCGCCGTGCCGAGATCGTCGGAGAGAGCATGGAGGCGGCGGTACTCCCTCGCCTTGGCCCCCTCCCACGATGCCCACACCGCGACCACCGCCGCTTCCAGCTGGTCGATCGGCTGCTGCGGAAAGGGCTTGCCGACCTGCTCCTCGAAGAGCTCGAGGTAATCGCGCGTCAGCGCCCGCAGCCCCTGGAAATCGAGGTCGCGCAGAGACGCGACTGCGGCGTCGCGGATGCGCGCCGCCAGCGCGGCCTCGAAGGGCTGGGCGGACAGGCCGTGCACGACTTCGGCAAAGGACTGGACCAGGCGCCGGTAGCTGTCCCAGACCAGCCTCGGATTGCCGGTGAGCCTGAGCAGCCCCGGCACCGTCGCCTCGCCGATCCCGATGTCGAGCACGGTCTCCATCATGCCGGGCATCGACACGGGCGCGCCGGAGCGCACCGAAACGAGCAGCGGTCTGCGCGCGCTGCCGAGCGTGAGACCGCTGGCCCGTTCGAGATCGCGCACCCGCGCTGCGAGGACCTCGCGCAGCCCCGGCGGCGCCGATCGGTCGCGCGCGAAATAGTCGCGACAGAAGCCGGTTTCGACGACGAAGGCGGGCGGCACCCGCAGCCCGACGCATTCCATGCGCCAGAGATTGTAGGCCTTGAACCCGAGCAGATCGGGCGTCGGCGTGCCGGGCGCCGGCGCCCCGCAGCCGATCAGGAAGGTCTGGCGCCTGGGATCGTTGCGCGCGCGTTCCGGGTCCGACGCCGTCATGCCGCCATCACCTGACCGAGGACGTAGTCGCGAATGCGCAGGCTCGAGTGCATCAGCGCGTCGGCCGCCTGCTCGAGGTTCTTCGAAGCCTCCGTCAGCACGTGCAGAAGGCGGAAATCGTTGACTTCGGCCGCGAGCGTCGTCTCGACACTGCGCTGCGCTTCGTCGGTCATGTGCTCGAGCGCCATCACCCGATGCGTCGCCTCGAGAAAGTCCTGCATGTCCTCGCGGGCGCCGCCGCGGCGCACGTGGCGCGCCGTCTCGATCACCTTCACGTATTCCTGTGCGCTCTGCACGAGCAGCTCCCCGAGCGCGTGCAGGTCGACGTGGGGCGCCGCGGCGTGTACGCCGGCGGGAATCAGCGTCAGATGGAACGCCGCCTCCTCGAGCTCGTCCGCGATGTCGTCCGCCGACTCGACGATCGACAGGAACTCCCGGGACGAGCCGGGATGCTTGGCCTCGGCCCGGGCGCGATTGACCAGCGCATCCGCCCGCCCCTCCCACTCCTTCGCGCGCTGCGCATTGCGCCGCAATGCGGCGCCGCCGTCCGCGGTCCGCATGTCGAGCAGGCTGTCGCGAATTCCGCCGGCGATTTCGACGATCAGCGCCGCGTGCTCGGCCGCCACGTCGTAGACGAGCTGCTGCCCGGTCCGGAAATAGTTGAAGAGCTCGGCGCGCACGGCGTCCTGCACGAACGTCTCGGGCTCGCCCCTGGTCAGGCTCTCGCAGCAGACCTTGAGCACGAAGCGGAGATACTCGACGGCCTCCTTGGCCCCGAGAATTTCCTCGAGCCGCTCGCCGAAGCGAACCTGCCCCTTCACGACGAAGTCCAGCGCATCGTAGACGAGCTGCTCTCCGCCGGCCTTGAGGAAGGCCATGTGCCCGTAGTCGTGTTCGGCGGCCCAGACGAGCAGGCGGATCGCATCCGACTTCGACACGAGCTCCCGCAGCCGCTTGCGCGCCTTGTTCCAGTCGATGAGAAAGACGAGCCGCGATCCGAGAAACGCCAGGTAGTCCTGCAGTGCCGCCTCGTCCGCGGCATCGTAGGCGCCCACCGAGAGATGGTAGACGCCGTCCTCCAGCGCGTCGTCGCGCCGCGATCGCGTGTCCTCCCAGCCGACATTGCGCCGCTCGAACAGAGTCTGGAAGAACAGCAGCCGCTGCAGATGGACATCCGTGTACGTCAGCGTGACCCGCAGGCCGTCGACGTGGATGACCAGCACGTGCGCATCGGTCGTCCCGATGTCGTTCTGCAGGATCAGACGGTCGCCGGTGCGGGTCGCGGTCGTTCCGAGACCGGGGTGCTCGAACTTGAGCGGGGCAGTCCGGTGCAGCCCCCGCATGAACGCGCGGACGCGGGGAAGGTCCGCCGGCGCCAGCCCGTACGTGCTCGCGCCGTCGACCGACTCGCTCGCGATCTCGACCTGCAGCGCGTTCAGCGCCTTGTGCGCGTCCATCACGACGAGGTGCAGGCTGTCGCCGTGCTCGCGGGTGCCGGAGGTCATCGCTCCGATCTCGGCCATGGACAGCACGTCGGCCGGCGCGCGGGGCGCGACCTCGCTCAGCACCTCGAACCGGCGCTTCAGCTCGTCGCCGCTCGGGCCGGAAAGGGGCGCAAGCATCGCGTCGATGTCGCGCAGCAGCACCTGCATCAGCGCCGCCGAGCCCGGAATGCGGCACGCCCCTTCGCCGCGTCCCTCGCTTGCCTGGACCGTGCGATCCAGCGTCTCGTCCGTCACCCCGGAGGCGAGCCGCTCGCGGCGAAGGTCGGCCACGCGACCCTCCGGATGCCCGGCATGCGCGGCGGCCGTCTGCAGCAGCGTGAAATAGTACTTCGCCCGATCGTTGGCCGCGAGTCCGGCGTTCAGCAGCGCCGGCAGGAGAAGCCCGGGCTCTCCCAGGTCGGTGATGATGCGGGTCTTCTCGGTCATGAAGGGGGACGCGATACGCAAGCGGCGCGCGACGGCACGAAAGGGCGACTTTCGCGGATCACCATGACAAATTGATGACGACTCCACTCGCCGTGGAGATCGGGCGCGGGTCAGCGGCCGGCGCCCCAAGCGGCGCCGGATGACGGCGCAGCACGCATGCTACGGGGTTCGCGCGGCCGCGACCGCGGATCAGAACGTTCCGCGCACCAAGGTCTCGCGAGCCCGCCGGCTCGCGAACAGGACGAGGTAATCGGTGACACGCGCATCGCGCTTCAGGCGCGCGAACTCGCTTTCGAAGACACGCCTTACGTCGGCGATCGGCCGATTGGTTTCCTGGGCGAGCGCTTCGATCGCGTCATCGCTCGGCGCAAGGCCTTCGGAATCAGGGAAGGTTTCGTTCACGGGTTGCTCCATGGATCGCATGGGGTGGCGCCGCGCGATGGTCTTGCTGCCGGCCACGGCTGTAACGTGGCTGTAACGTACTGCGGCGCTTACCGAGATAATCTACTCCTATTCCGGCGGGGAGGGGAGCGGAAAGACACGCCGCCGCGAAGGATTCAACGCAGCGGCCGCGCAAAATCATTCTGTCTGAGGCACTTGCGACGCAAAGTTCGTGCGCCGACGCAATGCCGCTCTGCGGATCGCGTAGCCCTGCACGGAAGGCGACGACCCCTGCACCCGAAGAAGCCCAATGTTAGCGACCGCAAACCCTTACGGTTCCGACAAATCGGGCCTGGTCTTCGGCTACCTCTTCGTCCCCGGGGCAAGCGGTCGCCCAGTCAGCGGCAGCGAAGCGACCACATGGCTCGGCCGACCCTATGGGGGCGCCGGCGACGGATTCATCTGGCTGCACTTCGATCTGGCCAACGTCGCGGCCGAAAAGTGGCTGCACGAGTACCTTTCGCTGTCGCCGGCCTTTTTCGACGCGGTTCACGAAGGCTCGCGGGCCACGCGCATCGAGTACGCGGACGACATGCTGATCGCGATCGTCAACGACGTGCTCTACGACTTCGCGTTCGAGGCGACCGACGTTTCGACACTGTGGGTCGCCGCCGACGCGCGGCTCGTGGTGAGCGCGCGACGCAAGCCGCTGCGCTCGGTCGATCGCCTCCGCTCGTCCGTGCGCAACGGCGAGACCTTCCAGTCGTCGGTGGAGCTCCTGGTTCATCTGCTGCGCGACCAGGGGGACGTGCTGGTTCAGATCGCGCGCAGCGCCACGACGAAAGTCGACGGCATCGAAGACAGCCTGCTGGCGGGACGGCTCGAGAACAAGCGCGTCAACCTCGGCGCGCTGCGGCGCGTGCTGGTGCGGCTGCAGCGCGTCCTCGCCCCGGAGCCGGCCGCACTGTTCCGGTTGCTCAATCACCCCCCGCAGTGGATCGGCGAAACGGACCTTCAGGAGCTCCGGCAGTCGACCGAGGAATTCTCCGTCGTCCTGAACGACGTGGCCGTCCTGCTCGAGCGAATCAAGCTGTTGCAGGAGGAAGTGGCGGCACAGGTCAACGAGCAGAACAGCCGGAGCCTGTTCCTGCTCACGATCCTGACGGTGCTCGCGCTGCCGATCAACATCATCGCCGGGTTGTTCGGCATGAACGTGGGCGGCATTCCGCTCGCACAGAACGAAAGCGGCTTCTGGACGATCGTCGGCATCGTCGCCGCGTTCACGGCCGGTGCGCTGTGGATCGTCTTTCGCAG
>Ga0209048_10007083_pt1 | contig 10395 bp, 8 predicted proteins | sample FrelakmetCRP12CR_FD_187146 | JGI IMG/M metagenome (GOLD analysis project Ga0209048, IMG submission 187146) | Freshwater lake sediment microbial communities from the University of Notre Dame, USA, for methane emissions studies - CRP12 CR (SPAdes)... | ecosystem: Environmental > Aquatic >... | reverse complement strand
TATCGCGACGCCCGGTGGGTCGGCCTCATGCGGCGACTCGCGCTTGTTCGCTTCCCCTTGGCGCTTTGCGCCGTGGGGCCCCGGCTCACCGCTCGCGCCGCTACCTCCGGATCGAGTTCGCCCTGCCGCGGCCACGGACTCAGCAGCGTGGTCAGCACGAGCTTCTCGAACTCGGGGCCGAAATGCGCGATCACCCGCTCGGGATCGGGGACGAGCCCCCGATCCGTGATGAGGCCGAACTGGACCTCCCCGTTGTACGACAGGATGGATACGCCCATCCCGATATCGCCGGATTGCGGGACCCAGAACATGAAGCGGTCGATTTTCCGGCCCGCCATGTAGAGCGGCTGCTGCGGCCCCGGCACGTTGGTCATCACGGCGGTGGCATTGCGCGCTAGCACGACGATCAGCTGGTCCTGCACCATCTTCGGTCCCGCTCCGGCCGCGGCGAGAAGGCCGAGCGTGAGAACGGGCTGAAAGCTGCCTTTCAGCGAGCGCATGTTCGCGCGCACCGCGTAGAGGCGCTCGACCGGGTTCTCGATGCCGATCGGCAGCTCGAGGAAGACGACCCCGAACTGGTTGCCGAGCTTGTAGGCCTTCTCGAGCGGGCGCAGGTTGATCGGAACCAGCGCCCGCATCATCACGCCGTCGGTCGCATCGCCCTTGCCGACCAGGTACTCGCGCAGCGCGCCCGCAACGCAGGAAAGCAGAACGTCGTTGACCGAAGCGCTGAGCGCGCGGCAGATGGTCTTGACTTCGTCGAGCGGGAGCGGCTCGGCCCAGGCGACACGCTTCGCGACGCCGGGCGTGCCCTTGAAGCGCGTCGGCGAATCCTGTCCCATCAGCGCGAGTTTCGCGATCTCGCCGGTGAGCGAACCCACTTGCTCGGCGAGCGCGATTGCCTTTTCAGGGTGCTGCAACAGTTCCGTTCCGTTGTCGATCAGCGCCGCACCGACTTTGCGCGCGAGACCCAGCGCATCGGCCAGCGGCTGTGACAGCTCGCCCAACGCGTTGTCCTCGCCTGCCGGTCGCCGCTTGCGACCAGGGGGCGCGGCCATCGCCGGCGGGCCGTTCTCGGCCGAGTCGGTCATCGACAGGATCACCTGCACCAGCGCGATGCCGTCGGCATAGCAGTGGTGGATGCGCGCGATCAGCGCGCTGCCGCCGTCGACGTCTTCGACGAGATGAAACTGCCACAGCGGATGCGCCGGGTTGAGCGGCGTCGCCGCGAGGCGGCTGACCAGCGTCTGCAGCTCCTTCTTGCCGGCCTTTCCCGGCAGCGCGACATGAACCACATGCTGGTCGAGGTCGAACTTGTCGTCGGTCTCCCAAAACGCGGCGGCGGCGGACTGGACCGGCCGCTGGTAGAAGCGTCCGAACTGCAGCCAGCGCTTTTCGATCACCCCGCGCAAACGGGCGAAGTCGACCCGCTGGCGGAAGAACATCACGCCGCAGATCATCATCAGGTTGCCCGGACGGTCCATCCGCAGCCACGCGGTGTCCACAGCCGAGATCTTTTCGCGCCTTGCCATGCTGGGGCCTGTCGGGAGGCAATTGCGGGTGTTTTCCGCTTCGCGCTAAAGTAGCATGGAAGCTCAACCCACTGCGAGAGGGACATGCCATGGCCGCGCCCAAAAAAGACGACCTGAAAGCGAAGTTCGAGGCGGCCACCGCCGCCGCGAAAAAGACGAAGAAGAAGCCCGACAATGCGACGCTGCTTAAGCTCTATTCGTATTACAAGCAGGCGACCGAGGGCGACGTGAAGGGCGATCGTCCCGGCGGCTTCGACTTCGTCGGCGGCGCGAAATACGACGCGTGGGCCAAGCTCAAGGGTTCGAGCAAGGACGACGCAATGCAGAATTACATAAAGCAGGTCGACAAGCTGAACCGCGACTGACGCCTATTTCCGAGCGGACTTCGTTTTCACCGGCGCTTTCTTCGCCGCCTTCCTCGTCGCCCGCTTGGCGACAGCGGGCTTCGTGCCCGTGGCCTTCAGGAGCGCATTGACCGACGCCGACAACGCGTCCACCCGGCCGGCGAGTTTCTGCACATCGTTCTGCGTGTAGACGCCGAGTTTGCCGAGCGCCCGGGCAACCCGGTCCTCGAACACCTGTTCCAGCTTGTCCCACGTTCCGCCCGCCATCTGCTGCATCTCCTTTGCCTTGGCCGTCGCGGCGCCACGTGCGGCGGCAGCCGTTTCGGCGGCGGCCTGTTTCGTACGCTGCTCCAGCTTCTCGCCCTGCTGCACCAGCGTTTCGAACGCCTTGGTGCCTTCCTGCCGGGCGCGGACGAAGGCGCCAACGCCGGCAAGCCAGATCTGATGCGACGAGTCGAGCACGGCCTGTGCGAGGTCCTTCGCTTCGCCCTTCGGACTCCCCTGCTCCGCGGCTTCCTTCGCTTTCTTCAGCATCGTGCCCCTCCTCAGTCGAAACGCGTCCGCCCTCGATCAGAGCATCCTTGAATTCTAGGGCGCTCCGTTAGAGCAATCATACTAAACGCGCGTCGGTATAATCGGCCAACAACCGATACGGGTCGAGCTAGGCCCGACATCCGGCGCACCCCTAGGAGGAGGCATCATGGCGTACTTCGTCACCGGCGCGACCGGCTTCATCGGTCGCTTCCTCGTCGCCAACCTGCTGAAGCGCGGCGAACCGATCTACGTCCTCGTCCGCAAGGGTTCGGTCAAGAAGCTCGCGGAGCTGCGTAAAGACTATTGGGGCGCTTCCGAACAGCAGGTGATCGGGATCGTCGGCGACCTCGGGAAGCCGAACCTCGGCGTCGCGCCCGACGATCTCAAGAAGCTCAAGGGCAAGATCGCGCATTTCTTCCATCTCGCCGCGATCTACGATCTGTCCGCGAGCGCGGAGGCGCAGCAGTCCGCCAACGTCGACGGCACGCGCCACGCGGTCGAGTTCGCGGCGACCGTCGGCGTCGGCTGCTTCCATCACGTGAGCTCGATCGCCGCCGCCGGTCTCTACGACGGCGTATTTCGCGAAGACATGTTCGAGGAGGCCGAGGACCTCGACCACCCGTATTTCAAGACCAAGCACGATTCCGAAGGCGTGGTGCGCAAGCACTGCAAGCGGCCGTTCCGGATCTACCGGCCAGGGTTCGTCGTCGGCGACTCTAAGACTGGCTACATCGACAAGATCGACGGCCCGTACTACTTCTTCAAGGCGCTCCAGAAGCTGCGCGACGCCCTGCCACCATGGATGCCGATGGTGGGCATCGAAGGCGGCCGCATCAATATCGTTCCAGTCGACTTCGTCGCCGATGCGCTCGACTATCTCGCGCACAAGAAAGGTCTCGACGGCAAGTGCTTCCACCTCACGGACCCGGCCCCGCACCGGATAGGGGAGGTGCTCAACATCTTCGCCAAGGCGGGCCATGCGCCGCAGATGACGCTGCGCGTCAACGCGCGGATGTTCGGGTTCATCCCGGCGCCGATCCTCTACGGCCTGGGGTCGCTGTCGCCCGTCAAGCGGATGATCCGCGCGGTGCTGACGGATCTCGGCATTCCGAAGGACGTCTTCCAGTTCATCAACTGGCCGACCCGCTACGACAATCGCGAAGCAACGAAGGCGCTGAAGGGCTCCGGCATCTCGGTTCCGCACGTCGAGTCCTATGCCGCGAAGTTGTGGGACTACTGGGAACGCAATCTCGACCCGGACCTGTTCATCGACCGCACGCTGTCGGGCCGCGTCAAGGACAAGGTCGTCGTCGTCACGGGCTCGTCGTCCGGTATCGGCAAGGCGACGGCGCTGAAGCTCGCGGACGCGGGTGCCAGGGTCATCCTCGTCGCGCGCGGCGAGGAGAAGCTCCTCGAAACCAAGCAGGAGATCGACAAGCTCGGCGGAAAGGCGTGGATCTACACCGCCGACGTGTCCGACCTCGCGTCGTGCGACGCGCTCGTCGCGCGCGTGCTGAAGCAGCATGGCGCGTGCGACTACCTCGTGAACAACGCCGGCCGCTCGATCCGCCGCGGGGTGATCAACTCGTTCGACCGCTTCCACGACTTCGAGCGCACGATGCAGCTCAACTACTTCGGCTCGCTTCGGCTCATCATGGGCTTCCTGCCAAAGATGATCGAGCAGAAGCGCGGTCACATCATCAACATCTCGTCGATCGGCGTCTTGTCGAACGCGCCGCGGTTCTCGGCCTACGTCGCGTCGAAGTCCGCGCTCGACTCGTTCTCCGCCTGCGCCGCCTCCGAGTTCTTCGACAAGGGCATCTCATTCACGACAATCAACATGCCGCTCGTGCGCACGCCGATGATCGCGCCGACCAAGATGTACGAGAATGTCCCCACGCTTTCGCCGGAACAGGCGGCCGACCTCGTCGTCGAGGCGATCATCCACAAGCCGGTGCGGATCGCCACGCGCCTTGGCATCTTCGGCGCCATCTGCCACGCGGCGGCGCCGAAGCTCACCCAGATCATGCTCAACACCGCGTTCAACATGTTCCCCGATTCGTCGGCGGCGCAGGGCAAGAAGGAGGGCGTCGCGCCGCAGCAGCTGTCACCCGAGCAGATGGCCTTCGCGCAGCTGACGCAGGGGATTCACTGGTAGCGTTGAACGTTCAGCGTGGCGGGTCGCGGGCAGGCGGAGGTCATGCGGGTCAATTCCGCACGCTTTGTTCGGACTCCGCATCGCGCTCGGCACGCTGGATTTCGAGGATGACGCGCGCAAGCACGCCAGGATCGTCGATCATCGCGTTGTGCCCCACGCCGATGACGGCGACGTTTTCGGCGCCTTCGAGCCACGCGCTCGCCTGCGGCGCGACCATCGAGTCGTGCCGCGACCACAGCGATACGATGCGCACCGGCGGCCCCGCGCTTGCGTCGCGATTGAGCTCGGCGAGCCACGCGCTCCCGGGGCGAATCTGCGCGAGACAAACCCCGGGCACCAGTCGCGCATGCACGCTGCCGTGGTGCGGCGCCCCGAGGGCCACGAGGCAACGCACGTGCGCCGCGCCGAATCGCCGCACATAGGCGCGGGCGACGATCCCGCCCATGCTGTGGGCGACGAGCGTGACCTTCGCCGCGCCGGTCGCCGCGCGGATCGCGTCGATCTTCGCGGCGAGCTGTTCAGCGAAATGCTCGATCGCCGCCTGCGGCGGTCCATAGGAAAGCGTGTACACGGGGCCGTTGCCCGCGGCCGCGATGCGCGGCAGCACCGCGTGCCACACGCCCGCGTTGCAGAGCACGCCATGCAAAAGCAACACCGGCGCGCTTGTCGGCCGCGGCGGCGGATCGCGCATCGCCCACCATTCGAACGCCATCCGCGGATGCGATTTCGCCATCGCCAGCACTTCGCCCAGGTATAGACCCACCGTGGCGCCCGCGCCGATCCTGCACTCGGGCGGCCGGGGCGTGCGGTAGATCCACGCCAGCGCGAACGAGAAGGCCGCTCCGGCCAGGTAAAGCGCGATGTAGATCGCGAGCGGGCCCGCGACCAGCCAACCCGGCGCGGCGCCGTGCGCGGCGGCGTCCACTGCCCAGACGACGTAGACGGCGACGGCGCCGAAATAGGCGGCAAGGAGCGTCAGCGCGGTGACCATGGCGATCGAAGGCGGCTCACGCGTTCAAGCGTGCGGAAACGAAAAGGCCCGGCAAGACCGGGCCTCGTGCCGCTGGCGTCGACCTCAGGTGCGCCGCTTCAGCGCGACGGATGCCGCAAGGGCAAGCAGCAGCATCGTCAACGCGAGCCCTGTCCTGTCGAGCGTCGGTATCGGAAGCGCAGCTTGCGCCTGTGCCGCGGTCTGCGGGCAGGTCCCGTAGGGGCCGTAGCACGACAGCAGCACCTGGCGCGTCGAGCAGTTGTAGTAAACGAAGAATTCTGCGGTCGTCGCCGCTGTCGGCGGCGTCGTGCCGACATAAGCATAGGAACCAATCAGCACCGGCCCGGGCACGGGCGGCGGCGGCGTAAACGGGCTGTTCTTGTAACCGACGAACGTTCCGCTGAACGTCCCGAGCAGCGGGGTTGCCTGTTCGAAGGTATAGAGCGTTGCGGCACCCGAGGTGACAAGACCGAACTCCCGCATGGCGCCGCTCGTCGTCAGCGTGAGGTCGAGGTCGGCATTCCCGCAGTTCGCATTCGCGTTGAGCGCGACCCCCTGCGCCGTCGCGGCGGCGTGCGCGACGGCCGGGACGCCGGCACCGAGGCCGAGCATCGCCCATGACGCGATCCTGAAAATGATGAAACGAAGGGGCATAAGAAACCAATGCGGCGAAATTCGCCGCTAGCCCGATTCTGCGCGAATGAGGCATGGGCACGCAAGGCGGAATCCAGCATGCCGGCACGATGACCCGCTTCGAAACAGCCGTTGTCGGATTCATGCAACGCGCAAAGTGTCTCCGCGCAACGACACTGTTCCCGCGTGGCGACACTTTTTCGTCAAACGGCGGCGAGCGTCTTGCGAAAACGGTTCAGCTGCTGCACCGATTCGAACGTTTGCCCAAACAACGACGACAGATTCTTGAGAATCATTCCGACTACGCGTTTTTCCCATTCTTTATCGAAGCCGATCTGCTGGTCGAGCCAACGCTCGAGCCATGACGGATCCGGAAGCCGGCTCTGGATCGTGTCGTTCGGGAACAATCCGCGATTCACGTGCAGATTGGTGGGATGCAGCGGCTTGCCTGCGCGCCGCGGGCTCGCCATCAGCACGCCGATCTTCGCGAATGCCCGCCGCGCATCCAGGCCGCTCTTTTCGAGCGCGCGCCTCATGAACCGCAGGTACGCGCCGCCGTGCCGCGCCTCGTCGCGCGAAATGAGCTCGTAGATTTTCTTGATCACGGGCTCCGTATGCCATTCGGCGGCGCGTCGATACCAGTGGTTCAACCGGATCTCGCCGCAGAAATGCAGCATCAGCGTTTCGAGCGCCGGCGCGGGATCGAACTCGAAGCGCACCGCGTGCAACTCGGCCTCGGTCGGGACCAGGTGCGGGCGGAAGCGGTGCAGGTATTCCATCAGCACGAGCGCGTGCTTCTGCTCCTCGTAGAACCAGATCGACATGAACGCCGAGAAATCGCTGTCGTCGCGATTGTCGCGCAGGAACATTTCCGTCGCCGGCAGCGCCGCCCATTCCGTTATCGCGTTCATCTTGATCGACTGCGCTTGCGCGTCGCCGAGCCGGTCGGGGCAAAACGTGCCCCACGGAACATCCCGCTCGAACGTCCAGCGCACGTCCTCGAAAGCCTTGAAGAGCTCCGGATACAGCATCATGTCCTCGCTGGGCCCCGCGGGTCCCTTGGCGGCCGCCCCGATCCCGGGGTTGGTGCGTGTTCCCGCGGCCTTTGCGCCATGGCGCGGGCCGCTCCTTGAGATACGTTCTGGCTGCCGGAATGGATGTGGCGCACACCCTGGCGCCCCCATCGACACCATGCGCGGCGGAGCATCAGGCCGCCGCGCCCAAGCCTTGCGCCAACGGGGCCCAGTGTGCCCGCCAACTCTTCAATGCGCCAATCACTGCCGGCAGGTCCGGAATCAGCACGACGCCGGGAAGCGTCTTGCGAACGCGCCGGGTCATCTCGCCGCCGGCCCAGAGCGTGACCGTCGGCGGCAGCTGCCTGCGCAGCGCCGCCAGGCCCTCGCTGGCCTGGCGGACGGGAAACGCGCCCGAAAACGACAATGCGACGAGATGCGCCTTGTGCGCGAGCGCCGCGCGCCGAATGTCCTCGAGTGGCGTCTGCACGCCGAGCGAAATGCACTGCGCCGCCTCCGGCACCAGCAATGCCTCGACCATCAGCAGGCCGACGCCGTGATGCTCGCCCGGAAACGTCGTCAGCAACACGCGCGGCGTTCCGGTCTGTCGCGGAAAGGCGTTGATCGCCGTGCGCAGGGCGACCTGCAGCTGCTCGGTGTACAGGTGCTCCTCGAACACTTCGAGCTCGCCGCGCATCCACGCGTCGCCGATCGCGCGATTGAGCGGGGTCAACGTGTCGAGCACGAAGCGCTGCAGCCCCTGCTTCATCAGCAGGTTGGCGAGCGCCTGCTGCAGCGACTGCGCATCGTGGGTCTTCAGCAGCGCGACGATGCCGCGCTCCTGCGTCGGTGCGAGATCGTTGCCGCGCGGGGTGATGCGGGCGTCGGCGAGCGCGTCGAGCTCCTGCTGGGAGAAAAGGATGATCTTGCCGGGACGCATGCCGACGTCCATCAGGCGCTTGATCGCCCGCAACTTCGCGATTTCCTCGGCGGCGTACAGGCGCTCGCCGTTCTCGTTGCGCGACGGCCGGGGGAACGCATAGCGCCGCTCCCAGACCCGCAGGACGTCCTTCGAGAGTCCCGTTTCGCGTTCGACCGCGCTGATATTGAGGTTCAACCCCGTTTTGTCCATGCAGCCGATCGAGTCCATGACAAGTTGTCCTGTGTCGCCAAGCGATTGCTTATGTTACGCTTTTCGGCGCGTGCTGTCCAAGACAACGAGGCTCAGCGTCGAACCTGGCCGCCAGGGCAGACTGCCGTAAGTCGCATCCGAAAGACGCGGGGAATCGTATAGACGGACAGGCGGGGGGTCGCACCACGGTGCGCCGGCCCGGACAGATCAGGGGGGCATCCAGCGTGCGGATTGCAATTATTGGCGCCGGCATCGCCGGCCTCGGCAGCGCGTGGCTTCTGCGCAAGCGCGGCCATGCGGTCACCCTGTTCGAGGCGGCGGATTACCTCGGCGGACATACGCACACGGTCGATGTCACGTTGAACGGCGTGAGTACCCCGGTCGACACGGGGTTTCTCGTGTTCAACGACCGCACCTACCCGGCGCTCAATGCGCTCTTCGCCGAGCTCGGCGTGGCGACGGTGGCGAGCGAAATGTCGTTCTCGGCGCGCATCGACGGCGCGGGCATCGAGTGGTCCGGCACCAACCTGCCGGCGCTGTTCGCGCAGCCGCGCAATGCGTTGTCCGCCGACTTCTGGCGGATGCTCCGTGACATCGTGCGCTTCAATCGCGAAGCGACGGCCATGGCTGCCGGCGATCGCGGGCCGACCGACACGCTCGGCGCCTACCTCGACCGCGGCCGGTATTCGCGGCCGTTCCGCGAGTGGTACCTGTTGCCGATGGCTGCGGCGATCTGGTCGTCGCCGAAGAAGGATGTCGAGAGCTTTTGCCTGCGGACGTTCGTGCGCTTCTGCCACAACCACGGCCTGCTCGCGCTCACCAACCGGCCGCAGTGGCGCACGGTCGCCGGCGGCGCGCGCACCTACGTCGAACGGATCGCCGCGCGTCTGCCTGACATCCGGCTCGCCACGCCCGTATCGCGCATCCGGCGGCTGCCGCATTGCGTCGAGGTCGAGGCACGAGGCGCCATCGAACGCTTCGACGAGGTCGTGCTCGCGTGCCACAGCGACCAGGCGCTTCGGATTCTCGCCGATGCCTCGCCGCTCGAGCGTGAGCTCCTCACGCAGGTCCGCTACCAGTCCAACCGCGTCGTGCTGCACACCGACACATCGCTCCTGCCCGCGGCGCGGCGCGCGTGGTCGGCATGGAATTACCTGGCGTGCGACGATCCCGACGGCACGCGGCCGGTCGCGGTCAGCTATCTCCTGAACCGCCTGCAGCCCCTGCCGTTCAGGACGCCGGTGATCGTCACGCTCAATCCGCCGTTCGAACCGGCGAAAGAATCGGTGCTGCAGGAATTCGAATACGACCACCCGTTGCTGGACGAACGCGCCGCGGCGGCACAGCGCGAGTTCCAGCGTGTCCAGGGCGAGCGCCGCACGTGGTTCGCGGGGGCGTGGCTGGGCTATGGATTCCACGAAGACGGACTCCAATCCGCGCACGCAGTCGCGAGCGGCATCGCGCAAATCGCGGATCTGCGAACCGGCATCGGGCAGAACGCGCGCGCAGCCGCATGAGTGCGACCCTCCGCCGCGACAACGCCATGCCTGCCGCCTCGTTTGCTCGATTGGAAGACGTCGCCGCCGCGACCGCCGGGCGGGCGACGCCGTCGACCGCGGGTTGTACGGCCCCGTCGCTCGCGCTGATCCACGGCGAAATCACGCACCGCCGGCGCCGGCCGGTGCAAAACGCCTTCACCTATCCGGCATTCTGCCTGCGCCTTCCGCTCTCCGAGCTCGCATCGCTGCCGGCACGCGGCATCGCGCACAACACCGCTGGCCTCGTGTCATTCCACGATCGCGACCACGGCGCGTGCGACGGCGGCGCGCTCGAGCCCTGGATCGGCTCGCTGCTCGCCGAGGAAGGCATCGACGGCAGCGGCGAGGTCGTGCTGTATGCCTTTCCGCGGATGCTGGGTTACGTGTTCAATCCGGTGAGTTTCTGGGTCTGCCACGACGGCGCCGGCGCCGTGCGCGCGGTGCTCTGCGAAGTCCGCAATACGTTCGGCGAGCGGCACAACTACCTTGTCGCCGCGCCCGACAACGGCGCGCTCGTTTC
>Ga0209048_10007082_pt1 | contig 10396 bp, 11 predicted proteins | sample FrelakmetCRP12CR_FD_187146 | JGI IMG/M metagenome (GOLD analysis project Ga0209048, IMG submission 187146) | Freshwater lake sediment microbial communities from the University of Notre Dame, USA, for methane emissions studies - CRP12 CR (SPAdes)... | ecosystem: Environmental > Aquatic >... | reverse complement strand
CTCAGCGATCTTTCCTTCCTTTATGCGGAAAATTTCGATGCCAGTCATGATGATCGCTTTTCCTGTGGGTGGAAGGCCCATAAATTCCCCTTTGTGAATACCCCGTGCCGTGAAGCGAGCTATCACTTTATCCCCATCTGCCATGATGTCGTCAATGGTCACATGCAAACCGTGAAAGGCAGCCCGGCAGGTTGTGATGACGTTGTTCATCGCCTCGATCCCGGGTCCGGGTGTTGGCAGAGGTGTGTGCAGGGAAAATTCGGGATGGAGAAGTGCGTCGGCTGCCGCAAGGTCACCTTTTGATGGCCCGACCTCGAAAAATTTCCGGACAATTGTGATATTTGCTTTCTCGGCTGTTGTGTGTGTCATGCAGTACGCTTGACAGATAACTATTTAATTTTGTTGTCCCTAACAAAGTAACAAATGGATTCGGCAGTTGAAAATCTTGTCCAGCTGGGACTCAAAGAATATGAGGCCAAGATCTATGTCGCTCTCGTCGGACTTGGTGAAGCAAATGTTCGCAGGATCCATGAAGTCAGTGGTGTTCCGCGCCCGCGGGTGTATGATGTTCTCAATGCACTTGATGAAAAGGGATTCATTGAGATACGGCAGGGAAGCCCGCTGATGTATTATGCTGTCCGGCCGGATATTGTAGTATCCTTCTTAAAAAAAGATCTTGATACTGCTGCCTGGGAAAGTGTAAAGACGCTTGAGGCGCTGTCAGTAGATGCACAGCAGAATTATTCGCCGATATGGTATGTTCATTCCGACTGGACCATCCAGCGGAATCTCGAGATGCTGGTCGAAGGTGTCACCCGCGAACTCATTGTCCTCTGTTTCAACAAGGAGACTCTGGGGAAATTCTGGGGTCCGATCGCATCAGTCGCACGGGATCGTTCGGTAAGAATCCTGTTCCCCAAGGGTAGTGCAGAAGGGATTGTTCCTGTTGACGGCATCAGGTCCTATGAAGCCGGAACTCCGAAGGATTTTTTCGAGGTGAACATTTTCGAAAAAATTTTTTCAGCACCTATCAGCCGCGAGGGTGCACTCTTCAGACTTGAGTGCATCCTTATTGCCGATGACCGGGAATCCATGCTCATCTACACGCAGAACGGAAACAGAATGGCTGTCATTATCACGCTCCCCTTTATCACTTGCGTTCAGAGCAAATTGTTCTCACAAATGATCGAACATGCACATGAAATAACACGTGATGAGGACGATCCCCGTAAAGGCAAGAAGCATGAACATAAAAAAGATAATGGAACACCAAAGCAACGGAGTCGCGAAGAACGATGAAAAATAGTACAGAAGGTGCAATCCTCCAGCGGGACGGGAGGACGTATGCGGTCGTTACCCGCATCCCGGCGGGCATGGTCGCGCCGGATGACCTTGAGAAGATCGCAAAGGTCGGGCGGAAGTACCGAATACCAATGCTCAAGATCACCTCAGGCCAGCGGATCGCACTCATCGGCATTGAACCAGACGATGTACAGAACGTTATTCATGAGCTGGGCCCGCTCGCAAAACCCGAGACAGCACCGTGCGTCAAGTTCGTGCAGGCATGCCTTGGCACCGACATGTGCAGGTACGGCAACCAGGACTCGATCGGACTTGCCCGGGCCCTGGATGGACAGTTCAGGGATCAGGTGTTCCCGGCGAAGATCAAGATCGGGGTCTCCGGCTGCCCGCGCTGCTGTGGCGAGAGCCACACCCGGGACATCGGGATCATGGGGACAAACAAGGGATGGACAGTCTTTTTTGGCGGCAACGCGGGGACCCGGCCGAGGTTTGCAGATCTCATCACACGGGACCTTTCGGCAACCGAAGCGCTGGACTGTGCCCAGCGCTGTGCCGACTATTACCGGAGCCACGCGAAACCCCATGAGCGGACGGCCCGGTTCATGGAGCGTGTCGGGATCGACACGCTCAAATCCGAGCTGCTGACATTACTTCCCTATATACCGGTTGAGAAGGTGAAATGAACATGAAAATTACAAAAGTTGCAGACGTCATATCAGGCCCAAACCCCCACCATGTGGACGCCCGGAAGGTCTATGAATCACCCCATGCAATGGCTGTTGTCATCACGCTCCAGCCCGGCGAATCGCTGAAAAAACACATCACGCCGGTCGACGTCTTCTTCTACGTGCTGGAAGGCACCGGCATTATCGAGATCGGGAATGAACGGGCGAGCTGCACCAAGGACATGCTGATTGAGAGCCCCACCCGGATCCCGCACCGGTGGATCAATGAGAGTAAGGCAGTCTTCCGGGTGCTGGTTGTCAAGGTGCCAAAGCCGACCGAAGAGACGAAAATTTTATAGGAACCGGGGCTTATCCCCGATCCGGAAAGGATCGCGGCGTTCAAGGAACGACCATGTTCGGCACTGAATCATCAAGTACAAAGGAGCGATCGATCGCATCATCAAAGATCCCGGGCGAATGCGATCTGCTCGGGTCCATGAAGACCCGGGGCGATCTTGGCACAGCCATCGCCGCAATTGTGCTCGCGTACTCCCCGCGGGACCTGCAGCAGATGAAATGGAACTTTTCAGAGAAGATCCGCGACATCAGCCCTGGGTACCGCAAACGCCTCGAAGAGACCATCACCGGATACCTGCACGGGACATACCTGAACGTCCGGCTCATGAACCAGCAGGGAGCGTTCTTAACAATGCGTGAGCCTGTACCGAATGATGCCCCGGCGTACTGGAAGATGACCGCCTCGCAGTGCACGGCGGGGGATGAAGGGGAAGACCGGCTCCGGTTCTTAAAGTTCCTCCTTGCCGGGTTCTGCATGTTCGTGCAGGGGCTTCCCGGCCATCCTGTCGGCATGCCGTTTCCTGGTGGGGACAAGGTGGAGGTCATCGACGGAGTCTATTACTGCCCGGTCCGGACGAAGGCAAATGATGTCGATGCAGCCCTCTGCCCGTTCTGCCCGGCCCTCCAGACACTCGGGATCGGGTACCTCAAACCGCCGGTCAACGCAAGCGAGCACCGGAAACAGGAGTTCATTAAGAACTGCTACGACTTCCACAACTTCAACGGCTGAAATTTTCCTAAAACCCCGTGGACCGTATTGTAGCAGATTTCCCATCATCATTTGGAAAACAGGGGTTCTTTTCCTTTGCCAGTACTATTAACAAGGAAGCGGTGATTGAACAATAGTATTGACATTGTTTCTATCGTATTGGGCGTAGTTTTACACTTCTTTTTAAAATGGAAAAAAACATATCCTAGCGTGAAAATGTAAGAGGTATGAAAATTTGTCCATTTTCCATGAGTAGTCCGGATGGTCCGAAGAGTTGTGTCCGGCGAAGATGCATGTTATGGCATGAAAACCAGTACCAGCCGGGAGACTGGAAGGAAAATTGTGTCTTTGGGCATTTGCACAATGTAACATTATTTCCGCCCCCCATCATGTGAAGGGAGTTCTCCAAAACCGCCTCTGGGCATCGAGAGCTCGTGGGCTTTTTTTGTCCGGGTGATTCTGCCGGGGACCCTAAGAAGCGATACCTGGTCCCGCACTTACCTGGCCTTTACCCCGATGCCCTCAAACCAGCGGGAATCAAAATTCCCCGAGTAATCGTACGTGTACCCGATCTCCTTAAAAAAATCCTCAAACTCCTGCTGTGCACGGGAACTATCCTGTGCAGTATTTTTTGTGCGGTAAAAATGCGCCAGATAAACAAAACTGGCGCCGTGATCCGGGAAATCTTCCCGCTGTATTGAATCGATCATCGGGTAGTGTAAAAGGAGTTCATGCCACTCCGGACAGGAACCCTCCCCGCCAATGATGAGGCATTCGGGCCTGGTGACCGGTATGGCTGGTCCGGTTTTTTTGCGGGAGGGTTTCTTTTGTATTTTTTTACCGGCACGTTTCTTTCCTTTCAAAGAACGGTTCGTTGTGGAATGATCCGCGGGGTCAGCATCCTCCGGTGCCATAGTTGTACTGAGCCTGCCACATGTATAAAAAATTTATTTTTCGTTCTTTGTCTTCCGGCCGCAGGACCCTGCTGACAGATGGGGACGTTGTGCCCGGCAACCCGGTTTCGGCAAGGACACCGTACCCCTTCGGATGAACGGCGTTTCCCTGCAGGATCCCTTTCTCGCGGGAGCAGGCTCAGGATGGACTGAAGGATGGCATAAAAAACGACTAATAGGTATCTGCACCTACCATCACATGGTGAGTTTTTCTGACTTCAGACCAGGACTGTAAGCAGTGCGGCAAGTGCTGCGAGAAGTGGGGCTGGGGCCAGAAGGGAGTGATCGAAGATATCATCCCGTGGATCACGCAGGACCGCAAGGATATCCTGCAGCACGTGGGCATCAGGTTCAATGACGGCACACGAAAGAACGGGCGGGATATGTCTCTTGAAGATCTCCCGCAAATCGCCGGCATCGACTACTGGGTCTCGATAAAAGGCAGGAAGATCCGGCACTGCCCGTTCTTCTTCCGGGCAGAGGACGGAAAGGTATATTGTAAAATTCATGACGCGAAACCGAATGTCTGCATACGTTTCACGCCCTGGAACGAGGGCATTCGTGATTATGCGCTGAACTGCCCGGCATGCCGGGACACAGCGCCGTGAAAAGAGAGAACCTGGTGAAATTGTCTTTTAAAGGACACTGACTGATACTATAAGAGATCATACGATCTCTTCGTATATGTCACTTTTAGAGGTTCTTTGACCGCTGGGGCATATGATACCATAGAGAAAAAATCGTCATTATTTTTTTTATTTTCTTAAATTGGAGAATGATACGTAACTATATCCCCAAAAAAAACAAACAAACAAGAGCAGAAGAAAAAAGGAGCAAAAAATGGGGCACATGCGAACAGATTCCAAACAACGATACCATTGTGCATCCCTGATTTGCGATTATTTACTCAAGAAAAATATCACGCATGCTGACGTAACAGCACGGGATATTGCACAATTTCATCACCTGTCCGGCAAATCCTCCCAGTCTATCAGCGCAATGCTGAATTTTTTATACAGTAACCGCATCAGGGAGACCCGTTTTGGATTTTACCTCCCGGGAACGCTGGCTTTTAAAAAAGTTGACTATCCCCACCGGTACACCATAGAACTGATAGACGGAGCCAAGGGTTTACTGTAATTGTGTGCATTCGTAGTACGACTGCACAGAGGATACTGCCGGTTTTTGATTCGTGCCTGGTGTCAGGACCGTGGAACGTTTCCTGCAGTGTTTACACGCCGCATCCCGTGTCTCTCTAAAATGGTCCCTTGGCGTTTTATTGATAATTGTATTCTCAGTATGGCATACAGGACAGGTGAATCGGATAACATAGCCGGTTCTCGTTCCCTGTATCTCAGGTTTTAATGAGTGTTTTTTCATTGTTTCATTCTTTTTTAAGTTTGTTCTGTCAGATTGGAATAAAAATGCAATCTGGTTTTTTGATCGATTCATACGGACAATAAGGGTTTTGCAGGGTGTGTATAAGGCCCGCCGTTATTGTTTCATCCTGACGCGGGCTGCCTGAAAAGTCAAAACCGTTTATGATTCCTATTACATTAGCGCCCTGAGTGTATAGCATGATTGGTTGGTACTGTCTTCTGCTTTGAAAGAAAGATTCAGAAAGGTACAACCAACTCTTCTTTATTCCCTCAAAAAAAATCACTTGTTGATATGCACCACTTTTGCCGGCGGGAACCCGTTGAAGTATGTGGATGAGGCAATCGTGTAGGCCCCCATGTTTTCAGAATAGACCAGGTCATTGAGGTCAAGATCCGGCAGCTCTGCGGAAAGCGTGATGGTGTCGAAGGCATCGCAGGTCGGCCCGAACACTGCCGAGATCTGCGTCTCGCCCTCCTTGAACGGCAGCACGGGGTAATTGATATGATCAAAGATCTGTCCTGAATACGTGTGGTAGACCCCGTCGTTGATGTAATAACAGGGCTTCCCGTCGCGGACCGCCTTGCCGATCACTTTCGCCACCAGCGTGCAGGTATTTGCTACGAGGAACCGTCCCGGTTCGGCGAGGATCTCCATATCCGGGGGGAACAGCCGTTTGATCTCGGAGTTCAGTTTTCTGGCAAGCGTCCTGATCGACCGGATCCCGGGATGGTACTTCACCGGGAAACCCCCGCCGATATCAAGGATACGGATCTTTTTTCCAGTCCGTGTCTCCACCTCGTTGATAATGTTGGCCGAGAGTTGCAGGGCCTGCATGTAATTTTCAAAATTCGTGCACTGGCTGCCCACGTGAAAACTCAGGCCCTCCACAACAAGCTCCATGTCAAATGCCGTGATGATCAGGTCAACCGCTTCACCCGGGTGGGCCCCGAACTTTGAGGAGAGTTCCACCATGGAACCGGTATTGGGGACCCTGATGCGCAGGACAAGGCCTGCATGCGGTGCATACTCTTTGATCTTTTTCAGTTCGTAACTGTTGTCAAACGTCACAAGGGGCTTGTACTGGTCGAGGGCCTGGAGAGTTTCAATCGGCTTGATGGTATTTGCATAGATGATCTTGTCCCAGATCCAGTCCTGCCGCTCCTTGTCCGGCATATCCCTGATATTTTCCCAGACGATCATGAATTCCGGCATGGACGCAACGTCAAAGCTGGAGCCCATGGCAAAAAGGGTCTTTACGATCTCCGGATCCGAGTTTGCCTTGACTGCAAAATAGACCTGCACGTTGGGCAGGTGCTCTTTGAACTCTTGGTAATTTTTGCGGATCTTCTCGTGGTCGATCACAAAGATGGGGGTCCCGTGCTTTCGCGCCAGGTCCTGCAGCAGTTCTTTTCGTGCCTGGTCTATGTGATGGACCCCGTTATCATGACCGTCCCTTTTTCTCCCCTTTTTCCCTTCTTCTGCCACGTTTGCCATTACATGAGTGACTCATTGCACGAATAAGAAGTTTTTGAATTGCCAGGGATCGGCCGGGTCAATATCGTTCTCCTTGCTCTCTCGGAAATAGATGGTCCGGTTCTTTAAGGGGGTCCAGTCAGAGGGGCCGGACCAGAACTCACCGAGATACGGTTTTGCAATCCGTAATACGAACTCGTGGGGCAGGTCATCGGGCAGGCAGAACCCTTGGGTCGGGTGTTTGATCATCCACATAACGGCAGTGACAACCCCGAGCGCCACCTGGGCTGTCGTTGCGTTCTGCCCGGGCGCGAGTTTGCTCGATTCCTCGATGGTAAGCATGCTCCCCGTCCACCATGACTTGTATGGGTGGCCCATCAGGAGGGCCCCGAGCATATCCGCCCCGCCGATGATCTCCCGATCGGTCATGATCCGTATTTTTGGCTGCAGCTCGTAGTTCCTGCCCCGGAGCTCGTAGAGCGATGCGATCGTCCCGTCGCAGGGCATGTACGCGTAGTGCATTGTCGGACGGTAGATGACCTTCCCATCCTTCACAACCGACCAGCGGTCGGAGATGCCGAACGCCTCTCCGTGTCGGATGACCATCCCCACGATCTCCTGGTGGGGCACCCATGACCTGACCCAGGTATTCATCCCCATCTGGGCAAGCATGATCTGGTTCTTGGGCCCGACCGGGGGCACGTGGGCATTATAGGGCAGCTCCTTCTCGTGCGTCCCCCAGCCCATCTCTGAGGGAGCCGTACCCTCCTCCCGGAGCCCCTCGATGCTCCACGTCCCGACAAACTCGTCCACCTGTTTGGGGGAGCGGGAGACTTGGGTGTCGCGCTCCGAGCAGTGGATGACCTTTACCCCGGTCTCCATGGCAAGCTCACCGAACTTCTGCTCCCGCACAAGATTCTTCATCCGCTCCGGGTCGGGCGCGATCCCGTCTTCGAGCATTTTGTTTGCGATATCGAGCAGCCCCTGCTTGGCAAAGTGCGAGATGAGACCGGGGTTGGCGCCATGGTCGACAACAGAGGTGGTCGCGCTCTTCCAGTCTTTCGTGAGTTCTTGGAGCTTCATCTGCCGGTGGTACAGGGACTTCTCGTACGGGCTTGCGGTGAACCGCTCGCCATAGGAGTTCCAGACCTCTACCGAGGTGTTCATGTACAGGACGTGATGGTCATGGCACCACTGCAGGATTGCGCAGCAGTCGATATTCCAGGCAAGGTCAATCAACAATCCGCCCGGCTCCAGGTAATCGGAGAGGATCTGGTCAAGGTTTTCGGGCGTGACTTTCCTCTGGAAAAACCGCAACCCCCGCGTTGTCCACGCCTTGAGTTCCTTTGCCTTGTCTTCGAAATCGATGATCGTGATGTTCTTATACGGTATGTTCACGTGCTTTAGGATGACAGGGAGCGTGCACCTGGCCACGGCACCATACCCGATGATCAGGACTTTGTTGTTGAATTCCAATGCGACCCTCCCGGTACTATCTCTTTTTGTATAGTTTAATGTTCTATTTTGTTATTTTGCATCCCGCCCGGACAAGATCCGGAGGTCGCCAATCAGGAAAGGCAAGTCAGCTTTTTTATTATTCGCACTACCAGATAAAAGGAATGAGCCGGTACTTTACCTTCTCCTGGTAGTGTGCGTAGCCCTCGAGCTCCCGGACCAGCATGTTCTCTTCTCCAATTATCCTTGCCACCAGAAGAAACGACAGGGCAACACCGGCGAGTACGCCGTAGAATGAGCCAAGAAGCAGCGGGGCTCCGATGAACATCAGGATCCCGCCAAGATACATGGGGTGCCTTACAAAACCGTATACGCCGTATGAGACTACTTGTTGCTGCCGTTCCGTCTGGATTCTGACAAGCGGGGACAGGAATGTGTTATCCGCAAACGAACGGTAGAAGAAGATGAACGATACCACGAGTCCAGTTGCACCAAGAACCTTCAGCCACCCAGGAAAAAATGTCGTCCACCCAAATCTTTCGGCATCCAGCGGCATGATGACAATCCAGAAAAGAAACCCGAATAAAAGCCCATAGACAAGATACTTGTCCCATCCTTTCTGGTTGCCAAACCCCGGCTTTTTATACCGTTCTGCCAGTAATGCCGGATCGTTACGATACAGGTAAAAAATTGTCACAAAACACAATACAATAAGCCAGAGGCTGAAAATCCAGCCTTCGAGCCAGCCCCAGTTCCCCGAGAGGAAGAGCAGCAGTGCGGGGAAACTGAGAAGGTAAAATAGGGTAAAGATTATTTTTCCGGTTGTGAGTCTGCCGGTTTCACCTGCCATTAATAACAGTTATTCCCGCTCGCGCTTATGAGTTGTTCGGGTATGGCAAACATCCCTACAATGTGACGAGAGGTGACAGGTGTACGATTGGTGGTACGTAGCCCGGACACGTGGTCATCCGAGAACAAAGTATTTCTTGTACCGGAAAATAACGTTAGAAGACCAATGCGGCACGGATGGGACGGTTAAATATGAAAGATGCAGTCATCACGGAATATGCAGGGACCAAAAAGGGAGCGATCATCAGGTTCTACCAGTACGGCAGCGGCGGGGTGCGGGTGCTTGATGCAGAAAAAAACCTCCGCCGGCTCTATCTCTTTGACCATGCGTCGGACATAATGACGGAACGCGACCCTGCCCGACAGGAAAAGATCCTCAGGCGTTTTATGTTTGACCGGTACGGGATGCTTGAAGAGACGTTTGCGTTCGGGCAGCCGCCGCGGACATTCCGGTACGAGAATGGCGGGCGGCAGATCGCGGTCCGCGAGGGCGGGCAGTACGGGGCAGTCGGCAAGACGTTGACCTTCGAAGAGAACGGCATTTCCGAGACCGCGTGGGGTCGCCATGGTGAGGTCGAGCGGGTCTATATATTCGAAACAACCCGCGACACAATCACGGAACGGACCGGCGGGTGGTTCGGCACGGTGGACCGGACATTCGTATTTGAAGGGATCGATGCCTCGGTCTTCCGTGAACCGGAAGCATTACTCCAGTTCCTGATGTTCACCGAACGGCGTGAAGGAGAAGTGGATGCGGGACCCCAAAGAATTCCTGCTGACACCGGTCGCAGGGCAGGGCCTCCCCTGATGAGCAAAAGCAGGTTTGCGTTTACCGGAAAACGATCTGCACCTGCGGATAACCGTTTAGACAGGGAAGGGGACAGCCGGATCGATTTCATCCCGGACGGTGACTCGTCCCGGAAGGATACTCCAAGGGAAGAAAACCGGCCAAAAAAGAGCAGCGAGATCTCCTATGCCGAACGACGGGGAGAGCGGGGATCCTAAAAAAAACATCCCTGGCAACCCGAACCATCCCCTTTTTTCCTCTCCTGCAAGACCCCTGTACCTTTGTGATTAGGCCCGCTTGGCAACATCACCAACTCATAAAAAAGCGGTTACTTAATTCATAACCGTCCACTATTACTATGGTGATCCCTTGTCAAAACGGGCTGTTGATGTGGTTTTTCAGGCTATGTATACCCTGACCGATCTCCGGGTCCTGCTGCGGGAGACTGCCCCGCTCCACGAGTTTG
>Ga0209048_10007081_pt1 | contig 10397 bp, 8 predicted proteins | sample FrelakmetCRP12CR_FD_187146 | JGI IMG/M metagenome (GOLD analysis project Ga0209048, IMG submission 187146) | Freshwater lake sediment microbial communities from the University of Notre Dame, USA, for methane emissions studies - CRP12 CR (SPAdes)... | ecosystem: Environmental > Aquatic >... | reverse complement strand
CTTGTCGCCCCAGACGATCTTGTCGCCCCAGACGATGCGGTCGCCCCAGACGATCCGGTCGCCCCAGACGATCCGGTCGCCCCAGACGATGCGGTCGCCCCAGACGATCTTGTCGCCCCAGACGATCTTGTCGCCCCACACGATCCGCGCCGCCATCGTCGTGTCGTCTTCCCGCCAGAACGCCAGGCCGCTCGGCGTGATCGCCTCGCCCGCAATCGTCGCGTCGTCGTTCGCCTCCGGCCCGTACACCGCGATCCGCACCGATGTGATCGCGTCCACGCTCCCCGCGCCGCACCCCGTCAGCCCCGCGTCCGGCAGGAACGTCGCCCCGAGCTGCAGCGCCGCCTTCACCTTCACCGGATCGAGCCGCGGGTTCGCCTCCAGTATCAGCGCCGCCACACCCGACACCACCGCCGCCGACATGCTCGTCCCGCTCATCTGCATGTAGGCCGACTTGCCGTCCCCAATCTGGTGCAGCGACGGATACGCGCCGATGATCGCCGTCCCCGGCGCCTCGAGCGACACCACCTTGTTCCCCGGCGCCACCACGTCCGGCTTCATGATGAAGTCGTACATCGTCGGGCCGCGCGAGCTGTACGTCGCCACCACGTCGTCCGACCGGAACGCCGTGCCCCTGGTGTTCAGCGCCCCCACGGTGATCGCGTACGGCGAGTTGCCCGGCGACTCGATCCCGCCCAGCACCAGCCGGCCGTCGTCCGTCTTGCCCACGTTGCCGGCAGCGGTGACGACCACCAGGCCGTTCGCCACCGCGCGCTTCACCGCCTGGCAGAGCGGGTCGTCGTCGGAGGATTCCATCACCGGGTGGCCGAGCGACAGGTTGACGATCCGGATGTTGTAGCGCTGCCGGTTGGCGATCGCCCAGTCGATGGCGTCGATGACGTCGCTCGCGTCGCCCGAGCCGTCCGCGCCGAGCACCTTCAGGTTGACGATGTTCGCGCCGGGCGCCACGCCGCCGTAGCCCGGAGGAATCGACGGGTCGTCGGACGGCCTTGCCGCGATGATGCCGGCCACGTGCGTCCCGTGGCCGAACTCGTCCACCGCCGGCCCGCGCCCCGACGTGAAGTCCACGGAGACGACGATGCGGTTCGCGATGGCGGGGAGGCGGGCGACGCCCGAGTCGATCAGCGCGACGCCGACGCCGCGGCCGCTGAACCCCTTGAGGTGTTCGAGGCCCTGCCAGACCTGGTCGGCGCCGATCGCCTCGTTGGTCACCGCCATCGACCCGCGCACCTTGACGTCGCCGGAGAGGTGCGCCACCGCTTCGTCTGCGGCGAGCGATTCGAGCGCGTCGGGGCTGACGTCGAGGACGGCGCCTTCCGAGAGCCACCGCCTCGGCGTGATGCCGTGCCGCGCGGCCAGCGCGCCGATCTCGTCGCGGCTGCCGGTGACGATGACCCTGATCGACGCCGCGGCGCGGGAGGAGAGCTGCCGCTCGAGGTCGGAGGACAATCGCGCGCGATGCGGGCCGTCGCCGGCATACGCGGCGCTCGCGGCCAGGGTGAGGACGAGGACGACGGCCGCCACCGCGCGGGACGCGAGCCCCGCGCCACCGGGGACCGGTGTCTTGCCACCGCAAGGAGTGAAACGACGGAACATGAATGCCTCCGGAAACCGATGCGGGGGGCGATTACGACGTGAGGCCCGCGGGGGCCCCGGACGAGGCCGGCCGCGTCGCGGCGGCCGCCTGGCTGTCAACGAGATCGCGAATCGAGTCGAGAAGGACGCGCTGGGACCCGCCGCGGGTCCGGATGGTCCGCAGCCGTCCCTCCCGGATGCGGTAGTAGACGGTGCGCCTGCAAACGCCGAGCATCAGCATCGCGTCTTCGATGAACACGCTCCTGCCGTTCGAAGCCGGCGAGGCGAGCGGTGTTTCAGCCGATGGCGCCTGCTCCACGCCCAATCCTCCTGCTTCCGCAAAGGCAATCGGCACGCCATCCCGGCCGTTGGCGGGGGCCGTCGTCTAAGTGGTTGCGCGGACGAGAGTTGTTGCACTAGGATGCTGTCGCGTCCCGCGCCCCGTTTCCCGGCCGAGTGGCCAAGCGGTTGGCCCCTTCGGCGGGTTCGCGGAGGGCGCGTCCGGATGGGGAGGAACGCGGCCCGACGGTGCGGGGTTTGCGAGCGAATCGCGGCGGGGCACGGGCCCCCGGGCGCGCGGCAGAGATGGCGTCGTGCCGGGCCGGCCCGGTGTCGCGGGATATACAGTGCGGCGCGGCGCGGAGAGCCGCGCGGCCGACGTGGGCGACCGGCCAACGGATTGGCCTGGGGGGCAAGAAATTGACCACTTCCAGACGTGAGCGATCTCTGCGGTCGGCGGTCCTCGCCGTCGGCGTGTGCGCGCTCGTGGCCGCGTCCGGCGCGTGCCGGCGCGACGCGCCGCGGGCCGGCGCGAAGCCGGCGGTGAAGGCGCTGGTGTCCAGCCTGCGCGCCGAGCCGCGGACGTTCAACCGGTACGTGTCGCGCGACTCGGTGGCGGAGCTGTTCGCCTTCCTCACCCAGGCCAAGCTGGTGCGGATCGATCGGCGGACGCAGGAAATCGAGCCGCGGCTGGCGGAGTCGTGGACCGCGTCGGCCGACGGCCTCGCATACACGCTGAAGCTCCGCACGGGCGTGGCGTTCTCGGACGGCGCCCCGTTCACCTCCGCCGACGTCCTCTTCGCGTTCAGGGCGATCTACGACGAGAAGACCGCGAGCCCGCTGGGCGACTCGATGCGCGTCGGCGGGCAGACGCTCGCCGTCAGCGCGCCGGACGCGTCCACGGTGGTCGTGCGGTTCCCGTCGCCGTTCGGCCCCGGGATCCGGCTGCTCGACAACCTGCCGATCCTGCCGCGCCACAAGCTGGAAGCCGCGCTGAACGCGGGCGCGCTGGCGAAGGCGTGGGACCTGGCCACGCCGCCCGCGGAGATCGTCGGCCTCGGCCCGTTCGTGCTCAAGGCCTACCAGCCGGGCCAGCGCCTCGTCTTCGAGCGCAACCCGCGCTACTGGAGGGCTGACGCCCGCGGCCGGCGCCTGCCGGCGCTCGACCGGCTGACGCTCGAGATCGTCCCGGATCAGAACGCCGAGCTGCTCGCGCTGCAGACCGGGCAGATCGACTTCATGCAGAGCGAGGTGCGCCCCGAGGACTACGCGGCGCTCAAGCGCGCGGCGGACGAGGGGAAGGTGTCGCTGCTCGACCTCGGCGTCGGCCTCGACGCCGACTCGTTCTGGCTGAACCTGCGGCCGAACCGGCCGGCGGCGCTCAAGCGCCCGTGGCTGCTGCGCCCGGAGCTGCGCCGCGCCATCTCGCACGCCGTCGATCGGCGCGCGTTCACCGACACGGTGTTCCTCGGCGCCGCGGTCCCGGTCTACGGCCCCATCACGCCCGGCAACCCGCGGTGGTACTCGCCGGTGCTGCCGCGCTTCGAGTACGACGTGGCGGCGGCGCGGCGGCTCCTCTCCGGCCTCGGTCTTTCGGACCGCGACGGCGACGGCATGCTGGAGGACCGGTCGGGCGCGGCGGCCGGGTTCACGATAATCACGCGGGCGGGGAACACCGCGCTCGAGCGCGGGGCGGCGTTCGTCGCCTCGGAGCTGAGGAAGGTCGGCCTGGCGGTGGATGTGGCGGCCATCGACGGCGGCGCCGCGGTCGAGCGCATCGAGCGCGGCGACTACGAGGCGGTCTACTTCCGGTTCCTCACCACCGACGTGGACCCGGCGCTGAACGTCGATCTGTGGGTCAGCTCGGGCAGCGCGCACGTGTGGAACCCCGGCCAGGCGAAGCCGGCCACCGACTGGGAGCGGGAGATCGACGGGCTGATGGGCCGGCAGGTGGCGGCGCTCGACCAGGCCGAGCGCAAGGCGCTGTTCGACCAGGTGCAGAAGATCGTCGCCGACCAGCTGCCGATGATCCAGTTCGCCGCGCCCCGCATCTACCTGGCGACGGGCGCGCGCGTCGTGAACGCGACGCCCGCGCTGCTCCGACCGTCGATCCTCTGGAACCCGGACACGCTGGACGTCCGCTGACGAAAGCAGGCCTTCGTGGTGCGCTACCTCGGGAGGCGCGTGATCGCGGCCGCGGTGCTCGTGGCGGTGGTGTCGTCGGGCGCCCTGCTCCTGACGCGTCTCGCGCCCGGCGACTTCGCGTCGGAGCTGTTCGGCACGGGCGTCTCCGCCGGGTCGATGGCGCAGGAGCGCGCCAGGTACGGCCTCGACCGCCCGATCGCGAGCCAGTACCTCGAGTGGCTCGGCCGCGCGGCGCGGCTGGATTTCGGCGTGTCGATCGTCTACCACCGCCCCGTGGTCGAACTGGTCCGCCAGCGGGCGGCCAACACCGCCATTCTCGCGCTGGCGGCGCTGCTGCTTGCCACGGCGATGGGCCTGCCGGCGGGCATCGTCACCGGCAGCCGCCGGCGCGGGGCCCTCGCGTCGGTCATCCGCGGCCTGTCGGTCGTCCTGCTCTCGCTGCCTTCGCTCATCACGTCGCTCGTGCTCGTGATGGTGGCCGCGCGGACGGGGTGGCTCCCCACCGGCGGCATGCAGTCGGCGGGCGCGTGGGACGCGGGGACGCTCTCGGGCCTCGCCGACCTCGCGCGGCACCTGCCGCTGCCCGCGCTCGCGATCGCGCTGCCGCTGGCGGCGATGATCGAGCGCGTGCAGTCGCAGTCGCTGGGCGAGGTGATGGCGATGCCGTTCGCGCTGTCCACGCTCGCGCGCGGCGTGCCGCGCCGGCGCCTGGTCTGGCGCGACGCGCTGCGGCCCTCGATCGGCCCGGTCGCCTCCACGTACGGCTTCGTCCTTGGCGGCCTCCTCAGCGGGTCGTTCGTGGTGGAAGTGGTCACCGCGTGGCCCGGCCTCGGCCGGCTGATGTACGACGCGCTGCGGGCGCGCGACCTGTACCTGGTTGCCGGGTGCGCGGCGGCCGGGTCCGTCTTCCTCGCCCTCGGCAGCCTCCTCTCCGACCTCGTCTCGGCCTGGGCCGACCCGCGGGTCCGGCAGCGCCAGGCGGGCGGCGCGCCGGGGGCGGCCGAATGAGGACGCTCGCCGCGGCGTCGCTCGCGCTCGTCGCCCTGGTGGCGCTGGCCGCGCCGGTGCTCGCGCCGAACGATCCCGGCGAGACGTTCCGCGCGTTCCTCTACGCGCCGCCGATGCGGCCGCACGTCGTCGCCGCCGACGGAACGTGGCACTGGCCGTTCGTGCACCCGCTGCGGCTCGTGAGCCGCCTCGAGCAGCGCTACGACGAGGACCCCGGCCGGTCCGTCCCGCTCCAGTTCTTCGCGGGCGGCAAGCTGGCGCGGCTGGCCGACGATCGCGACGGCCCGTGGCTGCCGCTCGGCGCCGACCGCGAGGGCCGCGATCTTCTCTCGCGCCTGCTGTTCGGCGCGCGGACGTCGCTCGGCGTGGCCGTCCTCGCCACGCTGGCCGCGATCCTGATCGGCGCAACGGCGGGGGGGCTGGCCGGCTACCGCGGCGGCCTCGTGGACGAGGCGATCATGCGGCTGGCGGAGTTCGTGCTGGTGCTGCCCGCCGTCTACGTCGTCCTCGCGCTGCGCGCGGCGCTCCCGCTGGTGCTGCCGTCGTGGGCGGTGTTCTCGCTGATGGCCGGCATCTTCGCGCTCGTCGGGTGGCCGTGGGTGGCGCGGGCCGTCAGGGCCGTCGTCGCGACCGAGCGGACGAAGGACTACGCCGCGGCCGCGGTGTCGCTCGGCGCCAGCCGGGCGCGCGTGCTGTTCGGCCACCTGCTGCCGGCCTGCCGGGGCCTCGTCGGCGCGCAGGCCATCCTGCTGCTTCCGAGCTTCATCCTCGCGGAGGCGACGCTCTCGTACGTCGGCCTCGGCTTCCCCGACACCGTCCCGAGCTGGGGATCGATGCTGCACCAGGCGAGCGACGTCAACGTGATCGCCGAGTTCCCGTGGATGCTCGCGCCGGCCGCGGCGATCTTCGCCGTCACGCTCGCCGCGAACCTCGTCATCGAACGATCGTCGCGGACCGTGTAGGGCCGCCTGGACGCCCGGCACACGGCCCGGCCCGTACGGAATCCAGGCCGCCATCGGCGCGGGGTGCCCTGAGCTTGTCGAAGGGCAGGACTCGAGCCTGCGGCCTCCTGGTTCGTAGCACGAACGAGCCCACTTTGCCGCCTGCTGCGTCTCCGGGCCCTACCGAGCCGGAATTACCGCAAGCCACTGAAGTAACAAGCGATCGCGCCGATCCGCCTGCTGCCGGGCCTTGCCGGCCGGAGCCAGGTGTTGTTGCCGCGAAAGGGCACGAAGAGGGCAACCGCTCCGACGGCTGAACGACCGTCGCGGCGCCATCAGGCCGGCACGCCGAGCGACTCGAGACGCTCCAGTGTGTCCGGGTACTTCCGAACCAGCCAGAGCAGGACGGCGGCCTGTTCGTTCGGCTTGCTGCGCCCCTGCTCCCACCGTTCGAGCGTTCGTGGATTCACTCCGATCCTGAAGGCGAACACCTGGCGCGACATGTGGAGCGCTTCGCGCGTTTCGCGGACGAAGTCCGGGTCGACAGGGGGAACCGCGATGGGCTCGACATGATGCGTGCGGAGCGTGACTTTCCCTTCGCGATGCGCACGCATCGCCTGCACGCCCGACATCAGCTCGTGGAACACCTTGCGCCCCGCGACGCCGCTCGTCTTCTTCTCGGCCATGGTTCAATTCTCACGTGCGCGGCGGAGCACCGCACGCTGCCTTAGTTCTTCATCGAGCGCATCCTCGAGCGCCCGCCGTTCCACCGGACTGAGGTCGGCGGCCTCGTCCTTGTCGTAGACCGTCATCAACCAAACCTGTGGGTCCGACGCCAAGAGGTAGTAGATGACCCTGAGCCCGCCGCGTTTTCCCTTGCCCGACGCCGGTCCGGCCATCGAAGTCTTCGGAACCCGCCGGTCCCCGGGGATTACGTTACCGGCCTCGGGGTCACGCGCGAGATGGAGTTGCAGTTCACGGTGGTCATCGGCGCCAAGGTAGGCTGGAAGGACCTGCGTGAAGAACGGCGCCTCGATGAACTCCACCGGAGCTAACATACGCTACTTGCGTATGAACGTCAAGCGGCGCTCAGGCGCTTCTCGAGGTTCTCCTTGAGCGTCATGGGACGAGCCGTCTTCAAGTGCGTACTGGACGGACGACCAAAGAGAGGCGACTTCCCAAGGGTTGGACAGCTGGGGCGCGACGCCGCTAGCCGGAGGAGGAATGGCTGGATTCGAACGTGTGGACGACAACTCGAGCGCCGATATTCAGCTACTAATTGCTTCCACGCCTGACGGGAGCGACACGTGGATGCAGTGGACGTTGGTTGGACAGCACGGTTACGTCAGCTTCTCGCCCCAACTCCTTCGAGCAGTGACGCGCCACGACGACAGCCCGTGGAAGCTGCCCGCGCCGCGGACGGCCCAGAACGCCGCCCACCGCGCGTTGGAAAACGCTGACGCGTCTTCCACAAGCTTCCACCGGCCATCGCCTCAGAGGACGTGCTCTGGACAGGATAGCGACGCGCGGGCTTGCACGACGGCACGCGTCTGAGATAGCTCTCCACGGTCTCGGCCGCCACCGCTGTGGCGGCCGGTCTTCAGACGTCCACAACTGGCCGCTTTAGACCCGTCCACCGAGGGCCTGTCGCTCTCGTGCAAACGCCCTTCAGTTCTCTCGGGCGCAGGCGTATAGTGCTGTTGCTTCGCAGGAGGGCCGGCACCAGGGCCCTCCGCGAGCCCTCCAGGCTCCCATACAGCAACGCCGCTGCGCACAGAGGGGACATCAATGCCACGGACACGCCTCGTTGTCGTCGTGCTCCTCCTCACCGTCCTCGCAAGCGCCGGCCTCGCGGTCGCGCAACCGGGCGAACCGGCGTCGGGCGGCAAGCTCTCGGGCACGACCGGCTGGACCGACGAGGGCCAGGACACCAACTACGAGATCTTTCTCAGACCGGCGGGGAACATCAGGGCGGTCATGATCTTCGTGGACTTCCCGAACCATCTTGCCGCGCAAGCGCCCGCGGGCTACCGCGACACCCGGCCGTACTACGACTTCCTCGTCCCGGGTGCTGTGCAGTGGTACAAGAACAGTTCGTACAACGCGGTCGATCTTCAGGTGACCGCCGTGCACACGTGGTACCACATGAGCCAGCCGGACGATTTCTACGGCTTCACGCGCGGCCTCACGTGGGAGGACCACGTGCGGTACGTCAGTGAAGCGCTGGCACTGGCCGACTCGGACGTCGACTTCTCGAAGTTCGACATCTTCTACATCGTGCCGGTCCGGAGCGCGTCCGGCATCACGTACTCGCCAACCTACATCGACGATGGGCCGTACTATGGGTCGCCGACCCGCGCCGTGCTGGACGGCGTGAACATCCGCTGGGGCGTCACGACGGGCCAGGACGCGTGGGACTCGTGGGGCTCGAAGGTTCTCAACCACGAGACCGGCCACATCTTCGGGCTGCCCGATCTCTACGCGTTCGCCGGGAAACTGGTAGGGGAGGGCAACTGGGTTTGGCACGAGGCGGGGTGGCTGTGGCAGGAGGGCAAGTGGGTCTGGGAGGGGCAGTGGGTGTGGCAGCCCGGCCAGTGGGTTTGGCAGGAGGCGCAGTGGGTTTGGGTGTGGGAGAGCACCCCGGTTCTCGATTACCACTACTTCGTGGGGGGATGGGACCTGATGGGCCTCATTTCCGGGCCGGCGCCCGACCTCCTTGCCTGGCACAAGTGGAAGTTGGGGTGGGTTGCCGACAACCAGGTCGACGTGGTGACAAAGGCGGGGACGACGGAGCACCACCTGACGCCGATCGAGCGAAACGGCTCGAACAAGCTGCTCGTGGTGAGGACCGGCCAGACGACGGCGTACGCGGTGGAACTTCGCCTCCCCCTCGTCAACGATCTGAGCAGCGCGGATAGTGGGGTCCTGATCTACAAGGTCGATTCGAGCGTCACGAGCGGAGAGGGTCCGGTGCGGGTGATCGACGCCTCGCCGAACGCGCCGGCGGGCGTGCACGATCTCGACACGGCGTGCTTTGGGACCGGGCCGGGGAAGGTCCGCAGTTTCACCGATACCGCAGCTGGCGTCACGATCACCGTCATCAAGCAGTCGGGCGAGAACGCCTTCGTCAGGGTAGAGAAGATGACCGACACGATCTTCGAGCAGTAGGCTGCCGTCGCCGCGGTCCGCGAGCGGCGGGGCCATGTGCCACGGCGATATTCGTTGACGATCTCCACGTCTACTCGGGACGGGTCACGATGCTGGCACTCTGCAGGGCCAACGATGAAGACCAGCGGAACTACGACCTGGGGTACTTTGACGACGAGACGTACGGACCTGAACCGATCGCCAATCCCTTTAGCCCGAGAGTGCGCTACCCGGAATGATCTGTTACCCCATGTGTCCGGAATGGACCGGGGAAGGAGTGGCGCGCCCTGCCCTTCGACTCACTTCGTTCGCTCAGGGCTGGCGCGATGGAGGACCGCTGGCGTGATCACGGGCCGGCGTGTAGGTGGTGCGCCCTGAGGGTCCCACACCCTAAGTTACAGGGCTCGGTGCTCCGCCGAGCCCGGTAACCCACACACCTTGGGGGGTTCCGGCGGCCGGCGGGTGCGCCGCGTTAGACCGCCACTGCGGTCATCCACCGACCAGCCTGCCGGCGACTGTGTTGATGGTCAGAACTCGCGGTGCCGAAATTCGCCGCCCGTTCGGCCCCTCGAACACTGCCCCAGTAATCTGGACAGTGACGGGGTACTCCGCGGATTCGGAGGTTGAGGTCACTGCGCTCACGCTGACCGTGCCTGCACGCCCAATCCAGTCTACCGGTGACGCAATCGGTCCCCGCCCTCGGACATGGTCCGTACATGGCATGAAGTGAGATCCCGTCGGGTACAAGTGCACCCGCAAGGTCGCGGGCGGCACGAGTTTCGACAGGTCGAGTCTGAGTGGCCGCGCGGTCGAAGGAAGGGCCTTCCGATCGAGCTCGAGGTATAAAGACAAGACCTCCGTCTCGGCCTCATTCGTAGCGAACACAATCATGTTGTGACAACCGCCGTAGGTCGTGTAGTTGAACGACGGTCGGATGGGTCCCTCTTGGTGTCGAGGGACCTTGAAGGGCGCACCATCAAGGCTGCTCATCGCAACCACCGAGCCGAAGAGCAAGAGCGCTGGTGCTCGCACGGTAGCCTCGAACCCAGTTGCCGGTCTAACAGTCCGCATAACCCGCGGCAGGCTGCCGCACCACCGCTCACTCTGCCTCAAGCAACGGTCCGCCTGCCGTCGGGTTCATGCGGTTGTTGGGCAGCTCCTCAGGCGACTCTGAATGTGTGGCGTCGCTTGAGCGCTGCGACGATCTCGTTGGCTTCGCTTTCATCCACGCCTCCGCCTGCGTGAACAGTGGAGGACCCGTAGTCGAAAGCGATGAGCCCT
>Ga0209048_10007080_pt1 | contig 10398 bp, 7 predicted proteins | sample FrelakmetCRP12CR_FD_187146 | JGI IMG/M metagenome (GOLD analysis project Ga0209048, IMG submission 187146) | Freshwater lake sediment microbial communities from the University of Notre Dame, USA, for methane emissions studies - CRP12 CR (SPAdes)... | ecosystem: Environmental > Aquatic >... | reverse complement strand
GTGCGGGATCATCACCCAGTTCCGCGCGAGGTTCGCGCCCGAGATCTTCCTGATCCGCGACAGCGGGCGCGTTTCGAATGCACCGAACTTCGCGAAATCGACCTTCGGCCACGGCAACAGGCTGAGTTCGCCGCCGCCGCCGGCCGCCGCGCCGGTCATCGCCTGCTTGACGAAATTCTGCACGTCCTCCTGCTGAATCCTGCTGTTCGGGCCGCTGCCGGTTACGCGCGCGAGGTCGACGCCGAGCTCGCGGGCGAACTTGCGCACCGAGGGCGAGGCATGCGCCCCCTTGAAGCCTTCGCTGTCGACGGAAGCAGCCGCCGGCGCGGCGGCAGCATTTGCGGGCGCGGCCGGCACGGCGGCTTGCGGTTGCGGCGTTGGCGGAGCCGCGGGCGACGGCGCTGGCGACGTGCTCGGCGCGGGTGCCGCGGCCGCGATCGGCGCTGCCGGCTTCGTGGCGGCGTCCGCAGGTTCGAGCGTGAGGATCACCACGCCTTCGGCGACCTTGTCGCCGAGCTTCAGCTTCAACTCCTTGACCGTTCCCGCGACCGGCGCCGGAACGTCCATCGTCGCCTTGTCGGACTCGAGCGTCACGAGCGAATCCTCGGCGGCGACGGTGTCGCCAGGCTTCACGAAGATCTCGATGACCGGGACGTCCTTGAAGTCGCCGATGTCGGGGACCCTGACCTCGATTGCGCTCATGCTGCGGCCTCCATGGGCCCGGTTGCCGATGCGGACAGTTGCGTGTCGGCGGCCGTGCGCTGATCGCGCCGACGCGACCCGCGGTCCCTGGCTTTGCCCGGCGCGCTCATCTCCGTCCCCTCACACCGTCCACGGCGCCGGCTTCGCCGGATCGAGGCCGTATTTCTTCATCGCCTCGGCCGCTTTCGAGGCGGGCAGCGTGCCCTCGTCGGCGAGGGCCTTCAGCGCCGCGACCGTCACGTAATGGCGATCGACCTCGAAGAATCGGCGCAATTTCTCCCGCGTGTCCGAACGGCCGAAGCCGTCGGTGCCGAGCACCACGTAACGGCGGCCGACGCACGCGCGGATCTGGTCGGCGTAGGCGCGCATGTAGTCGGTCGCCGCGATCACCGGCCCGGTCGTGCCCTTGAGGCAGGATTCGGCGTGCGCCTCCTTCGGCTTCGCCGTGGGATTCATCATTGCCTCGCGCGTGACCCGCATGCAGTCGCGCGCGAGCTCGGTGAAGCTGGGGCAGCTCCAGAGATCCGCATCCACGCCCCAGTCGGTCTTCAGCAGATCCGCGGCTGCGATCACTTCGCGGAAGATCGTGCCTGAGCCCAGCAGCTGGACCCGCGGCGCCTTCGATTTCTTGTCGCCGGCGCGGAACAGGTACATCCCCTTGATGATGTCGGGCGCCGCGCCCTCCGGCATCGCCGGCTGCGCGTAGTTCTCGTTCATCACCGTAAGGTAGTAATAGACGTCCTCCTGCTCGGCGTACATCCGGCGCAGGCCGTCCTGGACGATGACCGCGACCTCGTACCCGAACGTCGGGTCGTACGAGATGCAGTTCGGAACCGTCGCCGAGATCATGTGCGAGTGGCCGTCCTCGTGCTGCAGGCCCTCACCGTTCAGCGTCGTGCGGCCCGCGGTGCCGCCCAGCAGGAAGCCGCGCGCGCGCATGTCGCCCGCCGCCCACGCGAGGTCGCCGATCCGCTGGAAGCCGAACATCGAGTAGAAGATGTAGAAGGGGATCATCGGCACGCCGTGCGTCGAGTACGACGTCGCCGCGGCGATCCAGTCGCACATGCCGCCGGCCTCGTTGATCCCTTCCTGCAGGATCTGGCCGTTCTTCGACTCCTTGTAGAACATCAGCTGGTCGGAGTCCTCCGGCGTGTAGAGCTGGCCCTGCTGGTTCCAGATGCCGAGCTGGCGGAACATGCCTTCCATTCCGAACGTGCGCGATTCGTCTGGAACGATCGGCACGATGTGCCTGCCGAGGTTCTTGTCGCGCACGAGCATCTGGAGGATCTGCACGAACGCCATCGTCGTCGAGATCTCGCGGTCCTCGGTGCTCTTGAGGAAGCGCTCGAACGCGGCGAGCTCGGGCGTGACCAGCGCGGCCGCCTTCTGCCGGCGCGCGGGCAGGTAGCCGCCGAGGTCCATGCGGCGGGCCTTCATGTACTCCGCTTCGGGCGAGCCTTCGGGGAACGTGAGGTAGGGCACGTCCGCGAGCTGTTCGTCGGGCACCGGCAGGTGAAAGCGGTCGCGGAACCGGCGGATCGACTCGTGCGACAGCTTCTTCTGCTGGTGCGTGATGTTCTGCGCCTCGCCGGATTCGCCCATCCCGTAGCCCTTGATCGTCTTGGCGAGAATCACGGTGGGCCGTCCCGTGTGGTTCACCGCGGCGTGGAATGCGTTGTAGACCTTGAACGGGTCGTGCCCGCCGCGGTTCAGCAGCCAGATGTCGTCGTCCGAATAGTCGGCGACGAGCTCCTTAAGCTCCGGCGTGTTGAAGAAATGCTCGCGGACGAACGCGCCGTCCTTCGACTTGAAGGTCTGGTATTCGCCGTCGACGCACTCCATCATCCGGCGCATCAGGATGCCCTTCCTGTCGCGCGCGAGCAGCGGATCCCAGTGCCGGCCCCAGACGACCTTGATCACGTTCCAGCCGGCGCCGCGGAAGTCGCTCTCGAGCTCCTGGATGATCTTGCCGTTGCCGCGCACCGGTCCGTCGAGTCGCTGCAGGTTGCAGTTGACGACGAAGATCAGGTTGTCGAGCGTCTCGCGCGCGGCCATCCCGATCGCGCCCATCGATTCGGGCTCGTCCATCTCCCCGTCGCCCATGAACGCCCAGACCTTGCGGCCTTCGGTTCGCGCCATCCCGCGGTCCTGCATGTATTTCATGAAGCGCGCCTGGTAGATCGCCATCAGCGGCCCGAGGCCCATCGACACCGTGGGGAACTGCCAGAAGTCGGGCATCAGCCAGGGGTGCGGGTACGACGCGATCCCCTTGCCGTCGACTTCCTGGCGGTAGTTGTCCATCTGCTCGGCGGTGAGCCGGCCCAGCATGAACGCCCGCGCATAGACGCCCGGCGCCGAGTGGCCCTGGACGAACACCAGGTCGCCGCCGTGATCGGCGGACGGCGCGCGCCAGAAGTGGTTGAACCCGATGTCGTAGAGCATCGCCGCCGACGCGAAGCTCGCGATGTGTCCGCCGACGTTGGTGTCCTTGTTGGCGCGCATCACCATCGCCATCGCGTTCCAGCGCACGTAGTGCCGGATCTTCTGCTCGATGTTGAAGTCGCCGGGCAGGCGCACCTGTTTGTCGGCCCGGATCGTGTTGATGTAGGCGGTGTTGGCCGAAAACGGCAGATACGCGCCATTGCGGCGCGCCTTGTCGATCAATTGCTCGATGAGGAAGTGAGCGCGATCGGGGCCTTCGTTGGCGAGCACGCCTTCGAGGGCGTCGAGCCATTCCCGCGTTTCCTGCGGGTCGTGGTCGGGAATCGTGTCCATGCCGTCCTCCAATCGCAAACCGTTCGGGGGGCGAGCCGCCGCCGGTTTTTTCGGGAATAGGATTGTATGCGTCGCTGTCCGATTGCGCCCGCGCGTCCCCGTCCGGAAGGGCCGGGCCGGCACCCCGCAGCGAGTTTACCACTAGATGGAATCTATTTCCAAAAAGTCAACAACCGAGGCAGGGCAGCGCCCCGCAGACGGCTGCCGTACATTTGAGTGTGAGCGCACACTCTCATTGCGTGCCCGGCTTCATGCGCACGTGAATCGTGTCCCCTGACCGGGCATCCGGATCAGCGACCCCGGGCGACGCAGGATGCCGCGTCGCCGTTCATTCGCGCGCGGTGCGGACCGGATCTGCGAAAAGAGTTTGCGACTCGGTCACGATCACGTCGACGCGAAGGTCGTGCGGCGCGGACGGAACGCGCTCGACCAGCTGCACGTCGAACGCGCCGGCGACCCGGCTCGCGCGACCGAGCAGCGGCAGCAGGCGATCGTAATAGCCGCCGCCGTACCCGAGGCGCCGGCCGGCCCGGTCGAATGCCACGCCCGGCACCAGCACCAGGTCGACGCCTTCCGGCGCGACGCGTTCCGCGCCGGGGACCGGCTCTGGAATTCCGAAGGCCCCGGGGACGAGATCGCGCGGCGGATCGACGAGCGCATGGAGCTCCAGCATCCGGGTCGCGCGATTCACGCGCGGCGCAGCCACTTTCTTGCCCTCGGCAAGGGCGATGCCGATGAGCGGCAGCGTGTCCCACTCGCTGCGGAACGGCAGCGTCAGCAGCACGGTCCGGGCGGCGGCGTACATCGGCAGCGCGACGATGCGTGCCGTGATTGCCGCTGCGGCGGCGGCACGGGCGTCGGCGGGCATGGCATCGCGCGCGGCCGTCACGTCGCGTCGCGCGGCGACCTTGGCCTCGTGCAGCGCGCTGCCGCGCGGCGCGTCGGGATCGGGGGCGACGAAGGCGGTCGGGGACGGCATCGTCCGATGGTAACCCAACAGAAATCGCCGTCGCTGCGTGCGGGCGCGTTGCCGTTAGCCCCTATAATTGCCGGCCTCGCCGCACCCGATCCGCAGACCGATGAAAAACGACCACCAGATCCACCGCGACCGGCGCACCGCGCTTCTCGCGCAAATGCGCGCGCAGACGGGGCGCGGCCTCGCGCTCGTTCCCACCGCGCCCGAGTTCGCCCGCAACCGCGATTCGCTCTACCCGTACCGCCACGACAGCTATTTCTATTATGTATCGGGCTTCACCGAGCCCGAGGCGGTGATCGCCCTCGTTGCCGGCAACGACGGCGACCGGCAGATCCTCTTCTGCCGTGAAAAGAACGCGGAGCGCGAGATCTGGGACGGCTTTCGCTACGGACCCGATGCCGCGCGCGAGATCTTCGGCTTCGACGAAGCGCATCCGATCGCCGAACTCGACAAGATGCTGCCCGAGCTCGCGTCGGACCAGCCGGCGCTCTACACGCCGCTGGGCCTCGTCCCGGCCTGGGACAAGCGCGTCACGGACCTCCTCAACGAAGTCCGCAATCGCGCGCGCACCGGCGTCGCGGCGCCCGAGGAAATCATCGACGTGCGCAAGCCCCTCGACGTGCTCCGCCTCGTCAAGGACGCCGGCGAGGTCGCGCTGATGCGCCGCGCCGCCGAGATTTCCTCGCGCGCGCACCGCAGGGCGATGGCCGCGACACGGCCGGGCTGGTACGAGTACCAGGTCGAGGCCGAGCTCGCGCACGAATTCCTGCACGGCGGAGCGCAGGCGGTCGCCTATCCGTCGATCGTCGCGGGCGGGCCGAACGCGTGCGTGCTGCACTACCGCGACAACAACCGCCAGCTGCAGGACGGCGACCTGCTGCTGATCGACGCGGGCTGCGAATTCCAGAGCTACGCGTCCGACATCACGCGGACGTTTCCGGTGAACGGTCGTTTCTCCGGGCCGCAAAAGGACGTCTACGAGCTCGTCCTCGCCGCGCAGCAGGCGTGCCTCGACGCCGTGAAGCCCGGCGTCGAATTCCACGACTATCACAAGGCCGCCGAGCGCGTTCTCGCGCAGGGCTACATCGACCTCGGGCTCCTCGCCGGAACGCTCGACGAGGTGATGGAGAGCGGCAGCTACAAGCAGTTCTACATGCACCGCGCCGGGCACTGGCTCGGACTCGACGTGCACGACGCGGGCCTCTACCAGGTGAACGGCGCGTCGCCGACGCTGGTGCCGGGAATGGTGCTGACGGTCGAGCCGGGAACGTACATCCGCCGCGCCGACAACGTTCCCGAACCGTTCTGGGACATCGGCGTGCGGATCGAGGACGACGTGCTCGTCACCGCGACGGGGCACGAGAACCTGACGCATGGCTCGCCGAAATCGGTTGCCGATGTCGAGGCCGCGTGCGTTCGGTAGCAGCTTGGTTGGATATGCTCGTCCCGGTGTTCCGCGCGCGATCGCTTGCGCCTGCGGCTGTGGGCACGTCGGCGCCGTTTCTGGCATCTGTCATCTGACATCTGATACCTGGTATGCATGACATCGTGATCGTCGGCGCCGGGCCCGTCGGCGCGACGCTGGCGCTCGCGTTACGCGACGCGGACCTCGACGTCGTCGTGCTCGATACGCGCGCCAGGGGCCGGACGCTGCGGGGCGACCGGTCGCTGGCCCTGTCGCACGGCGCGCGGCTCATACTCGAGCGCCAGGGCGTCTGGCCCGAGCTCGCGGCGACTCCGGGCGGGGCCACCCCGATCGCGGAAATCGACATCTCGCAGGCAGGCGGCTTCGGGATGACCCGGCTGCGCGCCGCCGACGTCGGACTGCCGGCATTGGGGTACGTTGCAAGCTACCGCGCGCTGCAGGCGGCGCTCGACGCCGCGCTCGCGCGTGCACGCGTCGCGGTTCGGCATGACGTGTCCGCGACGTCGGTCGGCGGCACCGCGGCGTATGCGGCGGTCGAGCTTGCCAATGGCGACGGGCAGCCGCTGCTCGCGCGCCTCGTGGCCGTCGCCGACGGCACCGGCGGCGTCGTCGCCGGCGCCACGCGCACGCGCCATGACTACGGGCAGGTGGCCATCGTGGCGAAGGTCGCCACCGATCCCAAACCCGACGGCGTCGCCTGGGAGCGATTCGCCTCCGCCGGCCCGATCGCCCTGCTTCCCGAGGGCGACCGCTACGGACTCGTGTGGTCGATGTCGACCGCGCTTGCCGAGAAGCGGCTGGCGCAGGACGACGCGGCGTTTCTCGGCGATCTCGCGCACCAACTTGGTTCGCGCGCGCCGCGCCTCGTCGGCGTGACCGATCGGCGCACGTTTCCGCTCGTGCTGGAGTTCGCACGGGAGACCGCGCGCTCCCGCTGCGTCGCGCTCGGGAACGCCGCGCAGACGCTGCATCCGGTCGCGGGCCAGGGATTCAACGTCGGGTTGCGCGATGCGTACGGCCTCGCGCAGGCGATCCTCGACTCGCCGCCCGATGCGATCGGCACGCGCGCGATGCTCGACCTGTATGCGGGAAGTCGCCGTACGGACCGGATGGCCGGCATCGCCTTCACGCACGGTCTCGTCGAGATCTTCGGCAGCGACGTCGCGTGGCTTCGCTGGCCGCGCGGGTTGGCGCTCACTTTTCTCGACGCCGTTCTGCCGGCGAAGCGCGCGTTTTCGCGCGCGATGATGTTCGGATTGCGTTGACGGCCCGCGCCGGCGGCAGGCCGGACGGGTCCATCCAAGATTCGTGCCATCGTCGTCGCGGCGAGCGGAACGTCGCTATTTCGAATTCGCGCATTGCTCGCGGACTCGCCGGAGCGGTTATAATTTCCCTCCCTGTTCGTTTCCCCAGCCTCGAAATCTGATCGTCCAGCCGTGCGCATCGGGCCTTACACCATTGCCAACAATCTTGTCGTGGCGCCGATGGCCGGCGTGACCGACCGGCCGTTCCGCCAGCTGGCGAAGCGGATGGGCGCGGGTTACGCGGTCTCGGAAATGGTGGCGTCGAATCCGCGGCTGTGGTCCACCGAAAAGTCGCAGCGCCGCATCGACCACCGCGGCGAAGCCGAGCCGGTGGCGGTGCAGATCGCCGGCGCCGATCCGGTGCAGCTCGCCGACGCGGCGCGCTACAACGTCCTGCGCGGGGCGCAGATCATCGACATCAACATGGGGTGCCCGGCGAAGAAGGTCTGCAATGCCGCCGCGGGCTCCGCGCTGCTCGCGAACGAGGTGCTGGTCGCCGCGATCGTCAGCGCCGTCGTGAGGGCGGTCGACGTGCCGGTGACGCTCAAGATTCGCACTGGCACCGATCCGCGGCAGCGCAATGCGTTGCGCATCGCCCGCATCGCCGAAGACGCCGGCATTGCCGCGCTGGCGGTGCACGGGCGCACCCGGGCCTGCGCCTTCGTCGGCGCGGTCGAATACGACACGATCCGTGCGGTCAAGGCCGCTGTGCGGATACCCGTCATCGCGAACGGCGACATCGACTCGCCACAGAAGGCCCGGATGGTGCTGGACCACACCGGCGCCGACGCGCTGATGATCGGCCGCGCCGCGCAGGGGCGGCCCTGGATCTTCCGCGAGATCCGCCACTATCTCGACCATGGCGAGCTGCTCGCCGCGCCGACGGTTGCCGAGGCGCGCGCGGAAATCCTCCGCCACCTGGACGATCACTATGCGTTCTACGGCGAAGCGGCCGGCGTGCGGATCGCGCGCAAGCATCTTCACTGGTACACCCGCGATCTTTCGGGCGCCGGCGCGTTCCGCGCGGCGATCAACGCGACGGAAACGGTTGCCGCGCAGCTTTCTGCAGTAAGACATTACTTCGACGCGCTGGCCGGAAGTTCCGGGCGCCTCGACTATCGCCCGCCCGCGGCGACGGTCGTCGACGCGCGACATTCGTTCGGCCGGAACATTCAGGCATCGCTACGGGGCGGGGAGGCCCTGGCCGCGTGAGAAAGACACTGCGCATCAACGGCAACAACGAGATCGGCAAGGTCGTCGAGAAATCGCTCGACGAATACTTCCGCAAGCTGGACGGCGAGCCGCCGCACGGCATCTACGACATGGTGATCGGCAACGTCGAGCGCACGCTCATCGCATCGGTGCTGGAGCGCGTCGGCGGCAACCAGACGCAGGCGGCCGACGTGCTCGGCATGAACCGGAACACGCTGCGCACCAAGCTCTCCAAGTACGGCATTCGCTGAAGGCCGACCCCGTGCCCGTGTGCGCCCGCCCGCGTCCGGGCCCGGAATCGTGCGTTCGTGCGGACGCGGCCACGGTCGCGCGCGCCGACTAGATCTCCGGATACTCACCGATCCCGATCCCGATGCCGCATTCCTGCACCCAGGCCCTGCTGTCCGTGTCCGACAAGACGGGGCTCGTCGATTTCGCGCGCGGACTGGCGCAGCTCGGCATCAAGCTGCTGTCGACGGGCGGCACCGCGAAGGCGCTCGCGGACGCCGGATTGCCGGTGACCGAGGTCGGCGACTACACGGGATTTCCCGAGATGCTCGACGGGCGGGTGAAGACGCTGCACCCGAAGGTTCACGGCGGCATCCTGGCCCGGCGCGACCTGCCCGCGCACGTCGCGGCGCTCGAAAAGCATTCGATACCGGCGATCGACCTCGTCGTCGTCAACCTCTATCCGTTTCGCGCGACGGTGGCCCGGCCCGGATGCACGCTGGACGACGCGATCGAGAACATCGACATCGGCGGCCCCGCGCTCGTTCGCGCCGCGGCGAAGAACTGGCAGCACGTCGGCGTCGTCGTTGATCCGGCTGACTACGCGGCGCTGCAGGCCGAGCTCGCGACCGGCAAGACGCTCTCGACCGCGACCCGCTTCGCGCTCGCGCGAAAGGCGTTTACGCACACCGCGTCCTACGACGGCGCCATTTCGAACTGGCTCACCGCGCGCGGCGCCGACGGCGCGGCCGCGCCGTTCCCCGACGCGTTCAATTTCCAGGTCGCCAAGGTGCAGGACCTCCGCTACGGCGAGAACCCGCATCAGGCGGCGGCGTTCTACCGCGATCTCGATCCGTCTCCCGGCACGATCGCCACGTACCGGCAGCTGCAGGGCAAGGAGCTTTCCTACAACAACATCGGCGACAGCGATGCCGCGTGGGAGTGCGTCAAATCATTCGATGGGCCCGCGTGCGCGATCGTCAAGCACGCGAATCCCTGCGGCGTCGCCGTCGCCGACGCGCCGCTCGCGGCTTACCGGAAGGCGCTCGCCACCGACCCCGTCTCGGCTTTCGGCGGCATCATCGCGTTCAATTGCCCGGTGGATGCCGCGACGGTCGAGGCGGTCGCCGCACAATTCCTGGAGGTGCTGATCGCGCCCGCGTACACGCCTGACGCGCTCGCCGTCATCGCCCAGAAGAAGAACGTCCGCGTGCTCGAAATCGTGCTGTCGCAGACCGCGCCGCAGCCGCAGCTCGAATTCAAGCGCGTCGGCGGAGGACTGCTGGTGCAGACCGCTGACGTCGACGCCGTCACGCCCGCCGGACTCAAGGTCGTCACGCGCAAGGCGCCTTCGCCATCCGAGCGGAAGGACCTGCTGTTCGCCTGGCGCGTCGCGAGGTTCGTGAAATCAAACGCGATCGTCTTCTGCCGTGACGGTCAGACGCTCGGCGTGGGGGCGGGGCAGATGAGCCGCGTCGACTCGACCCGGATCGCGGCGATCAAGGCGAAGAACGCGAACCTGTCGCTCGCCGGATCGGTCGTCGCGTCGGACGCGTTCTTCCCGTTCCGCGACGGTCTCGACGTCGTCGCCGACAACGGCGCCGTCGCGGTGATCCAGCCGGGCGGCAGCGTCCGCGACGATGAAGTGATCGCCGCCGCCGACGAGCGGGGCGTCGCGATGGTCTTCACCGGCATCCGGCATTTTCGACACTGATCGGCGGAACGAATGCGCATACGACGCCTGGTAATACAGCTGGCTGCAGCGGTCATGCTCG